>Ga0318497_10001095_pt1 | contig 9910 bp, 8 predicted proteins | sample GRESIP109b1f23_FD_203754 | JGI IMG/M metagenome (GOLD analysis project Ga0318497, IMG submission 203754) | Tropical soil microbial communities from Luquillo Experimental Forest, Puerto Rico - GRE.SIPMG.109b1f23 | ecosystem: Environmental > Terrestrial > Soil > Tropical forest > Bulk soil | place... | reverse complement strand
TCATGCGCCGCAACACCGACATCGCCGGTGAAATGTGCATTGCCGTGCCGACCTCGGAACAATACGCGATCTTTCGCGCTTATCTCGATTCCCGGCACCGCGACGGCGGCATGGCGGATATGACCGTACTCGATTATGCGATGATGGTCGAAGACAGCCATATCGAAACCCGCATCATCGAATATCGCCGCCGCGAGCCTGGGGCGCCCTCCGGCAAGCGCGCGGCCGGCGAGCTTGTCGCAATCGCGCTCACCGACGTACTCGGCGACGGCCTGTCCATGGTCTATTCGTTCTTCGAGCCCGACGAGGCGGCGCGCTCGCTCGGCACTTACATGGTGCTTGATCACATCGCCCGGGCGCGAACCATGGGGCTAGCCTACGTCTATCTGGGCTATTGGGTGCGTGGCTCGCGCAAAATGGATTACAAGAGCCGGTTTCTGCCGCAGGAGCGACTGCTACCCGACGGCTGGACCCGCTTCGAGTGATTTTTGTGCGGCAAGCCGCTCTGGGGAGGAGGAATGGATGCGAATTCTGATCGGCGCTCTGGCCGGCGGCATGCTTTGCCTGCTGGGGTCTGTCGCATTGGCACAAACGAAAGAGCCGATGAGCGCCGATACGTCGAAGGGCAAAGCGCTAGTCGATCTCAATGGAATGACGCTCTACGTCTTCGATCGCGATCCCACCGGCAAGTCGAATTGCAACGCCCAATGCGCGGTCAATTGGCCGCCCTTGATTGCCGACACCGATGCCAAGGCGTCGGGGAGTTTTTCGTTCATCACCAGGGACGACGGCCGCCAACAATGGGCCTATAGAGGCAAGCCGCTCTACACCTGGACCAAAGACAAACAGCCCGGCGATGCCACCGGCGACGGCATTAACAATGCCTGGCACCTCGCCGCGCCTTGATGCGGGTCAAGCGATCGACACCGCGATCGCGACAAACCGCTCGCACTTTCAGATTTATAGGGGGATGGGTAAAAGAGAAATCCGCGTGTTTCGGGCACTTTTGCGCGGTTATAGCCTCGCTAAAATATAAATTGGCTTGCTATAGGCAGGCGTCAGCTGTCCTGTTAAGTCACGATTTTGGCGCTAATGCGCTACCGTATCCACCCTCAAGGGATGCGGCAGCTATAGAACAAAAACCACGCAATCGATTTTGCCCCAAAAATCTGCAGGAGCCTGCCTGGCGTAGCTACTTGCTAGCGGAAGACTATCTCCCGCATTTCGTCGGCGATGCTTGTACGCGAGAACCGCACGTTGCGGAAATTCGCAGTCGGTTTGGCGTGGAGTGTAGGACACATTCCGGACATCAGGTTGAGCTAAGGCACGACCCATGGTGTCAGTGTGGCTGGTGACGACGGGCTTCGTTGTCGCAACGTTTCTAACTACGAAAGCACGCGGGTATAAAAAGATGCCACGCGCGCTGCGGGACGCCATTGCCGCAGATGCGGTTTTTGCCGCCCTTCTTCTACTGCGCGCCATGCTTTGAACAGTCGGACTGGCGGCTAAGGCGGACAGGACTCGTCGAGCTTATCGAAGACCGACGCGATTTCCTGACCGTCTTTGGAATTTGGATCTACGTGCTCAGTGACCTCGACCAGCGCAAGGTATTCGGGGCCAAGTATTTTTTGCAATTCGTTTATCTTCTGGGACAGCTCTTCGGCTTTCTTGCGGTCTTTTTGCTGATCGATCTGGTCGAGCTCATCACTGAGTTCAAGGATTTGGCAATAGGTCTGGGTTTTAGCCTTATTGCCACTGATAATGCTGACAACCTTTTGTGCGTCCGCCTTTAACTTGGCAGGATCTGGTTGAGCCTGCGCAAACAGCGGCGCTGTGGAAATGACCAAAATTCCCACAATCAGCAGTCGGTTCATAAATTCCCCGGATCCTACGTTGAATGTCCTTTACCCGGCGGCGGCAAGTCCTCTGAAAATCGCCAAGGATGGCCGTGCTGCTTCAGGGACGTCGTTGGCACTTGTCAATAGAAGATCATTTTCGCGCCGCCTTGCGGGCCTAAGTGCCCCATACGAACGTCAGAGATGGCTGACTTAATTGCGGCAAGACCGGACGCGTTGCGTAATTGTTCAGCTGAAACTCCCGGAGCCCTCGCCGCCTTCGAGCTTACGGAGCTGTTACTAGCAAATAGCGTTAGACATTAGAGGATAGGATTATGCGCGCAGCCACCATACCGCTAACCCTACTTAGTTTTCTCCTAATCGGGCAAAGCCCATCACTGGCGCAGCCCGCTCAACCACCTGGCCAGCCTGCTCAAATTGCTCCCGCTCAACCTGCGCCCGGCCAACCTGCGTCGAGGAGAGGTGGCCCTTGCGACCAGATCGCTGCCGCGTGCAAACAAGCAGGCTTTGTTCCAAAAGGGGCGAAGACGGGCGCTAGCATCATCGTGGATTGCATCCGACCGATTATGGCGGGTACGCCACAAGTAGCGCAGGGTACAAACCCGTTGCCGCAGATCGACCCACAAGTTGTAACGGCATGCAAGCAGCGAAATCCGAACTTCGGAATGGGCAACCGGGCGAAATTGCAACCAAGCAGACAACCAACAACCAAACCTCCGGGCACGTAGAAGCCATTTCGCTTTCCCACCTCTCGCGGGACTTCGGGCTCTCACTATTGCGGCATCACTCCGCCGATGGAGCTGACCTTATGACTGGTTTTTTCATTGGCATGACCATCGGCGCAGTGATTGGTGCCTTGACGGTGGCCACTTTGGGTGCCTCGTCGTGATTGACGCAACTGAATAACGAAGCCGAAGAGGATTGGGGTCGGTGAGTCCAATTTGAGTGGTTGCCGTGTTCCAATTTGAGTGGTTACCGTGTTAAGGTATTCCACCATGCTGCGCAAAACCATCTACGCGACGCTGATCGTATTTCTGACGATGGGATCCGCTTCGGCTCAGACGGTTCATCCCGGCATCGGGGGATATAGCCCTATGCGCGATCAAGCAGAAAAGAAAAACGACAAAGAAATTGATCGCGCCTACCAATCGACGAGAAAAGTGATTCCGGACACAAAAAAAGAGAAAATTGATCCGTGGGGTGATGTCCGCCCTGATCCACCAGCGGCGGCCAAAAACACGCGCTGAATATCGCTGCCGAAGCTGGTGCGGAAGACATAAGAGCTGCCGTAGATTGGTGGGCTCTATGTGCACCGCAAGCGCGCTGCAAACTTTGAAGTTCGTAGCTTGCGGGCGGCCGGTCGAGCATTGCGTTCTCTTATCGCAGCGTCGGGCGGCGCAAGGACATCAAAGAACACCGCCGCTTTGCGAAGATCGATACGCGCCGACTGCCACTGCTAGCCACGGCGCGCGCTATGCGTGAGCCACGTAAGCCCGCGCCGACACGGGCCGGGCTGCGCGCGTTCGCGGCACGCCTGGAGAAGAAAGCGCGGGAGCGGGCGCCAAAAGGCGCCGACAAAGGCAGAGCACGCATGGGCACGAAGCGTTTCGAGGCCCGACCTGATGACCCCCCCTCCTATAGGGGCAACGAAGCGTTAGAGATCAGGATGAGCCCCGCATTAGCTCCAAGCTCCTGACGCGCGATGAGGCGCGGCGGATTGCGGCAGCCGGGATTTGTTTTGCCGTTGCGGTGTTTATTTAAGAGAGATACGAAACCCGAGGAGGGCCTCGTTTGTGCTGAAAACGCTTGCGAAACTCACGTTTGGTGTCGCTGCCCTTGCAGCGGCGACATCGTTTGGAACTTCGCCAAGCCATGCCTCTGGCAATGCCCCTTGGTGCGCGGTGATAGAAATCGGCACCGGCAGTGTATACTGGGACTGCCAATACCCCACATTCGAGGCGTGCTACCATTTGGGTAATATACTCGCCGGCAATCGCGGCTTTTGCAATTTGAACCCGTGGCCGGGACCGTCTCAGGTAGTTCCCTACAAACACCCGAAACGCCGCGTGCAATACTAATTAAGTGCGCCGGATTGCGGTGAACATCGCCAAGTTGCCGGAGTTTCCTGACCGCTGATGTGTGTGCCGCGCTAACCGGCCGACAAACAACGGCACCAAAAAATCTTATTAAATGCGCTAGCGACCTGTATAACCTCGGTCGGGTGGCACGTCCTTTTCGATGCTCATCTTACTTTCCAATAGCGCCCGGCATTCTTTATAAGCCTGTGAACCCAGTGCGGCACCGGATGATTGGCATCTTGCGCTGTCGCGGGCTGCTGTATCCGCCATTTCGGAAAGAGCACGCGCGTGTTCGCGTGCCGTTGTTTGCCCAGCGTCGATGGACAGGGGTGGAACCGGCCTTTCGTCATTCGCGAGCGCATGGAGTGGTGAGCCGGCCATCAGCAAGAAAGATAGACACCATATCGCAGCCGGTAGTCTTCCAAGCATGGCCCTGTACCCCAAGCGCGCTGTCAGTCCGCCCTCCCGTGAGGTTAACCGAAACCACGGCAGAGCTTGGGCACTCGTCGGGCCGAACTGCGATTGTTGGTAAAGCCAGCGGTCCGACAAAGGAATGCGGGATTTCCGTACAAAACGCGCGGCGGATTGCGATTGTCGTCGAAATCGTTGGGCTATTGCATAAGCCATCGTTGGGGATTCTTTTAAGCCGCGAGGTCTCCTCGGTCCTTAGTCATCGCGGCTGAGTATCGCGGACTTCTACCCCCATTATTGGACATCTTACTTCCTCGCCTAATGCCGCTCCGATTCGAGCATACCGGGTGCGCGATTGTAGGTCGGCGAGAGTATTAGTACGAAGTTTCAATTGTCCTAATTTGGTGAGCCGCGCTCGGCGCACATCCGGCCGAGGCCCGTTAGCAATCAGAAAAGCGCAGCGGCCGGACGCGCCGACCGCCACTTCCCACAGATCGCATGGACGGCAATCGAATAGGCGAAACGCGCATTCCGCCTAATCCTTCAGCCGACCTGTACGATAAAGCCAGCCGTGGACGGTTGCCCACTTGTCGCCGCCAACGGCATGGAAATCCAGAAGGTCCGTTCTTTCCTTTTGCAAATAGGTGAAAAAGACCACGCCGCTCCTCTTTGTGGCATCGTCGGGGTGATCCTTGGCCCACTTGTCGTATTCCCTAAGTAGCGTGCGCCTTGCCTCTTCCCTCACCATATCCGGCCCCCTCAAGAATCACATCCCAAAGGGTACGACTAAAAACCGCCCGCCCAAATACACTGTCATTCGTCGCCCAGCACGCGACGACGATGTTCTTCCCGCATTTCGTCGGCGATGCTCGTTCGTGAGAGCCGCGACCTTTGCGGTTGATCCGCACCATGCGGCAAGCAATCAAACGAGCGTCGCCACCCGGCTCTATATGATGCTTGGGAACGCCGGCGATTGGTTTGCCGTCCTGATCTGTCAGATTTGCAGCTCGGCAGGCGTTTGCAATGCATAGAACTGGACCGGTTCGCGCCGGCCCTTTACCGGCGCTTCGTGCATTTTGTGATCGGTCAGGTTGAGGCCGGCAGCGACGGCGGCCTGGCGTGAGATCACGACCGAGCAGCCATATTCTTTGGTCAGGCTCTCCAACCGCGCGCACGTATTCACCGCGTCGCCGATCGCGGTAATCACTTGCGACCGCGGCGGACCCATGGCCCCGACGATCGCTTCGCTGTGATGAATGCCGATGCCGATACGCAACGGCTCGCGCAGGTCGCCGCGCAGCCGGTAATTTAATTGCTCGAGCCGCTCCAGCATTTCGCGGGCGCCGCGCACGGCGTCCGCGGGGCCGATCTTCGGATCGGCGGCGTAGAGGCCGTAAAGCGCCATCAGTCCGTCGCCGGTGAACTGCGAGTAGTGGCCGTTGGTGGCGAGAAGCGCCTGCGTCATCTCGTGAAAGAACTGGTTGAGAATGAACAGCGTGTCGTACGGCAGCTTGGCTTCCGCCAGGCTCGTCGACCCGCGCAAATCGACAAAGACGATGGTGATCAGCCGCTCGCTGCCTTCGAGACCGCCGCGAATGGCGCCGTCGGCGGCGTTCGCATCAGCGGCCAGAAGCGGCAGCACGGCGACGTCGGCGGTCGGCCGGATCTGGCAGGCAAGCCGCATGCCCGGCGTGGCGCCGATGCGCTCGAGCGCCTTGGCTTCGAGACCGCCCGGTGCCGGCAATTGCTCCAATCCTTTGGTCACGAGAACGCGGCAAGTAGTACAGCGGGCGCGTCCGCCGCAGACCGAAGCGTGCGAAATGCCGTTGGCGCGCAGCGTCTCCAACACCGTCGCTCCTGGGAGCATCGGCATGCTGCGGCCATTGGCGTGCGACAGGACAGGCGGCTTGCGGCGACGATAGGAGAATTCGCGTACCGCGCGCGCCGCGAAAGGCACCAGCGTCAAACCGAAACTTAAGGCCAGACCGGCGGCGACCATATGATCCACCGCCTCGGCGGCTCCCGGCGTGATATTGGAATCCTCCGCCGAGTTTCTTACGAAATCCGGATCGGCTTTCGCCTCGCGCACCACCTGATTGCCGCCGCTGATATAGCCGGCGACGGCCAAAGTCGGCAGCAGCAAGCCGTAAATGAAGAAAGCCGGGCGCCAGCTCGGATACCACGGCTTGGTGCGCAGCCAGTAATGAATGCCGATGCAAGCATGGATCCATACCGTTACCAGCGCGATGACTTGCACGGTGGCGAGCCAAGACCGATGCAGCCATTGGCCGATGAAAACCGTGTTGTAGTAGATCGTGACGTCGAGCGTGCTTTCGGCGATGCGCGTTCCGACGACATGGATCATCAGCAAAAACGGAATGCACAGGCCGAGCGAGAGCTGCGCCAATTCCCAGCGATTGAGTCGCAGTGAGCGGCGGATATAGATCGACCACAGGCCATTGCTGTAGTGGACGACGAACGCGGCTACGAGAATCCCGGTGCCGAGCAAGGTCCGCCACGGATACATCAAAGCGGTCAGGACGCTCTCGGCGTCTTCGACCGAGATCAGCAAAAAGCAATGCGCGGTCAGGTGACAGATCACAAAAGCGAGCATGACAAGCCCGCTAATGAGCCGAAGCCGGGCTCGCCAGACGCGAAAATGCGGATGATTTGTAGTCATTGGCCTCGCCGGCGGTGGCGCTGAACGGTTTAGCACGCCCTAAATGACCGTGCTGCCCGCCCCAATATTCCTGAGCCTTTAGTTGATGCACCGGCCGCCGGCAGACGAGAAGCTTTAAGCGAGGTCCATAAACCCAAGTGCTTTTGCGCACCGCCGCGTAACGATCAGTCGCGGTCTCCATTGCCGTTGCCATTACCGGCCCGCGCTTGGGCATTGCCGAAAGTATTGGTCTTCGGAAAGCCCTTGGGCGCGAGGCGCCCCGCATCGGCGCGGCTGCCGCGCCAATCGGCAAGCTCCTTGAGCGACAACGTGAAAATCCGGCCGGCGGAATCGGTCCAGCTCAGACCCTTCTCGACTTCGAAGGTCTTGATGTCCGACAGCCCGCCGTTCTTGTATCGTTGCAGGCGCACGCCGCGACCCCTGGCCATTTCCGGCACTTGGTCGATTGGGAAAATCACCATCTTTCGATTCTCGCCGATCGCGGCGACAAGATCCCCTTCGAGCGGCGCGATGGCGCGCGCCTGATCGGGCGGCCGTACATTGAGGACCTGTTTGCCCTTGCGCGTATTGGCGAGGCACTCGTCCTCAGGAGCAATGAAGCCCCTGCCCTGCCGGCTGGCGACGATCAGCTTGCGGCCGCCTTCGTAACGGAACACCGATACGACATCTCCCTCCTGTTCGAGATCGATGAACAGCCTGATTGGTTCGCCGTGGCCGCGGCCACCCGGCAGCTTCGCCGCCTCGATCGTGTAGAAGCGCCCGTTCGTGGCGAAAATCAGAAGTTTCGACGTGGTCTCGGCAAAGAAGGCGAGTTTCAAACTGTCGCCGGCCTTGAACGACAGTCCCGCGAGGTCCGCGATTTGGCCGCGCAAAGCGCGAATCCAGCCCTTTTCCGATACGACAATCGTGACCGGCTCGCGCTCGACCAGTGCCTCTTCGATTGCCGCTTCGTCGTGAGCGGGCGCTTGCGCAAAACTGGTGCGCCGCTTGCCGACCTGCGTCTTGCCGCCGAACATGTCGCGGACCTTGCGCACCTGTTCGGCGATCCTCTGCCATTGCTGTTTTTCGGAACGCAGCAATTCCTCGATTCCCTTCTTCTCTGCGCGCAGCGTCTTGTCTTCCTGACGGATCTCCATTTCCTCCAGGCGCCGCAAATTGCGCAGCCGCATGTTGAGAATGGCGTCGGCCTGAATATCCGACAATTTGAATGTCTTCATCAGAGCGGGCTTGGGCTCGTCCTCCTTACGGATGATTTTGATGACCTTATCAATATTAAGATAGGCGACGAGATATCCGCCCAACACTTCAAGCCGGTGTTCGATCTCCGCTAGCCGATGACGCGAGCGCCGCAGCAGAACTTCACGGCGATGCGTGAGCCATTCCCCGAGCACCTCGGCCAAACCCACCACCTTCGGAATTCGGCCGCGCAGCAGCACATTCATGTTCAGCGGCACGCGGGCTTCCAATTCGGTGAGCTTGAAAAGGCTCTCCATCAGAAGCGTCGGATCGACCGAGCGTGAGCGCGGCTCCAGAACAATGCGCACGTCTTCCGCGGATTCGTCGCGCATATCGGCAAGAAGCGGCAATTTTCGTTCGTTGATCAGCTCGGCGATGCGCTCGACCAGCCGCATCTTCTGCACCTGCCAGGGAATTTCGGTGACCACGATCTGATATGTGCCGCGGCCGGTATCCTCGCTTTTCCAGCGCGCCCGCACCCGGAACGATCCGCGGCCGGTGGCATAGGCCTCGGCGATCACGTCGGGCGGATCGACAATCACGCCGCCGGTCGGAAAATCGGGTCCGAGCACGAATTTGAGGAGCGTGCGCGTGCGCGCCTTTGGCTGTTCGATCAGATAAAGCGCCGCGTCACACAATTCGGCGACGTTGTGCGGCGGTATCGAAGTCGCCATTCCGACCGCGATGCCCTGCGCGCCATTAGCCAATAAATTCGGGAACGCAGCCGGCAGGACGACGGGCTCCTGCATCACCCCGTCATAGCTCGGGCGAAAATCGACGGCGTCTTCGTCGATGCCCTCGAGCAGAAGTCGCGCGACCTCGGTCAGCCGCGCCTCGGTATACCGATACGCGGCGGCGTTATCGCCATCGATATTGCCGAAATTGCCCTGGCCGTCGACCAGCGGATAGCGCGAGGAAAAATCCTGCGCGAGCCGCACCAGCGCGTCATAGATGGCCTGGTCGCCATGAGGATGAAAATTGCCCATGACGTCGCCGACGATCTTGGCCGACTTTTTGAACTGCGCGCCGGGATCGAGGCGCAACAGCCGCATGCCGTAAAGGATGCGCCGATGCACCGGCTTGAGCCCGTCGCGGGCGTCCGGCAAAGCGCGGTGCATGATCGTGGAAAGCGCATAAGCGAGATAGCGCTCCTCAAGCGCCTCGCGAAGCGGGATTTCGTGAACCTCGCTTGGCTGCGGGGGAATCACTTTCTTGCTCATGGCCAGCCAGCGCTAGCGCGGTTGCCCCGACCGAACAAGTGATGAACACGGGCGACAAAACTTTTTTCAATCTGCCCAAGCGATCCCTGCGAATTGGAACCGAGTGCGTTAGGATAGGTGCGTATCCCGACGCACCTATCGATTTGCCTTTGATAGACGAGGAAAATCCATGCGTAAGTCGATTGCTGCCAGTGCCGCAATAGCGGTCGTTCTCTTAATTGGAGCCCCGGCGAAACAGGCCGGGGCTATGCCCGCCCCAAGCCCCAACCAGCTCGGGCTGGGGGCCGGACCTGTGACGAACACTGTCGTCGTTTGTGGCCCCTGGGGCTGCCGCTGGCGTCCAGTCTGGGGCGTGTACCGGCCCTATCCGTATTGGGGCTGGCGCCGTCGTTACTGGTGGGGCGCTTCCGGGTGGGGATGGAGTGGTCC
>Ga0318497_10001090_pt1 | contig 9924 bp, 11 predicted proteins | sample GRESIP109b1f23_FD_203754 | JGI IMG/M metagenome (GOLD analysis project Ga0318497, IMG submission 203754) | Tropical soil microbial communities from Luquillo Experimental Forest, Puerto Rico - GRE.SIPMG.109b1f23 | ecosystem: Environmental > Terrestrial > Soil > Tropical forest > Bulk soil... | reverse complement strand
CGCGGCGCTCGCCGCCGACCTGGCGCTGCCGATCGAGGAGCTGAACCTGACCGTCCGCTCCTATAACTGCCTCAAGCGCGAGGGCATCCACACCGTGGGGGAGCTGGTCGCCCGCAGCGAGCAGGACCTGCTCGACGTCCGCAACTTCGGCGCGAAGTCGATTGAGGAGGTCAAGCAGAAGCTGATCGACATGGGCCTGGTGCTGAGGGACTCCGCGCCCGGGTTCGACCCGGGGACCGCGGCGGACAGTTACGGGGCCGACGACGACGAGAGCTACGTCGAGACCGAGCAGTACTGACGGCACGCGACCCGGCACGCACCCATCCGTTGCCGGCAACGAACTGAGGAGAACCCTGCGATGCCCACGCCCACCAAGGGCCGGCGGCTGGGCGGCAGCCCGGCCCACCAGCGGCACATGATGGCGAACCTGGCCACCGCGCTGTCCGGGCACGGCAGGATCACCACCACCGAGGCCCGGGCGCGCAGGCTGCGGCCGGTGGCCGAGCGCCTGATCACCTTCGCCAAGCGCGGCGACCTGCACGCCCGGTGACGAGCCACGCACGAACCGCAACAACACCGAGCCGCGGGCGAACGTCACCGACCCCGACGTGCGGGTGATGCGCACCAGAAGGGCTCTGTCGCCGGGTACAACGGCCAGCTCGTACATGCCGGGCGTTTTCAGGCGGCCGGAGCCGGCCGCCGTTCGCCGGGCTGGTGCTGCCCGGCGCCCGGCTGGGCCATCGCTGTTCGCTTCGCGGCCGCGGGCGGCAGCGGCGGGTCTGCGGCGCGGACAGGACCCGCGGCGCTGGCACCGGCCCGGCGGGACCCTCCGCCCTGTTGCCGGCCCACGGCTGAGCTTCACCCCCACGGCCTGGGAACGCCACGGGCGCCTGCGGGTTCCGCCTGGCCATCGCCGTCGGCCGTCGGCGGTGCGGCGGCAGGCTAGCCGTCGGCGCGGGCCGCCGGTCTGGTCGCGGCGGCGCGGCGGGCCAGCCTGCCGACGGCGTGGAGGTGGCGCAGGGCCTGGGCGTAGGAGCCGGCCAGGCTGCTTTGGCAGTAGGGGATGCCTCGCTGCCGGCAGAACCCCTCGATCATCGGCTGCGAGCGGCGCAGGTTGGGGCGGGGCATCGAGGGGAACAGGTGGTGCTCGATCTGGTAGTTCAGGCCGCCGAGCGCGAAGTCGGTCAGCCAGCCGCCGCGCACGTTACGGGAGGTGAGCACCTGACGGCGCAGGAAGTCACTGCGGTCGGCTGCGTCCAGGACGGGCATGCCCTTGTGGTTGGGGGCGAAGGAGCACCCCAGATACAGGCCGAACAGGCCCTGCTGCACCATCATGAGCACCGCGGCCTTCACCGGTGGCAGCACCAGCAACACCGCCGCGAGATAACCCACGGCATGGATGGTGATCAGTGCCCTCTCCCCGGACCGGCGGCGGGCTGCCCGCCGGGTCAGCGCCCGGACGCTCGCCACGTGCAGGCTGACGCTTCCAGCAGCAGCATCGGGAAGAACAGGTACGCCTGGTAGCGAAACACCAGCCGGGCCGCGCCGCGGCCGGCCCCCGCCCGGGCGGCGGTGAAGGCCAGCGCGCTATGGCGATATCGGGGTCGGCGCCTTGCTGGTTGGGGTGCGCGTGATGACGGTTGTGCTTGCCCACCTACCAGCCGTAGCTCAGCCCGATACCCAGGTTGCCGAGCAGGATGCCGGCGACGTAACTGGCCCGCCGGGTGCGGAACACCTGCCGGTGCCCGGCGTCATGGCCCAGAAACCCGATCTGGGTGAAGACCACCGCCAAGAACGCGGCCACCGCCAGCTGCCACCACGAGTCGCCCACCACCACGAAGGCCGCCCATCCGGCCGCCAGCATCCCGATGGTGACCGCGATCTTCCAGGCGTAGTACCCCGGGCGCCGCTCCAGCAGCCCGGCCTGCTTGACCTGCCGGGACAACTCCGCGTACTCGCTGCCGCGGCGCGGACGCGGCCGGGGCCAGCTGGACCCGCCCGGTCACGGCCATCGCTGCTTCGGGGGTGGCACCGGGAACTCCTGGGAGGCACATCGCGGCGGTCAGATGATGCGCCGCCTGGGTCCTGGACACAGAAATACCGGGCCAGCGGCCGTGTCATGCACGCGCCGCCGGCCCGGACGGGGTATCTGCCGCAACGATACCCGCCCGGCCGGGCCGCCGGCGGGACCGGCGGTCGGGCTGCGCGAGCGGCGCCGGGTGAACCGGGCTGTCGCGCCGGGGCTGGCGGCGGGCTACGGCCTCGCCGGGCTGGGCAGGTACCGGTAGGCAGCGGCGGTGCAAGACGATCGGGGCTGCTTCTGCGAAGAACGGGCGCGTTCTGCGAAGAACAGGCGCGCCGCCGTGCCGGGGCGAGAGAAGCCGGCAGCGGGCAGCGCGGAGTTCAGCGGCCGCGCTCCTGGCGACCCCGCGTCGCCGACGGGCCGTCACCCTGCTTCAGGGCATTCGTCGGCATTCTTCGAACCCGCGTGGCGACAGCCGGACTTTGCCCGTTACCGGCGTCAGGCAGGCCGGCGCTTCGCCCTGCCGTAGGGTGGGGGCCTTGTTCGCCGGGATGATTGCCGCCCGGCGGTTGCAGGTGCGAAGCTCAGTTCTCGCCGGGTACTCAACGGGAGGCCGGGGTGAGGGTTGCTCGCGTTCTGGGCGTGCTGGAGCCGGGCGGGGCGCAGCTGTTCGCGCTGCGGCTGTCGGCGGAGCTGCGCGGGCACGGTGTCGCGACGAGGCTGCTGGCCGGTGACGCTACCCCGGCGGGGCTGGAGCTTGCCGCCCGTTACGGCTTGGCCGCGGACGCCTACCGGGTCGGCGAGGTCCTGGCCCCGGGCAGCCTGCAGTGGACGCCCGCGCCGGATTTCGCCCGCTGGCTTGGCCCCCGGCTTGCCGGGGCCGACCTGGTGCACGCCCACATGGTGGGCGCGTGGTGGGCCGCGGCACGCGCCGCGCCGCCGCGGGTGCCGCTGGTGGCTAGCGAGCATAACCAGATGTCCTGGCCCGATGGTGACCACACGCCGCAGGCGCGGGAGGCGGCACGGCGGGTCGGGGTGTTCTTCGCCCACGGGCCGGCGGTCCGCGCGTGGGCGGCCGGGATCGGCCTGGACGACGGCCGGCTGCGCGAGGGGCGGTCGCTGGTGGAAGGCCTGCAGGCCAGGCCGCTGCCGGGACTGCCCTCGCCGCGGCTGACCTTCGCCGGCCGGTTCCGCGGTGACAAGGCCCCGGAGGTGCTGGTGGAGGCGCTTGCGCTGCTGGGCGCGCCGCCGTCGGCCTACCTGGTGGGCGACGGCCCGCAGCGCGATGCGCTGACCGATCTGATCCGCTCCTGCGGGCTGCAGGCCGTCGTGCACCTGCCGGGATGGTCCTATGAGCCGGCCCGGTACATCGCCGGGTCCAGCGTGCACGCCGTGCCCTCCCGGGAGGAGTCGTGGTCGCAAAGCGCCGTGCTGGCCCTCGGGCTCGGCGTCCCGGTCGTCGGCACGGCGGTCGACGGCCTGGCGCGGACCCTGGGCGGCGGCCGCGGCATCCTCGTCCCGCCCGAAGACCCCGGCGCCCTCGCCGGGGCGCTGTCGCGCGTCTTGGGCGGCGAACGCCCCGACCCGGGCCCGGGCCGGGCGTACGCAAAACAGTTCACCCCCGCCGCCGCGGCCGCGGTGTACGCCGCCGCCTACCGCCAGCTGCTCGCCGGCCACGGCGACCCCGGCTAGGAACCCGCGCGCGTACCCGCCTTATTGAAGGATGGGTGCAGGCGCGACGGTCTTGGCCGTAGCGTTCAGGGGTCCGATGGGCCGGCTCTCGACCGCCTGTCGGCTGTCCGCAGCCTGGCTTATCAACGACGTGCCGGCCGGCCGGGTCAGCCCAGGTAGTCGCGGAGGATGTTGGACCGGGACGGGTGGCGCAGCTTCGACATCGTCTTCGACTCGATCTGCCGGATGCGCTCCCGGGTCACCCCGTACACCTTGCCGATCTCGTCGAGCGTCTTGGGCTGGCCGTCGGTCAGCCCGAAGCGCATGGAGACCACCCCGGCCTCGCGTTCGGACAGGGTGTCGAGCACGGAGTGCAGTTGCTCTTGCAGCAGCGTGAAGCTAACCGCCTCGTCTGGCTGGATGGCCTCGGAGTCCTCGATCAGGTCGCCGAACTCGCTGTCCCCGTCCTCGCCGAGCGGGGTGTGCAGGGAGATCGGCTCGCGCCCGTACTTCTGGACCTCGATGACCCTCTCCGGGGTGATGTCGAGGGCCGCCGCCAGCTCTTCCGGGGTGGGCTCGCGGCCGAGGTCCTGCAGCATCTGCCGCCGTGCCCGGGCCAGCTTGTTGATGACCTCGACGATGTGCACCGGGATCCGGATCGTCCGGGCCTGGTCGGCCATGGCCCGGGTGATGGCCTGCCGGATCCACCACGTGGCGTAGGTGGAGAACTTGTAGCCCTTGGTGTAGTCGAACTTCTCCACGCCCCGGATCAGGCCCAGGTTCCCCTCCTGGATCAGGTCCAGCAACAGCATGCCGCGGCCGGCATACCGCCTGGCCTGTGAGACGACCAGCCGCAGGTTGGCCTCCACCAGGTGGTTCTTGGCCGTCCTGCCGTCGTCGGCGACCCGCTCAAGGTCACTGCCCTGACCGGGGCGCAGCACCCCGCTGCCGTCGGTGAGCTTGTGATCGGCGAACAGGCCCGCCTCGATGCGCTTGGCCAGCTCGACCTCCTGCTCGGCGTTGAGCAGCGGGACCTTGCCGATCTGCTTGAGGTAGTCCTTGACCGGGTCGGCCGTAGCGCCGCCGGTTGCTACCCGGGCGGCGGGAAGGCCCTCGTCGTCATCGCCGGAAACCAACGGCCCGTCCTGGCTCTCCTGGCCCGCCGCCTGCGGCGGGCGGCCGGCGCCAGCCGCGACCTCGCCCTGGCCGGTGCCTGGCTCCGGCTCGCCGGGGTGCCTCCCGCCCGGCGCAAGGCTCACCTAGGGCACAGCCTGAGCGCACCGTTCCGATCCGGGCGGCAGCCACCGGCCCTGCGATCCCGGCAGCGCCACCGACCCCGCCAGGGCCGACCGGGTCATCCAAGCCCATGACAGCCTTAATGCCACCACCGGCGGCCGAATCCGGCTCTGGCCCCCGGCCCGCCCGGGAGCAGGCGCACCCGGCCCGGCTTCGGCGCAGCGACCAGGCGCCGGCGATCTTCATGGTCCGTTTCGGTCCCTGGACGTGCACCTCGACCAGCCGGCCGGGGCTCGGTCTGGATGACGGCCAGGATGCCGGCACCGAAATGTGCCACCGTCGGTTCGGCCATCACCGGGCCGGTCCCCTTGACCAACCCGGACCCCAGGTAGCGGCGGATGCCCAGCACGGTGGCCGGCAGCACCGCGGTGTAGGAGGTCACCTCGAACTGCCTGCCGTGCCCGGGGTGGGAGCCCCAGCGCCCGGTCAGCCGCAGGCTTTCCCCGACCTGGGCGCCCAGCAGCGGCCCCACCGTCAGCAGATCCGGTCCGGTCCGGTCGGTGGCGTCCCGGGCGATGGTGTAGCCGGTGTCCTCGCCGGCATAGGTGATCCGTTCCTGCACCGCCTCCAGCACCGACAGGCGCTGCGGCGCGGCAGGCGACGGGGATTGACCGGTCACGGCGACCATTGTGCCGGGCATCCCAAGCCGCGGTGCGCCGCGCGCCAGACGGCCCGCAACTTGCCACGGCCAGAGATGGGCAAGACCGGTGGTCGCGCCCATGCCCGGACCTCGGCAGCGGAGGGCTCTGGTGCATCCGGCCCAGGTCCGCTTCCGCCGTTTTCGCTTCCTGGCCGGGCGGGGTGTTCTCGCCGCCTCGCACCCGTGGCCGGCTGCACGGCTTACGCCCCCGCGCCTGAGGTGACAGGCTGGCCAGAGCAATCGCAGGAATCAGCGCGGCTCCCCCCGCCATGGCGGGAGCGCATCCGCAGCGGAGAAGGTCAAGATGCCACAGGGCACTGTGAAGTGGTTCAACGGCGGCAGAGGCTACGGCTTCATCGCGGTGGAGGGCGGCCCTGACGTGTTCGTGCACGCCAGCGCGATCACCGGCGGCGGCGCCCCCAGCCTGGAGGAAGGGCAGAAGGTCGAGTTCGACATCACCCCAGGGCCAGAAGGGACCCCAGGCGGAAAACGTCAGGGTCATCACCTGACACATCGGCAGCCAGCGCCCACCCGGACGCCGCGCAGCCCCCGGTCGCGGGCCAGCACACCGGCCCGCGACACCCCGGGTGGCCCCGCCCGCCTGATCCCCGGGTTGCCGTCCGCCAGCAGTTCACCAAGCGCGGCCGAGCCGCCGGCCGGCAAGCACCCGTATCCGCCGTTGTCTCAACCCCGGATTCGGGTGTCCTTGCTGTAGCCGCCGCGGGTGTTTTGTGTGCTTTTCTGCGGCGTAGTGGACACGCTACCTGAACAGCGTCTCCGCCGCAGAGCCCGTGCCAATCCCCTTGCCGCTGCTGTTTTCAGAACCAAGCAGCTACTACATGAACGCCGTTCAGCTACACGTCCACGCCGCAGACGCCCTGGTCAGGCGCGGCAAACACAGGGAGGGCTTCAGATCCGCCTGATTGAGGGGCGGCTGCGGGATCGAGTTCATGCGGACCGGCGGCCGTCCGTTTCAGGTCGATCTGTGCTGGGGCAATACTCAGCTCGCCGCTCGATTCTGGATGTAGTCCGGTTTGTGCGGTCACTTCCGCGGGATCCGTCAGGCCGCCGGAACCTGGCCCTGGCTGGCTGTGCGACACCTGCGTGGTCCCGCTGGCCGACGCCCGTGCGCCGAAGGGAGCGGGGCCAGCGCACCGCGCAGCCGAGCCCGGCGGGCGCCGGTGCGCCGCTTGATGACCCCAGGCCCGGTCCGGGGGATCGCGGCTGCGGCGGCCAGCACCAAGCCGATGATGCCGACCTGCGGCGAACGCCCGGTGGGAACCTGCCCGGGCCGGGGTGCGTCAGAGGGATACCACCTGAGCCATGCCAGGAGGGCGCGATGACAGCTTCGCATGCCCGGGCCCGATCACGACGAGCGGGCGCGCTGCTTGGCGCGGTCGCGGTTCTGGTCGCCGGGTGCACGGCGCGGGGCGGGGGCAGCGGCGAACGCGCCGGCCGGGCCGAGCCCGCCCGGCACTTGGCCGCCGTTAGCCCGCGTCCTGCACCGGATCGCCACGACTCCCGGGCCCGGCAGCGCCGGGCACGGTAGCGGGCCGGGGATTGCCGGGACCTCGCCCGTAGCGGCGTGTGAGCCTGCGCTGGGCGCCCCGGTGACCTACCGGGCGGGCGCCGCGTTCCGCCCGCGGGTGGCGGTGCCGGCGTGCCTGTGCTGCCGCTGGTGTGCGTGTGCCTGGGCTTGCTGTGGCTGCAGCCCCGGCCGGTGGACGCCGCGCCCGCACCTGGCCTGGCAGTGCTGTCCACGCTGGCTCGGGCCACCTGGCGGGGATAGTTCGCCGATCCCGCCGACGTGCAGGCCTGGCTGCGGATCATTCGCCTGCCCGGCCGGGCCGCAGGCGCCGGGACTCGGGCCGGCCAGGTCCGCTGCGGGTTTTGTCCGGGCTCGCTCTGCGGGGGCGTAGCGGCTGGCGCGAGCTGACCGGGCGGCACGCACCGCCGACTGGCGCGAGCCTGCCCCCAAGCTCGGGCTCTGGACAGCCCGCCACACCGAGGGGACGCGCCCAGAACGCAGCCTCCATCCCGGTGGCCGCAGAACAGGTGGCTCCATGCGCCGCTTGCACAGTCCCACCGCGTAACGCCAGGAGCAAGTATTCGGCGATCTGGCCTCCCCAGAATCGGCTCATGCGCTTCGCCGGGCAACTTCGGCGGGATTGCCGACGGCGAATAATCATACGATTTTGCGCATAAACATGAACTGGCGCAACGCGTGCTATTCGGCAGAATCGCGCGTCCGTCAGGCATGCCAAGCATGCGTGCGACTGAGCGCCTGGCTGGGGTGCTCGGCCCGGATCACGTCCGCACGATCGGCGATCGCGATGGAACAGGGGAGTAGTCACCCTGCCTCAGCGCCGCGGGCACCGCCTCGTCCTCCATTGCGTGCCGGAACTCCCGCAGATGGGCGGGCGACGAGGTCGGCGAGCGCGATCAGGTCCATCGCAGGAACTGGCGGCCCAGGCCGTCGGTGACCGCGAGGTCGACGCGGAGCACTTCCAGTGGGTCGGCGCGCCGGTGCTGGTGGCCGCTTCGCCAGCGGCGCGGAACAGGCCAGCCTCGGGTACGTCGTGCTCGCTCGCGTCCAGGTCGACGCCCGCCGCCTCGGCCTGGCGCAGGCGCAGCAGCGCGGCCTTGACGTGCCGGGCCAGCGCCTGGGCGAGCTCGCTGCCCGTGCCTTCCGGTGCAGGGGCCGCGGGCCCGGTCACTGCCCGGCCCCATGACCCCGCCGCCAGACCGGATGCCGATGTTGGCGGGGTCGCCGGGGCCGTCCAGGCAGGTGCCGGGTCGGCCGCGCGGGCGATCGCCTCGGCGTACTCGGCATCGCTCAGGCCGATCCGCCATCGGTCTAGGCGAGCAGGCGGCGCTGAAACCGTAGCCCTTGTCACCGTTGAACCACTTCACCGTGCCCTGCGCTATCTTGACCCTCTTTGTCCTGGCTGCGGCGCCCGCCACGGCGGCGGGGCCTGCCACGAGTGCTCTGGCCAGCCTGTCACCCAGCATGCGGCGGATGTGCACCAGGCCGCCCGCGTCCGCGTTCCGCCGGCCCCGGCCGCGCGACCCGGGATGCCCCCGGGACCGTGATGGCGGTTGAATAGCCGGGAGAACGTTGGTGGGGTATCAGGTGATCGCCGCGTACATTCTGATCCAGGCTACAGTCGGCACGGCCGCAACCGTGGCCGCGGCGCTGCGGGACGTGCCCGGCGTCGTGGAGACGGCGAGCGTGGCCGGCCCATATGACGTTATTGCCCGGGCACAGGCACCAGACATTGACGAGCTGGGCAGGCTGGTGGTCTCCCGGGTGCAGGCCCTCGACGGTGTGCTGCGGACGATGAGCTGCCCGGTCGTGCACCTATAAGGGCACCGATGGCTGTGGACCACCAGACAACGATCCACGAGGTGGGCGAGGGCGGCGTACAGGCGGTCTGCCCGTGCGGGTGGCGCAGCCCGGTGTTCGGCGCGGACAAGACCACCGGCGTGATGGACCCACTGCAGCAAGCCACCGATGCTGGCGACCTGCACCAGTGGGAGATGTCCCTGCGGTAGGCCGGCTGCGGCCGGTTTGACCCGGCGGGTCAACCCGGCACCAAACTGGCAGCCACCGGCCGGTGCACGAACGCCAGCGTCTGGCCGGCCCGGACCGGCCTGCCAGCAACAGAAACGAGCTTTCTGATGCCGAGGGGTGGCTGGGCTCGGGCGTGCGATGTTGGGAATAGGCTGCCGGCCGGCCAATCTCACACTCAAGGCTGCGTCGCGTCAGTGGCAAATGACCATGGTTCAGTCAGGGGCCGGTTCCGGCCCAAGCTCCCACCACGATGACGCGGCGGTCCCCCGGCCGCGCCACGGGTGCCCTCCAGGGCGCTGGCCACGTGGGCCAGAAACTGCCTGATGTGGCGGTGGCCACCACCTTGTGCGAGAGCAGCCGGTCCAACCCAGCGCCCGCCGCCCCCAGCGGGGGCCGGTAGCAGGCGGCCAGTACCACCCGGCTGACCTTGCTACCCTCGCCACCGAGCGTGATGTTCGCATCAAGCACTGGGAACAATCCGCCCGTCACGCCAATTGCCTCCCAGCGCACGCCCACCGTCATCGCGCCATCACAGCACACCGGATCCATGTACTGGACCCGCGCCAGCCGGGACGCACCGGGCAGGTCACCGAACGGCCCAATACGCGTCAGGTGATCAACGCCGCCGCCCTGATAGGCCATCTGCGCAGCACCACCAAGCCAGTCCCCCCGAGCAAGGTTCGCCAGCCGCCAAAGCGCAACACCGGCGCTGACGTCAAG
>Ga0318497_10001089_pt1 | contig 9929 bp, 5 predicted proteins | sample GRESIP109b1f23_FD_203754 | JGI IMG/M metagenome (GOLD analysis project Ga0318497, IMG submission 203754) | Tropical soil microbial communities from Luquillo Experimental Forest, Puerto Rico - GRE.SIPMG.109b1f23 | ecosystem: Environmental > Terrestrial > Soil > Tropical forest > Bulk soil | place... | reverse complement strand
GGGTACACCCCGTGACCTCACCGGGGGGCAAGGACGGCCGGAACCGCCCGCGCGGGCCCGGCCGGCCCCCCGGGGCATCCGGGCCGCGCCGCCCCGGGCCGGTCCGGGGCCGCGAGGCCGGCGCGAGCCGGGACCGCGATCCGGGTGACGACGGCACGCCCGCCTCCGGGCCATCGCCGGGAAGGGGGGCCACCGGCCAGAACGGCACGCCGCGCGCCACCGGGCCCGCGGCCCGTCCCGCCGAGCGTGGCCGGGGCGGGCGCCGCCCGGGCGGGAGCCCCCCGCCGCGCGGCGCCGACACGCGGCGGGCGAAGCCGCGCCGGGCGGCCATGCGCCGGGCCAGCCCGGCGCGGCGGCTGCACGCCGGCCTGCTGTGCGTGGGGTTCGCGCTCTCCCTGATCGCGGGCCGGCTCGTCCAGCTGCAGGGGCTGGAAGGGGCCAGCTTCAGCAGTGAGGCCGCGACGTTGCGCCTCAAGGTCGTGCACATCCCGGCCGAGCGGGGCGCCATCACGACGGCCGACGGCACGAGGCTGGCGCTGACCGTGCAGGACGACAACGTGATCGGAGCGCCGCTTCAGCTCACCGGGGCTACGCCCGCGGCCACCGCAGCGCTGCGCCAGCGCGTCGCCGGCATGCTGGCCGGCCCGCTGCGCATGACCCAGGCCGCCATCGTCTACAAGCTGTATCACCACGTCTCGGCGAACTACGTGGTCGTCGCCCAGGGCGTACCCGCCGGGGTCGGCGACCGTCTCGGCGCCCTGCTGGCCGCCCGCGGCCTGGCGGGCATCTATGTGCAGCCCACTTACGTCCGCTCCTATCCCAACGGCGACCTCGCCGCCAACCTGGTGGGCTTTACCAACACCGTGAACGGCGATCTGCGGGGCGAGGCGGGCATCGAGCAGTCCTTCAACTCGCTGCTGGCCGGCCGCGACGGCCTGCAGCGGGTCGAAACCGGCACCAGCGGGCAGTCCATCCCGGGCACCTCTGAGAACGTCCGCACCCTGGTGCCCGGCGGCGACGTGCGCCTGACCATTCTCGCGAGCCTGCAGTGGGAGGCGCAGCAGGCCTGCGCCGAGCGGATCAAGGTGACCCGCGCGGATAACTGCACGATCGTGGTGATGCAGCCCGGGACCGGCATGATTCTCGCCCTGGCCCAGTACCCGACCTACCAGCCCGCCAATGTGACCAGCCTGGCGCCCACGGTGGACCTGCCGGTCGCCGGGATCTTCCCGCCGGGCAGCACCGCCAAGGTGATCACCGCGGCGGCGGCCCTCGACCACGGCGAGACCCCACTGACCCGCTACCGGGTCCCGCAGCAGATCACGATCGGCGGCTACACCTTCCACGACGCCGAATACCACCCCACCGAGCAGCTGACCCTGGCGGGGGTCGTGGCCCACTCGAGCAACGTCGGCATGGTGCAGGTGGCGCACCACGTCACACCGCAGGTCCAGTACGACTACTACCGCAATTTCGGCATCGGGGTGCCGACCGGCCTGCCGCTGCCCGGCGCCAGCCAGGGCCAGCTCCCGCCGCTGTCGCAGTGGTGGGGGAGCGAGCGGTACACCCTGGCGTTCGGCCAGGGCGTCGCGGCGACCGCCGTGCAGATGGCCGGGGTCTACGCGACCATCGCCAACCACGGAATCCGGGTATCGCCGAGCATCGTGGCCGGCACCACGGGGCCGACCGGGCAGTTCGTCCCGGCACCGCGTCCGCACAGCCAGCGGGTGCTCCGGGCCGCCACCGCGTCCGAGCTGATCCACATCCTGCAGCAGGTCCCTTACCTCGATGCCACCCTGGCCGCCCAGCCCTGGGGGGAGATCCCCGGGTACTCGATCGCGTCCAAGACCGGCACCGCCGAGGTCTGGGACCCGAAGGCGCGCTGCCTGTGCCAGTACGGGTCCAGCTACATCGGTATGGCGCCGGCCAGTAACCCGAAGGTCGTAGTGGCGGTGAACATCCAGAACCCGAAGACGGGCGACTACTACGGCAACTACGTGGCGGGTCCGGCCTTCTACCAGGTAATGAAGTTCGCGCTCGCATCGCTGAAGATCCCCCCGGATCACGGCAAGCGCCCCGACGTGCCGCTCACCGCAGGGTGAACAGCGGTAGCCTCTGCGCGTGCCTGCGGATCCGCGTCCCCTCAGCGCGCACGGGCGGCCCCTCTCCGGCCTCGCCGCGCTGCTGGGAGTCGTCATGGCCGACGACGCCGGCCCCGGCGCGGACCCGCTCACCGGGCCCGGCGGGCCGATTCTGGTCCGCGGAGTGACGCACGACTCGCGGCGGGCCCGTCCCGGCGACCTGTACGCGGCGCTGCCCGGCGACCACTACCACGGCGCTCAGTTCTGCCAGCAGGCGGTGTCATCCGGGGCGGTTGCCGTGCTCACCGACCCGGCCGGCCGGGAGGCCGCGCGGGACTGCGGCGTGCCCGTCTTTGTCGTTGCCGACCCCAGGGCCAGGCTCGGCGAGGTGGCATCCTGGGTCTACCGCCACCCCTCGGCCCGGCTGCTGCTGATCGGCGTGACCGGGACCAGCGGCAAGACCACCACCAGCTACCTGCTGGAATCCGCGCTGCGCCGCGCCGGGCACCTGACCGGCCTGATCGGCGGGGTGGAGACGCGGATCGCGGGGGAGGCCACGGCGAGCCAGCTCACCACCCCGGAGGCGACCGACCTCCAAGCCCTCTTCGCGGCGATGATCGACCGCGGCGTCACCGCGGCCGCGATGGAGGTGTCCAGCCACGCCCTCGCGCTGGGCCGGGTGTCGGGCACCTTCTACGAGGTGGCCATCTTCACCAACCTGTCCCAGGACCACCTGGACTTCCACGGCAACCTGGAGAAGTACTACGCCACGAAGTCCCTGCTGTTCTCGCCCGGCTACGCGCGGGTCGGTGTGGTGAACATCGACGACGCCCACGGCAGGCGCCTCGCCGACGGCGCGCGCATCCCCGTTGTCACGTTCTCCGCCGGCGGCGACCCGGACGCCGACTGGCGGGCCGCCGACGTGCGCGGCGGGGCGGACGGCAGCACGTTCCGGATCGTCGGCCCCGGCGGGGTCGAGGCCGACGCCAGCGTGGCCCTCCCCGGGCCCTACAACGTCGCCAACGCGCTCGGCGCGGTTGCTGCGCTGGTCGAGGCTGGCGTGCACCTGTCCACCGCGGTGGCCGGGGTCGCGGCCTGCCCCGGCGTCCCGGGACGGCTGGAGCGAGTTGACGCTGGCCAGGATTTCACCGTGCTCGTTGACTATTCTCACAAGCCGGGAGCGGTGGAAGCGGTACTGCGCGCGCTGCGCCCGGTGACCGGCGGCCGCCTGACCATCGTGCTGGGCTGCGGCGGTGACCGGGACAGCGCAAAGCGGCCGCTGATGGGCGCCGCCGCCGCCCGCCTTGCCGACCTGGCCATCCTGACCAGTGACAACCCCCGCTCGGAGGATCCCCTGGCGATACTCGCGGAAATGCTGGGCGGGGTACTCACCGTCGGCGAGCCGGAGCGGGCGCGGATCATCGTGGAGCCCGACCGGGCCGCGGCCATCGGCTTGGCCGTCGCCATGGCTGACAAGGGAGACGTCATAGTGGTGGCGGGCAAGGGGCATGAGCGCGGGCAGTACATCGGGCAGAAGGTGATCCCGTTCGACGACCGCGAGGTCGCCGCGGGCGCGCTGGCCCGGCGGCGCTCCGGCGGGCCCGGAGAGGCGATGCCGTGATCCCGCTATCGCTGGCCGCCATCGCGAAGATCACCGGGGCGGCCCCCGCCCCGGGCACCGACACGGCTGCGGTCGCGCGCTCGGTCGTCATCGATTCGCGGCAGGCAGGCCCCGGCGCCCTGTTCGCCGCCCTGCCCGGCGAGCGGGTGGACGGTCACGATTTCGCGGCCGCCGCGGCCGCAAACGGCGCGGTGGCCGCGCTCGCCAGCCGGCCCGTCGGCGTCCCCGCGCTGCTCACCCCCGATGTGCCCGCCGCGCTGGGCGCCCTGGCCCGTGCGGTCACCGACGCCCTGCCCGGCCTCACGATCGTCGGCATCACCGGCTCGGTGGGCAAGACCACCACCAAGGACCTGGCCGCACAGCTCATCGAGCGGCTGGGGCCGACGGTCGCGCCGCACGGATCGTTCAACAACGAGATCGGCCACCCGCTGACGGTGCTGCGGGTCACCGCGGAAACCCGGTACCTGGTGCTGGAACTGTCGGCGCGCGGCGCCGGGCACATCGCCCAGCTGTGCGAGATCGCGCCGCCGCGGCTCGGCGCCGTGCTGTGCGTGGGGCACGCCCACGCCGGCGAGTTCGGCGGGCTGGCGGCGGTGGCCCGCGCCAAGGGGGAACTGCCCGCCGCGCTGCCGCCCGACGGGGTCGCGCTGCTGAACGCCGACGACCCGCTGGTGCTGGCGATGGCGGACCGGACCGCGGCCCGGGTGGTGACGTTCGGCGTGCACGCGCCGGCCACGGTGCGCGCGACGGGCGTGACCCTGGATGGCCGGGGGCGCGCGGGGTTCACCCTGGTGACCCCGCAGGGGTCCGCGCCGGTGCGGCTGCGGCTGGTCGGCTCGCACAACGTGGTGAACGCGCTCGCCGCCGCGGCGCTCGCCTGCGAACTCGGGATGAGCGTCGCGGCGGTGGCCGACGGCCTGTCCGCGGCGACCCCGCGCAGCAAATGGCGGATGGAGGTCACCGAGCGCCCGGACGGGGTCACCGTCATCAACGACGCCTACAACGCCAACCCCGAGGCGATGGCTGCCGCCCTGGAGACTCTGAGCGCCGTGGCCCGGGGCCGGCGCGCGTTCGCGGTCCTCGGCCCCATGAACGAGCTGGGCGGCGCGTCCCGGCAGTGGCACGAGCGGGCGGGCGGCCTCGCCGCGCGGGCCGGCGTGGCGGGGCTGATCGTGGTGGGCGAGGCCGCCGCCCCCATGCTGTCCGGCGCCAAGGCCGAGCCGTCCTGGCACGGTGAGCTGATCGGCGTGCCGGACGCCGGCGGCGCGGTGGCCGCTCTCGGGAACCTCCTGGCCCCCGGGGACGTGGTACTGGTGAAGGCCTCGCGGGCGGCGGGCCTGGAACGCGTGGCGCTCGCCCTGACCGGGGAGGCTGCACAGTGAAGACCATCCTGGTGGCCGGCGCGGTCTCGCTGCTGGTGGCGCTGCTCGGCACGCCGATAGCGATCAAGGTCTTCTCCCGGCGCGGCTACGGGCAGCTGATCAGGGAAGAGGGCCCCGCGGCCCACGTCACCAAGCGCGGCACGCCCACCATGGGCGGGACCGTCATCGTCCTCGCGTCGGTGACCGGGTATTTCGTCGGCAATGTGGTCACCGGCCAGGTCCCCTCGGTGTCCGGGCTGCTGGTGATGATGCTGATGGCGGGCCTGGGCCTGGTCGGCTTCATCGACGACTTCATCAAGATCTACAAGCAGCGGAGCCTGGGGCTGCGCAGCAGCGCCAAGCTGGCCGGCCAGGCCGTGGTGGGCGCGGTGTTCGCCCTGCTGGTGCTGCAGCAACGGTTCGCCGACGGGTACGACATCACCCCAGCCGACGCGCACCTGTCCTTCCTGCGTGACTTCGGCCCGGCGCTGGGCCTGGCGCCGTTCGTGCTGTGGATCGTATTCCTGATCGCCGGCACGTCCAACGCGGTGAACCTCACCGACGGGCTGGACGGCCTGGCGACCGGCTCCGCCTGCCTGGTCCTCGCCGCCTACGTGCTGATCGGCAACTGGCAGCTCCGCAACGACTGCACGAACTTCCTCGCGCCGCGCTGCTACCCGGTGCGCGACCCGCTCGACCTGGCGGTGGTGGCCGCTGCCGTGCTCGCCGCCTGTTTCGGGTTCCTGTGGTGGAATGCCCCGCCGGCGCGCATCTTCATGGGCGACACCGGGTCACTCGCGCTGGGCGGGGTGCTGGCCGGGCTGGCCGTGTGCACGAAGACCCAGCTGCTCCTGGCGATCCTGGGCGGGCTGTTCGTGGTGATCGCGCTGTCCGTGATCATCCAGGTGGGATCGTTCAAGATGACCGGGCGCCGGGTTTTCCGCATGGCGCCGCTGCAGCATCACTTCGAGCTGCTCGGCTGGGCGGAGACCACGATCGTGATCAGGTTCTGGCTTATCAGCGGCCTGTTCGTGGCGCTCGGCCTGGGCGTCTTCTACGTGGAGTGGATGCCCAGGTAGCCGGGCCGGGCTCCCGGCGCGCGGGTGCGCGACACGCGGGCCAATTTCCCGCTGATACCGCCGTCCACCCCGGAGACTGGGATGATGGACCAAGTCCAGGAGGCTTCCAGGCCGGGTGCGCGCGAACCGGGCGGGACGGTCGTGACCCACCCGCCCGGTCTCGTGCCCGGATCACCGGCACCAGCCTCGCGGCGCGGCATCCTGCCCGCCCTGCTCGACCGGCCGCTCACCTCTTACTACCTGGTCCTCGGGATCACGACGCTGCTGGTGGCGCTCGGCCTGGTGATGGTCCTGTCCACCTCGTCGGTGCAGAACCTGGGCCAGGGCGGGTCGCCGTACTCCGGGTTCGAGCACCAGCTGCTCGGCGTCATCCTCGGCCTGCCGTGCCTGTGGCTGGCGGCCCGGTGCTCCCCCAGGGTGTTCCGGGCCGCCGCCTACCCGCTGATGTTCGCCGCCATCCTGGGCCTGCTGCTGACCGCGGTGATCGGGGTGAAATCCGCCGGCGCCACCCGCTACATCCAGTTCGGCCCGGTCGCGTTCCAGGCGTCGGAGCTGGCCAAGCTGGCGTTCCTGCTGTGGGGCGCGGACCTGCTGGCCCGCAAGGAGAAGCTCTCGCAGCTGGACGACTGGCGGCACCTGCTGATACCGCTGCTGCCCGGGGCCGGCATCATCTGCATGCTGGTCATGCTCGGCGACGACCTCGGCACCACGTTCATCCTGCTGCTGATCTTCCTGGCGCTGCTGTGGGTGGTCGGCACCCCGCTGCGCCTGTACGTCGGGCTACTGGGCCTGATCGTGCTGGCGCTGCTGATGCTGGTGGTAGTGGCCAAGTACCGATCCGCCCGGCTCAACGACTTCTTCGGCCCGCAAGGCAGCCCAGTCGGCCCGAACCAGCAGCGTATCCAGGGCGAGTGGGCGGTCGGCTCGGGCAACTGGTTCGGTGTCGGGCTCGGTGCCAGCAGGCAGAAGTGGGGATGGGTGCCCGACGACACCACCGACTTCATCTTCGCGATCATCGGCGAGGAACTCGGCCTGGTCGGGACGCTGTGCGTAACCGCGCTCTACGGCGGCCTCGCCTTCGCGGGCCTGCGGATCGCCCGGCGGGCCCAGGACACGTTCGTGCGCCTCGCCGCGGCCGGTGCCACGGTCTGGATCGTCGGCCAGGCCATCGTGAACATCTGTGCGGTGCTCGGGATGATCCCGATCACCGGTGTCCCGCTGCCGCTGGTCTCCGCCGGCCTGTCGTCGCTGGTGATAACGATGATCACACTCGGCATGCTGATGTCGTTCGCCAAACGCGAGCCCGGCGCGGCCCAGGCGCTTGCCGAGGCCGGCCCCGGCCCGGCGCGCCGCGCCCTAAGCTGGCTGGGCCCGGACCGTAGGCGGGAATGAGCACGGCAGCCGCCCTGGCCGGGCCTGAGATGGCATGCGGCGGACAGGAGGGCCTGGCGATGAGCGTGGTACTCGCCGGAGGGGGCACCGCCGGCCATATCGAGCCTGCCCTCGCGGTCGCCGACGCCCTGCGCCGGCTGGATCCCCGCATCCCGCTTACCTGCCTCGGCACCGAGCGCGGCCTGGAATCCCGGCTGGTCCCGGCGCGCGGCTATGACCTCGCGCTGATCCCGCCGGTCCCGCTGCCGCGCAAGCCGACCACGCAGCTGCTGAGCGTCCCCGGGCGGCTGGCCCAGGCGGTGCGCGCCGCGGGGGACGTGCTCGACCGGACGCGGGCGCAGGTGGTTGTCGGTTTCGGCGGCTACGTCGCCACCCCCGCGTACCTGGCAGCACGGCGCCGCCGCGTGCCGATCGTGGTCCACGACGCGAACGTGCGGGCGGGCCTGGCCAACCGGATCGGCGCGTTGTTCACCAGGCACGTGTTCACCGCCCACCCCGGAACCAAGCTGTCGCACGCCACCTGCATCGGCATTCCCATCCGCAAGGAGATCTCCGGGCTGAACCGGCTGGCCATGGCGGATAAGGCACGCGAGCACTTCGGGCTGCGGCCCGACCTGCCGGTGCTGCTGGTCACCGGCGGCTCGCAGGGCGCCAGGTCGCTGAACCTCGCCGTGCTCGACGCCGCCGACGACATCCGCGCGGCCGGGGTCCAGGTGCTGCACCTGCTGGGCCCGCGCAGCGGCCTGGAGGTCCACCTGCCGCCGACGGGGCCGCCCTGGGTCACGCTGCCCTACGTGGACCGGATGGACCTGGCCTACGCCGCGGCCGACTTCGCGCTGTGCCGCAGCGGCGCCCTGACCTGTGCGGAGCTCACCACCGTGGGGCTGCCCGCGGCGTACGTCCCGCTGCCGCACGGCAACGGCGAGCAGCGGCTGAACGCCCTGCCGATCGAGCGGGCCGGCGGCGGGCTCATCGTGGACGACGCGGCGCTGAGCCCGCGGTGGATCTGCGAGGTACTCTTGCCGGTCATGCTGGACACCCAGCTTGTCGCGGGCATGTCGGAGGCGGCGGCGCGGCTGGGCAGCCGCGGCGTTGACGACCGGCTGGCCGCCGTGGTCATGAACATCATCGCGGGGCGGCCGGCCCGCAGCCACGCGGCCCGCGGGCGGTGAGCTGACATGGGACGCCTGGTCAGCCGGGTGGACCCGGTGCCCGTGCCGGAACTGGGCACGGTGCACTTCACCGGGATCGGCGGCGCGGGGATGTCCGGCATCGCCCGGATCATGCTCGCCCGCGGGGTGAAGGTCTCCGGCAGCGACGCCGCGGCCAGCGACCTGCTCACCGCCCTGGCCCGCGAGGGCGCGGACGTGCACGTCGGGCACGCCGCGGAGAACATCGACGGCGCCGACACCCTGGTGGTGTCGACCGCGATCCGCACGGACAACCCGGAACTGGCCGAAGCGCGCCGCCGCGGCCTCCGCGTCCTGCACCGGGCCGCCGCCCTGGCCAGCGTGATGCTGGGCCGGCGGGGGATCGCGGTGGCGGGCACCCACGGCAAGACCACCACCACCGGCATGCTCGCGACGATACTGCGGCACGGCGGCGCCGATCCCGGGTACGTCATCGGCGGGATCCTCACCGAGACCGGCCTGGGCGCCGCCGACGGCGGCGGGGCCATGTTCGTGGCCGAGGCCGACGAGAGCGACGGCTCGTTCCTGATGCTTGCCCCCGAGCTGGCCATCGTCACCAGCGTGGAAGCCGACCACCTGGACAACTACGCCGACCTCGGCCAGATCCAGGCGGCATTCGCCGAGTTCGCGCGGCAGATCACCCCCGGCGGCGTGCTGATCGCGTGCGCCGACGACCCCGGCGCCCGGGCGCTGGCCGCCGCGGCGGCACGGTCCGGCGTGCGGGTCCGACGGTACGGCGAGGACCCCGGCGCCGATTACCGGCTCACCGGCGTGCGCCCGGACGGCATGACCGTGCGCTTCGGGGTGATGCCCGGGGCGGAGGCGGCCTCCGGCGCGGTGCCACCGGTCCCGCTCGAGGTCGGCGTCCCCGGCCGTCACAACGCGCTGAACGCAACGGCCGCCTACGCCGCCGCCCTGGAACTCGGGCTGGCCCCGGGGCAGGCGGCCGCGGGACTGGCCGCCTACCGGGGCGTGCACCGCCGGATGGAGCCGAAGGGGGAGGCCGGCGGGGTGCTCGTGCTGGACAGTTACGCGCATCACCCCACCGAGCTCGCCGCCGACCTCAGCACCGCCCGCGGCATCCGGCCGTCGGGGCGGATCCTCGCCGCCTTCCAGCCGCACCTGTTCAGCCGGACCCGGATCTTCGCCGCGGAGTTCGGCGCCGCGCTCGGCCTGGCCGACGAGGCGTTCGTGCTGGATGTGTA
>Ga0318497_10001085_pt1 | contig 9942 bp, 8 predicted proteins | sample GRESIP109b1f23_FD_203754 | JGI IMG/M metagenome (GOLD analysis project Ga0318497, IMG submission 203754) | Tropical soil microbial communities from Luquillo Experimental Forest, Puerto Rico - GRE.SIPMG.109b1f23 | ecosystem: Environmental > Terrestrial > Soil > Tropical forest > Bulk soil | place... | reverse complement strand
CGCCTAGGAAGAAGGCGATCTCTGCCCACGACCAGCCGTGCGCCCGGGCGTTGCCGACCTGCAGCGACTCCAGCGCTTCCGCCAGCTCACGCAGCGCGCGGGCCGCGCGCAACCCTTCAGCCGGGTCCCCGCCGCTGGCCGCTTCGGCCAGCTGCACCTCGTTTCCCATGTCGTCAACATATGTTGACAACATGGGTCTGTCAACAAGCGTTGACGACGCGGTGCCGGCCTCGGCATGGCGCAGCGATGCAGCCGGCCGTGGACGGTTCAGGTCCCGCGGCACAGCCCGTCGTGGCCGGATGGGCAGCATCTGCTGAGCCAGCAGCCGTAGCTCACTAGGGTCATCTTGTGAAGCCCTTCCTGCTGCTCGCCGTCCGCGCCGATGATGCCGCCGCGGACAACGAGTACGAGTCGTTCCTGGCCTGCACCGGGTTGCCCGAGCGTGACCTGCACCGCCGACGGCTGGAGCAGCAGCCGCTTGGTGGCATCGCCCTGCACGACTGGTCGGGGATCTTCCTGGGTGGCGGGCCTTTCACCACCAGCGATCCGGAGCGTTCGAAGTCGCCCGTGCAGCGGCGGATCGAAGCGGACGTGCGCGGGCTGCTCGACAGGGTGATCAGCGCGGACTTCCCGTTCCTGGGAGCCTGCTACGGCATCGGCACACTCGGCAGCCACCAGGGTGCGGTCGTGGACCGGCGATACGCCGAACCGATCGGCGCGGTGCTGGTGACCCTCACCCGCGACGGCCGGCAAGATCCGCTGCTGAACGGGCTGCCCGCCACCTTTGAGGCGTTCGTCGGCCACAAGGAAGCGATCAGCAGGCTGCCGGACTGTGCTGTCCTGCTGGCCAGTTCTCCCGCCTGCCCGGTGCAGGCGTTCCGCATCGGCTCGGCCGTGTATGCCACCCAGTTCCATCCCGAGCTGGACGCGGCCGGCCTGTGCACCCGGATCGAGGTCTACAAATACGCCGGGTATTTCGACCCGGAGCAAGCCGACGAGCTGAAGGCACGCGCCCACCGCAGCAACGTCACCCAGCCGCCGGCCATCCTGCGCCGGTTCGCCCGGCGTTACGCAGGCAGCACACCGGCCAGCACCCCCGCCTGGCCGCGCCCGGCGGCCGCCACCTAGGCCGGCCCTGGAATACGTGGCTGACGTGGCCGAAAATACATGAATGGCAACTCAGCGGAGCGCCCGATGAAGATGGCTGCAGCCGTGCTCGATGGCGTGGGCCAGCAGCTGCGGATCGAGGAGGTCGACCTCGCGCCACCGCGCCACGGCGAGGTGCTTGTGAAGGTGGCTGCGAGTGGTCTGTGCGGCAGTGACCTCAGCGTCATCGACGGAAAGCGGACCGTGGCACCGTTCCCGCTGGTGCTCGGCCATGAGGCGGCCGGAGTGGTGGCGCAGACCGGGCCGGGAGTCACGCGGCTGACGGCTGGTGACCCCGTCGTGGTGTCGATCGTCCCGTCCTGCGGTGAGTGCCCGGCCTGTGTCCGGGGACGGCGCAACTACTGCCAGCTCGCGGGGCGGGCAATGAGCAACGGAAGCCTGCTCAACGGCTCGCTCCGGCTTTCCCGCCGTGGCGAGCCGCTCCACCACTTCCTGATGGTGTCCTCCTTCGCGCAGTATGCCGTGGTCCCCGAGTCTGGTGCGGTGGCGATCGACGCCCGCATGCCGCTGGACCGGGCCGCGCTCATCAGCTGTGCGGTGCTCACCGGCGTGGGCGCCGTCCGCAACACCGCGCAGGTCCAGCCGGGGTCGCGGGTCGCGGTCTTCGGGTGCGGCGGGGTCGGCCTCAACGTCATCCAGGGAGCACGCCTGGCCGGCGCTGCCCGGGTCGTCGCGATCGACCTCACCGAGGACAAACTTGAACTGGCGCGCAGGTTCGGCGCGACCGATGTCATCCGCGCGGGGGAGGAGGATCCAGCCAGGGCGATCCGCCGGCTGCTGGGCGGGGTTGACTACGCCTTTGAGGTGGCGGGCCGGGAGCAGGCGGTCCAGCAGGCGTGGTCGTCTCTCGACATCGGGGGCGAAGTGGTGGTCGTCGGGCTCATGCCTCAGCAGGCCAAGGTGACACTCAGTGGCGCGCGGTTTATCAACGAGCAGGTCATCCGGGGCTGCTTTTTCGGGTCGGCGCAGCTGCAGCACGACGTGCCCGCGCTGGTCGAGGACTATCTGGCCGGCAATCTGCTGCTGGACGAGCTGATTACCCGCCGCGTCGGGCTGGCGGACCTGAACGGCGCATTCGATGCGCTGCGCGCGGGCAGCGGGGCCCGCAGCGTGCTGGTCCTTGACTGACCCGCCGGCGGGCGACCAGCGGGGTCATCTCCCGGCTTCCGCGTTTTGCCGCCGCTGTACTACCCCCGTCGGATCACCCTGGTCTGTGCGCAGCGGCGGGCGCATGATTAAGCGATGCCGCCGCACCGGTACGGGGTTCGCGCAGCCTGCCTAGTGCTTGCTGCGCTGTGTGCTGCGTGCTCAGGCTCCGGCGGCCACCTGCTGCCCCGGGCGCCGTCAGCCCAGGGCCCGGGCGCCACGGTAACCGTGGGGTCGTTCGACTTCCCGGAGAGCATTCTGCTGGCCTACATCTACGCGGATGCCCTCGCCGCCAGGGGCTTTCCGGTCCGGGTCCTGCCGGACCTGGGGACCCGGGAGCTGGTCGACCCGGCGCTGGAGGATGGGCTGGTCCAGCTCGTTCCGGAATACTCGGGTTCGGCGCTGGATTTCCTGAGCCTGGGGCGCCAGCAAGCCACGTCCGACCCGGCCGCGACCTACCGGTCCCTGGCCCGGTCGGCGGAAAGCCACGGTCTGGTGGCAGCCCAGCCCGCCCCGGCGCAGGACGCCAATGCGATCGTGGTGACGGCGGCGACCGCTGCCCGCTATCACCTGCGGTCGATCCCCGACCTGGCCACAGCGGCGCCGAGACTGGTGTTCGGCGGCCCACCGGAGTGCCGGGAGCGGGCCGATTGCCTGCTCGGCCTGGAGCACACCTACGGGCTGCGCTTCAAGACCTTCACGCCGACCGACACCGGCGGGCCGCTCACCCTGCAGGCGCTGGACTCAGGCGAGATCGGGGTCGCGCTGCTCTTCACCACCGACCCCGGCATCGCCGCGCATCACCTGGTGATGCTGGCCGACACCCGGGCGCTGCAGCCGGCTGAGAACATCACCCCGGTGATCCGCCGGAGCACCGCCCAGCGGTACGGCCCGCGGCTGCTCGCGGTGCTCAACGAGGTCTCGGCTCGCCTTTCCACGCTCACACTGCGTGGCCTCGATGCGCGGGTGGAACTCGGCGGGCGCGGCCCCCGCACCGTCGCCGACGGCTGGCTGCGTGCGGAGCGGATGATCCCCAGCAGGCCAGGTGCGCAGTGAGCGAGCACACCGAGCGGGCCTCGGCACCGCCATCGAGCCCGTCCGGCACGCCCGCGCCGCCTGGCCCTCCGGGGCCGTCTGAGTCAGCCGGTGCGACCGCGGTCCAGCGGGCCCGGCTGCGCCGCCGGCCGACGGGTGCCCCCCCGCCGCTGCCGCATCCCATCACCATCACCACCACGGCGTGGCTGCTGCTGGTGATCGTCATCGTGACCGGTGCCTTCCTCATCTCAGAGGACACGCCGTGGCTCCGGGTTGGCGACGGGACCAGCACCCGAATCCTGCGCCTCCTCGCCGACGTACGCACACCCTGGCTGACCGATATCGCCAGGGCGATCAACGCGGCCGGAGCTGGCTGGGGAGTCTCCGTCGTGGGGCTATCCGTGGTGGTGCTGATCATGGTCTTCCGGCGATGGCGGCACTTGCTGATCTTCATGTGCTGCCTGTTCTTCCTGGAGATCGTCGGCGACTGGATCTACAGCGGGCTGAGCCGGCCACGCCCGTATGGCATCCGCATCATCGGCCCCTGGGGCGGGTACTCGGCGCCGTCCCCGCCCGTGGCTGTGCTGACGTTGTTCCTGGTGGGTGCGGTGTACTGCCTGGTGGTGCCGGGCCGCCCGCGTACCTGGGCCAAGATCGCGGTCGCCGTGGTGGTGGCAGCGTTCGGGCTAGCCCGGCTCTACCTGGCCATCGACCATCCCGACGACGTGCTGTTCGGCGTCGCGCTCGGGGTCGCGATCCCGGTCGCGGCCTTCCGCTTCTTCACCCCGAACGAGGTGTTCCCGGTCGTCTACCGCCGCGGCCGGACCGCGCACGTGGACGTGACGGGCCGGCGCGGTGCGGCGATCCGGGAGGCCGTGCGTGACCAGCTGGGGCTGACCGTGCTCGAGATCAGGCCCGTCGGCCTGGCTTCCTCGGCCGGCTCGACACCGGTCCGGCTGCGGGTGGAAGGGGGCGAGCAGGAGTACCTGTTCGCGAAGCTCTACACGAAGGGCCACGTGCGTGCCGACCAGGCATACAAGCTGTGGCGGAGCATCCGCTACGGTTCGCTGGAAGACGAGCGGGCCTTCCAGACAGTGCGGCGGCTGGCCGAATACGAGGATTACACCCTGCGGCTGCTGCGCGATGTGGGGATCCGCACGGCCAGGCCGTACGGGATCGTGGAGATCACGCCGGAACGCGAGTACCTGGTCGTCACCGAATTCTTCAAGGACGCGGTCGAGATCGGCGACGCCGACATTGACGACGCTGTGATCGACCAAGGGCTGGTGCTGATCCGCAAACTCTGGGACGCCGGCATCGCGCACCGGGACATCAAGCCCGGCAACCTCATGGTCCATGGCCAGGAACTGCTGCTGATCGACGTGGCGTTCGTCCAGGTGCGGCCATCACCGTGGCGGCAGGCCGTCGACCTGGGCAACATGATGCTGGTCCTGGCCGTGCGCACAGATCCGCAGCGGGTATACACCCATGCCCTGCGCTACTTCACCGACGAGGAGCTGGCGGAGGCGTTCGCTGCCACCCGCGGCGCGGCCAGCCCGAACCAGCTGCGGTCGTTCCTGCGGCGGGATCCGCGTGATCTGCTGTCCACGTTCCGCTCCCTCGCCCCGCCGCGGCAACCGATCGCGCTGCAGCGCTGGAGCCCCTGGCGGATCATTCTGGCCACCACGGTGCTGGTCATCATCGGGGCGGTCGTGTATGTCGGCGGCCAGGCATTCCTCCCGGCGCAGAACGTCGGGGCCTACCCGCCGGTCTGTGGCACCGGCCACTCGGTCATCCTGGCCGCCCAGGCAGTGCCATCGGCAGCGCTGGTGCCGTGCGTGTCCACACTTCCGAATGGCTGGCACCTCAACCAGGCCGATATCGTCAGCGGGCGCGCCCAGTTCTGGCTGGACTCCGACCAGGCCGGCGACCGGGCGCTGACCATCACCCTGTCGGCAGCATGCGACGTCTCGGGCGCCGAGCAGATCCCGTCCGACCAGCCGGGGACCCGGCGGTTCGAACGCCCGCTGAGCCTGCGCCCCCGTTTCGCGGACCTGCGTTTCTACACGTTTCCCGGTGGCTGCGTTACCTACCAGTTCAGTTTCGCCCGCGGCGAGTCCCCGCTCCTTGCGATCCAGGTCGACGGCGCGGTGGCCTTCATGCCCCGGGCCATACTCGTGGCGCACATCCGGGATACCGAGGGACTGGCGCTGTGCGGGCGGGGCGCGCCATGCCCCGGCTGAGGGGTTTCACCCGGGCGGTGCCGGGTCAGTCGCCGGAGGCGCGGCCACTTGGGTGGCAGGTACGCGCGGACGGCTGCCGAGGATACCGAACCACAGGGTTGCCCAGCCCGCCCCGATCAAGAGCCCGACCAGGACATCCGTCAGCCAGTGCGCGCTCAGGTAGGTGCGGCTCAGCCCGATGAGAGCCGACCAGGCTACAGCGGCCGCCAGCGCGAGCACCCGGGACCGGCCGGGCCGGGTCAGGATGAGTGCCAGCACCACCGCCGTCGCCGCGGCGGTCACGGCATGCCCGGAGGGCAGCGACTGGCCGGAGACGGCAACCAGCGAACCCGCCGGGCGCGTCCGGCCCACCAGTGCCTTCACCGGCCCGATCGACAGTTCGGCACACAGCTCGGCCAGCACGAACACCAGCAGGGCCCGCCAGCGCCGCCAGAACGCGAGCGCGGCGGCGATGGCCAGCCGGACGATCCACATGGCCGTCCCGCCAGCGACCACGTTGAGCACCTTTCCGGCAGACGTGGCTGGCGGCGAGCGGACGTCGAGCATCCACTGCAGCCAGTGGTGGTCGATAGGCTCGACCCAGGCCGACGTGGTGATCACGATGGCGGTCAGAACGGCCGCGAGGGCGAGGCAGCATGCCCCGGTGATGACCCAGCCGGGTGAGGCAAGCCTGACGCGGCCACCGTGGCCGCTGGGTCGGCGTTGGGTGGCCTTTTCTTCCTGCCCTGGCTGGCCTACCGGCGCCGTGGCCATGACATGCGGGAATCGCTCATGACGGATTCGCCAAGAATACCGGTGGACGCCAGCGAATCCGGACCCCGGCGGGCGGGCCTGGCGCTGCCAGCCACCCGGTACCGCCATCCCGGTGACATCATCCGGCTGATCGCAGCGGCCGGGGCACTCATCGTCGCTGGGACGGTCGCCGCGCTGGCCCCCGCCGCCTGGCTCCGCCCGGGCGCTGCCGCAGTCAGCGGGGCTGGGCTGAGGACGGCGACCGGCCAGGTGCTGACCGGCCTGGTGCAGGTGACCATCGCCGGCGCGGCGCTGATCTTGCTGGTGGCAGGGCTGCGCGGGCGCCGCTGGCGGGTGCTGGCAACGGTCACGGGCGGTTTCGTGCTAGCGGGCGCGCTGATGACCGCGATCATGTACCTGACCGGCCAGAGCGCCTTGGCCTCGCTGCCGGCAGGGCTGCGGCAGGGTTCCTGGCTGGCGGGGGCGGGCTTTCCTGATCCGGCCGTCATCGCCGGGCTGGCCGCCGTTGCTGTGGCCGCGGCGCCATGGCTGAGCCGGGCGTGGCGCCGCGCAGTCTGGGTCACGCTCGTGCTGATCGCCGCGGCCCGCCTCATCACCGGCGGGCTGTCGCCTCTGGAGCTGATACTGGCGGTGGCGGCCGGCGTGGCCGCCACGCTCCGGGCGGGTGGCGTTCCCGCCCGCACGGTGACGCCGGCGGGTGGCACCGCGAAAGGATCGCGGCCGTTCCTGGCGCTGACCGACGACGGGCAGGCCCTCTTCGTCAAGGTCCTCGGTTCCGACCAGCGCGACGCCGACCTGCTGTACCGGGCCTACCGCGCCATCCGGCTGCGCGGGGTCGGCGACACCAGGCCAGCGTCGTCACTGGCCAGGGCGGTCGAGCACGAGGCACTGGTAGCAGTCATGGCAGAACGGGCCGGGGTGCTGGTGCCGCACATCGGCCAGGTCATCAAGGCGGGCGACGGGTCCGTGCTGCTGACCATGGACCTGATCACCGGCCGGCCCCTGGACGAGATTCCGGCTGACGCCATCACCGACCAGCTTGCGGCTGCCATCTGGCGCGAGGTGGGCCGTCTGCACCAGGCAAGAATCGCGCACCGGTCCCTGCACGAGGGCAACATCGTGGTGGACGAGGGCGGCCGCCCCTGGCTGACCGACTTCAGCTTCGCCGAGCTCGACGCGACCGGACGCCACCTGGCGATCGATGTCACCGAGCTGCTCACCTCGCTAGCCGGGCGCATCGGCCCGGATCGGGCGGTGGGCAGTGCCCTGCCCGCGATCGGCCGTGACGGCGTCGCCACCGCGGTGCCGCTGCTCCAGCCGCTCGCACTCTCGGCCGGAACCCGCCGCGCGATCAAGGGCCAGGACGGCACGCTGAAGCGGACGCGCCAGGCCGCCATCGAGGCCAGTGGCGGCGCAGCCGACACCGGCCTGGCCCAGCTGCAGCGGGTCCGGCCACGGACGCTGCTGACCATCGCCGCGCTGGCCGGCGCGTTTTACTACCTGCTACCCGAAATCGCCAAGGTGAGCAGCAGCTGGCATGGGATCCTCCACGCGAACTGGGCGTGGCTGCCGGTGGTCATCCTGCTGTCGGCGCTGAGCTACGTGGCCAGCGCACTGGCGCTCATGGGCAGTGTGCCCGGGCATGTCCCGTTCGGCCCGACGGTGCTGGCCCAGGGCGCGTCATCGTTCATCAACCGCGTGTCACCGTCCAATGTGGGCGGGATGGCGCTGAACGCACGGTTCCTGCAGAAGGCCGGAACCGATCCGCCGGCCAGCGTCGCGGCGGTCGGGGTGAACAGCCTCGCCGGCGCCATCATGCACGGAGTGCTGATGGTGGTCTTCTTCACGCTGGCCGGCCGCAGCCTGACGAAGGCGTTCAAGCTGCCGCACACAAGCAAGATCCTGCTGATCCTCGCCATCATCCTGGCCCTGGTCGGCATCGTCCTCGCCACCCGGCCCGGCCGCCGCCTGGCCAGGACGAAGCTGCTGCCAGCGCTGCGGTCGGCTGCGGGCAGTCTCCAGCGGGCCGCGGCCAGCCCGGTCAAGATGGCCCTGCTGTTCGGCGGATCAGCGCTGGTGACGCTGTCCTATATCGCTGCGCTGATCGCCTCGATCAAGGCATTCAGCCCTGGTCCCGGGCTGGTCCTGGTCGGTGCCGTGTACCTGACGGCGGCAGCGGTAGCGGCGGCCGCCCCCACCCCGGGCGGCCTCGGGGCAATCGAGACGGCACTCCTGGGGGGCCTGATCGCCGTGGGCATGCATGCCGGGCCCGCCTTCTCCGCCGTGCTGCTGTACCGGCTGGCGACGTACTGGCTGCCGGTGCTGCCGGGCTGGCTGTCATGGCGCTTCCTGCAACGGCGGGAGTACCTGTGACCGCCGGCTGGTCCGGCCTGCCCCAGCCAGGCGGACCAGCAGCGATCGGCCGCCATTGGGTCAGCTACCGCGGCCGGCCGGTGCCCGCGGCGGCGGTCATGCCGACGCGGTGATCATTTTCGGCCGGGCGCAGCTCGCACAGACCGTCCGAGCCGATGCCCAGCCCGTGATTGGTCAGGTTGTAGAGATGCTCGCTGGCGACGAGCCAGACAATGTCGCAAATCTCCCGCTCGCTGTAGTGCTGGGCAAGCCGCTCGAACGTGCCGGGATCGACGTGCTTGCTGGTGGTGAGCTCGGTCACGTAGTCAAGGGCAGCGCGCTCGGCGTCGCTGAACAGCGGGCTGGTGCGGTAACCGGGCAGCGCGTCGAGGCGTTCCAGGTTCTCCGGCGACTTTGCCATCACATACCACCTTGCCGAGTCCATGCAGAACAGGCAGGCGTTGATGCTGGCGACCCGCTCGCGGATGAGCACTGCCGTCTGCGACGGCAGCCGGAGCTTCTTATCCAGCCGCGAGATCTTGCCGTAGAACGTCAGGAATCCCGTTGGCATGCGCGCCGAGAACACGGCGATGGGTGTCGCCACCTTGCCGAACTGGCGTCGGGTGAAGAAGTAGACGATCTTGACGAGCAGGCCCTTCGGCTTCTCGATGGGGGCAAGGTACGGAGTCATCTGCCCGGTCTCCTTTGCTGCGGTTCGGCCTCACCCCTCTGACGCCGGCCGGCTCAGGATTGTGACAGACTCCGGGCGCAGCACCGGCCCGGTGCTATTTCATGCAGACGCAGAACCGGTCCTGCAGTTCATCCAGGGCGGCAAGACGGCCCTGGCCGAAGGCCTCATCCCACAAGCTCGCCAGCGCCTGCCGGGACACCTGGTCGTCGTGGCCGAGCAGGCGGGCGGCCTGGTCCACTGCCTGCGCCCTGTCCTGCTGCGCCCTGTCCTGCACAGTCACGGTCATCTCCCGTTTCTTGCGATGCCAGCGGAATCCGCCGGCAGCCGCGGGCATCGCCGCCCGGCTGACCGGAAGCGGCCGCTCACCGCACAGCCCATGCTCGCCTGGCCGCCACCCCGTGGCCAGGGCCGGACGGGCATGATGGCCGGGACCTTCGGCCCGGGCTGCCCGTTACCGCTACTGGCTGACCTTGTCCGCGCGATGCGGCAGCTTCCAGCCCGGCCGGGCGAAGTGGCAGGTATAGCCGTTCGGGTACTTCTCCAGGTAGTCCTGGT
>Ga0318497_10001082_pt1 | contig 9949 bp, 7 predicted proteins | sample GRESIP109b1f23_FD_203754 | JGI IMG/M metagenome (GOLD analysis project Ga0318497, IMG submission 203754) | Tropical soil microbial communities from Luquillo Experimental Forest, Puerto Rico - GRE.SIPMG.109b1f23 | ecosystem: Environmental > Terrestrial > Soil > Tropical forest > Bulk soil | place... | reverse complement strand
TCTTTGATCGCCCCCTGCGCGATCGCCTGGTCGCGCCCCAGGGCCTCGTGTGCGAGGCGCAGGAACAGCTCGCTGTGGGTCTTGAGCGTCTCGCCGGCGAGGGAATCGAATGCGGCGCGCAGCCGTGTCTCGGACTGCTCGAGCAGGGTGAGCCGATCCGCCTCCTGGAAGGAGCTCGCCTCGAGCCGGGCCTGTGCCCCGGCGAGCTCCACCCGCAGCTGCTCGATGCGCCGCGCGTTGCGCACCTGCGTGACGAGCGCGCCGAAGAGCACCCCGCTCACGAGTCCGGCGAGCGTGCACAGGATGATGAGCGCGGAGCTCACGGCTTAAGGTGCGCCATGTAGTTCACGGACACATCAGCGCTCAAAGCCACGCGGCCCGTGAGGGGGTTGAACTCGATGCCGGCGAGCTCGGCGAGCGTGAGCCCGGCCGCCCGCGCCCAGCGTGCCAGTTCCGAAGGAACGATGAGCCGCTCGTACTCGTGCGTGCCCGGTGGAATGACGCGGAGCACGTATTCGGCCCCGACGATGGCGAGCAGAAACGACTTGAGGTTGCGGTTGATCGTCGAGACGAAGAGGGCGCCCCCCGGGGAGAGGAGGCGCGCCAGCGTGGCGACCATCGCCGCCGGGTCGGGTACGTGCTCCAGCATCTCCATGCAGGTGACTACCGCGAAGCGGCCCGGGGACTCGCGCGCCAGCTCCTCAGCCGAGGCGACGCGGTAGTCGATCGCGAGCCCGCTCTCGGCCGCATGCAGCCGCGCCACCTCGATCATGCCCGGTGCGAGGTCGATGCCGGTCACCCCGGCACCCGCGCGGGCGAGCGACTCGGTGAGCAGCCCACCGCCGCAGCCGACGTCCAGGACGGCTTGGCGAGCGAGGGTGGCGCGCGTGGCGATGAACTCGAGGCGCACCGGATTCAGCAGGTGGAGCGGGCGAAAATCGCCGTGGCTGTCCCAGAAGCGCGCGGCGAGGGCATCGAATTTCGCGAGCTCCGCCTGGTCCGCATTGCCGGCGGCGCTCATGCCGCGGCCTCCAGCGCCAGGCGCTCCGCCCACCGCGCCGCGATCGCCGCGAGCTCCTCCTCGGCGAAGAGCCGCAGGCGGCCCTCGCTCACCGCGACGCGGCCGGCACTCCACACGTCGCTCACCTGTGTGCGGGTGGCGCCGAACACGATGGCCGCGGCGACATCCGTCGCCGGGCGGCAGCTCGAGGCATCGAGATCGATACAGGTGAGATCGGCGGACTTGCCGGGCTCGATCGAGCCGGTCTGAGCCGCGACTCCGAGCGCCAGCGCGCCCCCGAGTGTCGCGAGACGCAGTGCCTCGAGCGCCGGAAGCCCGTATAGCAGCGCCGCGCTGCGCGCTTCGGCCAGCATGTCGAGCGCACCCACCGCGGCGGGCGTATCGGTGCCGAGCGCGCCGGGGCGGGCACCGGCGAGCGTGCGTGTACCGCGTTGCAGACGCAGCTCCGCCTGCGGGCAGGCAATGAGCGCGGCCCCGTGCCGTGCCAACAACCGGGCGGCGTCCTCACTGCAGGCGAGTGCGCCAACCGCGGCGAATCCCGGGCGCAGGAGTCCGAGTGCCTCGAGGTGCGTCAGGCGCCGGACACCCCAGGCGTGACGCGTGGGCGTGGCCGCATCGGCGACGCCCGCGGAGAGATCGTGCGTTGTCACGCCCGTGTGCACCTCGTGGCCGGGAGGATACGGAAGCTCATCGAGATGAATGACGGTGCGCGCGTCGAGCTCGTCCGCCACGCGGCGCACGCGCGCGAGCGTGGCATCGCTCAGGCCCGCGGCCGGCTGCGGTGCGAAAAACAGTCCGATGCGCGCGTCGTTCCGGTACTCATCCCACAGTGCCTCGGCGCGCGCCAGGTGCGCCGTGGCGTCCTCGGCCGACGCACTCGGTTCATCGCTCACCGGCAGGCCGATGAGCGCGCGCACCTGGGCGGCGGCGGCGACACGGGCGGCCTCTTCAGGCAAGGGGCTGTGATCGGCATAACAGGTGATTCCGGCGCGGAGCATCGCGGCGATGGCGAGCCGCGTGCCATCGCGCACGAAATCCGCGCTCAGCGCACGCCGCTCGAGCGGCGCGAGTGTCTCGAGCAGCCAGCGCAGTCGCGGGCCACGGACGGGCACCCCGCGCAGCAGCATGTGGCAGGCGCACGTGTGCGCATTCACCAGTCCCGGCAGCAGCGCATGCCGCTCGCGCACGACGCGCTCACGCGCCGGGTAGCGCTCCCGCAGCTCCGCCGCGGGACCGACCGCGAGGATGCGCCCGCCATTCACCGCGACCGCGTGACCTTCGAGGACCGGGTCACCCGGCGCCACCGGCAGCAGCCAGCGGGGCTCGATGAGAAATTCGGCCGTGTCCGCACCCGACATGCGCGGAGTATATCGGCGCTCCGGCCGGCGCGCGCGCTGCGGGGCGTACAATCCGCCGCTTCGCTGCGCTACGCGCTAAGGAGGACGCCATGCCCAAATTCCTCTTCGAAACCACCTACACGCCCGAAGGCATACGCGCTCTGCAGAAGGACAAAGGCTCCGCTCGCAGGCAGGCGGTGGAGAAGCTCGTCGCCAGCCTCGACGGCAAGCTCGAGGCTTTCTATTACGCCATGGGTGAGCGCGACGTCGTCACCATCGTCGATCTCCCCAACGCTGAAAGCGCGGCCGCCATGTCCTTCGCCGGCATGAGCACCGGAATGGTCCGGGTCAAGACCACTCCGCTCCTCGCGGTCGAGGAGGTCGATCGCGCACTTGCGAGGAAGCTCGCTTTCCGGGGACCCGGACAGTAAAGCCGGCGCCGCGCCGCCGTGTGCGGGCACGCGGCGTGCGCGCGGCGCGTCCCACCGTCGGCAGCCCGTCGTCAACGGGCCGCCGCAGGGGTGGTTCATGCTAGAATTTCGCCTTTGTTTCGCTCCCTGATGGCGAGCAAATTACCCGAGATTTTTCAAGTCCTGATTGATGGCTGAAATCGCCCGCGAAGTCGTGCCGGTCACTCTCGAAGGAGAGATGCGGCAGTCCTATCTCGACTATGCAATGAGCGTGATCGTCGGGCGTGCCCTGCCCGATGTACGCGATGGCCTGAAGCCCGTGCACCGGCGCGTGCTGTACGCCATGCGCGAGCTCGGGAACGAGTGGAACAAGGCCTACAAGAAGTCCGCCCGCGTCGTCGGCGATGTGATCGGCAAATACCACCCCCACGGCGAGAGCGCGGTGTACGACACCATCGTACGCCTCGCGCAGTCGTTCTCGATGCGCTATCTCCTGGTCGACGGCCAGGGCAATTTCGGCTCGGTGGACGGGGATCCGCCGGCGGCCATGCGCTACACCGAAGTGCGCATGACGCGCATTGCGCACGAGCTGCTGGCGGACATCGACAAGGAAACGGTCGATTTCAACCCCAACTACGACGAGTCCGAGACCGAGCCCTCGGTGCTGCCGACGCGCATCCCGAACCTGCTGGTGAACGGGCAGACCGGCATCGCGGTCGGCATGGCCACCAACATTCCGCCGCACAACCTCACCGAGATCATCAACGCGTGCGTGGCGCTGCTCGATGATCCGGCACTGCCGCTCGCCGCGCTGATGCAGCACGTGCCCGGGCCCGACTTTCCGACGGGCGGCATCATCAACGGCGCGCAGGAGATCGCCACCGCCTACCGGACCGGACGCGGGCGGCTCTCGGTGCGCGCGCGGGTCGCGATCGAGGAGGTCGGCCGCGGCGATCGCCAGGCGATCGTGGTCACCGAGCTTCCCTACCAGGTCAACAAGGCACGCCTGATCGAGCGCATCGCGGAGCTGGTGCGCGAGAAGCAGCTCGATGGCATCGCGGCGGATGGCCTGCGCGATGAGTCCGACAAGGACGGCATGCGGATCGTCATCGAGCTCAAGCGCGGCGAGGTGAGCGAGATCGTCCTCAACAACCTCTACGCCCATACGCCGATGGAGACGGTGTTCGGCATCAACATGGTGGCGCTGCAGGACGGCCAGCCGAAGCTGATGTCGTTGAAGGAGATGCTGGAAGCCTTCATCCGTCACCGGCGCGAGGTGGTCACGCGGCGCAGCATCCACGAGCTCGCCAGGGCGCGCGAGCGGGCCCACATCCTCGAGGGCCTCGCGGTCGCGCTCGCCAACATCGACGCCGTGATCGCGCTCATCAAGGCGGCGGCATCGCCGGCGGAGGCGCGCAGCGCGCTGCAGGCGCGCGCCTGGGCGCCCGGTGCGGTGACCGAGCTGTTAGCGCGCGCCGGGGCCATCTCCACGCGGCCGCCGGGACTGCCCGCCGAGTCGGGCCTGCATGCGGGCGCCTATCGGCTCTCCGAGGCGCAGGCCCAGGCGATCCTCGACATGCGTCTGCACCGGCTCACCGGACTCGAGCAGGACAAGATCATCGCCGAGTACCGGGAACTGCTCACGAGCATCGCCGACCTCAGCGACATCCTCGGCCGCCCCGAGCGCCTCACGCAGGTGGTGCGCGCCGAGCTCATCGAGGTGCGCGACACTTACGGCGATGCGCGCCGCACCGAGATCAACCGCGATCATCTCGACCTCACCACCGAGGACCTGATCGAGCCGCAGGACGTCGTGGTGACGCTCTCGCACGCCGGCTATGCCAAGAGCCAGCCGCAAACCGAGTACCAGACGCAGCGGCGCGGCGGCCGCGGCAAGACCGCGACCGCGGTGAAGGACGAGGACTTCGTCGAGAAGCTGTTCGTCGCGCACACCCACGACACGGTGCTGTGCTTCTCCAACCGCGGCAAGGTGTACTGGCTGAAGGTGTACGAGCTGCCGCAGGCGGGCCGCGGCTCGCGCGGCAAGCCGATGGTGAACCTGCTGCCGCTGGAAGAGGGCGAGAAGATCAACGCGCTGTTGCCGGTGAAGCACTACGACGAGCAGCATTTCGTCTTCATGGCGACGCGCGCCGGCACGGTGAAGAAGACCCCGCTCGCCGCCTTTTCGCGGCCACGCACCACCGGCATCATCGCCGTCGATCTGGCGCCCAACGATCAGCTGGTCGGCGTCGCGCTCACCGACGGTGAGCGCGAGATCATGCTGGTATCGAGCGGCGGCAAGGCGATCCGCTTCCACGAGAGCGAGGTGCGCCCCATGGGACGCGAGGCGGCGGGCGTGCGCGGCATAAGGCTCGGCGCGGGCCAGGACCTGATTGCGCTCATCGTGGTGGGCGAGGGCCACGTGCTCACGGCCTCGGCGACCGGCTACGGAAAGCTCACGCCGCTCCCGGAATTTCCACCCCATGGCCGCGGCGGTCAGGGCGTGATCGCGCTCCAGACCTCCGATCGCAACGGCTTTACGGTGGCGGCGCTGCAGGTCATGTCCGGGCAGGAGATCATGCTCATCAGCTCCACCGGCACACTGGTGCGCACCACGGTGGATGAAATCTCGGTGCAGGGCCGTAACACCCAGGGCGTGCGGCTCATCCGTCTCGGTGAGGGCGAGCGCCTGGTCGGCATCGAGCGCATCGAGAGCCTCGATGGGGACGGCGAGGAAGGGGTCGCGGACGCTGCCCCCGGTGCGACGCCGCCTCCCGCGGAAACCTAGGGCGTAGGCGCTCGTGCGGGTATTCAACTTCGCTGCCGGGCCGGCCACTCTGCCGGTTGAAGTGCTGGAGCAGGTCCGGGACGAGCTCCTCGACTGGCAGGGCAGCGGCACCTCGGTCATGGAGGTGAGTCACCGCGGCAAGGCCTTCACCGCGGTGGCGCGGGAATCTGAGGCTCTGCTGCGCGAGCTCCTCGGTGTGCCGGCGAACTACCGGGTGCTCTTCCTGCAGGGAGGCGCCACGGGGCAGTTCGCCGCGGTGCCGCTCAATCTCGCCCGCGCGGATTCCAGCGTCGACTACCTCGACACCGGTCACTGGTCGAAGAAGGCGCGGCTGGAGGCGCAGCGCTACACCGCGCGGGTGAACATCGCGGCGGATGAGGCATCCTCCAACTACACGACCGTGCCGGCAGCGCAGGCGCTGCGTCTCACGAGCGGTGCCGCCTACGTGCACTACACCCCGAACGAGACCATCGGCGGGGTGGAGTTCCCGTACATACCCGACACCTCGGGCGTACCACTCGTCGCCGACATGTCCTCGACTCTCCTGTCGCGGCCGCTCGAGGTGGCGAAGTTCGGCCTCATCTATGCCGGTGCCCAGAAGAACATCGGTCCCGCCGGCCTCACGGTGGTGATCGTGCGCGAGGACCTGACGGGCAAGGCGCGCCCCGAGACGCCGGCCGTATGGGACTACCGGGGGATGGCCGAGGATCACTCGATGCTCAACACCCCCGCGACCTTCGCCTGGTACATCGCGGGACTCGTGCTGCGCTGGCTGAAGGCGCAGGGCGGGCTCGCGGCGATCGGCACCCGCAATCGCGCCAAGGCGCAGCTGCTGTACGACGCCATCGACGCCTCCGGCTTCTACAGCAATCCGGTCGCCGTGAACTGCCGCTCGTGGATGAACGTGCCTTTCACGCTCGCCGAGCCGCGGCTCGATGAGCCGTTCCTCACCGGGGCGCGCGCCGCCGGCCTCACCAATCTCGCCGGGCACCGCTCGGTCGGCGGCATGCGCGCGAGTCTCTACAACGCGATGCCGCTCGCCGGCGTCGAGGCACTCATCGCGTACATGCGGGAGTTCGCCCGCCGCCACGGCTGATCCTGCATGAGCTTCCACATCCTCACTCTCAATCAGATCAGCGCCCGGGGACTGGCGCGCTTTCCCGCCGACCGCTACCAGGTCGGCGCCGACATCGCCGCGCCTGATGCCATCCTGGTGCGCTCGGCGGAGCTGCACGGCGGCAGCATCGCCCCTTCCGTGCGCGCCATCGGCCGCGCCGGCGTCGGTGTCAACAACATTCCGGTCGATGACATGAGCCGCCGCGGTGTGCCGGTGTTCAACACTCCCGGCGCCAACGCCAACGCTGTGAAGGAGCTGGTGCTCGCGGGACTGCTCCTCGCCGCGCGCAACATCGGACCGGCGTGGCTCTTTGCGCGTGCACTCAGCGGTGATGATCCCGCCATCGAGGCGGCTGTCGAGGCGGGCAAGAAGCGCTTCGTCGGTTTCGAGCTTCCCGGCCGCACCCTCGGGGTGGTGGGCCTGGGTGCGGTCGGCGTCGAGGTGGCGAACTCCGCGCTCGCGCTCGGTATGAAGGTGCTCGGTTACGATCCGCAGCTCACCGTGCAGCGGGCCTGGCAGCTGTCATCGAGCGCCGAGCAGGCGCTGTCGCTCGAGGACCTGTTTGCGCGCGCCGACGCCATCACGTTGCACGTACCGCTGACTGACGCGACGCGGGCTCTGGTGAATGGCGCGCGCCTCGCCCGCATGCGCGAGGGTGGCACGATCCTGAATTTCGCGCGCGCCGCCATCGTCGATCAGGCGGCAGTGCTGGCGGCACTCGATGCCGGGCGGCTGCACGCCTACGTATGCGATTTCCCGAAGCGCTCGCTCAAGGACCACCCCAGGGTGATCACGCTGCCGCACCTGGGCGCGTCCACCTCCGAAGCGGAGGAGAATTGCGCCGTCATGGTGGCGGAGCAGGTGCGCGATTTCCTCGAGAACGGCAACATCCGCAACAGCGTGAACTATCCGGACACGGTGCTGCCACGGGTGCCGAACACGACGCGTCTCGGCGTGGCCAACCGTAACGTCCCCAACATGGTGGGGCAGATCTCGACGGCGCTCGCCGCGCACGGCATCAATATCGCAGATCTGCTGAACAAGTCCCGCGGCGAGTACGCCTACACGCTCATCGACGCCGACGGCGTACTCGGCGCGGGCCTGCTCGCCGAGATCCGTGCCATTGACGGCGTGCTGTCGGCGCGCATTCTCCAAGGCACCCCATGAAATTTCGCTTGCCGCGCTCAATGAGCACTTCCCGCTCAGCAAGACGCGAAATTTCCTGGGGACCCCACTGACCCGCATGGCCGCCCCGAGAGAACCGCCCGCGAGGGAGCGCCGCAGCGCGCGCGGCGGCGCCACGCGCGCGCGGTCCGGCCGGCGCACAGCCCGCGCCGTCGCCGCCCCGGGCCCGGTCGCGGCGTCTGCCCCGGAGACGCCGCCGCGCGTCGCACTCGAGGACGTGCGCACCCGCATCGATACCGTCGATGAGCAGATCCATCGCCTCCTGAACGAGCGCGCACGGCTCGCGCAGCAGGTCGGTATCTCCAAGGGGCACGATGGCCGCACCGTCGATTTCTACCGTCCGGAGCGCGAGGCGCAGGTGCTGCGCCTCGCCCGCGCGCGCAACGCCGGGCCGCTGCGCGATGAGGAGGTGTTGCGGCTGTTTCGCGAGATCATGTCGGCGTGCCTCGCGCAGCAGGAGCCGCTCAAGGTGGCGTTCCTCGGACCCGAGGGCACCTTTACCCAGACCGCGGTGCTCAATCACTTCGGTCACTCGGTGCGCGCGCTGCCGCTCGGCTCGATCGACGAGGTGTTCCACGAGGTCGAGGCGGCGAACGCCGACTTCGGCGTGGTGCCGATCGAGAATTCCACCGAGGGTACCGTCAATCACACCCTCGACCGGTTTCTGAGCTCACCGCTGAAGATCTGCGGTGAAGTGGAGCTGCGCATCCGCCACCACCTGATGGGCGCCATGGACGCGCTCTCGCGCATCGTGCGCGTGTGCTCGCACCCGCAATCGCTGGCGCAGTGCCGGCAGTGGCTGGAGGAGCACCTGCCGGGCATCGAGCAGGTGCCGGTGTCCAGTAACGCAGAGGGAGCGCGGCGCGCGCGGGATGAGAAAGGAAGCGCGGCAATCGCCGGCGAGACCGCGGCGGAGGTCTACGGGCTGAAGGTGCTCGCGGCGCAGATCGAGGACCGGGCGGATAACACCACGCGCTTCCTCGTGCTCGGGCGCAAGCTGTTCGCGCCGAGCGGCGAGGACCGCACCACGCTCCTCGTCTCCGTCGGTCACACCGACGCCCCCGGAGCGCTCCACCGGCTGCTCGAGCCGCTCGCGCGCCATCGCGTGAGCCTGACGCGCATCGAGTCGCGGCCCTCGCGGCGACGCAAGTGGGACTACGTGTTCTTCATGGATCTCGAGGGGCACGCGGAGGAGCCGCACGTGGCCCGTGCGCTCGCGGCACTGAAGAAGCGGGCCTCCCTGTTTCGCGTGCTCGGCTCCTATCCGCGGGCGGTGCAGTGAGCGCACCGGCCGCCGTGGGCTGGCGCGTCGCTTCCTGCGGTACGGTCGCCGGGACCCTCACGGTGCCCGGCGACAAGTCGATCTCGCACCGCGCCCTCATGCTGGGAGCGATTGCGCACGGGGAGACTCGCATCCGCGGTTTCCTCGACGGCGAGGATTGCCTCGCCACCGCGGGCGCGCTCGCCGCGCTCGGGGTGCGGATCGAGCGGCCGGCGCCGACCGAGGTGCACGTGCACGGCGCGGGTGCGGGTGCCTTGCGGGCCGCGGCCGGGCCGCTCGACATGGGCAACGCCGGCACGGCGATGCGCCTCATGATGGGGTTGCTCGCGCCCCAGACCTTCGATGCGACGCTCATCGGCGATGCGTCCCTCATGCGCCGGCCGATGGAGCGGGTCGCGCAGCCGCTGCGGGCGATGGGTGCCCGCGTCGACACCCACGAGGGACGGCCGCCAGTCGTGATTCACGGCACCCCCGGGATACGCGGCATCGAGTACACGCTGCCGGTGGCGAGCGCGCAGGTGAAGTCCGCGCTGCTGCTCGCCGGGCTGGCCGCGAGCGGGCGCACGGTGCTGCGAGAGCCCGCCCCGTCGCGGGATCACACCGAGCGCATGCTGCGCGCTTTCGGGGTGCAGCTCGAGCAGCGTAGCGGGGTGATTTCTCTCGAGGGCGGGCAGGCGTTGCGTGCCACCGCGCTCGAGGTGCCGGCAGATTTCTCCTCGGCCGCTTTCTTTCTCGTCGCCGGCGCACTCGCCGCCGAGCAGCCGCTGCGGCTCACCAACATCGGCGTCAACCCCACCCGCACGGGACTC
>Ga0318497_10001075_pt1 | contig 9969 bp, 8 predicted proteins | sample GRESIP109b1f23_FD_203754 | JGI IMG/M metagenome (GOLD analysis project Ga0318497, IMG submission 203754) | Tropical soil microbial communities from Luquillo Experimental Forest, Puerto Rico - GRE.SIPMG.109b1f23 | ecosystem: Environmental > Terrestrial > Soil > Tropical forest > Bulk soil | place... | reverse complement strand
CTCACCCAGGACCGCGACGCGATCCTCACCTACCTACGCGCGCTCGACTCGAGCACCATCTCGGTGCGCGGCAGCGAGCTCGGCCGCGGCCTGGCCGAGGCCGCGCGCGCGTTCGACCCGCGCTCGAGCCGACCGCGCTCGGTGCTGCTGCTCAGCGACGGGGAGGACTTCGGCCCGGCGCCCGAGCCCGAGCTCGCGGAGCTGCAGGCGCTCGGGGTGCGCGTGGTGGCGGTCGGCTACGGGACCGAAGAGGGCGGGCCGGTCCCCGGCCAGGCCGCGCAGAACGAGTCGGTGCGCATCGGCGAGCCGCCGATCTCGCAGCGCAACGACGGGCTGCTGTCGCACATCGCGAGCGAGACCGGCGGCGCGTACTTCCGCGAGGCCGAGGACCGGCCGAAGCCCGCGGCGCTCCTCCCGCTCGAAGCCGCCCCCGGGGCCGCGCGCGACGAGAAGCCGCAGCGCGAGTCAGTGACTCCGCTGCTCGGGCTCGCCGCGCTGCTGCTGGCGAGCGAGCTCGGGCTCTCCTGCGCGCCGCTCGGCTCGCGCCGCCGCCTCGGACGCCCGGCGCTGGCGCTGGTCGCCCTGGCGCTCGGCGGCTTCGGGCCGTCGTCGGCGGTGAGCCGCGGCGACGCGGAGCTCGCCGACGGCAAGCCGGCCGACGCGCTCTCCGACTACCGCGATGCGGAGACGTCGGATCCCAACGACGCCCGCCTGCAGGTGCGGATCGGGAACGCACTGTACCGGCTGCAGCGGCTGGACCAGGCCGCCGGTGCCTACCTGGAGGCGCTGCGCACGGTCGAGCCCGACGACGCCGAGACGCGCTTCGCCGCGAGCTTCAACCTGGGTGACGCCTTCGCGGCGCGGCAGCACTTCGAGGAGGCGCGCGACGCGTACTGGGCGGCGCTGCTGGCGCGGCCCGGGAGCGCGGAGGCGCAGTTCAACTACGAGTGGGCGCAGTCGCACATGCTGCCCACGCCGCCGGTGAACCCGCCCGAGCCCGACGCGGCGCCCAAGCGCGAGAGCAAGAGCTCGGGCCGCAGCGACGCGAAGGAGCGCGAGCCGCGGCCGAGCGACGCGCGCCCCGAGAAGGGAACGCTCGACGAGAAGGAGGCCGAGCACTGGCTCGACTCGCTCGAGGAGCCCGTCGGCGACGCGCTGCGCCAGCAGATCACCAACGCCTCGGGCGGCCGCGCGCGCGCGCGGCCCGGGGGGAAGACCTGGTGAGGCGCGCGCTGGCGTTGGCCGCGCTCGCGCTCGCCGCGCTCGGGGCCCGCGCGCGCGCGGCGGAGCCGGAGATCGCGGTGCGCGTGCGGCTCGACCGAGACGCAGTGTACGTGCACGAGCAGGTGCTGCTCTCGGTCGAGATCGTTCACCCGGCGGACGCGCGCGCGAGCTGGGAGGCTCCGCCCTTCGACGGCTTCTGGGCCGAGCGGCTGGGCACGCGCGCACTGCCGGACGAGCCGAGCGGCCTGCACCGCACCGAGTTCCGCCGCGCGCTCTTTCCCACGCGCAGCGGCGAGCTCGAGATCGCGCCGTCGAAGCTCGAAGTGAGCGGCGAGGGCGGGACCACGCGCGACATCCCGGTCCCCGGCACGACCGTGCGCGTGCGGCCGCTGCCCGCGGACGTGCCCGCCGATGCGCTGGTCGGGCGGATCGATCTGCAGGTCTCGAGCGCGGACGAGCGCGTGCGGCTCGGCAAGGCGCTCTCGCTCGCGATCGAGCTCAGCGGCGAGGCCAACGTCTGGGACGCACCGGCGCCCGACCTGGAGGCGCTCTTCGGGCCGGACGTCGAGGTCTTTCCCGAGCCGGCGCGGACGTCGATCGCCGAGAACGCGGGGCGCGCGCTGGCGCGGCGCAGCTTCCGCTATTCGATCGTGCCGTCGCATGCCGGCGTGGTGCGCCTCGCCGCGCTCTCGGTGCCCTACTTCGACCCCGCCACCGGCAAGGTCTCTAGCGCGAAGAGCGACGCGCTCGCCTTCGAGGTGTTCGACGGGCCCGCCAAGGAGGAGTCGCGCGCGCATGCCGGCCGCGCGTCCGGCGCGGCCCAGAGCGCTGGCTCGAGCGGGCTGCCCTGGCTCGCCGCCGTGCTCGCGCTGGCGGCGGCGGCCGCGGTGGCCGCACGGTTCCGCGGCCCTGCGCTCGCGCGGCTCGCGCCTGGAAAGGGGTCGGCGAGCGCGGCCTTCGACGCCGCGCGGGCCGCGCGCGGCTCCGCGGAGTTCGCGGCGCTGCTGTCGCGCGCGGTGCGGGCCGGAGTGGGCGCACGCCACCGCTTCGACGCGCAGCCACTCTCGCGCGAGGAGATCGCGGCGCGCGGTGCGGAGCGCGAGGCGGTCGAGCTGCTCGAGGCGCTAGACCGCATGCGCTTCGCCCGCCGCGGCGCCGACGAGGACGAGTTGCTCGAGCGCGCGCGCGCCTACCTGGGGCTCTGAACCAGCGCGCGCTCGAGGAGCGCGACCCGCCGGCCGTCGCTCACTTCGAGCTGGCCGACCTCGACGAAGCCGAGCGCGGCGTGGAACGCGAGCGAGCGCGGGTTGGCGGGCCGCAGGTTCACCTCGCACACCAGCTGCGGGATGCCGCTCCGCCGCGCCACCCGCTCGAGCTCGGCGTAGAGCGCGGCGCCCACGCCGCGCCGCCACCCGTCTCGGGCCACCGCGACCTGGTCGACGTACAGGAACGCGCGGTGGCGCGCCTCGAACCAGGCGTATTCGTCGCCGATCGAGGAGAAGCCGGTCGCGAGCGCGATCAGGTAGCCGGCGACGGCGCCGTCGAGCTCGGCGACACAGAACAGTGTGGCTCGCGCCAGGCAGGCGTCGAGCTCCGCGGCCGAGAGCGGGTTCACTCCGGGCTGGCCCTCGCGGTTGATCGCGGCGATGCGCGCGCGATCGGACGCGGCGGCGGCGCGGACGCGGACCGGCTCGGCCACGCGCTAGTAGCGCTCGATCACGTGCTTCGCGAAGTCGCTGAACTGCTCGCGCGCGAAGTCGATCGGCGGCAAGAGCGTGATCTCGCGCAGCCCGGCGCGCTCGGCGTTGCGCAGCGATTCGACGATCTCGTCGGGCGTCCCCGCGAGGATCCAGGTGCGGATCGCCTCGGGCGTGACGAAGCGGCGCTCGACCGGCACGAGAAACGCGCAGTGTCCCTCGTGGACCTGCAGGTAGCGGCGCTCGGGCGGCGTCTCCATCTTGTCGACGTAGGCGCAGTACTCTTCGAACAGCCCGACCAGCGCCGGCGGCACAGGCGGCCCGGCCTCGGGGTTCATGCGCCAGCCTTCCCAGGCGTAGTGCCACGCCGCGGCGACCTGCGAGCCGCAGGCGTCGATCACGCGCTCGCTGGCGAGGGTCTCGCCCGGTCGCAGCACCACCGCAGTGGTGAGCGCCGCAGTGTGGAAATCCGCTGGCAGCGCGCGCCCCAGCTCGCGTGCACCCTGTGCGATCGCGCCGAGGCTCCGCCGCGTCATCTCCGGCGGCTCGTGCAGCGCCGAGATGCGGCCGTCGCCGTACGCGCCCGCCGCGCGGAGTGCGCCCGGGCCGTTCGCCGCCACCCAGATCGGGATGGGGGGGTCGAGCTCGATGAACTTGCGGTCGAGGTTCAGGAAGCGGATCGCGCGCGTCTCGGCGCCGTGGGCGTACTCGACTTCTTCGCCGGCGAGCAGCGCGCGCACGACGCGCAGGTACTCGCGGAACTCGCGCGGCACCATCGGCCGCATGCCCATCACGCGCATCGCGGTGTGGCCGGTGCCGATGCCCAGGAACACGCGCCCGGGTGCGAGCCGGGCGATCGACGCGATCGAGTGCGCGGTGACCGGGGCGAGCCGCGTGGGCGCGATCGCGACGCCGGTGCCGATGCGCATGCGCGAGGTGTGCTCCGCGACGAGCGCGAGGGTCGCGTAGCAGTCCGACCAGATCATCTGCGAGTCCGGGACCCAGCCGTGGTCGTAGCCGAGCGCCTCGCACTCGGCGAGCAGCCTCCAGTCGTCGATCTTGGTCGCGACCATCGCGCCGATCTTCATGCGTGCACCCGCGGCCGGCGATCGACCCACGGCCGCGCGGCCTCGAGCTGCCCCGCCACCCGCAGCAGCAGGTCCTCGCGTCCCCAGGGCGCCACCAGCTGCACGCCGATCGGCAGCCCCGACGCGCTCCAGAACAGCGGCAGCGAGATCGCGGGCTCGCCCGTCAGGTTCTGGATCGGCGTGAAGGGGATGAAGCCGAGCAGCGCGTCCCAGGTGGCGAGCGGCGCGTCGCTCTTCGGTGTCAGTGCGCCGAGCGGGAGCGGCGGCTGCCCGAGCGTGGGCGTGAGCAGGAGGTCGAAGCCCGAGCCGTAGAACTCACCGAACGAGCGCGAGATCACGTTGCGCCACTCCACCGCCGCCAGGAAGTCGAGCATGGCGCAGCGCTTGCCCTCCTGGAACAGCGTCCAGGTCCAGAGCTCGACCTCGTCGGCGCGGATCGGCCGTCCGAGCATGCCTTCGACCATGGTCAGCAGCCCGGCGGTCTGCGCGATGATGATGGTGAAGAGCGTCTTCTCGACGCCGGGATCGTCGACCGCAGCCGGATGCTTCGGCTCGAGCGAGTGACCGAGTGACTCGAGCAGCTTCGCGGCGTCGCGCACGGCGGCGAGACAGTCGGCGTGCAGCGGCGCCTTCGCCCACGCCGGCGAACGCTCCATGAAGCCGATCCGCAGCCGGCCCGGCGCGCGGCCCGCTTCGGCCGCGAACGGCCGCTCCGGCGGCGGCGCGGCATACGGATCGCCGGCCATGTAGCCCTGGCTCGCGTCGAGCAGCGCCGCGGAGTCGCGCACGCTGCGCGAGACCACGTGCTCCCCCGCGAGCCCGTTCCAGCCCTCGCCGGCGAGCGGCCCGAGCGAGATGCGGCCGCGCGAGGTCTTCAGCCCGACGATGCCGCAGGCGCTCGCGGGGATGCGGATCGAGCCGCCCCCGTCGTTCGCGTGCGCGGCCGGCACCATTCCAGCTGCCACCGCGGCCGCCGAGCCGCCGCTCGACCCGCCCGGCGAGCGCGTCGGGTCCCACGGATTCTTCGTCGCTCCGTAGACCAGCGCCTCGCTGGTCGCGGTGAGCCCGAACTCCGGGGTGGCGGTCTTGCCGAGGAACACCAGACCGGCCTCGCGGTAGCGGCGCGCGAGGTTGGTGTCGATCGGCGGCACCATGCCGATCGCCTTCATGAGGCGGCTCCCGCTCGCGAGCGGATCGCCCTGCGAGCCGCAGATCAGGTCCTTCAGCAGGAACGGTACGCCGCGGAACGGCCCGCGCGGCAGCTCGGAGGCGGCCTGCGCGCGCGCCTTCTCGAACAGCGGCGTGACCACCGCGTTGAGTGCGGGATTCGTCTTCTCGATCCGCGCGATCGCGGCCTCGGTGAGCTCGCGCGGCGAAGCCTGCCTGGAAGCGACCAGCTCCGCCTGGGCCACCGCGTCCAGCCAGGTGAGCTCGCTCGTCATGCGCCGAGCCTACACGAGATCGGCGGGGAAGTTGGCGTTGGTGAGCGAGCGGAGCTCCGGATCGAGCGCGCGCAGGTCGGCCTCGGGCACGAAGAGCGCTCCGACGTCGCGCAGCAGCGCCTGCAGTCGGAGCTCGCCGCGCGCGATGCGCCGCTCGAGCTCGGGCAGGAGCCGCGGCCGGTAGATCGCGAGCAGCGGCTCGGGGCCGCGAGGCCCGAGTGGAGCGATCGCGTCCGCGCCGCCGTCGGCGGGCGCGAGCGCCAGCAGCGCGAGCGCGACGCGCGGGTCGAGCTGCACCAGGTCACATGCGCCGACGAGCACCGCCGACGCCTCGCAGGCCGCGAGCGCGGCCGCGATCCCGACCATCGGCGCGCGCGCGGGGTGGCGGTCGGGCAAGAGCTCGAGCCCGAGCGCGCCCAGCGCCGGGTCCCTGCCGACCAGCCGCACGCGCTCGACGCAGGCGCCGAGCGCGCGCGCCACGCGCAGCGCCAGCGGCACGCCGTCGTAGAGCAGCGTGGCCTTGTCACGGCCCATGCGCGTCGAGGCGCCGCCGCACAGCACCGCGGCCTCGACGTGGGCGAGCTTCAAATCCCGGGCTCGTCGCGCAGCTCGGCGCTGTGCAGGAGCTGCACCGGCACGATCTCGCCGTGCGCCACGCGGGTGGTCTCGGCCGGCACGAAGGCGAGGCCGTCGGCGCGCACCAGCGACAGCAGGACGTTCGAGCCCTGCTCGCCGCTCGCGCTCGCCCACAGCTCGCTTCCGCGGCGTTCGAGCACGACGCGCACGAAGTGCGCGCGGCCCGCCGGCTTCTCGTAGCCGTCGGAAAAGCGCGCGCGCTCCACCGGGCGGAACAGCTTCTGGTGCCCCATCATGCGCAGCAGTGCCGGGCGCACGAACTGCTCGAAGGTGACGTGCGTCGAGACCGGGTTCCCCGGCAGCCCGAAGACGGGCCGCGCGCCGACGAGCACGAACGCCATCGGCGCCCCGGGCTTCATCGCCACGCGCCAGAGCCGCATCGCTCCGCCGAGACCCACGAGCACCTGCTTGATCCAGTCGCGGTCGCCGACCGAGACGCCCCCGCTCGAGATCACCGCGTCGCACGCGAGCGCCGCGCGGAAGCGCGCCTCGATCTCGGCCGGGTCGTCGGGCGCGATGCCCAGGTACACGGGCTCGGCGCCGATCTCGCGCAGCGCCGCCACCAGCGCGTAGCAGTTCGAGCTGGCGATGCGGCCGTCGTCCCGCAGCCGGTCGGGCTCGACCAGCTCGTCGCCGGTGGCGAGCACCGCCACGCGCGCGCGCGCGCGCACCGCCAGCACGCTCCGCCCCAGCGCGGCCAGCATGCCGACGAGCGGCGCGCGCAGCACGGCCCCGGGCGCGGCGATCGGCGTGCCCGGGCGCACGTCCTCGCCCGCGCGCCGCACGTGCTGGCCCGACGGCGCGGCGCGGCCGATGCGCACGCGATCGCCTTCCGTCTCGGTGTCCTCGACCATCACCACGGCGTCCGCGCCCTCGGGCAGCGCGGCCCCGGTCATGATCCGCGCGGCCTCGCCGGGCACGAGCTTGCGCTGGCTGCGCTTCCCCGCCGGGAGGTCTTCGCCGACGCGCAGCACCACCGGCGCGGCCGCCACGTCTTCGGCCCGCACCGCGTAGCCGTCCATCGCCGAGTTGTCGGCCGGCGGGATCCGGACCTCGGAGCGGATCTCCTCGGCCAGCACGCGCCCGACCGCGTCGGCGAGCGGAACCGTCTCCCGGCCCAGCGGCGAGACCGCGCCGAGCACCAGCTCGCGCGCCTCGGCCACGGACACCGAGGTCCGCTCCGCCTCGACCCTGCCCTCGCGCATTTCGCCTCCTCGGTGTAGTCTGCCCAAATTCTAGGCAGCTCGCCGGGCTGCCCGAAGCACCAGTCTATGCAGCGAAAAACCCCCCTTGTACCCCTCGGGATCGCCTCGTGACGAGCGACAGCTTGGAGCGCCTGGACGCCATTCTCGGCTCGCTCCGGGTGGGGATCCTCGCGGTGGATCGCGACGGGCGGGTGGAGCTCCAGAACCCGGAGGCGAGCCGGATCCTCGGCTTGTCGGGCGTGGCCACGCTGGGCCGACCCTTGGCGGACTCGCTCGGAGACGACCACCCGGCGGTCGCCGTGCTCGAAGCCGCGCTGCGCGACGGGCGCGAGGTCGCCGAGCACGCCTGCAGGCTGCGCGACCGGCTCGCGGGCCGTGCGCTGGTGGTCGACCTCAGCGCGTCACCAGTCGGTGTCGGCGGTGAAGTCCACGGCGCGGTGCTCTCGCTCGCGGACCGCACGATCGGACGCGAGCTCGAGGACCTGCTCGGCCAGCGCGCGCGCTCGGAGCTGTTCGCCCAGCTCGCCGCCGGCATCGCGCACGAGCTGCGCAACCCGCTGGGCGGGATCCGCGGGGCGGCGGAGCTGCTGTTGGGCAAGCTCTCCGACGACGGTCTCGCGCGCTACGCCGAGCTGATCCGCGCCGAGACCGAACGGATGCGGCTCCTGCTCGACGACCTGGCCCAGCTCACGCGCGGCGCCGACGTGCGGCCGCGCCAGGCGAACCTGCACCGCGTGATCGACGACCTGGTCGAGCTGCACAGCCGCTCCGAGAGCTGGCGCGGCATCCGCATCTCGCGCGAGTACGACCCCAGCATCCCCGAGTTCGAGTTCGACCCCGACCGCACCACGCAGGTGCTGCTCAACCTGGTGCGCAACGCGGTTCAGGCGATGTCCGGGAAGGGGACGCTGGTGCTGCGCACCCGGATCGAGGCCGGCTACCACCTCGAGCGCGTGGGCCCCGAGCGCGCGCGCATGGTGCGCGTCGACGTGGAGGACACCGGACCGGGCATTCCCGAGGAGGACCTGCCGCTGCTCTTCACGCCGTTCTTCACGCGCCGCGCGCAGGGCACCGGGCTGGGACTCGCGGTGGCACAGCACTGGGTGGTGCGCCAGGGCGGGCGGATCCTGGTCACCAGCCGGATCGGGATGGGCACGCGCATGCGCGTCGAGCTGCCGCTCCGGAAGCCCGCATGACGCGCGTGCTGATCGCCGACGACGAGTCCTCGATCCGCTTCGTGCTGCACGAGGCGCTGACCGAGGCCGGCCACGAGGTGGTCGACGCCGCCGACGGCAACCAGGCGCGCGAGCAGCTCGCCGCGCAGCGCTTCGACCTGGCGCTGCTCGACATCCGCATGCCGGGTCCGTCCGGGCTCGAGCTGCTCGAGGAGATCACCCGGCGCGGCCCCGACGGCCCGCTGGTGGTGATCCTCACCGCGCAGAACACCTTCGAGAACGCGGTCGAGGCGATGAAGCGCGGCGCGTTCGACTACCTGACCAAGCCCTTCGACCTGCCGCAGGTGCACGCGTTGGTGGAAAAGGCGCGGGTGCTGCGGGAGCTGCGCGGCGAGGTCGCGGAGCTGCGCCGCAAGGTCGGCGAGGTGTTCCGCGCCGGCGAGGCGCTGGTGGGCAAGACCCCGGCAATGCTCGAGCTGTTCAAGACCATCGGCCGCGTCGCGGCGAGCGACGCCGCGGTGCTGATCCTCGGCGAGAGCGGCACCGGCAAGGAGCTGGTCGCGCGCGCCGTCCACTACCACAGCCGCCGGCGCGAGGGCCCGTTCGTGGCGGTGAACATGACCGCGCTCCCGTCGGAGCTGGTCGAGGCGGAGCTCTTCGGCCACGAGCGCGGCGCCTTCACCGGAGCCACCGAGGCGCGCACCGGCCGCTTCCGCGAGGCCGACGGCGGCACGCTGCTCCTGGACGAGATCGGCGACCTGCCGCTGTCGCTGCAGGCCAAGCTCCTTCGCGTGCTGCAGGAGCGCATCGTCGTCCCGCTGGGCGGCCGCCAGTCGGTGCCGATCGACGTGCGCATCATCGCCTCCACTCACCGCGACCTGCCGGGCCTGGTGGCCGAGAAGAAGTTCCGCGAGGACCTGTACTTCCGGCTGGCGGTGGTGCCGGTGCGCATTGCGCCGCTGCGCGAGCGCCGCGCCGACATCCCGATCCTGGTCTCGCACTTCGTCGAGCGCTTCTCGCAGGAGCTCGGCGTGCCGCGCCGCTGGCCGACCGAGGCCGCGCTGGAGCAGCTGTCGCGCCACGCCTGGCCGGGCAACGTGCGCGAGCTCGAGAACGCGGTGAAGCGGGCGCTGGTGCTGGCGTCGGGTGACGTGATCACCGCCGACGACGTCGAGCACGCGACCAGCGCCGCGCCGGCCGCGAGCGCCGACTGGGCGGAGCTCGCGCGGCGGGAGCTGGCCGAGCACCTGGAGCGCGACGCCAGCGGCGACGAGGAGAGCGACTCCGGGCCGTATTGGAGCTTCGTGTCGAAGCTCGAGCGGGCGGTGATCCGCGAGGGGCTCTCGCGCTCGCGCGGCAATCAGATCCAGGCGGCGCGCCTGCTCGGCATCAACCGCAACACGCTGCGCAAGAAGATCGCGGAGCTTGGGCTCGGCTCCGCCGACGCCGACGACGCCGAGCGGTGACCCGGCCCGGGCTCGAGCGCGTGCGCGGCATCTACG
>Ga0318497_10001074_pt1 | contig 9970 bp, 10 predicted proteins | sample GRESIP109b1f23_FD_203754 | JGI IMG/M metagenome (GOLD analysis project Ga0318497, IMG submission 203754) | Tropical soil microbial communities from Luquillo Experimental Forest, Puerto Rico - GRE.SIPMG.109b1f23 | ecosystem: Environmental > Terrestrial > Soil > Tropical forest > Bulk soil... | reverse complement strand
TCGCCGCCTCGGGGGACAGCGGCGCCGCCGACGTCGGCCTGGACCAGGCCACGTACTTCCTGCGCCCGGTGACATCGTGGCCGGACAGCGACCCGCTGGTGACCGCCGTGGGCGGCACGCAGCTGAAGCTGAGCCGCGGCAAGTACACGTCGGTGGCCTGGAACGACACCTACAACAAGGCGGCGAACGAGTTCTTCGCCGTGAACCAGGGCCCGAACCCGTTCGCCAGCGGCGGCGGCAAGTCGGAGTTCTTCACCCGCCCGGGCTACCAGGACCACGTGCGGTCGGTGGTGGGCGCTCGCCGCGATGAGCGGGGCGTGCAACGGCGCGGTTCAGGTGTACGAGTCGTTCGGCGGGCAGCCGGCGGGCTGGTCGCTGATCTGCGGCACCAGCGAGGCGACGCCGGAGTTCGCCGCCATCGTCGCGCTGGCCGACCAGGTGGCCGGGCGCCGGCTCGGGCAGATTAACCACACGCTGTACGCGCTTGCCGCCCGGCACGCCCGCGGCATCGTGGACGTGACCTCGGGCAACAACACCGTGTCGTTCACCCAGGGCCAGCTCCGCACCGTCAAGGGCTACCCGGCCAGGGTCGGCTACGACCTGGTGACCGGCGTGGGCACCATCAACGCGGCGTCGTTCGTGTACGAGCTCGCGGGCATCCCCGGCCACTGACCGGCCGACGAGTTCATGACCGCAGGCTTCTGACGAGGTCCGGGAGTCCCTCGGGCCACACTGTTTCCCCTGTGCTGTCCAGCTCGGCCAGCGTCCACCAGCGGGTTTCGGCGATGCCGTCCGACACGTGCATCGCCGCCACCTCGCCGAGCGCGCGCCGGTCGACGGACACCCGGGCCAGGAAGAACACTTCTCGCTGGCGGACGATGCGGTCGCCGTACAGCATCGTGATCCACCGGTCGAACACGGGCCCCGTCCGCACCGGGACGTCGTCCCAGCCGGTCTCTTCGGCGAGTTCGCGCTGCGCGCCGGCGTGGTGGTCCTCGCCGGGCTCGAGACCGCCGCCGGGCGTGGCCCAGTGCGGCCCGTTCGGCAGCGGATCGTCGTACCTGAAAAGCAGCACCCGGTCGCCCGGGTCGAGCACGATCACCCGGCCGGCCAGCCGCACCGGAAGCTCCGTCTCCGCCATGCCACCATTGTCCGGGACCGGTAACCTATCGCGCGTGCTTGAACGCGTCACGGTCACCCGGTACGTGACCCCGCTGCGCGAGGGCGGCAGCCTGCCCGGCCTCGTCGAGGCGGACAACCTCGGCACCTACGTGCTGAAGTTCCGCGGCGCGGGCCACGGCCCGCTCGCCCTCGTCGCGGAGATCATCGCCGGCCAGCTCGCCCGCGGGCTCGGCCTGCGCACCCCGGAGCTGGCGCTGGCCTGGCTCGACCCGCGAATCGCGGCCAGCGAGCCGGACCAGGAGATCCAGGATCTGCTACGGGCGAGCGAGGGCCTGAACCTGGCGGTGGACTTCCTGCCCGGCTCGGCCGGATTCGACCCTCTCGGCTGGACCGCCGACGAGGGGTTCGCCAGCGAGCTGCTGTGGTTCGACGCGCTGATCCAGAACGTGGACCGGACCTGGCGCAATCCGAACCTGCTGGTCTGGCATGGCGACATCTGGCTGATCGACCATGGCGCCGCGCTCTACTTCCAGCACGACTGGTCACGGCCTATCGGGGGTGCGGGGGCTGGCCCCCGCAGGGCAGCAGAGCCCGACCCGGCCAAGCCCTTCGACGCGCGCCAGCACGTGCTCCGCGACCGGGCGACCAAGCTGCAGCAGGCCCACGCCAGGCTCGCCCCGCTAGTCACCGGGGCGCTGCTGGACGAGGTGACCGCCGACGTGCCGGGAGAATGGTTCGGCGACCGGGGCGCCGACGCCTACGCCGGGCACCTGCTGCGCCGTGCCCCGCTCGTGCCGGAGGTGATCCGCCGATGACCGAGATCTTCGAGTACGCCCTGGTCCGGGTGGTGCCGCGGGTAGAGCGCGGCGAGGCGATCAACGCCGGGGTGATCGTCTACTCCAAGCCGTACCGCTACCTGGGGGTGAAGATCGAGCTGGACGAGGCGCGGCTGCTCGCCCTTGACCCCGGGACGGACCTGGCCGCGGTGCACGCCGCCCTGGCCGCGTTCGAGCGCGCTTGCACCCAGGGCCCGCTGGCCGAGCGCCCGCTGGGGGAGCGGTTCCGCTGGCTGACCGCCCCCCGTTCGTCCGTCGTGCAGCCCGGCCCGGTGCACGGCGGGATCACCGACGACCCCGCCGCCGAACTCGACCGCCTCTTCGGCACCCTCGTCCGGGGCTGACTCACCGGTTGCCCGCCGGCAGACACCACCGTCCGTTCGGAACAATGGGTTTCTATCGAGCGGTGATCAGGCGCCAGCTCTTGCCGTTCCAGAAGCCGGACAGGCCGGTGCCGTTCGTCGAGCCGGACGGCCCGAGCTGGCCGACCGCCACGCAGTTCGCCGTGGACAGGCACGTCATGCCCTCGAAGGAGCTCGCCTTGCCCTTGCCGGGCGCGGGGACGCTGGTCACCGCCCAGACCTTGCCGTTCCAGGTCACCGCCGCCGCCTTGCCAGTGTTGCTGGCTGCCTGGAGGTTGGAGTCGATGGTGCCGCCCGCGACGCAGCGGTTCACCGCGGCGCAGGAGACGCCGGACAGCAGCTCGTTGCTCGTTCCCTTGGGCCACGTCACGGGCTTGACCACCCAGCTCTTGCCGTCCCAGACCTCGGTGAGGCTGCTCAGCCCCTTGGACGAGGACTGGTCGCCGACCGCGACGCAGCTCTTCGCCGACGGGCACGACACGGTGATCAGTTCGCCGAATGTGGCCGCGGGAAGGGTCGGTGCCTTCATCCGCGTCCAGGCCTTGCCGTTCCACGACTCGATCAGCGCGGCGCTCGAGGTGTTGGTGAGGACTGTGCCGGTCGCGATACAGCTAGTCGTGGACGTGCACGACACCCCGTCGAGGCCGCTGAGGACGGTGCCCGCGGGCACGGGCGGCCTGGACTGGGTCCACTTCCCGCCCTTCAAGGCCTCGCCCAGCAGGGAGCCGGCAGAGCCGCCGCTCGTGTTCTTGGTGAACATGCCGACGGCGACGCAACTCGTCACCGACTTGCACGACACCCCGGTAAGGGCGGTGTTCTGGCCGCCGGGCGCGGGCGGCTGCGCCGGCGTCCACGTCGAGCCGTTCCAGGTGTCGGCGAGCGCGAACTGGTTGCCGCTGCCCTTGTCGTAGAAGCCGACCGCTACGCAGTGGGTGGCGCGCGCACAGGAGATGCGGATGAGGGCGCCGCCGGTCGCGCCCGCGGGCAGCTTCACGGCGATGGTCCGCCAGGTCGTGCCGTTCCATCGTTCGGCCAGCGGGCCGCCGGCTCCCTTGAACGCGTTCTGGTCGGTGCCGACGGCGAGGCAGTTCTTCGCCGTCGCGCACGAGACGTCTAGCAGGTCGCGGGCGGTCGGCGGGGCCGCGGCCGCGCGCGTGGCGGTGGCTGTCGCCGCCGAGGCCGACGTGGCGGCCGCGGCCGTGGCGCAGAGTACGGTCGCCAGCGCGGCCAGCGCTGACGCGGTTGTCCTTAGGTTCAACGTTGCTCCACGAAGTCAGTTGCTTCACATGGCTGGCAACATCATGGACGTGGTCGTGGTGCCATCGCGAGTGCGGGTTCTCGTAGCCGCCTATCCCGAACTCACCGCCGTGCTCGCCGCGGCGGTCATCGGGCTGTCCGCGCAGCGGCCGCTTGGCTGGCTGGCCGCCCGGCAGGGCATCAACGTGCTGCTCGCGGTGCTCGTGTTCGCGACCGCGATGACCATCGAGCCCGCGGCGCTGCGCCGCCTGGCATCGGCGTGGCGCCCGCTGCTGGCGGCCCTGGCCGCGGGCATCACGGTGCTGCCCCTGCTGTCTTTCGCGGTCTCGCGGCTGGTGGCCGCCGGGCCGCTGCGAGACGGGGTGATGGCCATCGGCCTGGCGCCGTGCGAGATCGCGTCGGTCGCCACCACCGCGATGGCGGGCGGCGAGGCCGCCGTCGCCACGGGCGTGCTGATCGGCTCGACGCTGACCTCAGTGCTGTTCGCCGGGCCGATCCTCCGGGTGGAGGCCGGGCACGCGAGCGTGTCTCCCGGCGGCATCATCGCCAGCCTGGCCCTGGTGGTCGCGCTGCCGCTCGCGGCCGCCCTCGCGCTGCGCGCCTGGGTGCCGCCGGTGTCCCGGGTGCTGGCGACCGGGCGCGCGGAGCGGGCCGCGTCTTCGGTGGCCCTGTTCGCGGTCGCGGCCCTGGTCGCCCTCATCGCCGCCGAGGTGCACCTGTCCGTCGGCTATGTCGCGGTCGCGGTCGCGCTGGTGGTCTTCGTGGCGTCCTCGGCGTTCGCGGGCCGGCTGCTCGGCTGGCGGACCCGGGCCGGAGTGGCGAGCGCCCTGCTGCTGACCACGTCGATGCGGGACTTCGCGATCGCGGCGGGACTGGCGACGGCTGCGTTCGGCCCGGCGGCCGCGGCGCCGCTTGGCCTGTACGGCATCCTGGTCCTGGTCTGGGGCACCGCCGTCGCCGGCTCGCTGCGCCGGCGTGCCGCGGCCGCGGCGGCGCTAGGCGGCGCGGGCGCCCAAGATCACCCCGGAGCCGTGCGCAAGCTCGACTGAGATCAGCCCGGGCGCGGTGAGCAGGGTCCGGCGGACTCGCTCTTGCGCGGCGCGGTGGCTGTCCGTCCACTCCGGCAGCGGGGTCATGTCGTCGACGACCAGCAGGCCGTGCGGGCCGAGCGCGGCGATCGTGCTGTCAAGCCCATGCCATTTGCCGCCGGGGGCGTCCGCGAAGATCAGGTCGAACGCGCCGTCCCGCGCGAGAACGTCCAGCGCGTCGCCATGGCGCAGTTCAACGAAGGAAGGCCAGTCGCCGCGTGCGGCGATCGCCGCGGTGTGCTGGTCTTTCTCCACGGAGAGCACGGTGGCGTCAGTTCTGGGCAGCAGCCCGGAGACGATCCAGGCCGTCCCGACCCCGGTCCCGGTGCCGAGTTCGAGGACCCGGGCGCGGTCAGGCAGCTGCGCCGCCAGCACCGCGAGCAGCCTGCCGACCGCGGGTTGGCAGGACATCGGGAACCCCGCCTGCCGGGCGCGGGCAACGGCGGCCGCCACCAGGGGCGGGTCGGTGACTTCGTCGCTCATCCGGTGCGCCCTTTCCTCGGGGGGCGGATTCGTCCGCTCCACAGTAAGCTGCGCACGGTGAGCACGGACTATCCGGAAGATCTTCTAGCCCGTGAAGCCGCCTCGCCTTACGCGGGGGAGGGCCCGTTCGCCCTGTGGCACTTCAGCGAGGACCCTTCGCTCGGCCGGTTCCGCCCGCGCGCCCCCGCGGCGGACCCGGCGGCACGCCCGCTGGTATGGGCGGTGGACACGCGGCACGCGCCGCTGTTCTGGTTCCCGCGCGATTGCCCGCGCGGCTGCGTCTGGCCGGTGTCGGCCACTACGGCGGGGGATCGTGAACGGTTCTTCGGGCAAACCGCCGCGACCCGCCTTCATGTCATGGAGACAGGCTGGCTAAGGCGCATGCGGGAGTGTTCGCTGTACGCCTACCGGCTGCCGGCCGGCCCGTTCCGGCCGCACGAGGTGGTGGGCGGCTACTGGGTCGCTGACGAGCCGGTGGAAGCGCTCGAGCGGGCCGTCATCGACGATCTCGTGGGGCGGCACGCTGATGCGGGCATCGAACTGCGGATAACGCCGTCCATCTGGCCGTTCTGGCGGCGGGTGACCAGCTCGACCCTCGCGTACAGCGGCTGCCGGCTGCGCAACAGCGCCTCGCACCCGGACCGGCCCGGCCGCGCCTAACTCCGCGCCGGCCGATCCGGCTGTGTGGTTTGCTCACGTTCCCAGGAAACCAGGCTCGGCGGACGCTGACCCGCCGCCGGTACCTCCGTCGCCATTCGTGAAGGCTCCCCGGGGCACCTCGTAGATACCCACCGGGGTATTCAGCCGGCCAGCTTTCGTGATCACGAAGGAATTTCACCTCCATAGCGCTAAAGGTCTTCGCCAGGGACAAAGTCTTCGCGCTCACGGCAACGCGGATGAGGTTGTTTATACGTTAAATCCGAAATTTCCGGATTTGATACCCCTGGCTGCTTGACCCAGCCGGGTGCGGAGGCGGTGCGGATCAGCGTGCTCATCGCGGCTTGTCGCGCCGGGTGACCCGGGAACCTGACCCGGCTGTTGCGAGCGTGCGAAGTTGAGCCGATGAGCGAGGAAAGGGCCAGGACCGTGGGGTCCTGGCCGGAAAATCTGGTCACGATGATGTGGTGGATGTGGCAGTCGTGGAAAGCGCGATCCGCCGTGGCGACGCGGTCGTCACGGCGGATGCCGATCATGCCAGCCCGAACACGCGCATCGCCGTGCCGCCGAGGACCGCCGCTCGTTCTGCGTTGCTGAGCCTGGGCAGACCCGCTACCCGGTCCGCCGTGCGCAGCGGGTCGTACCAGGGGAAGTCCGAGCCGAGCATCACCCGGTCGGCTCCGATCTGCCGGATGAGAGCCGACAACTCCGAAGCGGTCGGCGCGTGCGGCGCGCCCGTCCACTCGATGATCTCCGACAGGTCGAAGACCAGCTGCGGGAAGTCCGCGGCCACGGCGGCCGTCTCCCGCCAGGACGCGCCGCCGAGGTGAGCCAGGACTAGCCGTAGATCAGGCCACTTGCGGAGCACAGGCGCGAAGTCGCTGGGCCGCGCCGAGCCGGCCGTGCCGGCCGGGCCGGGACCCGAGTGCGATAGCACGACCAGCCCCGCGTCGGCGCAGAGCTCGTACATGGGGTGCAGCCGGGGATCGTTCGGCGCGAAAGAGTGGGACACGGGGTGCAGCTTCACCCCGAGCACCCCGGCGGCGGCCAGCTCGGCGAGGTGCGCCGTGATCGCCTGCGGGGGCAGCGCCGTCGGGTCGACGCTGATCAGCACCTCCGCTATCGGGTTATTTCGTACGGTACGCGCGATCCACCGGTTGGAGGCGCGCATCGCCTCCGCGGCCACCACGGCGGCCTCCGCGGTGCCTAGCCGCCCAGCAGTGATCGCCCGCTCGCGAGCCAGCGCCGTGTCGAACAAGTGCATCACGATGGCGCGCTCGAAGCCCGCCTTCTCGTATACCGACGTCAGCGCGCTGACATCGCCGGACGAAGCGGAGAACGCGACGCCGGGGTCATCGCCGTACTCCCAGACCACGTACCGGTCCTTGGCCTGCTGCCCGGCGGCCGGGTCTTCGAACAGGTGGACGTGCGCATCGACAAGCGGTTCGCCGCCCATGCCTTAGGCCTCCCGCGGTGCGAAGACCGCGGTCCTGACGTTCACGGCGGACGTATTGGCCTGAGAGGCCAGAGTTATGCGGTGCGAGAAAACAGCACACATGTTAGTCACGAGGGAAAAGTTATTCTGAAGCGTCGATGAACGTTGAGTGAATACAGCGATTACCGTGCCGGCGACGCCAAGTGCCGCTGCGGCCCGCGCCCGGTATCCGCCGCGCAGGAAGTTCTGTGCCGCGCTGACCGTCTCGAGACGCGGGACCGTACCGCCCGCGGCGCGATCAGCTTCCTGTGAACTCCGCCACCGCGGCTTCGAACCCGTCCAGCGCGCGCTCCACCGGCCCCCGCGGCGCCGACGGCAGCCAGTGCACCGCCCGCGCGAACCCCGCCTCCGCGTAGGTCTCGAGGACCCGGGGATCGGCGGGCACTCCCATCACCATGAGCCCGACCGGCCGGCCGGCCCGCGCTCGCAGTTCCTTCGCCCGGTCGATGATCCCCGCGGGCGCGTGGTTGGGGAACCACGCGTCGCCGAACGCGAGCACCCGGTCCAGCACGCCCGGCCCGTGCCCGCCGACCAGCACCGGCGGGTGCGGTCGCTGCGCGGGCTTGGGCCAGGACCAGATCCGGTCGAACGACACATGCGAACCGCTGTAGCTAGCCTCGTCCGACGTCCAGATGGCCTTCATCGCCTCGACGCGCTCGCGCATGACCGCCATCCGGACCCGCGGGTCGGTGCCGTGGTTGGCCATCTCCTCCCGGTTCCACCCCGCGCCAACGCCGAACTCGAACCGCCCGCCCGACAGGAAGTCAACGGAAGCGACCTCCTTGGCCGTGATGATCGGATCCCGCTCGATCACCAGGCACACCCCGGAACCGACGCGCAGCTTACGGGTCGCGGTCAGCGCCGCGGTAACCGCCACGAACAGGTCGAACGTGTGCACGTACTTGCGCGGCAGCGCCCGCCCGCCCGGATAGGGAGTCTCCCTGCTCGCCGGGATGTGGGTGTGCTCGGGGAAGAACAGCGACTCGTGCCCGCGCTCCTCGGCCAGCCGCGCAACGTCCGCGGGACCGATGGCGTCATGGGTCGGAAAGATGGCTACGCCAAGATTCATGATTCAGAACCCTATTATCCCGAACGGAAGGTGGCGCCTGCCCACCCGCCTTGTTCAACCCGGCGGGCGGGGCCATGCCTGAGAAGAGCTACACGTCGGCGGTCTCGCAAGCCCCGCTCCTCGGCGACACGATCGGCGAGAACTTCGACCGCGCGGTCCGCCGCTTCGGCGATCAGGTGGCCCTCGTCGACGTGCCCGCCGGGCACCGGCTGACCTACGCCGAACTCGCCGCCGAAGTAGATACCCTCGCCCTCGGCTTGCTCGCCGCCGGGATCTCCAAGGGGGACCGGGTCGGCATCTGGGCACCGAACTGCGTCGAGTGGGTATATACCCAGTATGCTACCGCGAAGATCGGTGCGATCCTGGTCAACATCAATCCCGCGTACCGGACCAGCGAGCTCGAGTTCGTGCTGAACCAGTCGGGCACCAGGCTGCTGGTAGCCGCCCAGCGGCTGAAGACCTCGGACTACGCCGCGATGATCGCCGAGGTCCGGCCGCGATGCCCTGGCCTGGAGCAGGTTGTGCTCCTCGGCACAGGGGAGTGGGCGTCGCTGCTCGATTCCGGCCGCGGCGCCGACCGCGGCGCGCTGGAGGCGATCGATCTGAGTGCCGACGACCCGATCAACATCCAGTACACGTCCGGGACCACCGGGTTCCCCAAGGGCGCCACGCTGTCCCACCACAACATCCTGAACAACGGGTACTTCGTCGGCGAGCTGTGCAACTACACCCATGAGGACAAGGTCTGCATCCCGGTGCCCTTCTACCACTGCTTCGGCATGGTGATGGGGAACCTCGGAGCGACCACCCACGGGGCGGCGATGGTGATCCCGGCACCGTCGTTCGATCCGGTGGCGACTCTGGAGGCCATCCAGGCCGAACGCTGCACGTCCCTTTACGGCGTCCCCACCATGTTCATCGCCGAGCTCGCGGTGCCTGACTTCGAGCGCTTCGACCTGTCCAGCCTGCGCACCGGGATCATGGCGGGCTCGCCGTGCCCGGTCGAGGTCATGAAGCAGGTCATCGAGCGGATGGGCATGTCGGAGGTGTCGATCTGCTACGGCATGACGGAGACCTCGCCGGTGTCCACGCAGACCCGCGTCGACGACTCGATCGAGCGCCGGGTGGCGACGGTCGGCCGGGCCGGGCCGCACATCGAGATCAAGGTGATCGACCCGAAGACGGGCCTGACCGTCCCGCGCGGCACCCCAGGCGAGCTGTGCACCCGCGGCTACTCGGTGATGCTCGGCTACTGGCGTCAGCCCGATCAGACGGCCGAGGTCGTCGACGCGGCCCGCTGGATGCACACCGGCGACATAGCCGTCATGGACGAGGACGGCTACCTGTCGATCACCGGCCGGATCAAGGACATGGTGATCCGCGGCGGGGAGAACATCTACCCGCGCGAGGTCGAGGAGTTCCTCTACACCCATCCCGACATCATGGACGCCCAGGTGATCGGCGTGCCGGACGCCAGGTACGGCGAGGAGCTCATGGCCTGGATCCGGCTGCGCCCCGGCGCCGCCCCGCTTACCGCCGAAGCCCTGCGTGAGTTCTGCCAGGGCAAGCTGGCCCATTACAAGATCCCCCGATACGTGCAC
>Ga0318497_10001063_pt1 | contig 10013 bp, 9 predicted proteins | sample GRESIP109b1f23_FD_203754 | JGI IMG/M metagenome (GOLD analysis project Ga0318497, IMG submission 203754) | Tropical soil microbial communities from Luquillo Experimental Forest, Puerto Rico - GRE.SIPMG.109b1f23 | ecosystem: Environmental > Terrestrial > Soil > Tropical forest > Bulk soil... | reverse complement strand
CTCGTGTCCCGGCCAGTAGCGGCACCGCGTCGGCGAGCCGGACAGCGCCGGATCAGGCAGGGCTGGCCGGGACACGAGGTCACGCTGACGTTGCCGCGGGCACGGTCACGCTGGCCTTCGCCGGGGACGTTAACTTCGCCGGGCGCACGGCGCGGCTGCTGAGCGACCCGGCCAGCGCGTTCGGCCCGATCACGGCGGTGCTCAGGTCGGCTGACTTCACCGCGCTGAACCTGGAGACCTCCATCACCGGCCGCGGCACGCCACAGCCGAAGACCTACCATTTCCGCGCCCCGCCGACCGCCTTCACCGCGCTGCGCGACGCCGGCGTCGACCTGGTCACGATGGCCAACAACCACGTCCTTGACTACGGGCGAGCCGGCCTGGCCGACACGCTCGCCGCAGCCAGGGCCGCCCGGTTCCCCTACGTGGGGATCGGGGACAGCGCCGCCGCGGCCTGGGCGCCCTACCTAACCACGATCAAGGGCGTGCGGATCGCGGTGATCGGCGTCTCGCAGGTGGCCGAGCTCGCATCCTCCTGGGTGGCGACACCCAGCCGCCCCGGCGAGGCCAACGCGATCGACCTGCACCGCACCCTGGCGGCCGTCCGGTCGGCCAGGAGGCTGGCCAGCGTCGTGATCGTGTTCATGCACTGGGGCACCGAAGGCCAAGCCTGCCCGAACCAGGCTCAGCTGTCCCTGGCGCACCAGCTCGCCGCCGCCGGAGCCAGCATTATCATCGGCGCGCATGCGCACATGCTGCAGGGCTCCGGCTGGCTCGGCCATACCTTCGTCGCCTACGGCATGGGCAATTTCCTGTGGTGGGAACGTTCCTACAGCACTTCCACCGGCGTGCTGGAACTCACCCTGCACCCGCACGCCGCGCTGACCGCGCGGTTCATCCCCGCGGTCGTCTCCGCCACAGGCCGCCCCGTTCCCGCCCACGACGCCGCGGCGCGGCGGGCCGCCGCGCGTTACGCCAGCCTGCGCGCGTGCACCGAGCTGGCGTCGCGGCCGTCCTGACCGCGTGGCGGCGGCCGCAGCGGCCAGAACAGGAACACGCCGGCGGGCCCGGCCAGCTGCCGGAACGGCAGCGAGCCGAACAGGGCGGCCAGCCGACCCCGGCCGCGGTCGCCCTGTTCCGCCCGGTCCGGATAATCCGCATAGCTGGTCTGGCCGTGCCGTCGGCCTGGATGCGTCAGCATGGCAAGCTCCCCTCGGTAGCTGATCGCTTCACTGTCGGCCCCGCGACCGTCCGGGCACATGCGTGCTAGTACTCGGTGCGCCGCCCGACTTTTCGTGGACGGCGGGCGCCCCGGCGCGGGAATATGGCCGCATGGCTGCTGTAGCCCCTGGCCTGGGCATCCTGGCCGGGCGTGACCGGGAGCTCGGCATGCTGCGACGGTGGCTGGCCGAGGCGGTGGCCGGTCACGGACGGCTCGTGGTGCTGACCGGGCCGCCGGGGATCGGCAAGACGCGGCTAGCGCAAGAGGTGGCCGACGGCGCGCGGCGGGCCGGACAGCCGGTGCTGCGGGGCCGGGCCGTCGAGGACGAGGGCGCGCCGCCGCTGTGGCCGTGGCGGCGGATACTCGACGCCGTCGGCGGCGCCGGCGAAGGCGACGGGCTGACCGGAGATCCGGGCGGCGCCCGAGCCGATGACCTGGCCGCGGCCAGGTTCCGTGCGGCCGCAGCGGCGGCCGACTCGCTGACCGCAGCGGCGGCCGCGGACGGCCTGCTCATCGTGCTCGAGGACCTTCACTGGGCCGACCACGCCTCGTTGTTCCTGCTACGGGAGCTCACAGCCGAGCTACCCGCCTCCCGGCTGCTGGTGCTGGCCACCTGCCGGGAGGGCGCCGGTGATACCTGGCGGACCGCGCTGGGAGACCTGGCCCGGCTACCCGGCCTGCAGGTGATGCCGCTCCCCCCGCTCGGCGAGGCGGCCGTGGACGAGATCCTGAAGACGGCCGGGCTAAGCGCCGATCCGGCTCTGGCGCGCTTCGTGCACGCCCGGTCGGAGGGCAATCCGCTGTACGTGGCGACGCTGGCCCGGGTGCTGGCCGCACGTCCCGAGGCCGCGTCCGACTCCGACACGGTGGCACGCGTCGCGGGGGGCAGCGCGGAGATCAGTCACCTGGTCTCGTCGCTGACGTCTGGCCTGGACCAGGGCACGCGGGATCTGCTGGCGGCGGCGAGCGTGCTGGGCACGGAGTTCGGCGCCGAGCTAACGGCCGGGATGGGCGGCGGCAGCCCGGATGTGCTGGCGGCGCTGGCGGCCGCCGCGGCCCGCGGGCTGGTCACCGGGCTGGCGAACCGCCCGGGCAGCTGGCGGTTCAGCCACGCGTTGATTCGCGACGGCATCTACGCCGGCCTCGGCGAAGACCAGCGGGTCAGGCTGCACGGCCGCGCCGCCGCGGCCCTCGGCCCGCTCGCCCGGCGGGCTCCCGAACGAGGCGGCGAGGTAGCCGCGCACCTGCTGCGGGCAGCGCCGGACCAGGCGGCCCTGCGCCAGGCCGCGGACTGGGCCAGGGCCGCCGCGGCGGCGGCGACGCGAGGGCTGGCCTTCGAGGACGCCGCCGGCTACCTAGCCACCGCGCTGACCGCCGCCGAGGCCGCCGGAGCGGACGACGCCGATCGCGCAGGGCTGCTCATCGAGTTGGCTACCGCGCAGTACCGGGCCGGCCAGCTGGCCGCGAGCCTGCAGCAGGCGGTCGCCGCCGCGGCGGCCGCCGAACGAGCCCGGCGGGCCGACCTCGTCGCCGAGGCGGCGCTGGTGGTGCGTGGCGTCGGGCATCACCAGGTCGCGCTGACGCTGCTCGGGCTGTGCGACCGGGCACTGTCTGATCCAGCGCTGTCTGATCCAGGCGCCCCGGCCGCGCGGAAGGCGCGGCTGCTCGCCCAGCGGGCCTCGGCGCTGGCCGAACTCGGCGACATGGAAGCCGCTGACACCGAGTCGGCCGCCGCCATGACCGCGGCCCGGGCGGCCGGCGACCCAGTCGCGGAACTCGATGCCATCCGCGCCCGGGTGGCCGCCCTCTCGGCTCCGCAGCTTCGTACGCAGTGGTGGCAGCTTGGTGCCAGAACCGTCGAGCTCGCCACCGCCACCGGCCAGCCGATCGCCGCCGCGCTCGGCCGGGTGTGGCGGATCGACGCGGCCTACGCGCTGGCGGACATCGAGGCGGCCGACACCGAGATCGCCCTGCTCGCGCAGCTGGCCGAGTCGACCCGGCTGCCGCTGGCCCGCTGGCACCTGCTCCGCCAGCAAGCCTCCCGCACGGCGCTGGCCGGCCAGTTCGCGGTCGCGCGGGACCGCTCGGAACAGGCCCGCCAGCTCGCGGTCCGGATCCAGGATCTGTCCGGCGTGGGCATCTCCTACGCGTTCTCGGCCTGGCTGGCGATCATCCGCGGCGACCCGGCCGAACTCCAGCCGGATTTCGTCGAGGCCATGGCGGATGCCCCGGCGATCCCGATCGTCCGGGCCACGCTCGCCCTGGGGCTGTTCGCGGCCGACCGCACCGACGAGGCGCGGGCCGTTTACGAGACGCTGCGCCAGCTGCCGGAGGGCCCGGACAGGGACATCCGCACGTTCGGCGCGCTCTCGCTGCTGATGAACCTCATCATCGCGTTCCGGGACACCGAGACGGCGCAGGCCACCTACGACCTGTTCCGCCCGAACCTCGGCCATGGCGGCCTCATCGGGTCCGGGCTGGTGGCCCTGCAAGGCTCGCTGGACTGGCCGCTGGGCCGGCTCGCGGCGCTGCTGGGCCGGACCGAGGCGGCGCTGGACCACTTCGCCTTGGCCCAGGCGGTGCACACCCGGCTCGGCGCCCGGCCGCTGGTCGCCCTGACCAGGCTGGATACGGCGGCCGCGCTGCGGGATCGCGGCGGCCGCGCCGACCTGGCGGAGGCCAGGGACCTCGCCCGGCAGGCCGCCGCCGAGGCGCGCCGTCTGGACATGCCCGGCCCGGCCGGCCAGGCCGGCCGCCTCGCCGGTGAGCTCGAGCAGGCCCTCGGGGCCGGCGATCCGCTGACCAGGCGCGAACGGGAGATAGCGGAACTGGTCTCCGACGGCCTCACCAACCGGGCGATCGCCAGCCGGCTGGTCCTGTCCGAGCGGACCGTCGAGGGGCATGTGCGCAGCACCCTGGCCAAGCTGCAGCTGACCAACCGGACCGAGCTGGCGGCCTGGGCGCTGCGGGATCCCGGGTCGTAACGCCCGGCGGCGCCACCACCGGCGGCGCCGCGGCGGCGGGTCCGGGTGCGGGCGGGCGGCGGGAACCGGGACCGACGGCCCGCGCCGGGCGTCCCGCCACCGTGCGACCATGGCTTCCTGGTCGACCAGCCGCAGGTACATCGGCGGTCCGGTGGGGATCCGGCGCCACTCCAGGATGCGCCGGTTGAGGCCGCTGACGACCTCGCGGACCTCCGCCTCGGAGTTCAGGTCCCCGATCGTCTCGGCGAGCCGCTCGATTTCCTTGCGCAGCCGCAGCGGAGTGGGCAGCATTTCCTCGGCGGGCACGCCCTCGCGGCGCAGGTAGTCCTGCAGCCAGGCGTCGGTCCCTCCTCGGCGCGGGATCGGCTTGCCCGCCCCGGGCAGGTTGTCGAAGGCACCCCGCTCGGCCGCCTCGGCGACCTGCTGGTCGACCCACGAGGCGAAGGTGATTTCCCGTGGTTTGCGCTCAGTCATGCCGGTTTCCATGCTAGCGCCGTGGGTTCGGGGCGCGGGTAAGCGCAGGCCAGCAACGGTCGGCCCCATGTCGATATGGATCAGGCCCAGCTGCATGATCGATTACTTTAATGACATGGATCGAATTGAGCGCCGGGAGTTCGTGCGGAAGCACCGGACCTGCATCTTCGGGTACAACCGCAGGAACGACGGGCCCGCCATGACGGTCGTGTACTACGTCCTGGACGGCGACGACCTGCTGATCTCGACCATGGCGGCCCGGGGCAAGGCGCTCGCGGTGCAGCGCAGCCCCAAGGTCAGCCTGTGCATCCTGGACGAGCAGTGGCCCCTGACCTACCTGCAGGTCTACGGGGACGCCACGCTCGAGGAGGACTTCGGCCAGGCGGTGGACGTGCTGCGCCGGGTCATCGACCTGATGGCCGAGAAGGAGGTGACGTCGGCCAAGCTGCCGGAGATCGAGCGGATGGCCCGCGAGGAGAACCGGGTGGTGATCAGGGTCCGGCCGTACGCCACCTTCGCCACCCCGCCGCGGCACGTCTACCAGGCCGACGACATCGACACGCTGACCCACTTCACGAGCAACAGCCAGCCGTGGTGACCGTCAGGCCAGGACCTTCTCATGATCCCGAACGGGCCTGGGTGTACTGCCCTGGCGCACGATCCTGACGCCCGGTGCCGGGTAGCCATTGAAGGCGCTGCGGCCCGAACTTGCCCTGGTCGCCGACCGTGCCGCCGGCGCCCGCATCCAGCCGGAGTAGCACCGCGGCGCCTGGGGCGTGTTCGGCGATCTTGAGCAGCTCGCCGTCGCTGTCCGCGGCGAACCGCCAGACCCCGGCCCGCCAGGCCCGGGCGATGTCGGCGGCAGGCTTGACCGGGTTGGTGTACAGCACGCTCCCCGGGTCGGCGCCGGCTTTGATGGCCGCGCGGACCTCGGCCCAGGACGCGGCCTCGAACCGGCACCCGGCGGCGTGCAGGCGGGTCAGCAGCCTGGGGTTGGGGTTGGCCTTGACCGCATAGTGGATCGCGACTCCCTGCGCGGTCGCTCACCGTGGCGATCACTATCGCGGGAGTGGCGGCGGGGCTACGGCGGGCGGCGGCGGGCTAGCGCGGGGCGGCGAAGAGCTAGCGCGGAGGCGGCGGGAGGAGCATGTGCAGGTTGATGGCGTCCGCCATGGCCTGGTAGCCGACGTCGTTGGGATGCAGGTGATCACCGGAGTCGTACGCCGGGTTGAGTCGCAGCGGGTTGGCCGGATCGCGCATCGCGGCGTCGAAATCGATGACTCCGTCGAAGGCGCCGCTGGTACGGATCCAGGTGTTCACCGCCTCACGGGTGGCTTCGCCCACCGGGGCGTAGTACCCGGCTCCCTGGAATGGGGGCAGGGTCGCGCCGAAGATCCTCATCCCCCGGGCGTGCGCGCGGGCGATCAGCTGCTTGTAGCCGGCGATCATCTGGGCCGCGCTGATATAGATGTCCGAGCAGGCCGAGCCGGACCAGCTGCCCGGCTCTGCGCCGCCCGGTCCCGACGGCCACGGTCACGGACCCGACACAGGGGTGTGGTCCGCTTGGATGATGGCCATGCTTACGCCCGGACCGTCCCCTGGCTATCGAAGGTCATCGCACGCTGGAGAGCGGCGGCACGCAGGTCCGGCGGTATCTCGACGGGACCGCCCAGCGCGGCGGCGTTGATGCTGGCCTGCGCCGCCTCCTCGACGACCCCGCCGACCAGGATGGCCAGGTCCGGAGTGCGGTGGAAGACCAGTACCCCGTGGTTGGCCAGCAGGACGGCCGGAACGCCCGGGGTGACCGCGGCCCGGATATGAGCGATCGCTTCGGCCGACCCGCGCGGCCCGTAGCCGGCTACCGGCACGCCGTCCTGGAGGCCGAACATGGCCATGGCCTCGATCCAGCACCCGATGGGACGGCGAGCCACCGCGTACGCGGTGGCGTACGGCGAGTGGGTGTGCAGGACGCAGCCGACGTCGGGGTTGTCGGCGTACATGGCGGTGTGCATGGCGACGACGGCGCCCTGGATCGGCGGCAGCTCGCCCTCCAGCAGCGTGCCGTCCAGCCCGACCCGGACCACGGCGGCGGCGGGATGGTCGCGCAGCGAGGGACCGGCGGTGAAGTACATCTCCTCCTCCCCGGGCACCCGCACGCTGACGTTGCCGTGCCCGTTCGCCGAGATCGCCCCGCTGGCGACCACCCGCGCCGCGATGCCGACCACCTGATCGGCCAGGTCCTTGTCCATGCCCCACCTTCCCCGTAGTGCTCTCCAGGCAACGGTAACCCGGCTACCCCGTGCCGAGCCAGGTAGCGTAGGCGACATGCTCCTCGCCGAGGACCTGCTGCTCCTGGTCACCGACGACGCCAGCGGGCGGCTCGCGGCGGATGGCGTACAGGTCGACACCGGGCTAGGCGGCGCGAACCTGGTCGAGCTGACCTTGCTGGGCCAGGTGGATGTCTCGGGCGACCAGGACCAGGGCAAGCGCGGGCGCATCATCGTCCGCGACCCTTCGCCACCCGGAGACGACGTTCTCGACGCGGCCCTGCGGATCCTGGTCGAGCGGCAGGGCCGCAAGCCGTCCGCCGTGATCAGGCCGCTCGGCAAGAACCTGCGGCCTGCGCTCTACCAGCGGCTGGCGGCCCGCGGGGTGCTGCGCGCCGGGCAGCGGCGGGTGCTGGGTGTCTTCCCGGCGCGCACCTGGTCAGCTCAGGATTCCAGCCACAAGGCAGAGGTGCGCCAGCGCGTGACCGAAGCGCTGGTCCACACGGCGGCGCCGGACGAGCGGACCGCCGCGCTGATCGCCCTGCTGCACGCGCTCAAGTGCGAGCACAAGGTCGTCGACCCCCGGCCCTACCAGCTGTCCAGGCGGCAGCTCAGGGCTCGGGCCGCGGAGATCGCCGAGGGCAACTGGGCGTCCGAGGCCGTGCGCAAGGCGATCGACGAGATGATCGCCGCGGTCGCGGCGGCCAGCGCCGCGGCGACCGCGGCCGCCTCGGGCTAGCCGACAGGACGCTGGACGGCTCAGGACGGCCCCGCTAGGGTGATGCGGTCTGACGGGAGGCGGCGAGGCTGATAGCGGGGGAAAGTCCAGGGCTCACCGTCTCGCGCATCGATGGACGAGAACCTCAAGCGCGCCTACCTGGGCCGGCAGGATCCTCAGGCCTTGACAAGCCGGTTGTCTGACGGCTAGATGGCGGTAACGCGGGACTGGTCCGGATGAGGGGGGCTCATGGCCGAGACGACCATCGACCCAGCACAGACGGAACAAGCCGTTACGGGACGGGCCCCAGCCCCGGAGGAGCCCGGGCCGGTCACGGCAGACCTCGGCACGATCGTGTCCAGGGCGGCCCGGCGGTTCGGCGCCAAGACCGCGCTCATCGCCCCCGGCCGGACGCTCACCTACTCCGAGCTCGACGACCTGTGCGACCGGGTGGCGGGCGGCCTGCACGACATCAGGGTACGCCCGGGCGACCGGATCTCGCTCTACTCGCCGAACCGGTGGGAGTGGGTGATCGCCTACCACGCGGCGCTGCGCGCCGGGGCGGTGGTCAACCCGATCAACGTGATGCTCACCGCGGAGGAGGTGGCCTTCGTGCTGAACGACTGCGGCGCGGCGGCCATCTTCACCTCGGGCGATAAGGCCGAGGTGATCGCGGGCCTGACCCGGTCCGTGCCCACGCTGCGCCGGGTGATCAGCTTCGACGGCGAGGCCGGCGGCGTGACCGGCTTCGGCGACCTGCTCGAGCACCCGGCGACGGCGCCTGAGGTGCCCAGGCCGGACCCGGCCGGCCTGTCGACGATCGGCTACACCTCCGGCACCACCGGCCACCCCAAGGGCGAGCCGGCCACCCGGGCCGCGATCGAGCCGGACGGCTGGATGCATACCGGCGACATCGCCACCCGGGACGAGGAGGGCCGCTACTTCGTCGTCGACCGGAGGAAGGACCTGATCATCACCGGCGGGTTCAACGTGTACCCGGCCGAGATCGAGCGCGTTGTGGCCGCCCACCCCGCGGTGGCCATGGTCGCCGTCGGCTCGGTGGCCGACGACACGCACGGCGAACTGGCCCGCGTCTACGTGGTGCTCCGCCCCGGCGCCACCGCCACCGAGGCCGAGATCATCGAGCACTGCCGGCCGCACCTGGCGGCTTACAAGCGTCCGCGCTCGGTGCGGTTCGTGCCCGACCTGCCCAAGACCTCGACCGGCAAGGTCATGCGCCGGGAGCTGAAGACCCTCGACGGGTGAGGCCGTAGCCTTATCACGGTGAGCCTTCCCGTGGTGCTGATCCCCGGCGCGGGTGGCCGGGGCTGGGTCTGGCACCTGGTCGAGGCCGACCTGCGGCGGCGCGGCTATGACGCGTTCGCGGTTGACCTGCCCGCCGCCGACGAGAGCAAGGGGCTGCCCGCTTACGCCGACGCCGTCGTCGGCGCCGTCGGCGAGCGGGCCATCGGCGAGCGGGCGCCGGTCGTGATCGCCGCCTACTCGCTCGGCGCATTCACCGCGCCGCTGGTCTGGCAGCGGGTGCCGACGCGGCAGGTCATCTTCGTGAACGCGATGATTCCGCGGCCCGGCGAGACCCCCGGCACCTGGTGGGACAACGTGGGCTGGGAGCAGGCCCGGACAGCCGCGGCCCAGCGGAACGGCTACTCCCCCGACTTCGACCTAGACACCTATTTCCTGCACGACATCCCGGCGGACCTTCGCCAGCAGATGCTCGGTCAGGAAGTGCCGCAGTCACCAGGGCCGTTCGGGGATATCTGTACGTTCGACGGGTGGCCGGGCGTCCCGGTGCACGCCATCGCCGGACGGGACGACCGCTTCTTCCCGGTCGAGTTGCAGCAGCGCGTCGCCCGGGAGCGGCTGGGCGTCGAGCCGGACCTGGTGCCCGGCGGGCACCTCGCCGCCCTGAGCCGGCCCGCGGAGCTGTCGGCCGCCCTCGCCCGTTACCTGTGAGCGCGGTGATACGCAAGCGCGGCGTGGGCTGCTCCGGCGCAAAAGATCGTGGTGAAAAGGGGCTTAGCGGTTGATCCGGCAAGCCATAGTCCCCTCAATCCACCGCCAAGCCCGGATCAACCACGGAAATTTACGTCGATCGCACTGGGGGCGAAAGCCGGTGCGGGTGAGGCCGACGGGACTACTCGGCCTGGGTGCCCTCCCAGCCGGGGGGCGGGCCGATGGTTGCGGCGTCGGGGCCGAGGTGGGTCAGGTAGCGGGGGTGGACCTCGCCCCAGCGCTCGCCCCAGCGCGGGAGCGGCGTGCCGTCGAGCTCGCTGACCAGGCGGTCCAGGCACTCGTGCCAGCCCGCGCCGTCGCGTGCGGCCTTGCCG
>Ga0318497_10001061_pt1 | contig 10018 bp, 3 predicted proteins | sample GRESIP109b1f23_FD_203754 | JGI IMG/M metagenome (GOLD analysis project Ga0318497, IMG submission 203754) | Tropical soil microbial communities from Luquillo Experimental Forest, Puerto Rico - GRE.SIPMG.109b1f23 | ecosystem: Environmental > Terrestrial > Soil > Tropical forest > Bulk soil... | reverse complement strand
GCTCGTAGTCGACGAAGAAGTCGGAGAGCGCCCGCTGGAGGACGAACGGCGCGGGGTCGGCGGCGATCCCGCGCGTCTCGCGCGCCGCGGCGAGGAGCAGCGCCTCGACCTGACGCCAGGGCGCGTCGTACCCGATCGTCACCCGGGTCGTGACGAGCGGCCCCCGCCCGTCGGCGAGCCGCGTGAAGTTGCGGACCGCGCCGCCGATCACGACCGTGTTCGGGATCGTGACCTCCTCGCCGCGGATCGAGACGATCTTGGTCGAGAGCAGCCCGACCTCCGTCACGACGCCCTCGGTGTCGCCGAGCCGGACGGTGTCGCCGACCGCGAGCGCGCGGGAGTAGACGACGGCGAGCCCGCTCATCGCCTGCGACACGAGCCCGGTCGAGCCGATCGAGATCATGACGCCGACGAGGAGGCTCAAGCCCTTCACCGCGTCGGAGCTCGCCCCGGGCACGTACGGATAGGACGCGGCGAGCGCGACGAGCCACACGAGCGCCGTCGCGATCCGGCGCGTCGCGGGGACCGTCTCCGGGTAGAGGCCGCGCACGCGCAGCGTGCCGGCCTGGATGCGCGCGAAGACGCCCGAGAGGAACCCGGCCACGGCGCGCGCGGCGAGGAGGATCACCGCGACGATGGCGAGCCTCGGCGCGGCCCCGACGACCGCGAGCCCGAACGCGCCGAGCACGCCGAGCGCCCGGCCGGTGAGGACGTCCGCCCAGGGCGCCGTGACCGGGAACCGGCCGAGCACGAACGTGAGCCAGACGTCCAGGAGCGCCGCGACGATCGACCAGAAGGCGAAGAAGCTGACGCCCCGGACCGCGGCGGAGAGGAGCGGCGACAGGTCGATGCCGCGGCTCGCGAGCCCCGCCGTGCGCCGCTCCGCGGCCCTCCGGAGCGTGCCCGAGAGCAGGCGCCGCAGGCGCACGACGATCCAGAGCAGGACGACGAGGAAGACCGTCGCGACGCCGCTCTCGACGACGGACCGGACCACGACCCGGAGCGAGCGCTGCTCCCGCGCCGCGCGCAGCGCCTCAGCGAGCCGGTCGGCGGCGGACCGCGCCAGCCCGTCGAGCGTCTCGCCCGTCAGCGGCTCGACGTCGTCCTCGACGACGAACAGCACGAGCCTCTCCCCGACCAGGATCGCCCGCGCTTGCTCGTCGCCCAGCGTGACCGGCTGGATCGAGACCGGGACCTCTCCCTGGTGCGGCGGGATCGCGTCGAGCCGCCCCGAGGCGAGCCGGACGCGCTCTGCCGGATCGCTCCCGTGGACGCTCGCGCGGAACTCGACGATGACCCGGTTCGCGAGGACGAGGCTTGCGGGGTCGCGCGCGGACGGCGCCACGCCCCGCGTCGCGGCGAGCGTGGCGGCGATCAGGATCGCGGAGGCGACGCAGGGCATGTTCCTCACCCTTCTGCCCGGATCGCCGTCGGCGGGGGCGGCGCCTCGGCTCGCGCCGTCGGCGCGCTCGCCTCGGCGACGGCGACGGCAGGCGGCTCGATCCGCACGCGGGGCAGGAACGCGCCCCCCTCGAGCTGCTGGATGAACGCGAGCAGGTGCTCGCGGACCGCGCAGCGCAGGTCCCAGCCCTGGCTCGAGTTCGGCGCGGACACGACGGCTCGGAGCTCGATCGTCCGGTCCGTCGCGCCGGTGACCTGCAGCGCCGCCGTCTTCCCGTCCCACTCCGGTCGCCCGCTCACGAACCGCTCCAGCTCTCGGCGGACCTCGTCGACGGGGAGCCGGTAGTCGGCGTACAGGAGCACCGTCCCGAGCAGCTCCGACCCGGCGCGCGTCCAGTTCTGGAACGGCGCGTCGAGGATGCGCGTGATCGGCACGACGAGCCGCCTGAGGTCCCAGATCCGCACGACGACGTAGGTGAGCGTGATCTCCTCGATGGTCCCCCACTCGCCCTCGATGACCACGACATCGCCGACGCGCAGCGGCTGCGTGAGCGAGATCTGGACGCCCGCGAGGAGCATGCCGATGGAGCGCTGGGCGGCGAGGCCGACGACGATGCCGGCGACGCTCGCCGACGCGAGCAGCGAGGTGCCGAGCACGCGCATCGCGTCGAACTGGCGGAGCACGAACGCGCCTCCGATCAGCAGCACGACGAAGTCGGTGACGCGCTTCAGGACCATGATCTGGGTGAGCCGCGACCGCGCCGCCTCCGCGTTCCCGCCCAGCGAGATCCGGGCGCCCAGGAGGTCGGCGACGAGCCGCAGCCCCCGGAGCGCGACCCAGGTGAGGAGGACCACGGCCGTCGTCTGGAGGACGCGATCGACCACCTCCTGCACCGGCAGCGCGAGACGGAGCGTGCGCACGGTGACGGCCAGCGTCGCCACGGCGAGCAGCGATCGTCCCGGGCCTCGCGCCGCGTTCACCAGCGCGTCGTCCCACTTGGCCGGCGTGCGGCGAACGAGCCTGAGCACGACCCTGCGCCCGAGCGATCCGGCGACGAACGCGACGAGCGCGGCGAGGACGAGGTCCAGGGCGAGGCCGAGCCACTGCCAGGCGGACACGTCGAGGAAGCTCACCTCCTCGAGGACGGGCGGCATCCGCGCGCCCAGCCAGCCCGGCCCGTACTCCTCGTACAGCCGCGGGATGGCCGCGACGACGCCGGAGCCGATCCGCCAGGCGCCGTCCGCCGAGCGGACGACCCGGACCGGCACCTCGCCGCTGCCGAGCGGGATCCCGCCGACGACCTCGACGCCCCGTCCCTCCGGGCTGCCCTGGGGGGCGTCGGACACCTTGTCCCAATCGATCCAGAGCTTGTGGCTCAGGACGAACTTGAGCTGACGCGCGAGGCTTTGGCCCTCGGTGGACCGGTCTGCCTCTCGGATCGCGCGGAGGTCGAGGGCCCGTGCCGCTCGGCCGAAGTCCCCGTCGCGGCACGACTCGACGAAGAAGCGGAGCGCCTGCCGCGGCGTCGCGAGCTCCTGCTCCACGGCGGGCGCCGCCGTCGCGGAGAGGTGGACGGCGAGCAGCAGCGATGTCGGGAACGAGCGCGTGACGCCCCCTGCGGCCGTCGCGCCCCGGACGGTCGCACCGCGTCGAGCCGACGCGAGGCGCACCCGCATCGTCCTGCGACCGCGCGTGCTCCGGTACCGGACCTAGGTCCGATGCCGTCGCGGGGCGCTGCGCGTGCCTCGGGGGTTGCCCTACCCTGGGCGCGTGAGGGCTCGCGTCAATAGGCTTCGCGCGATCGCGGCGGCGGTCCTGCTCGCGGCGGCGCCGCTCGCCGCGCGGGCTGCGACCCCGCGGACGTACGCGGTCGGCTCCTTCCCCGTCGCGCCCTTCCTGGCGTCGGTCGAGCTCCCGCTCCGCGGCGACTTCCGGACGGAGCTCGGCGCGCTCCTGCTGACGCAGGGAACCTACGACGACCACGATCCCTTCGCGTACCTGTCGGCGGCGTCGCCGTTCGCGTGGCTGCACTTCGACGGCGTCCCGAACCTGCGCCTGTCGGCGGCGTTCCAGGAGATCTTCTACCGCGCGGTCGCACCGATGGGGATCCGCGACTCGCACGAGGAGCGGTTCGTCGGGCGCGCCCGCATCCAGCAGCCGCGCGGCGCCGCCGCCGTCTACGAGCTGGTCCAGCTCGATGTCCGGAGCTTCGACGACGCGACCAGCACCCGCCAGATCGTCTATCGGCTCCGCTTCCGCGCGGGCCTGGGCCTGAACCTCGACGCCCAGCACATCCACTCGCTCGTGCTCTTCCAGGAGGTCGCGTTCCGGTTCTCGGACTCGTCGTACGCGGTGCGCCCGTTCGACTTCTTCCGCGCGTTCATCGGCTACATGTGGACGACGCGGCGGGGCACCTTCGTCACCCTCGGCCTCGTCGGCCAGATCTCGCTGAGCCCGGCGGCGACGCGCTACGACTTCCTGTGGGGCCCGGCGCTGAGCGCCACCTACCGGTTCCGCCCGGCGGCGCCGGCCGAGGCGCCGCCGCCGCCCGCAGAGGTCGAGCTGCCGTGAGCGGCGGTGCGCTCACTTCAGCTTCAGCCGCGCGCTCGGGCCGCTCGCATCCTTTCCGCCGGCGTCCTTGCTGACGCCCTCGGACAGGAAGAGCCTCGACTGATCGATCTGGCGCCCGATCAGCTGCTCCCGGACGGACGCGGCCCGCTCCGAGGAGAGGTTCCGCAGCGCGGCGGCGAGATCGACCCGCTCGAGGAGGAACGCCTCCATGTCCTCGGGGGTGGGAGGGCCCTGGCGCCGCGGCGCAGCCTGTCCTCCCTCCGCCGCCGTCGCGGCCGGAGCGCCGCTGGGGGGCGGACCGCCGCGCGTCTCGCCGCCGCCAACGACCTGCGCCGGCTTCGAGCGCAGCGCGCTCTCGTACGCGAGCTTCAGGTAGCGCGGGTACTCCTCGTCGGTGATCGCCGGAGACGTGGGCGGCGCCTCGCCCTTCTTCGGATGCGACCGCTGCCACTTCTCGCGCGTGGCGAGGGTCCGCACCGCCTCGCGCCCGAGCGCAGTGCGATCGCTGGATTCGTCTACGACCCCCTGCACCTCGACCTTCAGGGCCGGCCGGTCCTGCAGCGCCTTCGCGATCTGATCGAGCTTGGCCCGCGACGCGTCGTCGAGCTGGGACGAGCCCGCCGCGAAGTCGATGACATCGAGCTTCGCGTCCTTGCCGCCGCCGCCGACGAGCCCCGCGAGGGCGGTGAACGGCGCGACGGCGACCTTCTCGAGCACGTTCAGCACCGCGTGCCAGATCACGCGTCCGAGCTTGAACTCCGGGTCGTCGAGGTTCCCCTCGATGGGCACGTCGAGCAACATCACGCCGCTGCGATCCGTGAGCACGGCCAGCGCGAGCCCCATCGGGAACTTCGGCGCGTCGGGGCTGTCCGTCTTCTCGCCGAGCGAGAGCTGATCGACCCGGACGACGTTCTCGGCCTTCAGCTTGCGCTGCTTCACGCGGTACCGCATGTCGAGGTCCAGCTTGCCGCGCTCGAGCGCGTACCCCACGTAGCGCTGCGAGTACGGCCCGAACGGCGTGAGGTCGATCCCCTTCGAGCGCACCGTGACGTCCGTCACGTCGCCGACGAGGCGCGGGTTGAGCGTGCCGGCGATCCGGACCGGGGCGGTGCCCTCGACGAGCGTCTCGACGTCGACGCCGGTGCGCGCCTTCGCGTCGCTCGAGAAGTTCGTGAGCTTCGCGCGAAAGTTCGTGTAGCGGAGCACCGCGGGCGGGTTCATGGAGCGATCCGTCACGGTGATCCGGCCGCGCTCGACCGCGATCGTGCCGATGCGGTACGCCATCGGCTGCGCCCCCCCTCCCTGCTCGCCGGGGGAAGCCGCCTTCGGCTTCGGGCCGCCCGTCCTGGCACCGCTCGCGCTCGAGGTCTCGGGCGGCGCCTCGAGGCTGGCGAGGTTGGTCGTGTGGTCCGGGCGCTCGACGATCCGCAGCCGCGGCTCGACGAGGCGGAGCACGGAGAGCTGCGCGCTGGCCGGCGACGACCGGACGTCGATCGCGCTCGCCTCGAGCGTCCGCCAGCGCACGACCTCCTCGTCCTGCGCGTCGAGGAGCACGAGCCCGTCGATCGCGGCGTCGCCGCTCACCGCGTACGCCGTCGCCTCGGGCGTCGACAGATCGACCGACGCGCGGAGCTTGCCGCGCGCGCTCCCCTCCGTCACCCGCGCGCGGACCCCGCCGTAGAGGGCGAGGTAGGGCTCGATCGGCGCGAGGGCCAGCGCCTCGGCCTCGATCGTGAGGTTCGCGGCGGGCTCCGTCGGGGCGACGGTGCCGCTCACGCGGAGCGCGCCGCCGCCCGGCCAGGTGAGCGAGGCCGTGAGCGGCGACTCGGCGCCGCGCTTGCTGCGGAGCCGCTCGATCGTGGCGTCCAGCGCGGTCACCGCGAGCTCCACCGGGCGCGGCGGCAGCTGGTCCGCGACGTTGACGCGCCAGCCGCGGAGCGCGACCGTGCCGATCTCGTACTCGAACGGCTTCGAGGGGGGCGCCTCCTCCGCCGCGGTTCGGGGAGCTTCCTTCGCCTCGGGCCGCGGCGCCTCCTTCGTCTCCGGCCGCGGCGGCGCCGTGACGCGGGCGAGGTTCAGCGCGCCCTCCCCGTCGCGCCGGACGTCCAGGACCCCGCCGCGCGCCTCGATGCGGTCGATGCGCGAAGTGCTCGCCATCGCATCGAGCCGGATGCCGACCACGTCGAGCTCCGGCACGGAGAGGATCCGCCCGCCGCCTTCGCGATCGTGCAGGGCGAGCTCGCGCACGTGCAGCTCGCCTTCGTTCAGCCGCACGACGCGAGCTGTCCCGAGGTTCAGCTCGTAGGTGACCCGCACGGACGCGCGCCCCTGGCGGAGGTCGGCGCGGAGGAAGCCCGAGTAATAGGGCGCGTACTTCGGGAGGTTGACATCGTCGATGACGAGCGTGCCGCTCGAGCGCAGCGGCAGGACGCGCAGCGTCCCGGTCCAGGAGAACGCCTCCCCCGCGGCCGTGCGGCCCGTGAACGTGTATGGGCTGCGCCCGTCGGCGGTCGTCCGGAACGACTCGGCATGGAGTGTCACCGGGCCGATCGCGCTCTCGAACGGGGCCGCGTGTGACACGTCGCGGAACTGCATGGATGCGGCGTCGATGTCGAGGCGGTCGACGGCGATGATCCAGGGCTTCGACTCGCCCGGCGGAGCGCGGGCTGCTTCCGCCGCCTCGCGGCGCCGGATCCGTTCGATGACGTCCGCGAAGCTCTCCGTCCCATCGCGCCGGATCCCGCCGCGCAGGAACGGCTGCTCGAGGCGGATGGCCTGGAAGCGCAGCTCGCGCTTCACGATCGGCCAGAGCTCGTAGTTCACGTACAGCGAGCGCCACGACAGCGCCGGCGTCCGGCCGTCGGTGTCGAGCAGCGAGAACCCGTCGACCGTCATGGACAGCGTGAACGGGTTCGTGCGGATCCGCTCGATCACGACCTTGCGTCCGAGCGCCTCCTCGAGGCGCCTGGGGGCGTCGCGCTGCAGGACGTACGGCACGAGCAGGAAGCCGAACGCAGCGTACGCTGCGAGCGCGGCGGCGATCCCCGCGGGCCAGCGCCAGTGACGGAGGACGGCGCGACGGTCGAGCCTGCTCATGGGTCACCCCCTGCGCTGAGCGGTAGGTCTCGGCGCCCTCCTCCGCGAGCCCCTTCGCAGGCCGCCGGGCCGCCGCGCCACCGCCACCTCGGGCAGGTGGCCTCACGCCCGCCCGCACGCTGCCCGCGCGAGGGCGCACACCCCGCTCTCGGGCGTCCAGTCCTGGGCACCCAATCGTCGCTTGCTGCCCCCGACGCGCGGCGCCGAAGATCCGGGCGCGCACGGTGCGCCCATGCCGGACCTGTTCCTGGCGCTCAACGCGGGGTCCTCGTCGCTCAAGTTCGCGCTCATCGCGGACCGCGGCGGCGAGCTCGTCCACGAGGTCCGCGGCGTCTTCGAGCGCGTCACGGGCGAGGGCGAGCCGCGCTTCCTCGCGCGGCGGTCGGACGGATCCGTCGCCGCGGAGCGCCGCTGGCCCGCGACCGCGTACCTGGGCCACGCCGGCGCGCTCGATGTGCTGCTCGCGTTCACGCGCGAGGCGATCGGCGACGGGACGCTCGCCGGGGTCGCGCACCGGGTCGTCCACGGCGGCGCGGCCTTCGACGGCCCCGTGCTGGTCGACGACGCCGTCCTGGCGCGGCTACAGACCTTCGTCCCACTGGCGCCGCTGCACCAGCCGCACAACCTCGCCCCCATGCGCCTGCTGAGGACGCTCGCGCCGGGGGTCCCGCAGGTCGCCTGCTTCGACACCGCCTTCCACCGGTCCATGCCGCCGCTCGCCCAGCGGTTCGCCCTCCCGGAGGAGCTGCACGCGGCGGGGCTGCGCCGGTACGGCTTCCACGGCCTGTCCTACGAGTACGTGTCCGGGGCGCTCCGGGCGCTCGACCCCGCCGCCGCGGAGGGGCGGGCCGTCCTGATGCACCTCGGCAACGGCGCGAGCCTGTGCGCGCTCCGCGCCGGGCGCAGCGTCGCGACGACGATGTCCTTCAGCGTGCTCGACGGGCTGTGCATGGGGACCCGCTGTGGGGCGCTCGACCCCGGCGCGGTGCTCTGGCTGCTCGACGCGCGCGGCATGACCGCGGCCGAGGTGGAGCGCCTGCTCTACGATCGCTCCGGGCTGCTCGGCGTGTCCGGCCTCACGAGCGATCTGCGCACGCTGCTCGGCTCGAGCGACCCGCGCGCCCGGCTCGCCGTCGATCTGTTCGTGTACCGGATCGCGCGCGAGCTCGGGGCGATGGCGGCCGAGCTGCAGGGGCTCGACGCGATCGTCTTCACCGGCGGCATCGGCGAGAACGCGGCCGCGATCCGCGAGCGCGTCGGTCGCGACGCGGCGTGGCTCGGCGTGGCGCTCGACCCGGGCGCGAACGGCGCCGGCGGCCCGCGCGTCAGCGCGCCGGGCAGCCGCGTCGCGGCGTGGGTCGTCCACACGGACGAGGAGCTGATGATGGCCCGGCACGCGCGCCGCCTGCTGGCGGACTCGCACCCGGGGGCGAAGGGAGCGCACATGGCAAGCAGGGAACGAGCCCTCGGGGGCGGCGCGTCGTCGCTGTCGGCGTTCGGCAAGGCCCGCGCGACGGCCTCGGGTTCGCCCCTCACCGACGAGGAGGTCCAGCGCCTCGACGCGTTCTGGCGCGCGTGCAACTACCTCGCGCTCGGGATGATCTACCTGCGGGACAACCCGCTCCTGCGCGAGCCGCTCCGCCCGGAGCACGTGAAGGACCGGCTGCTCGGTCACTGGGGCGCGAGCCCCGCCCTCTCGTTCGTCTACACACACCTCGACCGCGTCATCCGCGCGCGCAACCTCGACATGATCTTCCTGTCCGGGCCCGGCCACGGCGCGCCCGGCGTGCTCGGGCCGGTCTACCTCGAGGGCACCTACTCCGAGATCTACCCGGACAAGAGCCTCGACGAGGAGGGGCTCCGCAGGCTCTTCAGGCAGTTCTCCTTCCCCGGCGGCGTCGGCAGCCACTGCACGCCCGAGCTGCCAGGCTCGATCCACGAGGGCGGCGAGCTCGGCTACGTCCTCTCGCACGCCTGCGGCGCGGCGTTCGACAACCCCGACCTGATCGTGGCGGCGGTCGTCGGCGACGGCGAGGCGGAGACCGGGCCGCTCGCCACCTCCTGGCACGTCGGCAAGTTCCTGAACCCGATCCGCGACGGCGCGGTGCTCCCCGTGCTGTCGCTCAACGGCTACAAGATCAACAACCCGACGCTGCTCGCGCGCGTCCCCGGCGAGGAGCTGGTGGACCTCTTGCGCGGCTTCGGCTGGACGCCGCTCCTCGTCGAGGGATCGGACCCGGCGTCGATGCACCAGGCGATGGCCGCGACGCTCGACGCCTGCGTGGAGGCGATCCGCGGCGCGCAGGCCGAGGCGCGGCGCACCGGCGTCGCGTCGCGCACGCACTGGCCCATGATCGTCCTGCGCGCGCCGAAGGGCTGGACCGCGCCGGCGGAGCTGGACGGGCACAAGCTCGAGGGGTCGTGGCGCGCGCACCAGGTCCCGATCGGCGGCGTCAAGGAGGATCCGGCGCGCCTCGCGCTGCTCGAGCGCTGGATGCGGAGCTACCGGCCCGAGGAGCTGTTCGACGCGGCCGGCGCGCCGGCGGCGGAGCTGCGCGAGGTCCCGCCCAGGGGCGCGCGGCGGATGGCGGCGAACCCGCACGCGAACGGCGGGCTCCTGAAGCGGGCGCTCCGCATGCCCGACTTCCGGGCGTACGCCCTGCCGGTGGAGACGCCGGGCGCGTCGCTGGCGGAGAACACCCGGCCGCTCGGGGCGCTGCTGCGCGACGTGATGCGGGCGAACGCGCAGAGCTTCCGGCTGTTCGGGCCGGACGAGACCACCTCGAACAGGCTCGACGCGGTCTACGAGGCCTCGAAGAAGCTGTGGCTCGCCGAGACGTTCCCGGAGGACCAGGACGGCGGGCAGCTCGCGCCGGACGGCCGCGTCGTGGAGATGCTCTCCGAGACGACGCTGGAGGGGATGCTCGAGGGGTACCTCCTCACCGGGCG
>Ga0318497_10001059_pt1 | contig 10026 bp, 7 predicted proteins | sample GRESIP109b1f23_FD_203754 | JGI IMG/M metagenome (GOLD analysis project Ga0318497, IMG submission 203754) | Tropical soil microbial communities from Luquillo Experimental Forest, Puerto Rico - GRE.SIPMG.109b1f23 | ecosystem: Environmental > Terrestrial > Soil > Tropical forest > Bulk soil... | reverse complement strand
CGCAGGCCCAGGCCGACTACCTGACCCACTTCCGCGCCGACAGCATCGTGCTGGACGCCGAGCTGATCAGGCGCGAGCTGACCGGCGATCCGTGGAGCGTGCTCGGGCAGAGCTTCGGCGGCATGTGCGCCGTCACCTACCTGTCGTTCGCCCCGCACGGCCTCAGGGAGGCCTTCATCACCGGTGGCCTGCCCGCGCTGACCGCGACCGCCGACGACATCTACCGGCATACCTACCGCACCGTCGCGGCCAAGAACGCCGCGCACTACGAGCGGTACCCGCAGGACGTGGCCCGGGCCCGGCTGGTGGCCGACTACCTGGACGCGCACGAGGTCCGGCTGCCGGACGGCGCGCCGCTGACCGTGCCGGCGTTCCAGTCGGCCGGGGCCATGCTCGGCGGGGCCGACGGCAGCCACGCCCTGCACTACCTGCTGGAGGACCCGTTCGCCGGCGACGAGCTCTCCGATTCGTTCCTGTACGCGATGATGGACCGGCTCAGCTTCGTCCAGGGGCCGCTGTACGCGCTGCTGCACGAGCCGTCGTACGCCCAGGGGTGCGCGACCCGGTGGGCCGCGCAGCGGATCCGGGCCGAGTTCGCCGAGTTCGATCCGGCGGCCAGCGGGGTCAGCGGGATCAAAGGGGCGGCCCCGCTCTACTTCACCGGTGAGATGATCTACCCGTGGATGATCGACGCCGACCCGGTGCTGCGCCCGTTCCGGCAGGCCGCCGACCTCCTGGCCGAACGGGATGACTGGCCGCCCCTGTACGACCCGGCGCGGCTGGCCGCGAACGAGGTGCCGGCCGCCGCCGCGGTCTACTACAACGACATGTACGTGGACCGTGAGTTCTCGATGCAGACCGCCGGGGCCATCCGCGGGCTGCGGCCGTGGGTGACCAGCGAGTACGAGCACGACGGCCTGCGGGTCAGCGACGGGGCCGTGCTTGACCGCCTCATCGGCATGGTCCGCGGCAACATCTGAACGTTTTCTGTCGTGGCCGTCCCCGCCCCGCCGGGCCCCGTAGGGTGGGACTGTGCGTGGTATGTCCCGCGTTCTCACCGGCCGCCGGCTCGTCGTGGCGATCGCGGCCGTGGCGGCCGCGGTGGCGGGGGCCGGCGGCACGGCGCTCGCCCTCACCACGTCCGCCCGGTCACACGCCGTGTCACTGTCGCGGGGTGACCTGACCCAGGCCGCGCTCAAGGTGACCGCGGGGACGCCGTTCCTCGACGTCAGCATGGGCAAGCTCGGCGGCACCCTGCTGCGCGTCTGGGCGCCGGACGACGCCCCGGTCCGGCCGGTCCTGTCCGGTTCCGGGCTGATCGTGCTCTCGCTGGCCGGCGCCAGCCCCCCGCACGGGTCTGCTCATTCCGGGTACGTGGTGAAAGTGATGCTCAACTCGGCCGTCACGTGGAGCCTGGACCTGGCCGGCGGCACCCAGCGCACAGTGGCCGACCTGCGCGGCGGCAAGGTGGCGGGGGTCGCCGTGATGGCGGGGTCCGCCGAGCTCGACGTGAGCCTGCCCCGGCCCGCGGGGACGATGCCCTTCCTGCTGGCCGGCGGGGTCAGCCAGTTCCGGCTCGGCCTGCCCGGCGGCGTGCCGGCCCAGGTGACGGTGGGCGGCGGCGCGTCCTTCGTGTCGGTCGACGACCAGAACCTGACCGGGATCGCGGGCGGGACGGTGCTGACGCCGCCCGGCTGGGGCACCGCCACGGCCCGCTTCGACATCGACGCCACCTCCGGGTTCTCCCGGCTGACGGTCAGCCGCTGGTCGGCCGCTGGCTCGTAACCCCGGTCACCGCCGGCCCCTTGTCGGCGTGCTTGGATTGGACGGAAACCCGACATTTCCATCCGACGATGACGCCAGCGGAGGTAGTGCGTGGACATCGGAATCGGCCTGCCCAACGCGGTGCCTGGGACCGAGGGCAGGAGGCTCGTCGACTGGGCCAAGAACGCTGAAGAGGCCGGCTTCAGCACCCTGGGGACGATCGGCCGCCTGGTGTACCCGAACTACGAGGAACTGATCGCGCTCGCCGCGGCCGCGGCGGTCACCAGCCGGATCCGGCTGACCACGAGCGTGCTGCTGGCCCCGCTGCACACCAACACCGCGCTGTTCGCCAAGCAGGCCGCCTCGCTCGACCGGCTCTCCGGAGGGCGCCTGGTGCTCGGCCTCGGGCTGGGCGGGCGCGAGGACGACTATGCCGCCAGCGCGCTGCCGACCGCCGGCAAGGGACGCCGCCTGGACCAGCAACTGACCGAGATGAAGCGGATCTGGTCCGGCGAGCGCTACGGCTACGCCGGCGCGATCGGGCCCGAGCCGGTGCGGCCCGGCGGACCCGAGCTCATCCTGGGCGGCGCGGCCGAGGCCAGCTTCCGCCGGGTAGCGCTGCTCGGCGACGGCTGGATCAGCGGTGGCGGCGGGCCGGACATGTTCGCCGAGGCGGCGGCGGGAGTCGACAAGGCCTGGGCGGAGGCGGGCCGTCCCGGCAAGCCGCGCAAGCTCTCGCTCGCCTACTTCGCGCTCGGGTCCGACGCCCGCAACCACGCGGACAACTACCTGCTGCGCTATTACGACTGGCTCGGCGACGTGGCCCGGCAGATCGCGGCGGGCGCCGCCGTCAGCATCGAGATGGTCAAGAGCTACGTCGCCGCGTTCGCGGCGGCGGGCTGCGACGAGCTCATCTTCGTCCCGACCAGCGCGGCGCCCGACCAGATCGGGCTGCTGGCCAGCGCGGTGCTCTAGCGATCCGCACCAGACCGATCGGCGCTAGGGCGATCGGCGCTAGGGCGATCCGCGGACGGCGGCCAGGTAGCCGAGGATCGCATCGCGGTTGCGGCTCAGGCAGGCGATGCGCTGCCCGAGCCGTTCGGCCTCGCCTTCCAGCAGTTCCGCCGTCTCGGCGGTCAGGCACTGCGCGGGCAGGTGGATCCCGCAATCCAGGAACGGCAGGATCCTGCGGATGATCTCGGTGGTCAGGCCGGAGTCGAGCAGCCCGCGGATCTGCTCGACCCGGTAGACGTCCGCCGCGCCGTAGACGCGGTACCCGTTGCTGTCCCGCTCCGGGTACAGCAGGTCCTGCTCCTCGTAGTAGCGCAGCAGCCGGGGCGGGACGCCGGTCCGGCGCGACAGCTCACCGATCCGCATCGGTCCGGGACGATCATTTGCCATCACATTAGTGTGAAGGCCTGAACATGGTCGGGTGCTTCCCGACGCGTTCCCCTGGTGGGGCCTGCTGGCCCTGGCCACGGCGGCCTTTACCGATGTGGTGACCGACCTGCTCCCGGCCGGGCTGCTGCCGCAGATGAGCAGCGCCCTGCACGTGCCCGAGGCGCGCGCCGGCCTTCTGGTCAGCGCGTTCGCGGTCGCCTCGGCGCTGGCCGCGATCCCGGTCACCGCCGTCCTGCGCGGCCTGCCCCGCCGCCCGGTGCTGCAATGGGTGCTGGCCGGCTTCGCGCTCCTCGACGCCGTCACCGCGGTGTCCTCCTGGTATCCGCTGACTTTCCTGGCCCGGCTGGCGGCCGGCGTCCTGGGCGGCACCCTGTGGTCGATGCTGGCCGGCTACGCGGCCCGGATGGTCCCCGCCCGGCAGCGCGGCCGGGCCATCGCGGTCGTCCTGGCCGGCATCACCGTCGCCCTGTGCGGCGGCATCCCCGCCGGGACGGCGCTGGCCGGCGCGCTCGGCTGGCGGTCCGGCTTCGGCCTGCTGGCGGGCCTGGCGCTGCTGCTGGTGGCCTGGATCCGGTGGCAGGTCCCCGCGTTCGCCGGTGAGCCCGCCGCCACGCGCGAGCCGGTACGGCGGGTCGCGCGCCTGCCCGGCATCCCCGCCGTCCTCGCCGTCACCCTGCTGCTGCTCACCGGGCACCAGGCGCTGTACACCTACGTGGCGCCGTTCGCCCCGGGCCGCACCAGCCTCGTCCTGCTCGTCTTCGGCGGCGCCACGGTGGCCGGGATCTGGATCACCGGCATCGTCGCCGACTCGCATCTCAGGACGGTCCTGCTGACTTCGCTGACCCTGATCGCCGTGGCCATGCTCGTCCTGGGCCTGGCGGCGCGCGCGACGGCCGCGCTGCTGGCCGCCGCGGCGCTGTGGGGCATGGCGTTCGGCGGGGCACCGACGCTGCTGCAGACCGCGCTGGTCGACGCCTCGGGCCCGGCCGGCGCGGACGTGGCGACCGCCCTGCAGACCACGGTGTACAACGTCGGCATCGCCGCCGGGTCACTGGCCGGCGGGCTGGTCCTGGGGGGCGCCGGGGCCGCCCCCCTTCCCTGGGTCACGCTGGCGTTCACCGTCGCGGCGCTGGGCGCGGTCGCGACCGCACGCCGCCGCGCCTTTCCCCGGCGCAGACGGCCGGAGCGGGGAATACCCGCGCGGGTGCCGCTGTTGCCGCGGGCGTGACGGGACAGCCGCAAGAAGACGTGCAGTTCTGGTTCGATCCGCTGTGCCCCTGGGCCTGGATCACTTCCCGCTGGATGCTGGAGGTGGAAAAGGTCCGGCCGGTGCGCACCGAATGGCGGATCATGTCGCTGGCCTACCTGAACCTGGTCCAGCACGAGGGCAAGGGCCTGACCGAGGAATACCTGGAACGGATGAGCAGGGCGTGGGGCCCGATCCGGGTCGTCGCGGCCGCCGCGCAGCAGCGCGGCCCCGGCATCCTCGGGCCGCTCTACACCGCCATCGGGACCCGGTACCACGTGCAGGACCGCCGGAAGGATCCCCAGGCGATCCCCGAGGCCCTGGCCGAGGTGGGGCTGCCGGCCGACCTGGCCAACGCCGCCGAGAGCACCGAACTGGACCAGCTCATCAAGGACTCGCACAACGAGGCCTTCGATGACGTCGGCCTGGACGTCGGCACCCCGGTCATCCGGATCCGCGGCCACGCCATCTTCGGCCCGGTCGTCACGCCCGCGCCCCGCGGCGAGGCCGCCGGCCGGCTCTGGGACGGGGTGGCGCTGGTGACCGGGACCGACGGCTTCTTCGAGCTCAAGCGAAGCCGGGACCGCAAGCCCTCCTTCGACTGATTACCGCCGAACGGCCCCGGTTCCACGCCCTGGCGCCTCAGCCGTGCGCAGGCTGGCGGATCACCTCGGCGGCTAGCTGAGTACGCGATGAGACGCCCAACTTCATGAAGATGTGGGCGACGTGCGTCTGGACCGTGCGGCGCGAAATATACAGGCGCTCGCCGATCTGCGGATTGGACAGGCCCTCGGCGACCAGGTCCGCGACGGTCCGTTCGGTCGCGGTCAGGCTCGGCCAACCGTACCGCGGACGGCCCCGCCGGCCGCGGACGCCGCGCCGGATACCCAGCTGGCGCAGCGTCGCCTCGGTCCGAGCCAGGTCACGGGTGGCCTCGAGCCGCTCGTAGATGACCGCGGCCTGGTCGAGCAGCCCGCGGGCGCGATCGATCCGGCCGAGCCGTCCCATGGCCCGGCCCGCATCCTCGGCGGCCAGCGCGAGCTCGAGCGGGCGTGACCCGCGCGCGTAGGACGCCACCGCCTCGGCCAGCAACCCGGCGTCATCGGCCGCGAGGCCCTGGCAGTGCAGCGCGGCGCCGGTCACGGACGGGATGTCGTTGGCCGCCGCGACCTCGGCCACGATAGCGGCGACGTTGGCGGCCTGGGCGGCGTCGCCGGCCGCGAGCGCGAGGCGGACCAGATCGGCGCCGAGCACAGGACATTCGATCACGGCGCCGGTCCGGACGCATTGATCCCAGATGCCGGCCACCTCGGCCCGGGCCCCCGCGACATCGCCGCTTGCCTCCAGCAGAAGCGCCGGGGCCCACATCGCCCCGACAAAACGGTTGCTCGGGCCGGTGCCTGCGAGCTGGGCCACCGCCTCGGCGGCGGCCTGCTCTGCGCCCGCCATATCGTTGCGATGCAGCCTGATCAGGGCCATGATGTCGTAGCCGAGAGGAAGCAGGTAGGTCTCGCCAGCCTCGTCGGCCAGCGCGATGCCCGCCTCAAGCTCCGCGATGGCGTCATCCCACTCCCCCGCGACGAAGTGGTTCAGGGCGATCAGAACCTGGTAGTTCAGCAGCGGCCAGCGGATACCGAGCTCCTCGCTCACCTTCCGGCCGGTCATCAGGCTGGTCCCGGCATCCGGGATCCGCTCGAGCCCCATCAGGATGTGTCGCCGGTGCATGTGAACCGGATAGCGGTGTCCCTGGCGGCCCGGGCTCTGGTCGGCGAGCTCGATGGCGTCATCGATGATCCGCAGCGCATCTCGCAGGTGCCCGCGATGCTCGGCCACCAGCGCGAGGTTTGTCATCGCGGCGCTGACGGCTACGTGATTCCCGGCGGCGGCCGCCGCCGCCCTGGCCTGCTCGGCCGCGCTTGCCGCCCCGTCCAGGTCGCCCAGCGCCCAGCGGGCCCCGCTGGCCCAGCCCTGTGCCGCCGCGCGCTCGGCGTCGGTCAGCGCCGCCGAGCCGATGGCCACCTCGAGTTCTCGCAGGCTGTCCTGAACGCGGCCCTGGCCCATCAGGGCTCGGCCGAGGCATACGCGCGCCCGGCCCGCTGATTCCGGGTTGTGCCCGCGGCCGAGCAGCCCGCGGCAGTCCGCCTCGGCTTCGACGATGCGACCGGCCAGCACCAGGACTTCCGCTCGTTCGGTGACCATCGGGTCCCGGGCCGGGTCGTGCGGGTCCATCAGCTCGATCGCCCGCTGCAGGAGGTCAGCCGCCGCGTCGGGGGACGTCGCCGCGGCCTCACGCGCGGCCCGGGTCAGCCACCCGACGGTTTCGGCGTCTCCCGGGCCCCGGGCGAGCTGTTCGGCCACCTGCCGGGCGGGGGCCCCGGCGGTCGCCAGCCGGCGGCCGGCCTCCCGGTGCAGCGCGAGCCGGACGCTGCCGGGGAGATCGGCATAGATGGCGTCGCGGATCAGGTCGTGGCGGAACCGCAGCCGTGTGCCGTCGTCCTCGAGGACCTGCGCCCGGATCGCCTCCGCCAGGGCCTGGGACAGGGCCAGCGCGGGGCGGTCCGTGGTGGCGGACAACTCGGTGAGCGAGAAGCCAGATCCCAGGATCGCGGCGGAGCGCAGTGCCTGCAGCGTGTCCTCGGGCAGGAAGCTGAGCCGGCGCAAGATGGTCAGGCTCAAGGTCGGTGGCAGGCTCATCGTCGCCACTTCCGCCTGCCCGCCCGCGGCCTGCAGAAGGCCGTCCTGCCGGATCGCCGCCAGCAACTCCGTCACGAACAGCGGGTTACCAGCCGCCCCGGCCATCTCCGTCAGCAGGTGCGGGCCGGGTTCCGCGGCGAGTATCTCGGTGGCTAGGGCGGACACGGAGCGGTCATCCAGGCCGCGCACCGCCAGATGCCGCGCTCCGGCTTCCCGGAGAGAATCGAGCAGCCGGTGCAGCGCCGGGACACGCGGAGTCGGCCTGAAACAGCCGATGAGCGCGGCAGGAAGGTCAGCGAGCCGCCGGCTGAGTGCGCCCAGCGTCAGCAGGCTCGACTGATCGGCCCACTGCAGGTCGTCAAGGCCGATCACCAGCGGCCGGTCGACCGCCAGTTCCTCCGCCAGGTCGGTGATGGCGTCGACCGCCCGGAACTGCAGTCCCGGGTCGCTGCTGACCGTGATGGGACTGCCGTCGCCACCGCGCGTGCTCAGCAGGGCGGCGATGGCCGAGCGCCGCGGGTCCGCGGACGGCCCGGCGCACTCCAGCGCCTGCGCGATGACGCCGAACGGCCGCGTGCTTTCCAGCTCCTCGGCGCGCCCGGCAGCAACCCGCATGCCGCGCCCGCGCGCGTCCGTGAGCGCCTGGGCGAGCAGGCGGGTCTTGCCGATGCCGGCTTCGCCCTCGGCCAGGACAACCGCCAGGCGCCCGGAAGCGGCCCGGTCCAGGGCCTGCTCGAGCACCCTCAGCTCCGTTTCGCGGCCATGCAAACCCGGCATCGGCGCCGTTGCGGCCATACGGCGGATGGTACCGCTGCCGGCCTGCGGTTCCCATCCGGCTGGCCGCTCCCATCCGGCTGGCCGCCCCGTCAACATCAGCCAGTTCGCTGATGTCTTTCCGGGTGCGGGGCGGGACGCTGAGATGACGAACAGCGTCGTTCCCGGAGGATCATGATGAACGAATACTGCGACAACGGCCAGTGCCCGGCACAGGCCCGTGTCACGGTCTTCACCCGGCGCGGCCCGCTCTTCCTGTGCGGGCACCATTTCCGCCGCCATTCCGCCGCGCTCGAGCCATTCGTGTTCGGCGCCTACGACATGCTGACCGGCCATCCGGTCCGTTTCCGCGCGGCCGGACGGCGAGCGGCAGGCGAACCACTGCCCGGCGGCCTGGCCGCCTGAGGACCGAGGTGCCAGGCAGACCGGGAAATAGGCGATTCCGGGTCGGTGCGAGGCCGGTACGGCCCGTTCGGTGCACAAAAGATCCATCTTGTGTTACTTCTTGGCTCACGCACGTTGGCCAGGACTCGAGGTGGTGTGATGCTGGACCGTCTGTATGAGCTCGCCTGGACATCCGGGGGCATAGTGGCCCGGGTCCGGCTGCGGGGCAACCCGGTGCTCATCTCGCCGCTGCTGAACCGCGGTACCGCGTTCACGCTGGCCGAACGGGACGCGCTCGGGCTCACCGGGCTGCTGCCCGACGGGGTGTCGACGATCGAGGGACAGCTGAAGCGGGTCTACGCGCAGTATCGGCGCCAGCCCGACGACCTGGCCAAGAACCTGTACCTCGGCCAGCTGCGCGACCGTAACGAGGTGCTGTTCCACCGGCTGCTGGCCGAGCACATCCACGAGATGCTGCCGATCGTGTACACCCCCACGGTGGCCACCGCGATCGAGCGGTACAGCCTGGAATACGGCCGTCCCCGCGGGGTGTACCTGTCGGTGGATCACCCCGACCAGGTGGAGACGGCCTTCCGCAACTACGGTCTCGGCCCCGACGAGGTCGACCTGATCGTGGCCACCGACTCCGAGGGCATCCTGGGCATCGGTGACTGGGGGGTGGGCGGCATCGCGATCGCGATCGGGAAGCTGGCTGTGTACACGGCCGCGGCCGGCCTGCATCCCCGCCGGGTCATCCCCGTCGTGCTGGACGCCGGCACCGACAACCAGGCCCTGCTGGACGAGGACATGTACCTGGGCGCCCGTCATCCGCGGGTCCGCGGCGAGCGGTACGACCGTTTCATCGACGCCTACGTCCGCGCCGCCACCAAGCTGTTCCCGAACGCGATGCTGCACTGGGAGGACTTCGGCGCCGCCAACGCGCGCCGCATCCTGCTGAAGTACGCCGGCACCTACTGCACCTTCAACGACGACATCCAGGGCACCGCCGCGGTGGTGCTGGCCGCGGCGCTGTGCGCGAACCGGGCCGCGGGGACGGCGATGCGCGATCAGACGGTGGTGATCCACGGCGCCGGCACCGCCGGGATCGGGATCGCGGACGCGCTGCGGCAGGTCATGATCAACGAGGGTCTCGGCCAGGACGAGGCCACCGCGCGGTTCTACGCGCTGGGCAGCAAGGGCCTGCTGACCGCCACCGGCTACCCCGGGACGCTGCGTGACTTCCAGGTGCCCTACGCCCGGCCGGCTGCCGAGGTCGCCGCGTGGTCGCGCGACGCGAACGGCCGGATCGGGCTGGCCGAGGTAGTGACCCGCAGCCGCGCCACCATGCTGATCGGGACCTCGACCCAGCCCGGCGCGTTCACCGAGCAGATCGTCAGGGAGATGGCCGCGCACGCCGAACGGCCGGTCATCATGCCGCTGTCCAACCCGACCTCGCACTCCGAGGCTCAGGCCGCCGACCTGATCGCCTGGACCGGAGGGCGCGCGCTCATCGCGACCGGCAGCCCGTTCCCGCCGGTGACCTACCGCGGGGTCGAGTACCAGGTGGCCCAGGCCAACAACGCGCTCATCTTCCCCGGCCTCGGGCTCGGGGTCACCGTCAGCCGCGCCCGCCGGGTCAGCGACGGCATGCTCGCCGCCGCGGCCGACGCGCTGGCCGGGCTGTCCGACGCCGCCGCCCCGGGCGCGGCCGTGCTGCCCCCCGTCACCAGCCTGCGCGACGTGTCCGCCGCGGTCGCTGAGGC
>Ga0318497_10001055_pt1 | contig 10039 bp, 8 predicted proteins | sample GRESIP109b1f23_FD_203754 | JGI IMG/M metagenome (GOLD analysis project Ga0318497, IMG submission 203754) | Tropical soil microbial communities from Luquillo Experimental Forest, Puerto Rico - GRE.SIPMG.109b1f23 | ecosystem: Environmental > Terrestrial > Soil > Tropical forest > Bulk soil... | reverse complement strand
GCTGATCGCCGGGTTCCCGGTCGGGCTCAGCTACGACGCGAACCTGAACGCCGCCCTGCCCGCGGTCGAAACCCGCGAGCGGTACCGCGAGCACCGTGAGCTAATCCTGCGGGCATGGTCGGAGCCGGAGCCGTTCCCCTGGAACGGCCGCTACGAGAAGTACGGCCAGGTCAACATCTGGCCGCGGCCGATCCAGCAGCCGCATCCGCCGATCTGGGTCCCGGGCACCGGCTCGCCCGGGACGCTCCGGGACATACTGAGCCGCGACTACGCCTTCGTGTACCTGAGCTGGGACGGGCCGAAGCTCACCGGACGGCAGGTCTTCGACCGCTACTGGGAACTGGCCGACGAACTGGGCCGCGATCGCAACCCGTACCGGCTTGCCTTCCTCCAAGTGGTCGCCGTCTCGGAGACCGATGAGCGGGCGGAGAAGGAGTACGCGAAGCACCTGGAGTCGCACTACCGGTCTGGGCCCGGCGCGATCCCGCACACAGCCCTGGCGGTACCGGGCTACGCCGAGCCCGCCGCGATCGAAGGGATGCTGCGCAGCGCGGGTCCTGGCGGGATGCTCGCGCGGCTGCGGACGGCGACCTACAAAGAGCTCGTCGACTCCCAGGTCGCGATCGTCGGCAGCCCGGCCACCGTCGCGGACCAGATCGAGGCGTTCGTCCGCGAGTTCCGCATCGGCAACCTGATGGTGATGCTCCAGAACGGCTCGATGCCGCGTGACCTGACCGAGAAGAACATCTCGCTGTTCGCCGAGCAGGTCCTCCCGCGGCTGCGGCCGATCTGGGATGACGAGGGCTGGGAAAACCACTGGTGGCCACGCGCGCGACAGGAAAGCCCGGCTGGTTTGGGCCAACAGGAAAGCAGAGTGTGATGACGGCGGGCACTGTGGACGTACGCGACGAGACGGTCGAGGTATGGGACGGTCGGCTGCGGCTGCGCGTCAAGGTCGCCGGCGACGGGCCGCCGCTCGTGTACTTCCACCCGCTGTCGGGTCTCGCGTGGGAGTCGCTCCTGGATCAGCTAGCCCAGCGGCACACGGTGTACGCGCCGGAGCATCCCGGCACCACGCCGGGGGAACCGCAGGCGATCACCCAGGTGCACACGTTCACCGAACTGCTGCTCGTCTACGAGGAGACCATCCGCGCTCTCGGCCTGGAGAACCCGGCCGCGGCCGGGGAATCGTTCGGTGGCATGGTGGCGGCCGATCTGGCGGCGACCTTCCCGCGGCTGCTGTCCAAGCTGGTCCTTGCCGCGCCGCTCGGCCTGTGGCGAGACGATGCCCCGATCCCCCTCATGCAGATGGTGGCCGGGCCACCGGAAGAGCTGCCGAAGTACCTGTTCGCGCACCCTGACAGCGATGCCGCACGAGCGGCCATGGCCCTGCCCGCCGATCCGGCGCTGATCCCGGCAGCGATCGCGCAGCGCACTTGGAACGTCGGCTGCACGACGAAGTTCGCCTGGCCGATCGCCGACCACGGGCTCGGCCGCAGGCTGCACCGGATCCGGGTGCCCACGCTCGTCCTGTGGGGGCGAGAGGACGCGCTCGTCCCGGCCGCCTACGCGGCCGAGTTCGGCAGCCGCATCGCGGGCAGCCAGGTCGAGGTGATCGACGACTGCGGTCACGCCGTCGCCGTGGACCAGCCCGAGCGCGCGTGGACCGCGATAAGCAAGTTCCTTGACGGCTAGCGGGCGAGCATCTCTGGCGGGATGTAGGCGTCGCTCATCGCGCGGGCGGTCGCGAAGCCGGGCTTGAGCACTGTGTTGATCAGCAGGAGCCGCTCGTCGAACGGGGCGAACGCGCTCTTCATCGCGTTGATCGTCAACCACTCGATGTCCGACCAGCCGTAGCCGAACTCCCGGACGAGCAGCGCGAACTCCGAGCTGAGCGAGACCTGGCTCATCAGCCGGTTATCCGTGTTCACCGTCACGCGGAACTGCAGCTGGCGCAGCAGCCGCAGCGGGTGGCGCTCGATCGAGGGCGCCGCGCCCGTCTGCACGTTCGACGACGGGCACATCTCCAGCGGGATGCGGCGGTCCCTGACGTAGCTGGCCAGGCGGCCGAGCCGGACCGCGCCGTCGCTGGTGATCTCGATGTCCTCGGCCAGCCGGACCCCGTGGCCGAGCCGCTCAGTGCCGCAGTACTGCACGGCCTCCCAGATCGACGGCAGGCCGAACCCCTCACCCGCGTGGATGGTGATGTGGAAGTTCTCCCTGTGGATGTACTGGAAAGCATCCAGATGCCGGCTCGGCGGCCAGCCGGCCTCGGCGCCCGCGATGTCGAACCCGACTACGCCGCGGTCGCGGTACTTCACGGCGAGCTCGGCGATCTCCAGCGAGCGCGCGGCAGTCCGCATGGCGGTGAGCAGCGCGTACACCCGGATCGGACGGTTCTTGGCGCCGTCGCGAAAGCCGTCGAGGACTGCCTGGACGACCTCGTCGAGGGTGAGGCCGCGTTGGGTGTGCAGCTCGGGAGCGAAGCGCACCTCGGCATAGACGACGCCGTCCCGGGCGAGATCCTCGGCGCATTCCGCGGCGACCCGGTAGAGGGCTTCCCCCGTCTGCATCACGCCGACCGTGTGCCTGAACGCGTCGAGGTACAGGTTGAGGTGGCCGCGGTGAGAGCCGGCGGTGAGGATCTTGGTCAGCTCGTCGGGGTCGCGCGTCGGGAGGGCGTCGTAGCCGAACTCCTGGGCCAGCTCGATGACGGTCGACGGGCGCAGGCCGCCGTCGAGGTGGTCGTGCAGCAGGACCTTCGGCACGGCGCGGATCTGGTCAAGTGTCGGGCTCACATCATGCTCCAACCTGGTCAATGACGAGCGGCGCTTCGGGCGGAGGCTCGGCATCGATGGTAAGCGCACCGGTAAGGGCCTGGACGGCCGGGGCGAAGCGGACGGGATCGTCGGCGTGCAGCTCCAGTACGGGCTGGTTTTTCTCGACGTAGTCCCCCGGCTTGGCCAGGCAGCGGATGCCCGCCGTGTGGCTGACATCATCTTCCTTTCGCGCACGGCCCGCACCAAGCCGCCACGCCGCGATACCGACGGGGAGAGCATCGAGCCTGGTGATATAACCGGCCGCGGGCGCGGGAAGGGCTTCTCGCGTGTGCTTCGCTGTCGGCAGCGGGGCGCCGGGGTCGCCGCCCTGCGCCCTGATCATGTCGTTGAAGGTGGCGAGCGCGCGGCCGCTGGCTATCGCCTCCGAGGGGTCGGCGTGGATGCCGACGAGCTCGAGCATGTGCGTTGCCAGGGCGTAGGTGACCTCCATCAGGTCTTCAGGGCCCTCGCCGGCCAGGGCCGCGACGGCCTCCTCGACTTCGAGCGCGTTGCCGACCGCACGGCCTAGCGGCGTGTCCATGCGGGTGACGAGGGCCCTGGTGCGGACACCACGTTCCACGCCGAGAGCGACCATGGTGCGGGCCAGGGTGATCGCCCGTTCCTGGTCCTTCATGAAGGCGCCCGAGCCGGTCTTGACGTCGAGCACCAGCGCCCCGGTGCCCTCCGCGATCTTCTTGGACATGATCGAGCTGGCGATCAGCGGGATCGACTCGACGGTTCCTGTCACGTCGCGCAGCGCGTAGAGCCTGCGATCCGCGGGGGCCAGGCCCGCGCCGGCCGCGGCGATGACGGCGCCGGTTTCGCTGAGCACCTTGATGAGCTCTTCGTTGCTGAGGCTAGCGCGCCAGCCGGGGATCGACTCCAGCTTGTCCAGCGTGCCGCCGGTGTGCCCGAGGCCCCGGCCGGACAGCTGGGGCACCGCCGCGCCGCAGCTCGCCACCAGCGGCGCGAGGATGAGGCTTACCTTGTCGCCGACGCCGCCCGTGGAGTGCTTGTCCACCGTGGGCCTGTTCAGTTTCCTGAGATCAAGGGTCTCGCCGGAGGCGATCATCTCGGCGGTCCAGGCGCGGAGTTCTTCGGCGTCGAGGCCGATGAAGTAGATCGCCATGAGCAGGGCGGCCATCTGCTCGTCCGCCACCTCGCCGCTTCCGTAGGCGGCGAACAGCCAGCTGATCTCCGCGGCCGTCAGCGGCCGGGTGTTGTCGCGCTTTGCGTGGATCAGTGAGACGACGTCAGGCAACTTCGCTCCCTTGATTAGCTGGCGTTGTCGCGGCGGGCGGACAGGTCCGCGCCGCCGAAGGCGGCAGGGAGGAGCTCGGCCAGCGGACGCGGGCCGCCGGCGGTGTCGACGAGCAGCTCCGGGCCGCCGGCCTCCAGGAGCAGCTGACGGCAGCGGCCGCAGGGCAGCAGGGGGTCGCCGTCGCCGGCGACGACCGCGACCGCGATGAGGGTAGGGGGCGCGGGCGGCGGAGCCGGCGCGGGCGGCGGAGCCGGCGCGGCCTGCGCGGGCCGCGCCGATGGCGCGGTGGCGTGGAGGGCGGCGACCAGGCCGCATTCGGCGCACAGGGTGAGGCCGAACGACGCGTTCTCCACGTTGCAGCCCGTCACGATGCGCCCGTCGCCGGTCAGCCCGGCGGCGCCGACGCGCAGGCGCGAATACGGCGCGTACGCGCGCTCGGCCACATCCACGGCCGCGGCGCGCAGCGCGGCCCAATCGGCGGTCATCTACCAACTTCACCACACGGGGCAACCCTCGCCACGCGCTGGTGGCGTCGGCGGCTGCCCGCCCTTGTCACACCAGCCTCTGCCGTCCTCTTTTCGTACCGTATGACCACTTTCTCGCCTGAAATGTCCGAGTTTTGTGGTCACGGAGTACGGCAAGTCGCGGGTTGCATGTCAAAGAGGGCCCGCAGGGGGCCGCGGCGGAGCGGGCTGGCTCCGGGAACCGGGGTCACTGGGAGAAGCCGGCGAATTGCCACGGGGCGGCTAGGTGCACGGTCAGCACCGCGATCACCAGGCCGGCCAGCAACGAGGCGGCCAGCAGGAACAGGCGGACGCCGCGGCCGCCGAGGACGGACGCCGCCCGGCCGACGGGCCGCGCCTCGGCGTAACCGCCGCCCGCGCGGTAACCGCCGTCCGCGCGGTAACCGCCGTCCGCGCGGTAACCGCCGTCCGTGCGGTAACCGCCGTCCGCGCGGTAACCAGCGTCACCACGCAAGCCGCCGTCGGTGCGGCGGCCGCCGCTGTATTCGGCATATCCGGTGGCTTGGGTGTCCGGGCGGCGGGGGACGCCGAATTCCGCGGCTAGCAGCCTGGGCAGGCGCGGCAGGTACGCAAGGACGTGCACGGTCATCGCGCCGAACCAGACGACGAACGAGCCCTTGTGCAAGAACAGCCACGGCTGCAGGCCGGCCGGGCCGGCGAGGGCGAGGGCGACGCCGGTGCCGAACACGCCCGCGGTGGCGGCGATCACGACCGGGCCGAGTAGGCGCAGCAGCGGCGCGGGCGGGCCCTTGCGCCGGTACGGGGCACTGCCCGTGTAGTAGCGGGCAAACCGGTAGATGGTCGAGCCCGCCTTGAGCGCGACTGGGCCGAGCAGCAGCATGCCGATGAAGAAGTGCAACGTGAGCATGCTGCGCAACTGAAGGATCGTCAGCCCTTCCGCGGCCAGCAACAGCAAGAGCAGCGCTCCGGTCAGGGCGGTCAGCCGTTCGTTTCCCTCGGCACCGCCGGACCCCCCTCGCGCGGGCTGCCTCGCGTGGTGGTTGCGGGCCGACGGCGCGACGCGCGGGTCACCGGGGTGCCGCGCGGGCACCGGCTGGCGCGCTGCCCCGAACGGGGTGTCTCTTATGTCCACCATTCGCTCCTTATGACAGTCACGTACGGTTTAGCCCAGCCGGATCCGCTTCAGGGTCTATCTGGCATTACTCTGTAACAGCGCACAGACTTCTTCAGGACTAGTAAAGAATCATGCTGAATTTCCTCGGTGCACTGGACGCGGCCTAACTTGTAGGGGTGAGTTCTCCGCAGGTCTCCGTGCTCGTCGTGGAAGACGACGCAGGCATCGCAACGCAGCTGGTCCGCGGGCTCGAGCGGGCCGGGTACACCGCCGACAGCGTAGCCATGGGCGCGGACGCGCTGCGCCGCCCGCCCACCGATGTCGTGCTGCTAGACCTCGGTCTCCCGGACATCGACGGCGTCGACGTATGCCGCCAGCTCCGGCAGGCCTCCGACACGGCGATCATCGTGGTGACCGCGCGCGGCGAGGAAGCGGACCGGGTGCTCGCCCTCGATGAGGGCGCTGACGACTACCTCGTCAAGCCGTTCGGCCTCGCCGAGCTCCTCGCCCGGATCCGCGCGGTGCTGCGCCGCGGCCAGCGGCCGGGCGCCGACGCCGAGGTGCTCAGGCACGGCCCGCTCAGCGTCGACCTGCGAACCCGCAGGGTGACCGTGTCCGGCAACGACGTGGCGCTCACCCCCAAGGAGTTCGCCATCCTCGAGTGCCTGGTCTCCGACCCCGGCCGCTTGATCAGCCGTCAGGAGATCGTCGAGCGAGCCTGGGACGAGCACTGGTACGGCCCGACCAAGGTGCTCGACGTCCACTTGGCGGCGCTGCGCCGCAAGCTCGGCGACCCGTCGCTGATCGAGACCGTCTACGGTCACGGCTTCCGCCTCGCAGACCGCCCCGCTGACCCGTGACCCGCCGTATCGTCCTCGCCCTGCTCGCGCTGACCGCCGCGATCCTGATCGGCGCGGTCGTACCGCTCGCGCTGCAGGCCGTCGCGCACGAGCGGGACGCGTACATCAACGCCACCGAGGCGACCGCGCGCTCCGCCGCGGTGATCGCCGAGGACAAGCTCGGGGACCACGCGGCCGACCCCGCGCTGCAGGCCGCGGTGCGCAGCGCCGCCAGGCAAGACGACGAGCTGCTCGTCCTCAGCCCCCAGGGCCAGAAGGTCGCCTGGTACGGCAGCCCGCACGACTACTGGCAGCAGGTCGCCGCGATGGCGGCGGCGGGCAACGACCTCGCCGCCAAGCTGACCAAGGACAGGGTGATCGTCGTCGAACCTGTCTGGAACGACGGCAAGTTCAACGGCACCCAACTCGGCACCATCGTGCTCGAACGGCCCATAGGGCCGCTGAACCAGAACATCGAGGACCTGTGGCTGTACCTCGCCCTGCTCTGCGGCGGCGCGATGGTCGCGGCGGCGCTCATCGCGGTCTACTTCGCCCGGTGGGTGAGCAGGCCGCTGGCCCGGCTGGACACCGCCGCCAGGCGGGTAGCCAACGGCGACCTAGCGTTCCGCGCGAGAACCGGGGCCGGCCCGCCGGAGGTGCGCCGGATGGCCGCCACCTTCAACATGATGGCCGGGCGCCTCGAAACCCTGGTGCACGGCCACCGGGCCATGCTCGCCGACGCTTCGCATCAGCTGCGCACACCGCTGACCGCGCTGCGGCTGCGCCTTGACCTGCTCGCGGCCGACTCCGGTCCGGCGGCCGCCGACGAACTCGCCGGGGCGCAGGAGGAGATCGCCCGGCTCTCCAGGCTCGTCGACGGCCTGCTCGCCACGGCACGCGCGGAGAGCACGACCGAGCAGCTCGTGAACATCGACGTGGTGGCCGCGGTCGCCGAGCGCGTCTGGGCCTGGCAGCCGGTGGCCGACGGTCATGGCGTGAAGATCGTGGTAGAGCCGGCCGGCATCGGCGACGACGGCAAGGACTCCAGCCGCCCGCTCATCGCCCTGAGCGCCGGCCACCTGGAGCAGATACTGGACAACCTGCTGGACAACGCGATAGACGCGATCGGCGATGAGGGTGGCTGCGTGCGCGTGTCGGTGGCCGGCACCGACCAGGGCACGACGCTGACCGTGGCGGACGACGGCCCGGGGATGACCCCGCAGGAGCGGTCCCGCGCGTTCCTGCGCTTCACCACGGGCACGCCGGGCGGCACCGGCCTCGGCCTGGCCATCGTGCACCGGCTCGTCACCGCCAACGGCGGCACGATCAGGCTCGCCGACACCCCCGGCGGCGGGCTGACCGTAGAACTCGAATTCCCGGGCACCGGCCGGTACGAAGCTACGAATCCAGTCGCCTAAAGGCCATTTCCGGTCCCGATTCGGCAACGACGTGGCCGCAGTGCCGGCGTGCCTCTTCCCAGCGGGTATGAAACGGTTTTACATTTCGCACAGTCCGGGCAAGGGGGGCAGCCCCGTGACGCCTGGGCTCCGGCAACCTGAGTCCAGTGGAGGAGACGGTGAGACACACCGCTTTGATAGCAACGGCTGCGGCAGCGGCGACCAGCCTGCTGCTGGCCGCGTGCGGCAGCAGTACGTCCAGTGCTCCGGCCGCGACCGCAACGAGTCCGGCCGCCACGTCGGCGGCCGCGACGGGCACCGCGGGCGCCTCGAGCGCCTCGTTCCTCGGCTGCATGGTCACCGACACCGGCGGCATCAACGACAAGTCGTTCAACGCGTCCGCCTGGCAGGGGATGCAGGCGGCGCAGGCCGCCAACTCCAAGGTCAATGTCAAGTACCTGCAGTCCACGACGCAAAGCGACTACGTGCCGAACATCAACACGTTCCTCGGCGAGAAGTGCGGGATCATCGTCACCGTCGGCTTCCTGATGGGCTCCGCGACGGAGAGCGCGGCCGGCGCGCACGGGACCCAGAACTTCGCGATCGTCGACTGCTCGTACGCCTCGCAATGCATCACCGGCAAGAAGCTAGGCAACATCAACCAGCTGGTGTTCAACACCGTGCAGGACGGCTACCTGGGCGGCTACCTGGCCGCTGGCATGTCCAAGTCCGGCAAGGTCGCCACGTTCGGCGGTGAGGACTTCGGGACCGTGACGATCTACATGGACGGCTTCTGGGACGGCGTGCAGGCCTACAACCAGAAGCACCACACCAACGTCCAGGTGCTCGGCTGGAACGAGCAGACCCAGAAGGGCGAGTTCACCGGCGACTTCACCAACCAGACGAAGGGCCAGACGGTCACCCAGACGTTCATCAGCGAGGGCGCGGACATCATCTTCCCGGTCGCCGGCAACGTCGGCCTCGGCGCGGCCAAGGCGGTCCAGCAGGCGGACAACTCTGGCGGGCACGTCAACATGATGTGGGTGGACACCGACGGCTGCGTCAGCGCGGCACAGTACTGCAAGTACTTCATCACCAGCGTGACCAAGGGCATCGTGTCCGCGGTGAAGAGCGCGGTGCTGACCTCGGCGGCCGGCACGTTCAAGGGCGGCACCTACGTCGGCACGCTGGCCAACGGCGGCGCGGTGCTGGCGCCGTTCCACGACTGGGCCAACAAGGTCCCGATCGCGCTGCAGTCCGAGCTGAAGGCCATTCAGACCGGCATCGAGAACGGGTCCATCGTGCCGGCGACCAAGAGCCCGGTCACCTGAGCGCGCGGCCGGTTACACGTGGAACTTGAGCTCAGGGGCATCACCAAGCGGTTCGGGCCCCTCGTTGCCAACGACGGGATCAGCCTCTCGGTGGCCCCTGGGCAGGTCCACGCCCTGCTCGGGGAGAACGGAGCGGGGAAGACCACGCTGATGAACGTCCTGTACGGGCTCACGCAGCCCGACGAGGGCGAGATCGTCATCGACGGCAAGCCGGCGAAGTTCGGCTCGCCGAAAGACGCGATCGCGGCCGGCATCGGCATGGTGCACCAGCACTTCATGCTGGTGCCGGTCTTCACGGTCGCGGAGAACGTGACGCTCGGAATCGAGGAGGCCGACCGGATCGGCCTCCTCGACCGGGGCAAGACGCGGGACGACGTGCGGGAGCTTTCCCACCGCTACGGCCTGGACGTGAACCCGGACGCGCTGGTGGAGGACCTGCCTGTCGGCATCCAGCAGCGGGTCGAGATCATCAAGGCGCTGGTCAGGAACGCCAACGTGCTGATCCTCGACGAGCCGACAGCGGTGCTGACCCCGGCGGAGACCGAGGAGCTGTTCCGCATCGTGCGCCAGCTCAAAGACGGCGGCACGTCCATCATCTTCATCTCGCACAAGCTCAAGGAAGTCCAGTCGATCGCCGACACGATCACCGTGCTGCGCCGCGGCAAGGTCGTCGGCGAGCGCACCCCGCCCGCCACCGAGGAAGACCTCGCAACGCTGATGGTCGGCCGGGACGTGCAGCTGCGGGTGACCAAGGCGCCGGCCCGGCCGGGCGACGTGGTGCTGGCCGTCGCCG
>Ga0318497_10001035_pt1 | contig 10096 bp, 9 predicted proteins | sample GRESIP109b1f23_FD_203754 | JGI IMG/M metagenome (GOLD analysis project Ga0318497, IMG submission 203754) | Tropical soil microbial communities from Luquillo Experimental Forest, Puerto Rico - GRE.SIPMG.109b1f23 | ecosystem: Environmental > Terrestrial > Soil > Tropical forest > Bulk soil... | reverse complement strand
CAGCCCGGCGCCGCGGCCAGCGTGCTCAAGGTCGTCCACGCCTGGAACCAGACCAGCCTGCGCCGGGCGGTGCTGGGCTGGCACGGCGCCGGGGCTGCCGCGCTCGGCGGGCCGCCGGGGAAGGCGGCCCAGGGCTACCTGTCGCTCCCCCCGACGCTGCTCGGGGGCGGCACGCTGGAGATCCAGCTGAACGTCATCGGTGAGCAGGTGCTCGGCTTGCCCCGCTAGATAAATCATCATTCCGAACGGGCCCGTGGCGCCTGCGCAAACGAAAGGGTTCCCAGCATGGGTATGCCGACCGGCATCGGGATCGTCGACACGATGATCGGCTTTCCGCACGAGGGGTCCGGACAGTACGACTTCATCCGGCGGCAGACGAAGGACCGCTCGTCTCGCGAGGAGATGGAGTTCCCCGTCGAGTACATGTTCAAGAACGTCCCGAAGGACCTGCCCACCTCCGACCCCGTTTCGGTCACGCTGCACGAGATGGACAGGTTCGGCATCGAGATCGGCGTGATCGGCGTCTCCGACGAGACGTCGCGGGCGGCGCTGAAGCGGCACCCCGACCGGTTCGTTCCCATGGGCAACGTCGATGACCCGAACGACGTCGGCGGCACGGTGCGCAAGCTGCGGCAGGACTACGAGGAGTTCGGGATCAGGGCGACGGGCGCGTTCCCGGCGGGCACCTTCCCGCAGGTGGCGATCGACGACCCGAAGATGTACCCGGTCTACCAGACCTGCGTCGACCTGGACATCCCGATCTTCTGCTGCGCCGGGATTCCCGGGCCGCGGCTGAAGTTCGCGCCGCAGGAGGTCGCCCGGATCGACGTTGTCATGTACGACTTCCCGGAACTGGTCTTCGTCACGCGGCACGGCTGTGAGCCCTGGGCGGAGCTGGCCATGAAGCTCATGCTCAAGTGGCCGAATCTCTACTACTCGACCTCGGCGTTCGCGCCCAGGTACTACCCGCGGGAAATCATCGACTACGCCAACACGCGCGGCGCGGACAAGGTCCTCTATGCCGGTTACTTCCCCATGGGGCTGAGCCTGGAGCGCATTTTCTCCGACATGCCGCAGGTGCCGTTCAAGGATGAGGTGTGGCCGAAGTTCCTCTCGCAGAACGCGCGCCGGATCCTGAAGATTGGCAGCTAAGCCGGACCATGGAGGTTCAATGCCGTACCTCGCAGACTTCGCGGCGAGCACGCCGGACAAGCCGGCGGTTATCTCCGCCGTCACCGGCGAGGGCATCAGCTATGCCGAACTCAACGACCGTTCGATCCGGCTGGCGAACCTGCTCGGTGAATTCGGGCTCGCCCGGGGTGACACGTTCGCGGTGCTGGCGGAGAACCATGTCCGGTATTTCGAGCTCTACTGGGCGGCGGCCCGCGCCGGTTATTACGTGACGTTCGTCAACAGCCACTTCGCCGCCGAGGAGGTCGCGTACCAGATCACCGACTCGAACTCCAGGGTGTTCATCTCGACGCTGCAGATGGCGGACGTGGCCCAGCAGGTCCGCGAGCGGATCGACCCCTCGGTGCGAGGGCTGATGATCGACGGCGCGGCCGAGGGCTTCGCCTCCTATGAGGCGGCCATCGCCGGAGCCTCCGCGAAGCAGCCGCTCCGCCAGCCGCGCGGCGAGGCCATGCTCTACTCCTCGGGAACCACCGGCCGCCCCAAGGGGATCAAGCGACCGCTGCGCGACGTCGAGGTCGACGACCCGACCGCGACCATCGCGCTGCTGTCGCTGTGCCCCGGCGCCGACTCGTCCACGGTGTACCTGAACCCCGCGCCGCTCTATCACGCCGCCCCGCTGTACTGGTCCGCCGGAGTGCACAACCTGGGCGGCACCGTCGTCGTGCTGGGGAAATTCGACCCCGAGGAGTTCCTGGCGGCGATCGAGCGGTTCCGGGTGACGCACACGCAGGTCGTACCGACCATGCTGGTCCGGGTCCTGAAGCTCCCGCCGGAGCGCGGCCGGGGGCACGACCTTTCCTCCCTGCGCGCCCTGGTCCACGCGGCGGCGCCGTGCCCGCCGGAGGTGAAGGAGCAGTTCATCGACTGGCTGGGGCCGATCGTCTACGAGTACTACAGCGGCACGGAGGGCAGCGGGCTCACGTTCATCACGCCGCAGGAGTGGCTCAGTCACCGCGGGTCGGTCGGCAGGTCGCTCGTCGGCGTGCCGCACATCTGCGACGACTTCGGCGCCGAGGTTCCCGCCGGCACGGCGGGCACGGTCTACTTCGAACAGCCGCAGGCGCCATTCGAATACCACGGTGACGCGCGCAAGACGATGGACAGCCGGCACCCGCGGCATGACAACTGGACCACGATCGGAGATATCGGCTACCTCGACGAGGAGGGCTACCTGTATCTCACCGACCGCCGGAGCTTCATGATCATCTCCGGCGGCGTGAACATCTACCCCGCCGAGATCGAGAGCTGCCTGATCATGCACGAGAAGGTCGCGGACGTCGCGGTTTTCGGCCTGCCGGATTCCGAGATGGGGGAGTTCGTCCACGCGGTCGTGCGGCTGGCGCCCGGCGTGCCGCCCGGCCCGGAGACCGAAGCCGAGCTGAAGGCGTTCACCCGGGCCCACCTCGCCGGCTACAAGGTGCCGCGGCACATCGACTTCCGCGACGAGCTTCCCCGCCTCGAAACCGGAAAGCTCGCCAAGTACCTCCTGCGCCGCGAGTACCTGGCGGCGAGCGGTGCGGGATAGCCCTCGCGGCTGGCCGCGGCCCGTCGCCGCGGCCAGCCGCGGTCCGTCACCGGGCGATCGCGCGCAGCACGGCGGCGACCGACGCGCCGAAGGCGTCGTCGACGGGCAGCCGGGTCAGGGCGACTCGCACCAGGAACGGCGATATGAGCATCTCGACGAGGGTCTCGACGCTGAGGCCCGGATCGATCTCCCCCCGCGCGATCGCGCGCTCGAACGGCTCGCGGACGAACCGCATGTCTCTGTCGGCGAGCTCATGGAGGCCCTGGATGAGTTCCGGGTCGTCGGCGACGGCCCGGGTCCGGATGAAGGCGATCGTGGTCGGGCTCCGGAACAGCCGCACCAGCTCGCCGCACAGCGCGTCGATGTCCGCCGCCCAGCTGCCCTCATCGGGCCTGGGGTAGTGCGCGACCAGGCTGGCGTTCAGCACGTCCCGGACCAGCTGCGCCTTGGTGGCCCACTGCCGGTACAGCGTGGACTTGTGCACGCCCGCGAGTTCGGCCACATCGTCCAGCCGCAGGCCGGCGTACCCCGACTCGACGAGCAGTTCGCGGACGGCCTCGTAGACATCACGGCGCACGCGCTCCGAGATGCCAGGTGGCCGTCCGCGCCCTCGTCTCGTCCCGTCCGGGCTCTCCGGGCTAGCAGAGCTCACCATGCAGGTCATCGTCGCACGCTCGCGCCGGGGGAGCAGCTGTGCAGGCAAATTTTTTTACCGACAAGTAGTTGCAGATATTCGGGCGGCTCGTTAGCGTTCAGGTGACCCGCCCACTTCGACGAAGGCAGTGGCCATGGAACTTGAGGCAGTCGCGGCGATCGTGACCGGCGGGGCATCGGGCCTCGGTGCCGCCACCGTGCGTGAACTCGCCAACCGCGGCGCCCGCGTGGTCGTCGCGGACATCGCCGACGACAAGGGCAAGGCGGTCGCCGACAGCATCGACGGCGCCTTCGCGCACGTGGACGTCACCAGCACCGATGACATCATCGCCGCCACCGAGCTCGCCAAGACGCTGGGTCCGGTCCGCGTCCTGGTCAACTGTGCCGGGGTGGGCTGGGCCGCCCGGACGGTCGGCCGCGGCGGCTACGAGACGGCGCACGACCTGGGCGCGTTCCGCCGGGTTCTCGAGGTCAACACCATCGGAACGTTCGACTGCATCCGCATCGTCGCCACCGCGATGGCCGAGACCGAGCCGCTGGCGGATGGCGAGCGGGGCGCGATCGTGAACACCGCGTCGGTCGCCGCGTTCGACGGCCAGATCGGCCAGGCCGCGTATTCGGCGTCGAAGGGCGGCATCGTCGGCATGACCCTGCCCATCGCCCGTGACCTGTCCGCGGTGGGCGTGCGGGTCTGCACGATCGCCCCCGGGCTCATCGACACTCCCATCTATGGCGAGGGCCCCGGCTCCGAGGCGTTCAAGGAAAAGCTCAAGCGCGATGTGCTGTTCCCGAAGCGTCTTGGCTTCGCCGCGGAGTTCGCCACCCTCGCCGTCGAGGTGCTCGCGAACAGCTACATGAACGCCGAGGTCATCCGCCTGGACGCGGGCGCGCGCCTGCAGCCGAAGTGAGAATTCCGTTCTATTTCAGAGCGCACGGGGAGCCGCCATGACCGCGCCGCCGCCCGACTGGTTCACCGCCGCCCTGGCCGCGCCGGCCACCGACGGCACCGTGAACGTCGACGGCGCGCGCGTCCGCTACCGTGCCTGGGGTCCGCCGGAAGCGCCCGGTGCGGTGCTCGTCCACGGCACGGCCGCGCACGCGCGCTGGTGGGATCATGTGGGTCCGCAGTTGCCCGCCGGCCTGCGCGTCGCGGCGCTCGACCTGTCCGGGCACGGGGACAGCGACTGGCGCGAGCAGTACAGCCTCGATCGCTGGGCGGAGGAGGTCGTCGCGGTCGCCGCCGACGCGCGGATATCAGGGGCGCCGTTCATCATCGGCCACAGCCTCGGCGGCACCATCGCGATCCGCGCCGCGGCGCGATATGGCGGCGCCCTCGCCGGGATCGTCGTGATCGACTCGCCGCTGTACGAAGCGCCCCCCAAGGCGCAGGAAACGGTGATGGGCTCCGTCTTCGGCGGCGGCCGGATGTATCCGAGCCGGGAAGAGGCGCTCGCCCGGTTCCGGCTCGTGCCAGAGCAGTCGGTGCTGCCCTACGTCCGCGAGCACGTCGCCGCCTGGTCGGTGACCCGCCGGGATAACGGCGCGTGGGACTGGAAGTTCGACCGGGGGCTGTTCGGGAAGATGGCGCCGAGCTGGCCGCTGGTGCGGCCCGCCGACTGCCGGGCCATGATCATCCGGGCCCAGCACGGGATGATGACCCCGGAGATGGCCAGCGGGCTGGCCGAGCGACTCGGTCCGGCCGCGACGGTGTTCGAGATTCCGGTCGCGGGACACCACGTACTGCTCGACGAACCGCTCTGCCTGGTGACCGCGCTGCGCGCGGTGCTGGCCGGCTGGACCGCCCCGTGCGCGCAGATGAAAGGGACAGCAGCATGACGCAGACCCCCGCCCCGGTGATTACCGGCCAGATCCCGATTGTGGACTACCTGATTCTCGAGCCCGAGCCGCACCTGCGGGCGCACGAATGCGCGTCATGCCACGCGCGTTACTTCGACCGCCGCAACGCGTGCGCGAACTGCTCGGGGACGGAGTTCGCCGACGTGGACGTGCCCACGGCCGGAGTCCTGAGCACCTACACGATCGTCAGCTTCGCCCCGCCGGGCGTCGACGCGCCGTTCGTCGCGGCCATCGTCGACTGCGCAGGGACGAGCGTGCGCGGCAAGCTGCTGAACGTGCCGCCGACCCCGGAAAACGTGGCGCTCGGCATGCCGCTGCGCCTTGCGACGTACTCGCTGGGAGCCGATGCCGACGGAGTCGAGGCGATCGGATACGGCTTCGAGCCCGCCGGCGGGAGCGCCGGCGCCCCGGCCGATAGGGAGGACAGTCAATGAGCGGCGACGACGTCTGGGTGCTTGGCATCCACATGACCAAGTTCGGCAAGCATCCCGACAAGGACGTGGTCGACCTCGCCAGCGAGTCGGTGCTCGGCGCGCTCGCCGACGCGGACGTGTCGATGGCGGACATAGACGTCATCGGCGCCGGAAACCTCATGGGGGCGTCGGGCGGGATCGGCCAGCAGGTGCAAAAGCAGGTGGGGCAGACCGGCATCCCCGTCTACAACGTGGTCAACGCGTGCGCCACCGGGGCGACCGCCTTCCGGGTCGCGTATCTCGAGATCAAGGCGGGCGAAGCGGACCTGGGCCTGGCGTTCGGGGTCGAGAAGCTCGCCGGCGCCGGCCTGCTGACCGGCGGCGGCTCTGGCGCGGGCAGCGGCGGCGGCTGGACGCCCAAGGGACGGCTCGGCGCGGTGACCGGCCTCGAGGGGCACACGGGCACGGGGACGATGCCCGGCGTCTTCGCCCAGATCGGCCTCGACTACGCCCATCGGTACGGCGGCGCGGACTTCGAGCTGTTCGCGCGCATCGCCGAGAAGAACCACGCGCATTCGACCCTGAACCCGCTGGCCGCCCACCAGAAGCCAATGAGCGCCGCGCAGATCATGGCGGACGTCATGGTGGCCTACCCCAACACCCGGCCGATGTGCTCGGCGAACGTGGACGGAGCGGCGGCGGCGGTGCTCGTGAGCGGTGAGCGGCTGAAGAAGCTGTCGCCGGAGCAGCGGCGGCGCGCGGTCAAGATCAGCGCTTCGGTGCTCACCTCCGACCCCTGGCAGGAATCCTGCCAGGTCCTGCCCGACGTGAGCACGCTGACGAAGGCGGCCGCGCGGAAGGCCTACTCGATGGCGGGAGTCGACCCGGGCGACCTGGACCTCGTCGAGCTACACGACTGTTTCGCGACGGCCGAGCTCGTGCACTACGACAACCTCATGCTGTGCGCGGAAGGGGGCGCCGTCGACTTCTTCAACTCCGGCGCGCCCTGGCGCGACGGGACCACGCCGGTCAACGTCTCCGGCGGCCTGGAGTCCAAGGGACATCCGATCGCCGCCACCGGAATCGCCAACGTCTTTGAGGTCGCGACCCACCTGCGGGGCGAGGCGGGACCGCGCCAGATCGAGGGCGCCCGGGTCGGGCTGACCCACGTGATCGGCCTCGGGCAGGCGTGCGCGATCCACATCCTCGAGCGCTCGGCCGCGTAAGGGACGGCCGCTAGCCTCCGGCGCTCTCGGGTCTCACGAGCAGCGTGTGGCAGTGCCCACGATCATGGGCCGCTCCACCCGCGGGGCCTTCGGCACCTCGCCGTGCCGGACCGTCGTGACCTCGAACGGCGCCCGGCTGATCGCGGTCAGGGTGTCGCGGTTGGGGTGGCAGCCGATCCAGGAGTACAGGAATACCGGGTGGTCCTGTTTGCGCGCGATCTTGGGGTCAGTGTCGCGGACGTGCTCGAGGAACAACAGTTGTCCGCCCGGCCGCAGTACCCGCGCGATCTCGGCGAGCGCGGCGTCCTGGTCGGCGACACTGCACAGGGCGAAGGTCACGACCGCGGTGTCGAACGAGGCGTCCGGGAATGGCAAGGCCTCGGCCCGGGCGTCCACGATCTCCGCCTCGTCTCGCCCGGCGGCGCGCCGGTGCAGTCGCTTGCGCATGCTCGAGTCCGGCTCGACCAGGCACAGCCGGGTCACCCCCGGCGGGAAGTGAGCGACGTTCACGCCCGTGCCGGCGCCGATCTCGATCGTCGCCCCGGTGGCTTGGGCCAGCAGCCCGCGCCGCTCCCCGCTCATTCCAGCGCGCTCGGAGCCGCTAGAGATCCGGTCGTAGATGGCCGCGTAAAAAGCCGTGAACATCTGAGTTCTCCTGTCAGTCCAGCGTCGGCGCTGGGCGGGGGTGGAAGTAGCCGAGCGAACGCCGCACCTGATCGGTGCCGTCGTGGAAGAGCACCTGGGTCACCGCGGGCGGGCAGTGTTCCGGGTCATCAGGCGGGCTGACGAACGCGGACTCGATCACGGTGATCGCGGCGCTGCTGACCACGTCGACCAGGCGTGCCCCGATCCCGTCGTCGAGATCCTGTTCGCACATCCGGAGAATCTGGTCCCGTCCCCGCACTACGAGCCCGGATGCGGAGATGTCCGCGCCGGGCGCGAACATCGCGACATAGGGACCGGGATCCTGGCCTGCCAGTGCGAGGTACGAGGCGCGCACCCGCCGCGCCCACCCGGCATCACCACGCGGCGCTGTCCCGGATTCCGCGAGCAGCCGGGCGCCGAGTTCGGCTTTGGCCTGGTGCAGGCGGCTTCGCACAGTCCCGGCCGGGACACCGCACAGCTGAGCGATCTCCGCGTAGGAGTGGCTCCGTCCGAAGAAACGGAGCAACGTCACCAGCCGCAGCGGCTCCGGCAGGTCCTCCAGCGCGGCCCACACCCAGTCCCGCAGCGCCAGCTGCTCAGCGGCGTCCTGCGCGGCCGGTATGTCGCTGTCGAGCTCGGCCCCCGTGACGCGATGGGCCGGGCGCCGCAGCTCCATTGCGCAAACCGAGCGCATGACAGCGTGCAGCCAGCCGCCGACGGCCTCCGGGTCACGCACCTGGCCCAGCCGGGTCAGCGCGAGCAGGAACGTCTCCTGCACCGCGTCCGCGGCGTCCTCCGGCCGTCCGAGGGACGCCAGCGCGTGGGCATACAGGCTGGCGCGATACCGCTCCAGCAAGGCGCTGAAGCTCGCCACGTCGCCGTCCAGCGCGGAGCGCACCAGGCCCGCGTCCGACGGGCCGCCCCGCACCGCGGACGCCAGATGACCAGTCACACCAGTAAAGATGCCCCGGGCGGCCGGAAAGTTCGCGGCGCGCCCTACGAATTTCGGGCCCTTTCCTGGCGTTCCAGCTCCTGCTTCATCAGCTTGCCCGTCTCTGTGTAGGGCAGCGCGGCCAGGAATTCCACCGAGGCCGGGACCTTGAAGGCCGCCAGCGCGTCGGCACACCAGGCGCGGACCTGCTCCTCGGTGAGATCCGAACCCGGCCGCCGTACCACGAAGGCCTTGGGCACCTGGCCGAACTCGCGGTTGTCGACGCCGATCACCGCGGCCTCGTCGATGTCGGGGTGCTCGACGAGGCGGTTCTCGATCTCGATGGGGTAGATGTTCTCGCCGCCCCGCAGGATCATGTCGCGGCGCCTGCTCTCCAGGAACAACATGCCGCCGGTGACCCGGCCGAAGTCGCCGGTCCGGTACCAGCGGTCGTCGTCAAGGGCGGCCCGCGTGGCCGCCGCGTCGTTCCAGTAGCCGAGGAACACCGACGGCGAGCGCAGGCAGATTTCCCCGATCTCTCCTTCCGGGAGGATGGCACCGTCGGCGCCGCGGATCTGGACCTCGACGGTCGCCTGGGCCGGCCCGACCGATTCGGGCACGGCGATGAACATCTCCCCGCCGGTCAGCGTGCCGAGACCGACGGTCTCGCTCATCCCGAAGCCGTTGCCCAGGCGGATACGCGGAAACCTGCTGTGCAGCTCGCGCACTAGCTCGGGCGGGAAAACGGCCCCGCCGGAGCCGACGGCCAGCACGGAGCTGGTGTCGTAGGAGTCGATGTCCGGATGCCGCAGCAACCGCCAGAACTGGGTAGGCACTCCCGCCCAGGTGGTGACCTTGTGTTTCGCCGTCAGCTCCAGCCAGGTCAGGGGATCCCAGGGACCGGGGACGGGGAAGACCAGGGTGGTCGGGAACGCGGCCCCGGTGACCAGCACGGCGATCATGCCGGAGACGTGGAACATGGGGCTGGACACGATGGAGCAGTTCCGCGGCACGGAACCACCTACGACGACCGCCGGGGGCGCCGCGGAAGCGGCCATAGCGCCGGCCATGGCCGCGGCGAGACGGTTCACCATCGCGAAGTTGATGATGTTCCGGTGTGACAGCGTGGCGCCCTTCGGGCGGCCCGTAGTGCCGCTGGTGAACAGGATGACGGCCGGCGAGTCCTCGGTGATGCCCGCCGGTTCGGGCGCCTTCCCGGCGAACTCCCGCGCCGCGGCCTGCAAGTCGTCGAGCAGCCGCACCGGCGCCCCGTCCGGGATACCGCTGCCCGCCAGGCGCGCGAGCCGCCGCTCGTCACCGGCGATGAGCAGCGGCGTAGTGAGGCTGATGCCGTATTCCAGCTCGGGTGTGGTCCACCAGCCGTTCAAGCTCGTGACGATCGCGCCCAGGGTGAGCACGGCCCACATCGCGATCGCGTACTCGGCGCTGTTCGCGGCGACGATCGCGACCCGGTCGCCGGGGGAGACGCCATAGCGCTCACGAAGCAGGACAGCGGTGGCGTCGATGTCCGCCAGCGCCTCGCGATAGGTCCACTGCCGACGCGGTGAGATCAGGAACGGCAGGTCCGGCGCGGCGGCGGCCTGGCCGTCGAGCATCTGGCGCAGCGTGCGCGGCCGCCGCGCGATCACGT
>Ga0318497_10001032_pt1 | contig 10104 bp, 7 predicted proteins | sample GRESIP109b1f23_FD_203754 | JGI IMG/M metagenome (GOLD analysis project Ga0318497, IMG submission 203754) | Tropical soil microbial communities from Luquillo Experimental Forest, Puerto Rico - GRE.SIPMG.109b1f23 | ecosystem: Environmental > Terrestrial > Soil > Tropical forest > Bulk soil... | reverse complement strand
GACGTCAGTGCTCGCGAACCGGATCGAGCCCTGGACGTGGGCCCCGGCCGGTAGCAGCCGGCCGACCGCACGGGCGGTCATGGTCTTCCCCGCCCCGGACTCACCCACCAGGCCGACGGCCTCACCGGGTGCCACCGTGAACGAGACGTCCCGCAATACGGGGCGCCGGGTACCGTTCACCTCCAGCAGTACGCTAAGCCCCGCCACCTCCAGCAGCGGTGCCCTCGACGCGGTGCCGGTGGACCTCAACGCCCCGGGCTGTGCCGGGTCACTCATCGGCGGGCCACCCGAGCCTGCTCGAACAAGCGCTCGCCCAGCACGTTGACCGCGATCACCACGAGGACGATGCATGCCCCAGCGGCCAGCGCGGGCAGCGGGTAGCCCTGCAGCAGGCCCGCCTGGTTTTCGGAGATCATCACGCCCCAGTTGGCGGTGGGCGGCTGCACCCCCAGGCCCAGGAACGAGATCGCTGCCAGGTCGACCATTGCGTAGCCGAACAGGATCGTTGCCTGGGCAACGATCAGCGGGGCGATGTTCGGGATCAGGTGCCGCAGGCAGACCGAAGTGGCCGACGCCCCCTGCACCTCCAGGGCCGCGATGTAGGCCTGGGTGCGTTCCTTCAGCGCCGCGCCGCGCAGCACCCTCGCGACATACGGCGTGTACGCGGCCGACAGCGCGAGCACCGCCGCGGGCAGGCCCGCCCCGAACACCGCCGCCGCGAGCAGCGCGAGCAGGATGGCGGGGAAGGCGAACAAGATGTTGAGGCCGGAGGAGATCACCGCGTCGCTCGCGCCGCGCCGCCACGCCGCGGTGACTGCGAGCAGCGTGCCCACTGGCACGCTGAGGACCACGACCGCCAGCGGCCCCAGCAGCGCGGTTTGCGCACCGGCCAGCAGCCGGGAGGCCACATCGCGGCCCTCGAAGTCGTACCCGAGCAGGTGACCTCCGACCGGGCCGATCCAGGCCAAGGACAGGTTTGGCAGGTTGGGGTCGTACGGGGCGAGCAGCGGGCCGAACACGGCCGCCAACGCCGCCACCGTGAGCACGATCGCGGAGGCGATGCCGGCCGGGCCCGTGGCGCGCAGCAGGGCCTGGGCCCGGCTGGGCGCGCGGGCCTTGTCGGCCAGCGGAACGGCGCTCACCTGGGCCGGCTTCCCAGCGTCACCCGCGGGTCAAGCGCCGCGTACAGCACATCCACCAGGAGGTTGACCACGACGAACGCGGTGACCAGCACCAGCGAGATGCCCTGCACGACGGCGATGTCTTTGGACTGCGCCGCCTGCACCAGGTAAGCACCGAGCCCGTTCAGGCTGAACGCGGTCTCGACCACCGCGGCGACCGCGATCAATGAGGCGATCGTGATCCCGGTGATCGTGGTGATGGGGATGGCGGCGTTGCGCACGATGTGCCGCCAGATCACGTGACGCGCCGGGATGCCGCGGCTGACCGCGGTCTGCACGTGCTCACGGTCACTTTCCTCCCGGACCGCGGCCCGGGTGACCCGGGCCACGATGGCCAGCGATGCGACGGCGAGAGCGACCGCAGGCAGCGTAAAGTGCCGGATATTGCTTAGGAAACCGGTGCCGTTCCCCAGCGCCGGGAACCAGCGGAGCTTTACCGCGAACAGTACGATCAGGCCGATAGCGGCGACGAACGCGGGGATCGCCGCCGAGATCGCCGTCACGACCAGGCTGCTGGTATCGAGGCGTCCAGGCCGCAGCCCGGACGCGACGCCCGCGCCAACCCCGAGCACCACGATGATCACCGAGGCGTACAACACCAGGCCAGCGGTGGTCCAGATCCGCGACGCGATCAGCGTGGAAACGTTCTCCCGGAGCGTGATCGAGATCCCCAGGTTCCCGTGTAGCGCGTTGCCGAGCCAGTACCAATACTGGGCCAGAAAGGGCTCGGTCAGGTGGTAGCGCTGGTCCAGCACCCGGATGCTGCCGGGCGGCAGGGGCCGCCCGCCGGACAACGCGGCGACCGGGTTCCCCGGGGCGAGGTACAGCGCGGCGAAGATCACAAAGCTCGCGATGAGCAGGCTGGCCATAAGGATGCCCAGCCTGCGCGCGAAAAACCGCCAGCGCACCGGCTCAGCCGGCTCGGCCCAGGCTGTTCGCCCAGGGGGAGTACAGGTACGCGGAGGAGGAGATCGCGCCGGTGAGGCCCTTGCCGAGCAGCAGCACGGTGTCCGGCTGGACGTCGGGGATCCACGGCAGTTGCTGGGCGGCCAGCTTCTCGGCGCGAGCCACCAGCGCCGCCCGCTGATCCGGGTTCGACATGCTGCGGGCCTGCTCCAGCGCCGCGGTGATCGCTGGGTCGTTGAAGTTGTCATAGTTCTGCAGCCCACCCGGCAGGACAGCCTGCGCCAACAGATCCGCGGGGTCTGCGTCGTCGCCGTAGTCCACCACTGGGAAGCCGTCCAGGCCCGCCCTGGCCTTGGGGGAGACGATGAAGTCGATGTAGTTCTGGGCGGGCACAGACCTCAGCGCCACCTTCAGGCCGATAGCCTGCGCCGCGGCCTCGTAAGCGGCGGTATCCCCCGCGTACACCGCCAGCTGGCTGGTGGTGCCGATGGTGATCGTCTTTCCGGTGGCCCCGGCCTGCTTGACCAGCTTCCTGGCTTCGGCGATGTTCTGGGTCAGCACTGGCGAGCTGTTGTAGGCCCCGGCGAACACCGACGTGCCGTAGCCGAACGTGCCCGGGTTCGACAGCCACCGCGGCAGCTGCGCCGTGCCCTGGTAGACCGAGTTGATGATGCCCTGGCGGTTCAGCGCGAGCGACAGCGCCCGGCGCACGCGTACGTCGCCGAGTACGCCCTTAAGGCTGGTCACGACGAAAACGTCGCTCGACCAGCCCGGGCCCAGGTACACCCTGACGGTGCCGCTGTGCTTCAGCTGATCCAGGGTGGGGACACCTACCCCGTAGTCCCCCTGGATCGCGCCGGTCAGCAGGCCCGCGGTCAGGGACGCGACGCTCGGGACGCCCTTGATGGTGATCTGGCCGACCAGGGGGTGGACCGAGGGATTCCAGTAGTGCGGGTTGCGGACCACGACCACGCCTACCCCAGGGGTCCACGACTTGAGCATGTACGCGCCGGTGCACATGATCGACCCGGCCGGGGTGCCGTAGTTCTTGCCCTGCTTTTCGGCGAAGCTCTTCTCGATGATGATCCCTGGCGCCGACGACAGCTCGTTTCCCAGCCAGTAGTCCGGCTGCTTCAAAGTGATCGCCACCTGATCGTGGCTGGTCGCCGTGATCGAAGCCACCCGATTGAAGACCCAACCGTAAGACCCGCCAAGCGTTTGGTTGGTGTTGCGGTCCAAGCTGTACACCACGTCCGCGGACGTGACGGGATGACCGTCCCAGAACCTCACCCCCGGCCGCAGCGTCAACACCAGCCTGGTGGGTGACGGATTCGAAACCGTGGCCAGGCCAGGCTCCAGCGACCCGTCGGGCGCCTGACGCAACAGCGACTCACACATCAGCGACTCCGCGGTGTACTCCGGGTAGCCGAACGCGAAAATTGGGTCAAGCGATATCACGTCCCGGTTGGTGGCCCACACCACCGAGGACACCGGTCTGACACCCGGCGGGGTGATTACCGCTAGGCCGCTGACCGGCGGGACAGCCTCCGGCGCGGGCCGGCCGCACGCCGCAGCCGCGACTGCGCACGCTGCGGTCACGGCTACCACGATCCACCGGTTCGATTTCCTGCTCATCAGGCCTCCTCGCCGCTCCGCTCCTCGTCGGGAAAGCTCTTTGGTGGGGCACGATCGGCGCCGGGCATCGAGGGCCGGGACTACTGGCGCAACTGACAGGTCGTATTGAACGACAGGAGGGCAGGAACGCAGCATGGTCACCGGGCCGGCAGGCATCATCACCAGCGCACGCTCGGGCCAGCCCGGCCGACGCCACTCCACACAACGCCGGGCAACAATGCTCCCGTGCTCGCCCGCCCGGATGCTCCTCATAACGCTTGCCAGCCTCGCCTTCAGCCGGTCATGCTCCCATTCTTGCGACAGAGGGGTGCCAACAGCGCCCGTCGGGCTAGAGACTCCACCCATCTCAGCCAAAACGATGCCGATGCTGACGGTGCGTCTCATAGGGGTGCCGTGTCCAGTCGCCTCGCCTCACCCCGCTCGCACGGGGACGATCTGCGCCACTTCTCTTTCGCACGGGTGACCCGAGCGCACAGCTCACGTCAATGGCAAGCCCCAGACGTGAATCCATTCCTGTGTGGATTTGGCCAAGCACTTGTTGGGTGGTTTCCGCGAGCGCCGCGCGCAGTGGCGCAGGCCAGCCGGCGCGTGGCATGAGTCGTATGCGGTCCATCTGATGTCCGCTTGACCCGATTTGACGCTAGAGAACATCATGAGACGGCGGGTCTTTGCGCGGGCACCGTCACGGGACATGGGCGAGAGCGACGTGCGTCAGCTGGCTGACCGGCCGGGCCATCTGGGCCGGCCGGCGTTCGACCTTATCGCGGCCAAGCTTCTGCGTCCCCTGGTGCGGCCCGCGACCATTCGCCGCTCGTCGCTGGTCGAACGGCTGGCGCGGGGTGATCCCGGCCCGATTGTGTCGGTGGTCGCGCCGGCGGGTTATGGGAAGACAACGCTGCTGTCGCAGTGGGCCGAGCGCAACGGCCAGGCGTTCGCGTGGGTGTCGGTCGACGAAGGTGATAACGACCCGAAGGTCTTGCTCACCTACGTCGCGGAGGCGCTCAATGCGGCGGAGCCGGTCGGCAGGCGGGTGTTCGACGCGCTGGCCTCCCCCACGAGTTCGGTACCCGGCTCGGTGGTGCCCAGGCTCGGCCATGCCTTCTCCTCAAGGATCTCACCGGTGGTGCTGGTCCTCGACGATGTGCACGCGCTGCATAACTCCGAATGCCGGGCCGCGTTGTCGGTGCTGGCCGATCACGTGCCGGGCGGGTCGCGGCTGGTGCTGGCCGGGCGGGCCAAGCCGCCGCTGCGCACCGCGCGGCTGCGCGCCGAGGGCAAGCTCATGGAGATCGGCCCCAGTGACCTATCGCTAAGCCCGGCCGAGGCGTCATCGCTGCTGCGCGCGGCCGAGGTGGCGCTGGGTGAGGCTGACGTGGCCGAGTTGCACCGGCGGACCGAGGGATGGCCGGTGGGGCTGTACCTCGCCGCGTTGTACCTGCGGGAAGGCGGCTCGCTCGGAGGCGCGGCAGGCGCGTTCGGCGGGAACGACCGGTTCGTTAGCGAGTACATGGAGTCGGAACTCCTGGCCCGGATCTCCCGGCAGCAGCGGGCGTTCTTGACCCGGACTGCGGTGCTGGACCGGATGTCCGGCCCATTGTGCGAGGCGGTCCTCGACCTGCCCGGCTCTGGCACGATCCTGGCCGAGCTCGCGCGGTCGAACCTGCTGCTGGTGCCGCTGGACCGGCGGGGGCAGTGGTACCGCTACCACCACCTGTTCCGTGACATGCTGCTGGCGGAGCTGGACCGCCTGGAGCCCGGCCTGGTCCCGGTCCTACGGCGCCGCGCCGCCGCCTGGTGCCTGCACAACGACCTGCCCGAGGCGGCGTTGGAGTACTCCATCGCGGCCGGGGACGTCGATGAGGCAGCCGACCTGGTGGGAAAGCTCTGGCTGCCCGCCTACAGGCAGGGCCGGGAGACCACCGTGCAGCGGTGGATCGGCTGGCTGGATGACCGGGGCGGGATCGAAGGACACCCGATGGCCGCCGTGTGGGCCGCGATTGTGGCTGTGATGTTGGGGCGGCCGGTCGAGGCCGACCGGTGGGCCGATGCGCTGGATCGCTGGCAGTACGGGAACCCGGGCCGGCCCGATGACCCAGCCACGGAGGCGTGGGCCGCCGTAGTGCGGGCCATGTTGTGCCGCCGCGGAGCCGAGCAGATGCGCGCCGACGCGGACGAGGCCGCGCGGGGGTTTGCGGCGACAGGCATCGTCGCTCCGGTGGCGGCACTCATGCAGGGGATCGCCCGGATACTTTGCGGTGACCCCGAAGGCGGCGACGCGTTCTTCGAGGACGTCGTCGGGTTCCGGGAACTCGCCGCTCCCGATACTCTCTCAAACGCGCTCAGCGAACGGTCGCTGCTGGCGATGGCACATGGCGACTGGGGCCAGGCCGAGGCCCTCGCCAGCCAGGCCCGCTCAAGCTTGCGCCGGTGGGGGTGGGAGCGTCCTCTTGCCACCGCGGTGCAAGCACGGGTGGCCCTGCACCGGGGAGATCTGCCCGCGGTACGGCAGGTGCTCGTCAGCGCCCAGCGACTGCGGCCCTTGCTCACCTACGCACAGCCCCACATAGCGGTGCAGATCCGGATCGAGCTCATTCGCGTCCATCTCGCCCTCAGCGACCTGGCGGGTGCCAGGACGCTCATGCGGGAGATCGATGACATTCTCAAGCGGCGCCCCGGCCTGGGAACCCTTGCCGACGAGGCAGAGGCGCTGCGGGACCGGCTCGCGAGGGAGCGCCGTTCCAGCATCGCGGGATCAACGGCCCTGACCGCCGCCGAACTGCGCATCCTGCCGATGCTCTCCACCCACCTGTCGTTTCCCGAGATCGGCAAAGAGCTGTTCCTATCGCCGCACACCATCAAGTCAGCGATGAAGTCGATCTACCGGAAACTGGGCGCCACCACACGGAATGAGGCAGTCACCCGCGCCCGCGAGCTAGGGCTCCTGGAAGGGTGACAGCCGACCTTTACCCCCCCATCGATGGGGTGGAACTCTTGCCGGTAAGCAATGGACTGGTGCCAGGCGGCGAGCGGAGGCCGTATGGACCAGACCACGAGATTCCAGGAGACCCTGCGCAGGCTGGCGATCTTCGACGAAGGGTTCGTGGAGGCAGGGTCGGGGCTTGACCTAACTGGGGCATCAGCCCTGGATCCCAAAACGGCGGCGCTGTTGCAACTCGGGGCGTTGGTCGCCATCGGGTCATCAGCGGTCTGCCTGCAATGGGGCGCTACCCGGGCGCTAGCGGCCGGCGCGACCAAGGACGAGATCGCCGACGTACTGCTGGCAATCGCCCCGGTGGCCGGGCTCGGCCGGGTCGTCTCCGCCGCCCCCGATCTTGCGACCGCGTTGGAGTATGACGTCGAGGCCGCCCTGGAGGAACTGGACGATCCCTGACGCCCTGCCCAGTCACCATCGCCTCGGCCGCTGGGTTGCCGTCGGCGGCTGATCAGGGTGCGCGAGATTCGGCGGTAGTCGCCGGCACGCTCGCCGCCTGGAATCCCCCCCATTGGTGGGGTGCCGCGCCCGGCCCGGGTGGTCAGCATAGCCAGTGGGCAGACAACTGGAGCCGAGCACGAAAGGTTGGGGTGAGCCATGGCCACAACCTCCGGCCCCCGGGTGGTGATCGTCGGCGGCGGATTCGCCGGCCTCTTCGCAGCTCGGGCGTTGGACGAGATGGGCACCATCTGGTGGACCGCGGGCGTCGAGGCGCCACCGCTGGCCGCGGCGGTCGCCAGGGCTACGGGGGCGGAGCAGGACCGGGCCGGCTGCCTGGTTTGCGGTAAGGGTCTCAGCCTCCCCAGCCATCCGGAGATCCTGGCGACCGGGGGCCTGATGAGCCTGGACAAGCTACCCGGCGTCGCCGAGGTCGCCATGCAGACCGGGCTCTATACCGGGCGCCGGATCAGTCACCATGCCCGCGGCCACGCCTTTGACAAGCCGTTCGGTACCACGACCCGGGCTCGGCCGCCTACATCTCACCCGGACGCGCGGTCGTGTCCGCGGCGCGCCCAGCTGGTGGCCGCCCCGTGCGGCCGGCCACCGGTGAAGCAGAAGGAGTCAAGATCATGAACACGACCCACTGGCGGCATGTCCCGCTGGCCGCCGCGTGTTGCGCGGCGCTGGCCGCGCTGACCCTCACGGCAGCCGGCGCCACCACTGCCACGGCGCGCGCCGCGACCGCGCATGCGGGCTCGGGCGGCGCCCCGATCGTAAGGACCGACGACGGTGCCGTCCGCGGCATGACCGCAGGCACACTCGATGAGTTTCTCGGCATCCCCTACGCCGCCCCGCCCACCGGCAACCTGCGATGGCGCCCACCGCAGCCCCCGGCCGAGTGGCAGGGGATCCGTGACGCCACCCAGTTCGGGCCGAGTTGCCCGCAGCCGCCGAGCCGGTCCGTGCCTGGGCCCTTTAGCGAGGACTGCTTGTACCTCAACGTGTACACGCCGACCCTGCCCGGCGGTGACGAAGGCGGCGACGGCCGCCTGCCTGTGCTGGTGTGGATCCACGGCGGCGGGCTGACCCAAGACGCCGGCCGCAACTACGACCCGGCCAAGCTGGCGGCGGACGGCGTCGTGGTCGTCACGATCAACTACCGGCTCGGCGCCTTGGGCTTCCTGGCCCACCCGGCGCTGGCGTCACGGCCCGGCGGCCCGGCCGGCAACTACGGGCTGATGGACCAGCAGGCCGCGCTGCGCTGGGTGCAGGACAACATCGAAGCGTTCGGCGGCGACCCGGGCAACGTCACCATCGCGGGTGAGTCGGCCGGCGGCCTGTCGGTGCTGGCCCACCTGGTTTCCACCGGCTCGCGCGGACTGTTCCAGAAGGCGATCGTCGAAAGCGGAGCGTTCGCGCTCAACCAGCAGCCCTTGGCCGCCGCCGAGGCCGCCGGGGAGGCCTTCGCCACCGCGGCGGGCTGCCCGGGCCAGTCCGCGCAGACCGCGGCCTGCCTGCGCAACCTGCCGGTCGCGAACCTGGTGACCCCGAACTTCGTCGAGATCCCCGGCGTCGTGGACGGCAAGGTCCTCACCGAGCCGATCGGGACGGCGCTGGCCGCCGGGCGGTTCGCCCACGTGCCGGTCCTCAACGGCACCAACCACGACGAGGAGCGGCTCTTCGTCAGTCTCGGCATCACCGTCAGCCAGGGCACCGACGTGTTCATACCCGAACACAATCAGGTGACCCCCGGAGGCTACCAGGGCGATATCGCCGTGGCGCTGGGCGTGCCCGCCGCGCGGGCCGCCGCGATCGCGGCCGAATACCCGCTCGCCGCCTACTCCTCGCCGAACGTGGCCTTCAGCGCGCTGGTTGGGGACGCCAGCTTCGCCTGCCCGGCACTCCAGATCGACACGTTGACCTCCCAGCGCGTGCCGACCTACGCCTACGAGTTCAACGACGACAACGCGCCGCAGCCCTTCACGCCGCCCGGCCTGGTACCGCCCGTGGCGACACACACGTCCGAGCTCCAGTACCTGTTCGACCTGCCCAACGCCCCCTTCCCTGCGCCGCTAAGCGCCGATCAGCAGGCGCTCGCGGCCAGCATGCGCGCCGCCTGGGCGAACTTCGCCGCCACCGGCAACCCCGCGTCCGCAGCCGTGCCCTGGCCCGCATTCAGCGACAGCGCCCAGATGCTGTCGCTCGTACCGCCCCAGCCACAACTCGAGACCGACTTCGCCGCCCGGCACCACTGCGCCTTCTGGGCAGCCGGGTAACCACCCCCGCCACCCCGCCACCCCGTCTACACCACACGCGGGCGGTCACCGGCTCCCACGTGTGGTGTGGACGGGGAAGGCGGCTCGGCGCATGCCGGCGCCCTCACCCGGCAGCCCAACGGGACGGCCGACGTGGACGCCGTGTGTCCGGCAGGAAACCTCACCGGGCGGGGTGTTCGCGATCGTGCCCGGGATCAGCCGAGACGGACAAGTTCCACCGGCCGTGGTGTTGCCGATCGCCAACTAATCCAGGGAAAGGGAGAAGATCCAATGTCCAGCGAAACTGAAATCCGTCCCTTCCGCGTCGACATGCCCGGCGAAGCGATCGCCGACCTTCGCCGCCGCGTCGCCGCGACGTCCTGGCCCAGCAAGGAGCTGGTCGCCGACGCTTCGCAGGGCGTGCAGCAGGCGATGCTGCAGGAGCTGGCGCGCTACTGGGCGGCCGACCACGACTGGCGCCGGTGCGAGGCGGAACTGAACGGCCTGCCGCAGTTCAAGACCGACATCGACGGGGTGAACATCCACTTCATCCACGTCAGGTCGCGGCACGAGAACGCGCTGCCTCTGATCATGACGCACGGCTGGCCCGGCTCGGTGATCGAGATGCTCGGGGTCGTCGGCCCGCTCACCGACCCGACCGCGCACGGCGGGCAAGCGCAGGACGCGTTCGACC
>Ga0318497_10001030_pt1 | contig 10108 bp, 10 predicted proteins | sample GRESIP109b1f23_FD_203754 | JGI IMG/M metagenome (GOLD analysis project Ga0318497, IMG submission 203754) | Tropical soil microbial communities from Luquillo Experimental Forest, Puerto Rico - GRE.SIPMG.109b1f23 | ecosystem: Environmental > Terrestrial > Soil > Tropical forest > Bulk soil... | reverse complement strand
GAGGAGCCGGGTCCGGCGCCCGGGCGCGCACTCGGGAAGAGGGCCACGCGCGGATACTTCACCGCGTCGACCACCACGCGCGAGCCGACCTCGTGCGCGTTCATGAAGTGGTAGACGAAGCAGGCCTCGAGCTCGAACCAAACGGCATCGCCCGCGCCGCCCGCGCGCGGCAGGATGCCGACGCGCGCGCCGAGCTCCGGCTCCCAGCGGAACACGTCGTCGGACTCCAGGTTCTCCGGGCGGATCGTGACCGGGAACTCGGGGAAGATCGCGTAGCGCCTGGTCGCCACGAAGTCGTGCATCATCGTGCCCACGCGGCGGGGCACGTCGAGCGAGCGCGTCAGCCGGCCGCTGCGGTCCGCCACGTGGAAGCGCAGGAACGGCGGCTCCGCGGAGTAGCCGAACAGCAGCAGCTCGCCGGTCTCGGGATCGACCTTCGGGTGGGCGGTCATCTCGGTCGCGAGCTTCCCGCCGAAGGAGTGGCGGCCCCGGGTGTCGAGCGTGCGCGGGTCGAGCTCGGTCGGCAGGTCCACCTCGAGCAGCGCCAAGAGCCTCCCGGCGTGCCAGATCACGTTGGTGTTCGCCGCGTCGACCGCGAGCTTCACGCGCTCCCAGCGCGACAGACCCTGCGCCTCGAGCGCGCGCCAGGCGTCTGGATCGGTGTGACTCATCGAGCGCAGCCCGCCGAACAGCGCCTTGCCGGCCTTGCGCTCCAGCTCGAAACGGCGGGTTCGCACCCAGCGGTTGCGGTACGCGGCGCGGCCGCCCTCGAACGAGATCGCGTGGATCATCCCGTCGCCGTCGAACCAGTGATACGCCGAGCCGCCGCGGGGCGGGAACTGCGGATTCGGGCCGTTGCGGTAGAGCGTGCCGACGAGCTCGCGCGGGATCTCGCCCGTCACCGCGAGCGCGGGGAAGTCCGACTCGCGCGGCTGCGGCGCGAAGCCGCCCTGCAGGTTCGGATGCGCGGGCCAGTTCGCTTCGGGGGTCATCGCCTTCTCCTCGTCTTGGCCGGTTTGCGGCTGCCGTCGAGCATCATCTCCATCAGCGGCTCGAGGACTTCGCGGGCGCTGCGGCCCAGCCCGAGCTTGCCCGCCAGGTGCAGCGACACCAGGCCGTGGAGCCCGGCCCAGAGCTGATGCGCGACCAGGACGGGCTCGCCGGCGAGCACGCCCGCCTGCACCGCGAGCTCGACCGCCTGGAGCAGCACCTGCCAGGAGCGGATCTCCTTCACGCGGTACTCCGCGTTCGCCTCGCGCTCGGGCTCGCGCAGCTCGAACATGATCCGGTACGCGTGCGGCTCGCGCAGCGCGAAACGGAAGTAGGCGCGCGCCAGCACGCGCAGCCGCTCTTCGGGGTCGTCGACGCCGGCCGCCGCACGCTCGAGCGCAGCGGCGAAGCGCTCGAAGCCGAGCGCGCACACGGCCGCGAAGATCTCCTTCTTGTCCGCGAAGTAGCGGTACGGGAGCGCGTGGCTGCAGCCGAGCTTCTCGGCCAGCGCGCGCAGCGTCACCGCGTCGTAGCCGTCGTCGGCGAACATCTGCATCGCGGTCTCGCACAGCCGCGCGCGGAAGCTCTCGATCTCATCGGGCCGGAGCGCCGGTCGCGCCATCGGCCCAATGTTTACCACTGAAAACTAAACGCTGTCAACGATTCTCGCGCTGGCGCCGCCCGCACCACGCGCAGAAGCGCCAGAACGCGCGCGAAGTGGGCCAGCGGCAGCGGGCGCAGCGGTCGGGCAGATCGGGGTGGCTCCACGGCCGGCCCGGCTTGCGCTTGCACACCGGGCAGTAGCGCATGAACGGGCGGAGCTCGCCGGGGCAGCCGCGGCGCGCGCAGTGGCGCACCGCGCGCGGATCCGGGCGCGGCGGCCGGCCGTTCCCCTGGAAGCGGCCCGCGAAGCACCACGGGCACGCCGTCCACTCGGGCAGCACGCCCCGCTCGCAACGGCCGCACACCAGCGGCGCCTGCGTGATCTCCTTGAACGAGTTCTCGGCGCTGCCGCACCAGGGACAGGTGCCCATCGCCTCGGCGATCGGGCCGCGGCAGCGGTAGCGCATCTCCAGCGCGCGGCCGTGACGGCGCCGGAACAGCTCCATGCCGACGGCGAACGGAGTCGGGGTCGGTCCGAGCGCGCGCCTCCGGCGCCTGCGGCGCTCGGGCACGGCGCGGCCCTGCTCGACCCGCCCGAACGCCACCTCCAGCGCGGCCCAGAGCTCCACCGCCGACGGATAGCGCTCGGCGGGGTCGAACGCGCACGCCTTCTGCAGCACGGGCCGGAGCGGCTCGGGCACCTTGGCGCGGAAGCGCTCGTAGCGTTCGGGCGGCCAGGTGAACGGCCACTTCAACAGCTTCCCGGTCAGGAGCTCGTACGCGATCACGCCCAGCGAGAACACGTCCGAGGAGAGCGTCGGCTTGCCGTACGCCTGCTCGGGCGCCATGTAGCCCATCGTCCCGGCCTCGGTGTAGCTGCGCGACTCGGGCCGCACGAAGCGCGACACGCCGAAGTCGGTGAGCGCCGCATGGCCGTCGGCGAAGACCAGCACGTTCTCGGGCTTGACGTCGCGGTGCATCAGCCGGCGCTGGTGCGCATGCGCCAGCCCCGCGGCCACGTCCCGCACGATGCGCAGCGCCACCGCGCCCGAGCGCCAGGCGCGCGGGTAGTCGTACACGTGCGTGCGCGCGAGGTCGGCGGCCATCACGAAGCGGCCGTCAATCCAGTCGGCGTTGCGCGTGGCGACGATGTTCGGGTGTGACAGGCCGCAGGCGATGCGCGCCTCGGTCTCCATCGCCTCGCGCCCGAACTCGCGCACCACCCAGTCGAAGGCGACCTTCAGCGCGACGCGCCGGCCTTCCACGGTGTCGCGCGCGGCGAAGACCTCGGAGAAGGCGCCCTTCCCGATCGGACGCTCGATCCGGTACTTCCCGAGGCGCGCCCCTCGGCGCAGGACGCCGGGCAACGCGGGCCTAGCTGTAGATCAGCCGCGTCAGGAACTCGGCCACGCACGCGGGCTTCCCCTCGCCCACGATCTCCACCGTCACCTTCTGCTTCAGCTGCAGCGTGTTGGGCGCGACCTGCGTGACCTCGACCAGCTCGCGCGTCGCGCGCACGCTCGAGTTCACCTTCACCGGCGCGGGGAAGCGCACTTTGTCGAGCCCGTAGTTCACGCCCATGACCAGGCCCTGGTACGCCTCGGTGTCGGCGGGCGGGATGCTGCCCTGCAGGAAGGGCAGGAGCGAGAGCGTGAGGAAGCCGTGGGCGATCGTGACCTTGTAGGGCGACAGCTTCGCCGCCCGCTCGGGGTCGACGTGGATGAACTGGTGGTCGCCGGTCGCGTCGGCGAACAGGTTGATCTGAGACTGCTCGATCCTGTGCTCCTTGCCCGGGCCGTCGACCTTGCCGATCTGCCGGTTGAAGCGCTCGAGCGCGGCTTCCGCCTTGGTGGCCATGGGCTGGATCCTCCCCTGCTGCGCGGTGTTGCAGTTGCGCTCGTTATACACGACCCGCAGGATGGCGGCGCATGGTCGGAGGAGAGTCTCTCAGCTGCAGCGAGGCCAGCACCCTCGCGGGCGAGCCGCTGGCGGGAACGGCCTCGGACGCGACGCTGTTGGCTGCGCTGGCCTGGCCGCGCGCGCGCTGGCATGCGGACAAGGCCGCGCTGTCCGAGGGCCTGCCGCCCGCGCTGGCCGAGCTCGAGCGCTCGGCGAAGCGCGCCGGCCGGAGGCTGCAGCTGCGCCTGTTCGAGCGGGTCGGGCCCCGGCCGGTCGCGGGAGTCGAGCTGGTCTGCGCCGACTTCGCCACGGGCCGCACGCTGGCGCTCACAGCATCCGACCCCGAGGCCGCAGCCGCGGCGATCGCCGGCTTCGCGGCCGGCGAGACGGTGGGGCTGCCGCTCGAAGCGCCGCTGGTGCTGGTCTGCACCGACGGCCGGCACGACCGCTGCTGCGGGAAGCTCGGCCGCTCGCTCGCCGCCGCGCTGCGCGGCGAGATCGACGTCGCGGAGTCGAGCCACCTCGGCGGTCACCGGCTGGCGCCGAACTGTCTGGTTCTGCCCTCGGGCCGGCTCTACGGGCGCGTGACCGCGGGAGACGTGCCAGAGCTGCTCGAGGCCATCCGGCACGACCGGGTGTACGCGCCCTGCTACCGCGGGCGCAGCGGCCTGGGCGAGCTGGAGCAGGTCGCCGAGGCGGCCGTGCTCGCGCAGTGTCCCGGCGCGAGCGCGCTCGCGCTCGCCCCCGACGGCGCGGTGGTGCGCGTCTCGTTCCGCGACGGCGGCGCCGAGCACCGGCTCGAGGTCGCGTGCGCGCGGCGCAGCTACTCCGGGATCGGGTCCTGCGGCGACGCCGCGCCGGAGCAGCGGCTGCGCTGGCAGGCGACGCGCGTGCGGACCGTCAGCGCGACGAGCGGCTGAGCTCGGCGCGCAGCTTCAGCCGCTGCAGGTACGCGTCGCGCACCAGCTGCGCGTCGCGCACGAAGTGCTCCAGCTCGCCCGGCGTGAGCGCCTGCGGGCCGTCGCACAGCGCTTCTTCGGGGCGCGGGTGGAAGTCGACCAGCACCATGTTGGCGCCGGCGATGATGCCCTGGGCGGTGACGTGGTGGATGTCGAGCAGGCCGTCGGGGGCGGTCGTGCGCTTGCCCACCGCATGCGACGGATCGATGCAGACCGGCATGCGGGTCATGCGCTTCACCGCGGGCACCATCGCGAAATCGACGAAGTTGCGGTGCGGATCGCCCAGGTTCGTCTTCATGCCGCGCAGGCCGAAGATCACGCGGTGGTTGCCGCCGCTGGCGACGTACTCGACCGCGTTCAGCGACTCCTCGAGGGTGATGCCCATGCCGCGCTTGAACAGCACCGGGAACTCCTGCTGCGAGCCGACGCTCTTCAACAGCTCGAAGTTCTGCGCGTTGCGCGTGCCGATCTGCAGCATCACGCCGGTGGGCCGGCCCGCCGCGGCCAGCGCCTCCTGGATCTCCTCGATGTGATACTCGCTGGTGACCTCCATCGCGATCACCCGGATGGCGTGCTTGCCGGCGAGCTCGAACACCCAGGGCAGACAGTTCGCGCCGTGGCCCTGGAAATCGTAGGGGCTGGTGCGCGGCTTGTAGGCGCCCGCGCGCGTAGTCGAGACGCCGGCGGCGCGCAGCGCGCGGAAGGTGGCCTCGAGGTTCTCGCGCGTGTCGACGGCGCACACGCCGGGGAACAGGTGGAAGCTGTCCTGACTGAAGTGCACGCCGTTGTACTCGAAGCCGAGCGCTTCGGCCTGGCCCTCGTGGCGGCCGATGGTGCGGTAGCGCTCGCGGATGCGGATCACCTTCTCGACCGCGGAGAGCTCCTCGAACGGCTCCGAGGAGATGGTCGTGGTGGGACCGAGCAGGTAGATCTCGGTCAGCGTCCGGGTCGAGCCGCGGATCACGTGCAGCTCGGTGTGGATGTCGGGATACCGCTCCGCCATGCGCACGACCTGCCGGGTCTCGGGCGCATCGGGGCCGAACTCGGCCTTCATCACGATGATCACGCGCGGGATCGTAACCCGGCGCGCCGGCCCGAGCGAGGTGCGTCAGTCCGCCGCGGGCGCGCGCCGGTACACCAGCTCGCCAGCCGGCTCGCGCTCGGCGTTCTCGCGCGCGGCGGCGACGAGCGCGTGGCGCGGCGAGAGACGACAGGCGGGGTCGGTGGCGGCGGCATCGCCCAGGAGCGCAAACGCCTGGCAGCGGCAGCCGCCGAAATCCTTGTGACGGAGCTCGCAGCTGCGACACGGCTCCTGCATCCACTCGTCGCCGCGGAAGGCGCGGAACCCGGGCGACTCGCGCCAGATCTGCGCCAGCGCCACGTCCCGCACGTTGTCGAAGCGGAGCCCCGCGATCGAGCGCGCCTGGTGACACGGAAGAGCGACGCCGTCGGGCGCCACCAGCACGATCGTGCGCGCCCAGCCGCCCATGCACGGGCGCGGGAAGTCGGTGTGGTAGTCGGGCAGGACGAACAGCACCTCCATGCGGCCGCGGAGCCGCTCGGCGGCCTCGCGCGCCGCGACCCGCGCGCGCTCGATCGCTGCGGCGCTCGGCAAGAGCCGTTCGCGATTCAGCAGCGCCCAGCCGAGGTAGGTGGTGTTCGCGAGCTCGAGCCGCTCGGCCCCGAGCCGCTCTGCGAGCGCGACCAGCTCCGGCACGCGCGCGATGTTGTCGCGCTGAAGCACCGCGTTCAGCGTGAGCGGGAGCCCGAGCTCGTGCACCCACTCCGCCACGCGCAGCTTCTGCTCGAGCGCCTCCACCCCCGCCATGCGGCGCGCCTCCGCCGCGCGGTCATCCTGGAAGGAGAGCTGCAGCGCGTCGAGCCCCTGCACCGCGAGCGCCGCGAGCCGGGCGCGCGGGAGCGGGACGCCGCTGGTGATGAGCGTCGTGTACAGCTCGTTCGCATGGGCTTCGGCGACGAGCTGCTCGAGGTCGTCGCGCACGAGCGGCTCGCCGCCGGACAGGTTCACTTGCACCACCCCGAGCTCCGCGGCCTCGCGCAGCACGCGCCGCCACGTCGCGGTATCGAGCTCGGCGCTTTGCTCGCGCACGCGCACCGGGTTCGAGCAGTACGCGCAGCGCAGCGGGCAGCGCCAGGTGAGCTCGGCAACCAGCGTGTAGGGCCGCTCGGCCGTCACGGCTCGAGCCCGCGCAACAGATTGCGGTCGGCGAGCTCCTGCAGGAAGCCGCGCACTTCGTCGGCGATTCGCTCGTTCCCGCCGTGGCGCGCGCAGAGCGCCTCGATGATCTCGCCGACGCTGCGCGCGCCGTCGCACAAGTCGAGGATCTCCGCACCCGTCTCGTTCAGCGCCAGCCCGCGTTCGGGGTAGACGAGGAGCTTCCGCCCGCTGATCCGGTCGACTCGCAGGCGCGCCTTGGGGGCGAGGCGGGGCCGCGCCGCCAGCGCGATCACGAGGGCCCGCTCGCCGAGGCCTGCACGCAGTCGAGCAGGTGCCACAGCACCTCGGTCTTGCGCACCAGCGCCGCGAGACATGCCGACTGGAGCTCGGGCGTGGTGGCGCGTGCAGTCACGAAGCCGATCGCCTCGAGCGAGTCGCGCCGCGCGAACGTGACCCGGTTCTTGAAATACTCGAGGCCGGCTGCCGCAACCCACGGGTAGTGTTTCTCCCAGGCCGCGATCCGCGCCGACATCAGGTCGGGCGCGAAGAACTCGGTGAGCGACGACGCCACCGCGACCACCAGCGGGCTCTCGCGCACGAGCTCGACGTAGGCGTCGCAGGCGAAGCGCACGCCGGGCAGCACCTGCGCGCACGAGGCCACCGTGACGGCATCGAGGCCCGCGGCTTCGGCGAGCCGCAGCCACTGCGCGAGTCCGCCTTCGCCTTCGCGCTCGCCGTCGTGGTCGCGCAGCCGGTGGATCCACATGCGGCGGAAGGCTGGATCGTCGGACTTCGCGAGGATGAGCGCGTCCTTGATCGGGATCCGCGTCTGGTAGTAGTAGCGGTTCAGGACCCAGGCCTGGAGCTCCGAGCGCGAGAGTGCGCCGTCGTGCATGCGCAGGTGGAACGGGTGGTGGTCGTGGTAGCGGCGCGCGCCTTCCGCGCGCATGCGCGCCACGAACGCGTCGGCGGAGAGCGCCTCGCTCACAGCCGCAGCTCCATGCCGTCGAAGGCGATCTCCACGCCGGCCGCGCGCGCGGCGGCGGCCTCGGGGCCATCCTCGCGCAGCAGCGGGTTGGTGTTGTTCAGGTGGATCAGCACGCGCCGTCCCGGCAGCTTGGCCAGGAAGCCGAGGCTGCCCTGCGCACCGCCGACCGGCCAGTGCGCCATCTCCTCGGCGCGCCGCGCGCCGAGCCCGGCCGCGACCAGCTCGTCGCTGCTCCAGAAGGTCCCGTCGAAGAAGATGCAGTCCGCGCCTTCCACCGCGGCGGACACCGCGGGCGAGGCGCCCGCGACCGCAGGCAGGTAGGCCAGCGTGCGGCCGCTGCCCGCCTCGCGAAGCCGCAGCGCCACGTTGTCCTCGGGCGAAGGCGCGGAGCTCCGCTCGAGATGGATCGGCAGCTTGCCCGGCACCGGCAGCGCCGTGAGCGACAGGCCGCCGTCGAGCTCGACCTCGCGGCCGAGCGCCAGCTCGTGCCAGCGCACCTGCCCGGGAAAGCGCTCGAGCGTGCGGTACAGCGCGTTGCCTTCCGTGAAGCCGCGGCGCACCGCGGCCGTGGCGTACACCGCGATCGGCTGCGACTCGCGAAGCGACAGGAGACCCAGGCAGTGGTCGAGGTCGCCGTTCGTGAGCAGCACGCCCGACACCGGTGAGTGACGCTTCTCGCGCGGCCAGAGCGGCGTGAAGCTCTCGATCTGGCCGCGGATCTCGGGTGACGCGTTCAGCAGCAGCCAGTGCTCGCGGTCGGCCGAGACCGCCAGCGACTCCTGGCTGCGCGCGCGCGCGCGCAGGGTGCCTGCGCGCAGGCCGCTGCAGTTCGCGCAGCCGCAGTTCCACTGCGGGAAGCCGCCGCCGGCGGCCGATCCCAGCACGCGCAGCTGCACGGAAGAGCGGTCGGGACTACGCCTCTGCGGAGGCGACGTCGCGGCCGGTGCGGACGAACGGCGGATACTCCGACCCGTCCTCGTCTCCCTGGTACGCGCCGATCTCGGCGCTCATGTTGATCTCTTCGAACGCCGGCTTTTCCCAGTTCATGCTCGAAAGGTACGTCCGGCCGTCTCGGGGTGTCAACCAGCGCTGCCGCCGGCGCGGAAGCGTTTCCAGTCGATCCCGAGGCGCCGCATCCGCGACCGCAAACTGTGCGGATTCACTCGCAGGAGCCGCGCTGCGCCGAAGGGTCCTTCGATCCGTCCGAAGCACTGCGCGAGCGCGCGCTCGATGTGGCGGACCGTCGCATCCACGAGCGCTTCGGGCGGAGCTCCCGTCGGCTCCACGCGCAGGGGCGCGGCCGCTGCCGCGCGCGGGCTCGCCCCGTCCTGTCCGAGCGCCTTCGCGACCTCGAGCGAGCGCCCCTGCCCGAGCAGCACCGCCCGGTCCATCACTGCCGCGAGCTCGCGGATGTTGCCGGGCCAGGCGTAGCTCGCCAGCATGCTGACGTCGTCGCGCGTCGGCGCGAGCGCGGGCAGGCCGAAGCGCGTGGCCGCGCGCTGCGCGAAGTGCGCCGCCAGCGCGGCGATGTCCTCGGGGCGCTCGCGCAGCGGCGGCAGGTGGATCACGAAGACGGCGAGCCGATACCACAGGTCCTCGCGGAAACGGCCGTCCGAGACCATCGCGTGCAGGTCGCGGTGCGTCGCCGCGACGATCCGCACGTCGGCGTGCAGCGGGCGCGTGCCGCCGACGCGTTCGAAGCTGCCATCCTGAAGGATGCGCAGCAATCGCACCTGCGCCGCGAGCGGCAGCTCGCCGATCTCGTCGAGGAAGAGCGTTCCGCCGTCCGCGCGCTCGAACCAGCCCTTCCGCTGCGACGCAGCGCCGGTGAAGCTGCCGCGCTCGTGACCGAACAGCTCTGAGTCGATCAATCCGGCCGGGATCGCTCCGCAGTTCACGCGCAGGAAGGGCCCCGCCGAGCGCGGCGAGCGGGAGTGGATCGCCCGCGCTGCCACTTCCTTGCCCGAGCCCGTCTCGCCGAGCAGCAGCACCGGCGCAGCCGAGGGTGCGACCAGCGCGATCCGCTCCATCGAGGCGCGCAGGCCCGACTCACTGCCGACGATCGTCTCCGACAGATCTTCGCGACCCAGGCGATTGAGCAGCGTCCGCCGATCGGCTTCCGCCGCCTGGCGCAGCACCTCGAGCTCCTCGAGACGCCGGTCGTTCTCGAGCGCGACGGCGAACGGCTCGACCAGCGCCGCGGTCACTTCCTCGTGCTCGCGATCGAAGTGTCGACCCGCGCGCGCCACCAGCAGCAGCACGCCCGCGGGGTCGTCGCCGCGGACGAGCGGGCCCACCAGCACCTCGCCAGCGAGGCCTTCGGGCAGCGCGCCAGGCAACTTGCGCGACAGCAGCTGCGGGCTGCCGCGCAGCGGCCGGCCTCGCCGACAGAACGCCGCGAGCTCCTGCAGCGCCGCGGGGGTGAGCACGCTGCGCGCGTGGGCCGCTGACTCGCCCGCCTCGGCCCGCGCGGCGGCGACGGTGTCGAGC
>Ga0318497_10001027_pt1 | contig 10118 bp, 9 predicted proteins | sample GRESIP109b1f23_FD_203754 | JGI IMG/M metagenome (GOLD analysis project Ga0318497, IMG submission 203754) | Tropical soil microbial communities from Luquillo Experimental Forest, Puerto Rico - GRE.SIPMG.109b1f23 | ecosystem: Environmental > Terrestrial > Soil > Tropical forest > Bulk soil... | reverse complement strand
GAGGTGGAACGCGGCGAACTCGCCGGCCGGCAGCGCGATGCCCCACGGCGCGGTGAGCTCCCAGCGCGCGTAGAGCTCGCCGCGCAGGCGGATCGACCGCACGACCTCGGAGAGGGTGTCCACCGCCACGCTCATGCCGACGACCTGTGCGGGCCCGGACGGAATGGCAATACAAACGGACGGCCGGCACGGCGAGAGGTCCTAGGTTTCGCTCATGAGAGTGATCGCGTTCGATCGGTTCAGGCCGCACGTGACGATGGACACCATCCAGCCGTACCTCAGGGAGGAGGTCGCGAACGTCTGGCGCCTGTGGAAGGCCGGCGTCGTGCGGGAGAACTACGCCCGCGCCGACGAGCCGGGCGTCATCATCGTCTTCGAGGTGACGAGCGTCGACGAGGCGCGACGGTACGTCGCCGACTTCCCGCTGTCGAAGGCCGGATACCTGGATTGGGAGTATCTGCCGCTCCAGGCGCCGCTCCCGCTCGAGGCGCTGATGGACGCCGCGGTGGATGTCGGCGAGCCCTACGACCGGACGTCGCGGGCGGGCGAGGCATCCGTCCGGTCCGCCGGCGCCTCGGCCTCCGGGAGGTGACGCCGTGGACCGTGGGTTCGGGCTCGAAGTCCCAGAGACGCTGGCCGAGGTCTGCCGCCCGGATCGGCTCGCGCTCCTCGTCTACGACATGCAGGTGGGCATCGCCTCGCAGCTCACCGACGGCCGCGAGGTGACGCGCGCGGTCGCCGGCGTGCTGGACGCCGCGCGCGCGGGCGGGTTCCGCGTCTTCTTCACGCGGCACATGTCGCTGCCGGGTGAGGTGGCCGGGGTCGCGCAGCTCCGCACCGCGAAGGCGTGGCAGCGCGCCCGGACGGTGGCGGACGTCCGGCCGAGCTTCCCGCGCGACTCGCCCCAGTTCCAGATCGTCCCCGAGCTCGCGCCGCGCGCCAGCGAGGCGATCTTCGACAAGCTCGCCATGTCCGCGTTCGTCGGGACCCCGCTCGAGATGGCGCTGCGCGACTGCGGGCTCGGCGCCTTCGCGATCGTCGGGATCGCGCTCGAGGTCGGGATCGAGCCGACGGTGCGGCACGCGACCGATCTCGGCTTCCTCCCCGTCGTCGTGGCGGACGCCTGCGGGTCACGCGACCGCGCCGCGGCGGAGCGCGCGTTCGCGGGCTTCGCGTTCGCGGGCGGCTCGCTCGTCACCGAGATCGCGACGATCGCGCCGCTGCTCCGCGGCGCCACGAGCGTGAGCTGACGGCGCCGCGGCGTCGCCGCCCGAGGTCGCGCGGGGCGCTAGAACGCGCCGGCGCCCAGCTCGAAGACGACGCGCAGGTTCGACAGGTGGTCGAAGCCGTCGCTCCGGACGCCCAGCCGGACGCCGGCGAAGCTGTAGCCGAGGGAGAGGATCCGCTGCCACCCCGAGAGCGTCACGCGGAACTTCATCCCGGTCTCGAGGACGAAGCGCCACGCTATCGTGCCGTCCGACAGCCGCTCCCGCGCGGCCCCGGTGGAGAAGTAGCCGCTCGCGAACTGGGCCGCGGTCTGGGTGACGAGCGCCTCGAGGGAGACGGTTGGGCCCGTCACCCAGGTGAGGCGGGGCACGATGTAGAGCTCGCGCAGGTCGAGCCCACGGAAGAGGAGCGCGACCCCCGGGCCCTGGTCCCACCGGAATGCGACGCTCGGCACCAGGGCGCCCGGTCCCGACGGTGGCTGGAGCAGGGCCGACTCGAGCTCGGCGAACCGGTGCTGGGTCGGAGCGCGCTCCAGCCCGAAGCCGTTGAGCCGCATCGAGCCCTCCAGGGCCCGCTCCGCGATGATGCCCGAGCAGATGGGGACGTGGCGCGACTGCCGCAGCTGGTAGCGGGCGAGCACGTCGTCGCCCTCCTTGAGCGACCGGTGGTACTCGTCGACGCAGGAGAGCAGCGGCGACTCCGGCACGACGCGGTAGCGAGGGCGCCGCGGCTTGGTCATCGACGCCTCGTACCCGGGGCTGATGAGCGCGCTCGACCCCAGCACGTCCCGCACGCCCCAGGCGTCCTTGATGCGCCGGTTCACGTCGTAGCCGGGCGTGTAGATGCCGTCCGCGTTGCGGTCCGGGGCGCTCGCGTGCTTGCCCTCCTCGACGAAGAACGTGAGCGGATACCGGGTGTCGTCCCCCAGCTCCAGCTCGTTCGAGTACCAGTCCACGCCGTGCGCGAAGGCGACGACGCGCTCCACCTGCACCTCGTGGCAGCCGCCCTCCTCGCGGAGGGCGATGTGGACGTCGGCGCCTTCGATGTCGTGCGGGTGGCCGCCCTTTCCGATGTCGACCCGGTAGTAGAAGAAGAACCGGATCACGATCTCCGTGGCCTTCTGGAGAAGCTCGGGGTTGGCCTCGACGGGTTCGGTCAGCTCCTCGGCCCCGCGGAGCGCCACCCGATCCACGGCCCAGTACACGATGGGTACGGCGCTGGGCGCGTCGCACGGATGAGGATCGGGCGGGAGGTTCCCGCCCATCCTGAGGAGCGGCTCGTCCGCAGAGAACCACACGATCGGCGCCGCCAGCCTGGCCACGTCGGAGGCGCTGAGGCGCGCCGTCGAGCTGCGCCAGAGGACGTTCGGACCCGATGGCCCGGCGCCGGCGCAGGTGCAGCCCGCGCGCTCCGCGCTCTTCGCGGCGTCGGCCGGCGAGCCCCGCGCAGCCGGCGCGAGGGCCACGAGCGCGGAGGCGAGCGCGCGAAGCACGACGCGTGCGGCAGGGCCCATGCGCCGGTGTCCTTCGCCGCGGTGGATGGGTCTCGTCTCCACGAGCTCGTCCCGGCACCGTGTCCCATCCTGTCCGCGGCGAGCCGACGCGGTGTGCCCGTCGCGGGGCGCCCCCTCGGCGCCAGAGGGGTTGCGAAGGCGACCGGCCGCCCCAAGCCTGGAGCATGAACGGGGAAGCGAGACCGCAATCACTCGTCCATCACCTGACGCTCGCCGAGCGATACGCCGAGGGCAAGCGCCTCCGGAAGCGGTGCCCGCGAAGCTCGCACGGGACGTGGAAGGCGCCTCGCGGCCGGCCGGACCCGGTTCGCCTGGTGCTCGAGGCCGACAAGGGGCGCATCCCCGAGCTCCTTCCGCTGCGCCACGGGCGCATGTCCGTCTCTCCCTTCACCTTCTACCGGGGGACGGCGCTCAACATGGCGGTCGATCTGGCGACCACGCCTTCGACCGGCATCCGGGTGCAGGCCGCCGGAGATGCGCACCTGGGAAACTTCCGCGGCTTCGCGACCCCGGAGCGGCGGGTCATCTTCGCCATCAACGATCTCGACGAGACGCTGCCGGCGCCCTGGGAGTGGGACATCAAGCGCCTCGGGGCGAGCATCGTGATCGCGTGCCGCGACAACGGCCTCGGCGACTCCACTGCGCGTGATGCGGTCCTCATCTGCGCCGCGGCCTACCGCGAGTACATGGCCGAGCTGAGCGAGATGAGGGTGCTCGATGTCTGGTATCGGGCCATCGACAAGGACCAGGTGGTCCCGACCATCGAGCATGGGAGGGCCCGTCGGCGCATGGCCAAGCGCCTGGCGAAGGCGCGCCGTCGCACCGTCGCCGAGGACTTCTTCCCGAAGCTCGCGACGGGCAAGGGCATGTCCGCGGTCTTCAAGGCCGCGCCGCCCACGATCTTCCACTTCCCGGGTCACCGGCCCGGGGAGATCGACGAGTCCGTCGTGGACGCGTTCTCGCACTACCGCGCGACGCTGTCGACCTCCCACGGCCAGCTCCTCGATCGGTTCGAGCTGAAGGACGCCGCGGTGAAGGTCGTCGGCGTGGGGAGCGTCGGCACGTCAACCTGGATGTTCCTCCTGATGGCCGGCGAGGGCGATCCTTTGATCCTCCAGGCCAAGGAGGCGCGCGCCTCGGTGCTCGAGGCCTTCGCGGGCAAGAGCCAGTTCCGGAACCACGGCGAGCGCGTCGTCGTCGGCCACCGGCTCATCCAGCCGGCGAGCGACATGCTCCTCGGCTGGAGCGAGGGCACGGACGGGCGTCACTACTACGTTCGCCAGCTCAGGGACGCGAAGATCAAGTTCCGCGTCGAGACCTTCAGCGCGGCCGAGATGCTGATCTTCACGCGGTGGTGCGGGCACTCGCTCGCGATCTCCCACGCGCGCTCCGGAGACCCGGCGCTCATCAGCGGGTACCTGGGGAAGGGCGATCCCTTCGACAGAGCCCTGGCCTCCTTTTCGGTCGCCTACGCCGACCAGATGGAGAAGGACTACGCAGCGTACGAGCGCGCGATCCGCGACGGGAAGGTGGAGGCGGAGGTCGAGGAGGAGGAGTGAGCTCTACTTTCCCCCCGAGCCGACCGGGTTGCCCGGGCTTCAGTTGTCAGTGGTCAGTCGTCAGCTGACCGCTGACCACTGAAGGCTGACCACCTGACGACTGACGCCACCCTCCGGCTGAAGGTCAGGTCGACCCTCGACACACCAGGCAGGCGGCGGCCGTCGTGAGCCCCCATCGTCGAGATGGCGCCCCTGGCTGCACGGGCAGGGCGACGGGGGTCGCGACGAGGAGGTCGTCATGAACGGTGGCGCCATCCGGATCGGAAGCATCGCCGGCATCCCGATCCGGATTCACGTGACGTTCCTCATCATCCTCCCCTTCCTCGCGTTCGGCTTCGCGCGCGTCTACCGGGAAGCGGCCCGCGCCGCCGAGGTGCCCCCCGAGCAGCTCGGCGGATCGCCGCTCCTGTGGGGGTTCGTGGTCGCGCTCGCGCTCTTCGTCTCCGTGCTCCTGCACGAGCTCGCCCACTCGCTCTATGCGATGAAGGCGGGAGGGCGAGTTCGCGACATCACGCTGCTCATGATCGGCGGCGTGTCGCAGATCTCGGAGCCGCCCAAGACCCCCCGCGGCGAGGCGGTGATGGCGCTCGTGGGCCCCCTCGCCAGCCTCGCGCTGGGCGGCATCTGCTTCCTGCTGTATCGGGCCGCGGCGACCACCGAGCTCTTCAACCTCAAGTTCGCGCTGTTCCAGCTCGCCTATCTCAACGTGGTGCTCGGGCTCTTCAACCTGATCCCGGCGTTCCCGATGGACGGCGGGCGCGTCCTGCGCGGCCTCCTCGCGAGCCGGTGGGGCCTGCTCCGCGCGACGCGGGTGGCCGCCGGCGCGGGGAAGGTCTTCGCGGTCGCCTTCGCGATCCTGGGGTTGGTCGACGGGAACCTGCTGCTCCTGGTGATCGCCTTCTTCGTGTACGTCGGGGCCGAGTCGGAGAGCAGAGCCGTGCTCGTGAAGGCCATGCTGGGGCACATCCGGGTGCGGGATCTCGTGCGGTCGCGCCCCGAGCCGGTGGACCCGTCGGCGTCGGTCTTCGAGGTGGGGGAGCGGATGATCCGCGAGCGCCGGACGGGATTCCCCGTGGCGCGAGGCGCGGAAGTGCTCGGCGTGATCAGCCTGGAGGACGTGCAGCGGGTGCCGCCGGCCGAGCGCGCGCGCCTCCCGGCCTCCGACGCGGTCCAGCGCGTCGCCCCGGTGGATGCCGACGACGAGGCCTCCAAGGCGCTCCGCCTGTTCGCCGAGGCGAGGACGAAGCTCGTCCCCGTGCTCGACGGCGGGAGGCTCTACGGAGTGCTGTCGCAGACGGACGTGGCGCGAGGGCTGCAGCTCGGCGAGCTCGAGGCGACGCAGCACCCGCGGAGCCGCGGCCCAGCGCACCCTGGGCTCACGGAGGCGGGGCAGCACGTCTGAGTGAAGGTCGCGAGCCTCGCGTCGCGCGCCTCGGCTGGCTGCGCCAACGCCGTCAGCACCGGCGCTGCGGGTCGAAGCGCACGCTCGATGCGCCTGCGCTCACGCATGACCTGGCGCGGGCGCGTCGCGCTCGACGACGGGGGCGAGGCCGCGCCCCGCCCATTCCGAGTACGCGATGAACCGGAAGGGGTTGGTCTGCGAATGGATCTCGCGCAGCGTCCTCAGGGCGCGCTCGCGGCTCTCGCGCAGCGCCGCGCTCGAGGGATGACGAACGAGCCCGCGCTCCGCGACCTGGAGCGCGAGGGCCGCGTCGCCGCGGACTTCGAGCTCGCTGGCCGTGCGCGCGAAGGCCCCGTCGCTCCCGCCGCCGAGCGCATCGAGCGCCGCCGCCCACTCGGCGCGCGTGAAGGCGTCGATCCCCTCGCCGTTCGATTGCCAGTATCCGGCGTGCTCGGCGTAGAGGCGCTGCACGAACGTGTCGCGGACGATCAGGTAGGGCTGGGCCGCGGCCGGCGCCTCGCGCAGCGAATCGGGCAGGAAGTCGTCGTGCAGCACGTCCGCGAGGGGCCGCGCCGCGCGCGCGGCGGTCAGGGTGCGCTGGTAGAGCGCGCCCATCGCGTCGCGGAGGCCCGGCATGGCCTCCATCGTGAAGAGCGCCGTGAGCGGCGGGTGGCCGTGGATGAGGCGGCGCGGATGCAGCTCGAGCACCATGGCGATCGCGCCGAGATACCCCTCCGGCGAGCCCTCGGCCACGAACGGCGCCCCGACGTACGGCATGAAGGCGTCGCCCACGAACAGGAGGTCGTGCTTCCGGTCGTGGATGAACAGGGCGTCGGGCGTCTCACCGCTCTTCGCCGGGAGGAGGGCGAGATCGAGACCGCCCTCGGAGAGCGTCTCCGGGGAGGCGATCAGGCGATCCGGCTTCGCGTCCAGCCGCATCGTGCCGGTCCCGAAGAACCAGCGAAACGGTCCGTGATAGTCGTTCGACCTCTCGAGCTCCTCGGGGAAGCGGGCGCTGGCGATGACGGTGGCCCCCGGCTCGAGCACGGCGTTCAGGCCCCCCACGTGGTCCCAGTGACCATGGGTCAAGATGACGTACTTGATGGGAGCTCTCGTGATCCGTCGCAATGCCGCGACGGCGTCTCGCGCCGACTCCTCCGTCGTGCCGGCGTCGATGGCCACCACGAAGCCGTCCGCGGCGATGAACGCGAGGTTCGCGAAGTCGTATCCTTCGGCGACGTACACGCCCTCGGCCTCGCGGACGAGGCGCTTCTCGCCGAAGCGGAATCCGCTCGCGGCATCGACCGAGAGATCCCCGAGCACGCGAGGGTCGAGGGGATCGTCCAGCGAGGCGAGGCCCGCGCGATCGAGGAACTCCTTCGAGCGGCGCTGGTCTCCCAGCGTCCGGTAGGCCGCCGCCAGCCCGCGGTAGATGCCCCGATCCAGGCCGAGCGGAAGGTCCACCGGATGTTCGAGGCACCACTCGAGGTCCTCGACGGCCTGGGAAGCCTTGTGGAAGCGCGCGGGCAGGTCGGCGAACACGAGGCCCCGGCCCAGGCGCCCGAGCATCGGCTCCGCGGCGACCCCTTCGTCGAGCTTGCGGATCGCGTCCTCGACCCATGCCACGCGCTTGAGCAGCGGAACGTCGTTCGCGACCCGCGCCTGCATCATGGCTTGCAGCGCCCTGAAGAGCGCGCGTCGGCTCGGCTGCTCCTCGGCGAGCCGCCCGAAGTGCTGGTATCCCTCCCATTCGCGGTGGGTCGCCATGAGCTGCTGCACGGTGACCAGCAGCAGGAGAGCGTCGGAGTTCGGATAGGCGGTCGCCGTCAGCAGCGCGGAGAGCGGACGTTGCTGGGTGACAGGCGGCCTCTGTGCTGCGCGGCGGGGGCTCGAGTGAATGAGCTTCGTCATTTTCATCCTCGTTCCTGGCGTGTTCCCGTCCCCTCCAATATGAGCGCCCTTCGTCCTGCGGGGACGCGCGAGCGGCCGCGCCGGTCGTCGAATCACGATGAACGTGCGCGGCGAGACGCGTGCCTTCGGGCAGAGGTGCAAATGAGACCCGACATGAAGCCAGGGGCCCGGATCCCCGACTACCAGCTCCCCGATCACGCGGGGAGGCAGCGCAAGCTCTCCGCGCTGCAAGGCGACGACCCGATGATCCTCGTGCTGTCTCGGGGGCATTACTGCCCGAAGGACCAGCGGCAGCACCGGAACCTCGTCGCGCTCTACCCGGAGCTCAAGGTGGGGTACGTGCGGATCGTCACCATCTCCACGTCGAACCTGCTCGAGACGAACGAGTGGCGGGACGGGCTCGGCGCGCAGTGGCCGTTCCTGAGCGACGCGGGGCGCATGGTCCAGAAGGACCTCGACATCCAGGAGTACACGGACCCGCACCACGATCCGATGATCCCGCACACGCTCGTGCTCGCGCCCGGCCTCGAGATCTTCCGCCTGTACAACGGGTACTGGTACTGGGGCCGGCCATCGAACGAGGAGCTGCGCCGCGACCTGCGCGACCTGACCCGCAAGATCCGGCCGGACTGGGACCTCGCCGGCGCCGAGCTGCGCGAGGCCTGGGCGCGCGGAGAGAAGGAGCGCTTCTGGCCGTACGGAAAGACGCTCCGTCAGGTGTTCGCCGAGTCCTCTCCCGATCGCGGAGGCGAGTGAGCGGCATCCACGCACGCCCTCGCGCGCGCGAGGAGCAGCGCTCGTTCTCGCGCGTTCTGGGCCAGGGCGGCCGCCCGCTCGAACTCCGCGCGCGCCTCCTTGCTGCGGGCGAGCTTCGCGAGCAGGTCTCCGCGTACGCTCGGGAGCAGGTGGTACGACTCGAGCGCCGGCTCGTCCCGCAGCGCGTCGACGATCTCGAGCCCGGCCGCGGGTCCGAACGCCATGGACACGGCCACCGCGCGGTTCAGCTCGACCACGGGTGAACCCGTGAGCTCGACCAGCGCGTCGTAGAGCGCGACGATGCGAGCCCAGTCCGTCTCCGCGGCCGCGCGCGCTCGGGCGTGGCACCCTGCGATCGCCGCCTGGAGCGTGTACGGGCCGAGCGGCTGCCTCAGGCGCTCGGCCCGGGCGAGCACGGCGAGGCCGCGGTGCACGAGGAGCTGGTCCCAGCGGGCGCGATCCTGGTCGAGGAGGAGGATCGGCTCGCCGGACGGCCCGACGCGCGCGCGCAGGCGCGAGGCGTGGAGCTCCATCAAGGCGACGAGGCCGTGGACCTCGGCCTCGTCCGGAGCCAGCTCGGCGAGGATGCGCCCGAGGCGCAGCGCCTCCTCGCACAGCTCCGGACGCGTCCAGTCGTCGCCGGTCGTCGCGGTGTACCCCTCGTTGAACACGAGGTAGACGACCTCGAGCACCGAGGACAGACGACCGGAGAGCTCCTCGCCGCGCGGCACCTCGAAGGGGACCCGTGCCTCGGCGAGCGTCCGCTTCGCCCGGACGATGCGCTGGGCGATCGTCGGCTCGGGGACCAGGAACGCCCGAGCGATCTCCTCGGTCGTGAGCCCGCCCAGGAGGCGCAGCGTGAGCGCCACGCGCGCCTCGGTCGAGAGGATCGGGTGGCAGGCGACGAGGATGAGGCGCAGGAGGTCGTCGCCGACGTCCTCGTCGATGGCCGCCTCGAGCTCTGGGCGCGCAGGGGGGAGCCCGGAGGCCTCTCGCTCGAGCTGGTCGTGCTTGCGGCGCTGCATCTCGCGCCACCTCGCCTGATCGAGCGCGCGGTTCCTGGCCGTCGCCATCAGCCACGCGCCGGGGTTCGCGGGGATCCCGGCGGTGGGCCAGCGCTCCATCGCGACGAGGAGCGCCTCCTGCGCGAGGTCCTCGGCGAGGGCGACGTCGCGGACGAGGCGGACGAGCCCGCCGATGAGCCGCGCGGACTCGATCCGCCAGACCGCCTCGATCGCCCTGCGGGTCGCGCCCGCGCCCTCGCCGCTCACCACGTCACCTCGCCGATCCCGGCGCCGCGCCAGCGGCTACGGCGAGCGCTTCCGCTCGATCTCCGCCTGGAGGCGCTCCTCCTTGGCGCGCAGCTCCGGCGTGAGCTCCTTGCCGAAGTCGTCGGGCTCGAACACGGGCCGGATGGTCACCTCGGTTCCCCCGTCGAACGGCGCGCGCTTCAGCCACTCGACCGCCTCATCGATCGATCTCACCTGCCAGATCCAGTAGCCGGCGACGAGCTCCTTCGACTCCGCGAACGGCCCGTCGATCACCGTCCGCCGAGCGCCCTCGAACCTCACGCGCTTCGCCTTGGAGGTCGGGGTGAGGCCGTCGCCAGCCAGCATCACGCCGGCCTTCACGAGCTCCTCGTTGAACGTCATCATCTTCGCGATCAGCTCCTGGCTCGGCATCTTCCCCGCCTCGGAGTCCGCGTTGCCGGGGACGAACACCATCACGCGCATCGGTCTGCTCCTCTCGT
>Ga0318497_10001021_pt1 | contig 10127 bp, 8 predicted proteins | sample GRESIP109b1f23_FD_203754 | JGI IMG/M metagenome (GOLD analysis project Ga0318497, IMG submission 203754) | Tropical soil microbial communities from Luquillo Experimental Forest, Puerto Rico - GRE.SIPMG.109b1f23 | ecosystem: Environmental > Terrestrial > Soil > Tropical forest > Bulk soil... | reverse complement strand
AGCCGAGTATCGAACATACGTTCGAGCATAGCCGGCGGCTCCGACAGAGCTTGGGCGCCTAGCCTCCCCGGGCCGCGATCATCGCCGACCGGTTGACCTTGGTGGCCGCGGTGCGCGGAATCGCGTCGACGAACTCCACGGTCTTGGGCGCCTTGTAGTGGGCGAGTTGGCTTTTCGCGTACTCGATGACCTGCTGTTCGGTCAGCGATGCGCGGCCGTCCGCATCGGCGAGCTGAACCACGGCATGCACCCGGCGGCCCCACTGCGGATCGGAGAGTCCGATGACAACGACGTCGGCGATGCCGGGGTGGCCCGCCAATGCGGACTCCACCTCGGCGGGAAAGACGTTGGCGCCGCCGGTGATGATCATGTCGACGCGGCGATCGACGATGAAGAGATAGCCGTCCTCGTCCAGGTACCCGATGTCGCCTGCGGAACGGAACCCGTCGTCGGTCGACGGCAACGGCGGCGCCCCGCCCAGATAGCGGGATCCCGCGCTCATCGGTGCGCGCAGGTAGATTTCGCCGTGTTCACCGGGGCCAACGGGTTTGGTCCCGGCGTCCAGAATCCGGATCTCGGTGTCCCGGAAACCGCGTCCCACGCTGCCCGGATGGGCAAGCCACTCGTCGCCGCGCAGCGCCGTGAGTCCCAGATTCTCGGTCATGCCGTAGGCCGTCACGATCTGCTCCGGGCTCAGCAGCTCGAACCAGGTACGCATGAGCGACGGTGGCATCACGGCGGCGCCCTGCAGGATGAAGACGATGCTCGACAGGTCCCGCCGCCGGACATCGGGGCGGGCGGCGATGCGCGCGAGCATCGTGGGCGTGGCGGTGAAGTTGGTGACTCGATAGCGCTCGATCACGTCCAAAACCAATGCCGCGTCGAACTTTTCGAGCACCACCAGATGGTCACCGGCCAGCAGGAAGAAAAAGGTGGCGAAGCCATTGGTGTGATACATCGGCGCGGGCACCATGATGGTCTGCGGCTGGGCCACCGGTGTCCAGTTCGACAAAAACGGCTCGCCGTGTTGAGCAGTCCAGAGCGAGGGCGCCAAGCTGAGGATCACTTTGGGCACGCCGGTCGAACCGCTGCTGCAGATCCCGTTTGCGTGTGGGGAAACGGCTGCGGGCAGCGGGCTTTGGGATTCGCCGGCCGCGCGGGCATCCAGCGACCACCGGCTCTGGTCGTCGACGACGACGGCGGGGTTGATCACCTCACGCACCCGGTTTCGCTCCCATTCGGGCAGATCCCAGTGCATGGGAACGGGGACCGCGCCGATCTTCCAGCATCCCAGCGCGGCCAGCATCAGGTGCTGCGAGTTCGGGATCGCAAGCGCAACAAGGGAACCCGTCTGAGCACCCTCAGCCGCCAGCGCCCGGCCCCACTGGCTGGCGCGGGCGTCGAGCTCACCAAAGGTCAGCGAATGCGCGGTGCCGTCGAGCGCTACAACCGTCACGGCCGTATCGCCGCCGCGCTGCTGGGCGAGCTCGGCCAGCTTGACCCCGAACGGGATTCCTTCCTCCAGCGGGTTGGGGGTCACTCCCGACTCGAGGGATTCAGCGCTCATGCCGATACCGGCCCAGAAAACAGCGTCTCCAGGTGGCCGTCGCCGACCGCGGGCATCAGGCGTGACGCGAGCGCCTCGGCGCTCAGCGGCAACCGGATCAGCGGTTGGGTGTGCCGGTCGAGCACGCTGATGTCGGACTCGTCGCAAAAGCCCAGGGCCCCGAGCAACTGATGAGAGGCGCGCAGCACTTGCCGCGCGGTGTCGGCCGCCTTGTACCGGAGAACCAGCGCATCAGCCGAATGCACGTCAACCGATAGCGATTCCGGACGGCAGACGGTGTACTTCGCGAGTTCGTGCAGTCCGCGCACCGCTACGGAGGCATCCGCGACGGCGAACCTCACGGCCTGGAAGTCCGCCAGCGGCTTGCCGAACTGGATCCGCGCGCGCACGTGTTCGGTGACGATGTGCAGCGCCTGCTCCATTGCTCCCAGAATCCGCCATGATCCCAGCACGAGATGAAGGTTAACGTCGGCGGTCGGGACGGTTCCGTCGGGTGCGCTCAGCGTGGCCGGCACCAGAAACGGGCCCAGTTTGGCGTTCGTCCGCGACGCCGGTTGCGGTCGGTACCGAACGCCGTCCAGGTCGGCGGCGATCCACTCGCCGGGCAGATCGCCATGGTCGATGCGCGGCGCCTCGGGATTGACCAGGGTCAGTCGGGCGCCGTCGATCGCCAGCAGGTCTTCGACGAGGGGATACGGCAGAGCGGTCGCGCCGGCGGCCTGGCAGAGCACCGCGGCGGCCAGCAAGTCGTCGGATGCGGACCGCACGTCGAGCTCGAAGGCGCCGACCTCGCTCAGGGCCGCGTGGGCCGCGCGGCGCACGCCGTCGTCGGTCTCGGCGCGCAGCGCCGCCGGTGGCCCGCCCAACCGGGTGAGCCGCTTGGCGGCGACGGCTGCGAAATCGCCAATATCTTGTGGTAGTTCGGTTTTCACCGGTGTTCCCCCAGGACGTCCCGTGCCACCAACATTCGCTGCACTTCGATGGTGCCCGATGCGACGGTGGCCGCTTGTGCGTAGCGCCAATGGTCTTCGATCGCCCCTTGCAGTGGCGCCGACGCGCCGCTGTCCAGCGCGACCGGACCCAGCACGTCGAACAGCAGCTCGGCAACCTGCTGATCACAGGTGGTGGTCGCGATGCGGGCGGCGCTGGCCGCCGCCCCCGCCGACGGGTCGTCCTGCAGCGACACGGCCCGATACGCCAGCAGCCTGGCGACGCGGAGGTCGACAAGCGCCTTCACCCAACGGGAGCGAATCGATTCGGGCAGCGCGTCCCAGTCGTCGCCGAGTTGGGTGCGCATCCGGTCGAGCAGCGATTCACAGCGTGCGTAGCGCGCGATGCCAACTCGTTCGAACGCCAGCGCCTCCCGCATCACCCGCCAGCCGTCGCCGACCTCGCCCAGGACGTCGCCGGGGAACGCCGGCACGTCGTCCAGGAACATCTCGTTGAGGTGATGCGGTCCCAGCATCGACGCGATCGGCCGGACGGTGAATCCGGGCCGGTCCATCGGGATCAGAAACAGGGTGAGCCGCTTGGGTTTCGGCGCGTCGGGATCGGTGCACGCCGCCAGGACACACCACGACGCCATCAGAGCGTACGACGTCCACACCTTCTGGCCTGTGATGCGCCAGCCGTCACCATCCGGCACAGCACGGGTGCGCAACGAGGCGAGATCCGTTCCGGCCTCCGGCTCGGAAAACCCTTGACACCAGATCACGTCCCCGGACGCTATGGCCGACAGGTGCTTGGCCTTCTGTTCGGTTGTGCCGTAACGCATCAGCGCGGGACCGACCCAGTTGATTCCCATGTACTGCGGTCCGCGGGGCTCGTGTTGGGCCCACATCTCCTCGCGCAGCACCGTCTGCTGCCACGTCGAACCTCCGCCGCCGCCATGCTCTTTCGGCCACGCCAACGCCAGCAGTCCCTCTGCGGCCAGCAGCTTGCAGAAGGTCTCGGTGGTGGACAGGTCCTGGGGGTCGTCCGTGCAGGCCCCGAGAAAGTCGGCGGGGATGTGATTGGAGATCAGCTCTCGCAAATGGTTTCGTAGCTGTCCGGCGTCCTCGCCGAGGTCGTAATCCATCCCCGTCATCCCTTCGGCAGCCCGAGCAGCCGCTCGGCGATGATGTTGCGCTGGACCTCCGATGTTCCGCCGTAGATGGTGGCGGCCAACGCGTCCTGGCGTTCGAACAGCAGATCCGGATCGCTGACCCAATCCTGACCTTTGGCGACGGCGGCGAGCTCCCAAACCCGTTGCAGGGTAACCGATCCGAGCAGCTTGAGGATGTCGGCCTCGGGGCTGGGCCGGCCGGCAAGTTCATTGCCCAGGGCGCGGTATCCCGTGGCCCGCAGCGCCTCGGCGTCGGCGAGCAGCGAACCGAGGTCGGCGCAGATGTCGTCGGTCGGACGCGCCCCGCGCACAGCGTCGAGCCCGCGCTCGATCTCGACCCAGTTCATGATCCAGATCATCTGGCGCTCATGCTGCAGCGACGACAATGCGACGTTCCAGCCGCCGTTGAGCGGCCCGAGCAGGTCTTTCGTCGGCACCTCGACGTCCTCGAGGAATACCTCACAGAACGTCTCGTCGGAGATCGACGCCATGCGGATGGGCTCGATCCGCACCCCGGGCGCATGCAGGTCGAGGATCAGGCAGGAAATACCCCGATGTTTCGGCGCCGCCGGATCGGTGCGGACATACAGCGTGCACCACCGCGACTCGTGCGCCTGAGTGGTCCAGATCTTGTGACCGTTGACCCGGAAGGTGTCCCCCTCGCGCTCGGCCCGCGTGCGCAGCCCGGCGAAATCGGATCCGGCTTCCGGCTCGGACATGCCCAGCGCCCACCATTCGTCGCCGCGCAGCAGGGGAACCAGCAGCCGGTCGATCTGGGCGGGCGTGCCGAACTGACGGATGCCGGGCGCGGCGACGTTCGGGCCGGCGATGTTGGGCAGCTTGGGCGCGGACCGCATCGCCGCCTCGAGCCGGACCTCCATCGCGTCGCGCAAGCCTAGAGATCGGCCGCCGTGCTCGCGGGGCCAGGTCGGTTGTATCCATCCGGCCTCGAAAGCGGCCCGCTGGTAGTCACGTCGCAGCGTCAGGTCCCAGCGGTACTCGCGATACTTGTCGTAGTAGTCCCTCGGCAGAAATTCCCTTAACCAGGTACCGAATTCGTCGACTATCGAGACCGCGGCGGTCATCCCGCGGCCCCCGCGAACCGGCGGCCCACCTCGTGGTAGAGCGCACGACTGTCGCCCAGCATCGCCGCGCCCTGCCAGGCGTGGCGGACGTAGAGGTGGACGTCGTGCTCCCAGGTCTGCCCGAGGGCGCCGTGCACCTGGACCGCGGTGCGCGCACAATTGGCCGCCGCGTCGCCGGCAGCCGCCTTCGCCAGCGCCGCGGCGGTCCAGGCATCCGCGGGTGCCGTGTTCGCATCGCCCAGCCGGGCCGCTGCCGCGTAGGTGAGGCTGCGGGCGCGTTCGAGGCTGACGTAGTTGTCGGCCAGCGCGTGTTTGATCCCCTGGAAGGCGCCGATCGGCGTGCCGAACTGGCGACGAATCTTCGCGTGCTCGACGGAGCGGTGCAAGGCGGCGCTCGCAACGCCGACCAGATCGGCGGCAGCGGCCACCAGCGGCGCCGCCAAAGCCGATTCGACGTCGATCGGCGCGGCGGCTAACGTCTCCGCGTCGATCTCGACGTCGGCCACCGGTTGTGCGGGATCTGTCGACTCGCCCGTCAGCACGGTCACCCCGCTGGCACTGCCGCAGCGCACGACCGCCGCCACTAGTCCTTCCGGGCCACTGAGGCCCTTGCGATCGGATTGCGCCAGCGTGACGATCAGCTCGGCTCGGGACAGATTGGGGACCGCGACCGCCCGTCCGCGCAGGCGTCCCCCGCGCAGCGTCATTGGCGCGCCGGGTAGCCGAGATCCCCTGGAGTGGACCGCCAGGGTGGCGACCGCCCCGCCGGCAATGGCGGTGAGCACGGAGTCGAGGCCGCTGGTCCGCAAAGCGCCGGCTGCCAGCCCTACGCTGCTGAGCAACGGGATTGGCGCGAGGGCGGCGCCACATTCCTCGAGAACCACCGCCAGCTCGACGGGTCCGTAGGCGCCGGCGTCGGGCGCGGCAAGTTCCGTCCAGCCGAGGTCGACGACCGTCTTCCACAGCGTGCGCCAACGCTCGGGATCGCTCATCGCTTGGCGGGCGGCGTCTGGCGGACATTCGGTGCGCAGAATGTCGCGCACGGTGTCACGCAGCGACAGTTGCTCCGAACTCAGTCCGATGTCCATAAGACCCCTAACATAATAAAGATAGTAAACTAGCGAGGCTGTTGCAATCGCACGGAGCGAACGGGTGGTCGGATGGTCGAGTGGTATCTGTTCCTTCCGCAGGTGCGCTTGTCGGCGGCCGACATCACCGAGCGGGCACGCCACGCCGAGGCCAGTGGCTTCAATGGCATGGCGTTCATCGATCACCTCGAGGCACCCGCGCGTCCCGATGAAACCATCTGGGAGGCAATGGGTATCGCCACCTGGGTGGCGGCCAAGACGGAACGGCTACGGATCGGCCACCTGGTTCTTTGCGACGCCTTTCGGCACCCCGCCGTGCTCGCCAAACAAGCCGTCACCCTCTCGGACGCCTCGGACGGCAGATTCGACCTCGGCCTCGGTGCGGGATCCTGGCCCACCGAGTTCACCAGATTCGATGTCGGTCAGCAGGATCCGGTCGCCAGGGTCGAGCAACTCGAACGCCACCTCGGTCTGATCAGGCAGTACTGGGGCGACGACCCGCAGACCGGCCCGGCCCCGCAGGCCCCGCAAAGGTCCCACCCGATACCGCTGGTCCTGGGCGGCACCGGGCGCCGGATGATGGAACTCGTTCGCAGATACGCGGATTGGTGGAATCTGCCGGCCAACCACCTCGACAAACTGCCCAAGCTGGGCCCGGCGGCGGGAACGGCCCGGCTGTCGGTCCAGCAGATGGTGGGCTTTGTCCGGTCTGGCAGCGATGCGAACACCGTGCGCGAAGTGAGCACCCGACGATTCGGCAACCTGGGGTCCGGGCTGGTCTGCGGCGACGCGGACGAGTTGATTGGACACTTCGCCGGCCTGGCTGCCCAGCGGGTCGAGCGGTTCTACGTGTGGTTTGCCGATTTCGCCGTACCGGATTCCCTGCTCGAGTTCGGCGAATCGGTGATCAAGGGGTTCGCTGGCGCCGGCGGCGCGCCTCCGTAGGCACGATCGGCGGTCGGGCGTAGGGGCCTCGCTGCACGGCGCTGAGCCGAATCTCCGGCAGATCAACCGACGGGTCGACGGTGTCCAGCCAGGCGACCGCGTCGGCGACGTCGGACACTTGAATCGCGTACATCTCGAAGGGAACGTCCTGCAGCATCTCGGTTTCCACCGGGCCGGGCGTAACGATGTGCACGGCGATGCCGTCACGGTCGACTTCGATCGCAAGGGCGCGCGCGAACGCGTTCATGCCGGCTTTCGATGCGGAGTACGCGGTCCGGGCCATCATCGGCTCGTGCGCAGCGGACGAAGAGATGAACACGAACCGCGAGCCGGCGCGCATCCGGGGGAGCGCGGCGGCAGTCACCACGAAGCACGAATCCAGGTTGGCCGACATGATGGTCCGCCACTGGTCGAAAGTCTGCTTGCGCGCGTAGGTTCCGCCCAGAGTGCCGGCGGCATGGACGACAAGATCGATCCTCTCCAAAGTGCTTATCGCACCAGCGAACCCGTCCGGATCGGATGCGTCGGCGACGATGTGACGCGCACCGATCTCCTCGGCGGCCGCATGCAGCGGGCCTTCGCGTCGTGCGACCAGCACCACGTCGTAGCCCAGCTCACAGAGCTTGCGGCCGCACCCCTTTCCGATCCCGCCGCTGCCGCCGGTGACTAGTGCGGTTCGCATCGACGTCAAAGGCTCTAGGAGTGCCGGATATCCCGCGGCCGCGACAGTGCCTGCGGCGAAAGCGCATAAATCCGTTGATCGGGCCGACCCGACAGCACATAAGTCTGCGTGTCGGCGAGATGGCGACCCGCGATGCGGCGGGCCCGGTCGACGTCACCCTCGGCGATCGTCTCGGCCAACTTGATATGCGTGCTGAGCACCGCGCGCCGCTTCGCCAACGAGGGGTAGGTGCCGCGCGCCGCGCTCTCGTCGGCCCACTGCTGTTCGTGGCTGGTCCACAGTGTCTCCAAGCTGCCGACGACGGCGATGATGGTGTGATTTCCGCAGCCGCGCACGATGAGATCGTGGAATTGACGGCCGATTTCGGTGAAGAGCCGACCGTCGTCGAGGTTCTCCGCCATGGAATCGTTGACCAGCTTGAGTTCTGGCACCAAGGTGTCCGCCCGGTCGGGTCGCTGGGCCGCCAGTGCGGCGCAGGCGGGCTCGAGTTCCTGCAGCGCCATGCCCAGATCGGCGACCTCAACCGATTCGCTCTGCAGCAGCAGACCCAGCATGTAGGCAGCACTGGTCTTGGCCGGCGCGTGCACGACGGCGCCGCCGCGGTTACCCCTCCGGACCGAGACCAGCCCCTCGGTTTCCAGGATCCGCAGCGCCTCGCGCAGGGAGACCAGGCTGACGTTGAATTGTTCAACGAGCACCTCCTGGCGTGGCAGGAGGTCGCCGTCGGCAAGTTCGCCGTCGATGATCTGGCGGCGCAACTCGTCGGCTACGATTTCGGCGATCCTCGGCGCCGACAAGCGGCGACGGGCGTCGGGGCGAATTCCCAGGGCGGTCATCCAATCCTCGTGTAGTCGACTGGCTTAGCTATTTTAGCAGTAATGGTATAAATAGCCGCGTGAGGCGCGAGCCCGACAGCCGGCCGACACCGCTTGACGAATTGCGTGTCGTCGAGATCAGCGACCGGATAGCCGGCAGCTACTGCGGAAAGCTGCTGGTCGATGCCGGAGCAAAGGTGCGCAAAATCGAACCAGCGCAAGGGGATTGGCTCCGCGGATACTCTGCCACCTGTTCGCCGGTGCCCGATGGCTCCACTTCGCCGTTCTTCAACTACCTCAACGCGGGCAAATGCAGCCTCACATGCGCTCCGAACTCCGAGCGCTATCACGCCGAAATTGCCGCCGCCGACGTCGTCGTCGTCACCGCCGGCCGGTCACACGCCGCGGCGCTGGGCATCGATCCGCAGGGGCTGCTGGCCGAATCCCCGCGGGCGATCATCGTCACGATCTCCGACTTCGGTTGGACCGGACCGTACGCCGAGCGCACCTCCAGCGAGTTCACCTTGCAAGCGTGGGCCGGCTCGCCCGGCTTTCGCGGCGATCCCGCCGGGCCTCCCATCGCAATCGGCGGCGAGCTGGGGGAGTACATGGGCGGTGTGTACGCCGCGTTCGGCGCGCTGGCCTTACGGCGCCGCGTCGAGCGCGGCGGCCCGGGCGAGCATCTCGACCTGTCCATGCTCGAGGCGATGACCGCGATGCAGAGCAGCGAGTGGCTGCATTCGCAGCTGCTGCGGGTTCCGCCGATCCGCCGCACCCTCGAAGTGCCCTCCATCGAACCCGCCAAGGACGGCTTCGTCGGGATCACCATGGTCACCGGCCAGCAGTGGCTCGACTTCGTCGCGATGGTCGCCTGCCCGCAGTTGGGGGAGATCGAACAGCTGCGTTTCCAGATCGGCCGGTGGGCATACCGCGACCTGATCCGCGAGCAGATCGGCCCGTGGCTGGCCGAACGGACCGTCGACGAGATCGTCGAACTCGGCCAACTGTTCCGGCTGCCGATTGCCGCGTTGGGCAACGGCTCCACGATCCGGGGTATGGAGTACGTGGCGCAGCGCGGGGTGTTTCTCCAAAACCCCGCCGGCTTTCATCAGCCGCGCGCGCCATGGCTCATGTCGGCATGCGCGCCCGCCCCGCTACGCACTACCCCCGCGCCCGGCGAGGCCAACGACGAATCTCCTTGGCAGAGACGTAAACCCGAACCAGAGTCGGCGCCGCGAGGGCTGCCGCTGGAGGGCGTACGCATCATCGATCTGACCGCGTTTTGGGCCGGGCCCGCCGCAACCCATCTCCTCGCCGCGTTCGGTGCCGACGTGATCAAGGTGGAATCCATCCAGCGACCCGACGGCATTCGATACTCGGGCGGGATGCGCACCGATGTGGACGACTGGTGGGAGTACGGTTGGGTTTTCCACGCGATGAACACCAACAAGCGTTCTGTCACACTGGATTTGGGCTCCGGTGAAGGACGCGGGTTGTTCCTCGAGCTGGCGGCCGGCGCCGACGTCGTGATCGAGAACTTCTCACCAAGGGTGATGGACCAGTTCGGGCTCACCGCCGACGTGATGCTGGAGGTCAACCCCAAAGTGGTCGTGGCCCGGATGCCGGCGTTCGGGCTGGCCGGTCCGTGGCGCGACCGGGTCGGATTCGCCCCCACCATGGAGCAGATCGCGGGTCTGGCGTGGGTGACCGGACTGCCGGAGGCCCCACCGGTGACGCCGCGCGGAGCCTGCGATCCGCTGGCCGGCGTGCACGCCGCCTTCGCCGTGCTGGCCGCGCTGAACTTCGCCGAACGAACCGGATCGGGCCAACTGGTCGAGCTG
>Ga0318497_10001009_pt1 | contig 10154 bp, 2 predicted proteins | sample GRESIP109b1f23_FD_203754 | JGI IMG/M metagenome (GOLD analysis project Ga0318497, IMG submission 203754) | Tropical soil microbial communities from Luquillo Experimental Forest, Puerto Rico - GRE.SIPMG.109b1f23 | ecosystem: Environmental > Terrestrial > Soil > Tropical forest > Bulk soil... | reverse complement strand
TCTTCCGCTGCTGAACGCGCGCCCGGCCGCCCGGACAAGCCGCTCCCCCGCCTTCCGGTAGGCATTCCCGGCACCGGGCTTGACGTGAGCCGCTGGCCTGCCCTTGCATGGCGGCTATGAGGGCAGGAGCTAGTCGTGATCACGAGCCAGGCGAGGAGCTTACTACCTGGTGGCTCGCGCGCGGCGAGGATCAGTTGCCTGCCGCGGGAGACTGGCTCAGCACGGCCGAGCGCAGCCGGGCCGGCGTGCTCCGGTACACCAAGCGGCGAACCGACTTCCTGCTCGGCCGGTGGACGCTCAAGCTCGCGGTGGCGAAGGTACTCGGCTGGCCAGAAGATCCCACCGTACTCGCGCGGATCGAGGGTCGGAACGCGCCGAGCGGCGCGCCCCTGCTCTTCATCGACGGCGAGCCAGCCGAGCAGGGCATATCGCTCACTGACCGGGCGGGGTGTGCCGTCTGCCGGGTAGCGGCCCGGGCCGCGGCAGTCGGGTGTGATATCGAGATCGTCGAGCCGCGCAGCGACGCATTCGTCCGCGATTACCTGACGTCGGCCGAGCAGCGGCTGACCAGCGCGGCCGGCCCGGCCAGGGACATGGCGGCCAACCTCGTCTGGTCCGCCAAGGAAAGCGCGCTCAAGGTGCTGACTACCGGGCTGCGCCGGGACACCCGCTCGGTCGAGGTGACCGTGGCCGAGCTCAGCCCGCTGGAGCGCACCTGGTCCGCGCTGCGGGTCCGCACCGCCGAGGGTGCGGACTTCCCCGGCTGGTGGCGGCAGAGCGGGCCGTTTCTGGTAACCGCCTGCTGGCCCGGCGGCGGGCCGCCGCCCGCCGCCCTCGAAGAGCGGTCTCCGATCGACACCATGCGTCCGTCGCACCGCTGGATTGACCGGCCGGTCAGCTAGCCGCGAGCCAGCCGGCGTTCTAGGGCGTGGATGACGAACGGCCGCAGTAGCTGCGGAGAGATGATCTGGTCCACGGATCCCACCCGCATCGCGCGCCTGATGTCGTGGATGTTATCGAATTCGTCGGCGACTTGCTTCAGCTTCTCGGCGCGGACGGCCTGGGTAACCTCGGCGAGCTCGTGATGGATCTCCGCGAGCGCCTTGCCGGTCGCGCTCGTGAGCTGCACCCGCAGGCTCGCGACCCGGGGGTCCTCATCTGTCCTGACCGACACCTGCCGGGAAAGGACTACGGCGGCGGCGGGCGCGCCGCCGATCACCGAGGCGTAGGAGCCGATGACCGCGGCCGTTTCCATGTCATCGTGCAACCGCTTGGAGAAGACCACGAACGCGCCGCCGTGGTACCGCGAGACCACAACGAAAACAATGGGCCCGCGGAAGTTGGTCACCGCGCGGCCGATCTCCGCGCCGTACTCCAGCTGCCATTTGCGCATGCTCTCCGGTGAGCCGTCGAAGCCGGTGAGATTGGCCAGCACCACGACCGGACGGTTGCCGCTCGCCGCGTTGATGGCGCGGGCGACCTTACGCGACGATTGCGGGAACAGCGTCCCTGACGTCCAGGACGAGGGGCCGTCGGCGGGCAGGAATCCGGCCCTGGCCGCGTTGCGCGACTCAAGGCCTATCAGGCACACCGGGAATCCCCCGATCCTCGCCTCCCACACGATCGCGCTCTCGGCGTCGCGCCACCGGGCCCACCGCTCGAATGGCACGTGGTCGGCGTCGGTGACAGCTCGCATCACCGAGCGCATGTCGAACGGCTTCTTCCGCTCGCCGTTCAGCTCGGCGGAGAAAATGTCGCCGACCGTGGTGAACTCCGAACCCTCGACCTGCTTGTGCGGGGACTCGCGCACGTCACGGTCGGACGGGTCGCTCGTCGGCGCCCGGCGCGGATGCCGCTCGCCGGGGACGACGTACGTATGCGCGTAGTGCCGCAGCAGCAGCGCGCACGCGGCGGCCAGGGTGGGCGCCCAGTACTGCGCCTCTCCGTTCGGACCCATGATCCGCTCGAATCCGCCGATGCCGAAGTTGTCCTCGGCCGACACGCCGCCGGAGTAATCCAGCGATTTCTTGCCGGTCAGGACCATGGCGCTGGACGGCATCATGATCAGGATGCCGCGCGTGTGCATGAGCATGGTCGCCTCGGCGTCCCAGTACGGCTGGGCGCCGACGTTGATCCCGGTAACGACGATGTTGACCTCACCGCCGGACTGGGTGAACTCGACCAGGCCGCGCAGCACGGCGGCGATCCAGTCCATGTTCTCCGTCCCGCTGTCCCATGCGATCTTGGCGCCGGACGACACCGCGAACCACTCGACGGGGACCCGCATCCGCCGTGCGAGGGCCAGCGCGGCGAGGATCCGGCGGCATTCCGGCTCCGCCAGGCTGCCGAGCCCCTCGGTCGGGTCGCCGAGAATCGTCACCCGGCGGATCCCCTCCGGTACCAGCGACGTATAGCTGGTGATGACGCCGGTGACGATCCCTGCCCGGTTGCGGCCGTACGGCCTGTTCACCGGCACGAGTTCGTCCGCGCCGTCGCCGGCGCTCCCGTCATCGCTGAGGTCGTATTCGGTGAAGTCTCCGGCCGGGAAATCCGCGGGCGCGCCCCGCGGCGGGGTGAGCATGCGGATCAGCTCGTACGGATAAGGCAGCCCGAGCCGCTTGGCCCGCAGGGCTCTTTGCTGGTACTCGGTAAGCGGCTGGATGGGCTGGTTCAATGGCGGGCGCAGCCGCACCGTGACGGCCCTGTCCGCCACATTCTCCACATCGATGACCGCGTCCCGCGGTTCGCCGGTGGCCTCGTCCGGCATCCGGATCCGCGCCACGACCTTCTCCAGCCCGAGATCGGCGGCCTGCGCCGCCAGGCGGTGCGCGAGACTTCGCCAGGTGGCGGTGGGGATGTCCCAAACCGGGCGTACGTAGAGCAGCACCCTGTTCCGCAGCGGGCGCTGTCGTTGTGACTGGCCGCGGAGTGCGCCGCGGATGTCGGCGAACGCCTGGGCCAGGATGTCCTCGAGCAACGGATAGCCGATGATCTCGCCAGCCGAGTCACGGGCGGCGGTGAGGTCGCGCACCTCGGCGATGGCGATCAGCCGCTCGTCCTTCGGATTCTCGTGGGCGACGGCCCGGAACAAGTAGACATCCTCCGCGCTGGCCAGCCTGCGCAGCGAGAAGTTCGACAGCCGCCACAGGTCGAGACGCTCGGCGAGCATCGGGTGCATGTTCCGGAACAGCAGGTCCTCGGTGAATCCGGTGTCAGCTTGCGAGTAGGTGAACGTCTGTGTCCGCTGGTGCTCCTCGGCGTGCTCGGCATCGCGGGTGGCGCTGGTCACGGTGACGGTGAGGCGGCGCAGGTCGTGGCCGAAGTCCGTACGCGTGAGCAGGCCGCCGAGTTGGGCGGCCATCTTCTCGGCCGCGAGAAGAGGCTCGTCGCGCCACGACTCGACGTCGACGACGACGGGCTGGTCCGCGGTGAGCCCGCTCAGGTGCGGGGCGATCGCCCGCGCGAACGAGGGCAGGTCCGCGATGGGCACGTAGGCGGTGACCAGGTGCACGGGCGGGCCGCTTCGCCCGGGCTCCGGGTAATCGGCGAGGAAGGTCAGGTGGCCGCCGAACGTCTCGCACCGCATCCGCGTGAGGTCGCGTATCCGGTAGTACCGGCGGGCGCGGACCTCGAGCAGCCGGGCTCTGGCCGTCTCGTCCGCGTCGCGGAACCAGTCGCGGAGCCTGGCGCGCATCGGCAGCGGGAACCAGACGATCTGGTCGGCGAGCTCACGCAGCCGGCTGGGCGCGGGCCGGCCGCACAGCTCGTCCAGGCTGGTCTCTATCTCCGCATACGCCTTTGCCCGGGTGTGGTTGATCACGGGTGCGTCGACATACCGGAACCGCACGTCCTTGGCTAGGTCACACACATCGGGGTAACGCCCTTGCGTGGAGCCGATCAGCTCGGCGAGCACGGCGAGCTGATTGTCGGTCATCGTCCCTGACAGCGCGTCCGGGCCATGGCGCCACCGGTCCAGAATGGCGATCACAATCGGCGCGGCGGCCGGCATCCTGCTCACCGAGCGGAATAGCCGCAGCAACGCTTGCTCAAGCTCCGGCGTGCGCGCCAGCGACTCAATACCGTAGCGGGCCAGCGCCGTTCGCAGTTGCCGCGCGAAATGGCCGGGTATCCCGCTGCGCTCCTGATCGAGGAACGACAGGTAGGTCAGCAGATGCTCGTGCGAGCTCCGGGGGTGCTCTTCCCTCTCCTCGTCTTCGCGATCATTTTCGCGAACGCGCCGGGAAAGCACCGCGGCGTCCGCGAAGATCTCCAAGAGCTCTTGCTCGCTGCGCAGCGCGCCTTTGTCGTCCGGCGGAACGCTGGCCAGCCACTTGCCTCGCTCCCGGCTGAGCTCACGGGCGTCGCCGTCTTCGATGTCGTAGCCGAGCAGGTACGCCCGGAGCATATGGCTGATGTCGGCCTCATCAGGGCTGCCATGTGCCTGCGCTAGGCCGGCGAACTCGGCCGCCTCACCGCCGAGTCCGCTTGGACCAGCTTGCTGGTCGGGCGCTTGCAGCGCGACCAGCGGAGCCCCGGCGTCCACCTGAGTATTCACCTGGGCGAACACCGAGCTGACCACGCCATCGTGGGGTGCGGTGATGGCCGTTTCCATCTTCATGCTCTCGACGACAGCCAGCGGGTCACCGGCTCGCACGATGTCACCCGCTGCGACCAGCACGGCCACGACGAACGCCGGGGACGGGCAGCGGACCTTCCCTCCGTCGTCGCGCATGATGAAGTGGGGGACGCCATCTACTTCGATTAGCAGCCGGGGACCCTGGACGGCGGCAACGATCTTGTACCGTCTGCCATGGCAGGTGATGGCACGTTCATAGCGGCCGAGGCGCTGGACGTTCACGTCGACCAGGGCAGTCCCGGCTGGAGTTCCGGCTTCGGCCGGGCTGACGGCCACGCGGTAGTCGCCTTGCCCCAGGCAGTACACGTGCATCTGGTACGCGCTGCCGCGAGCCCGCAGCCGCAGCCGATGCCCGACCTCGTCGGGGAGTTCGGGACGGCCGCGTGCCGCCGCGGCCAGGAAGTTGGCCTGGACCGCGGCCTGGTCGGCGTCGGCGGCCTCGACCGCCGCCGCCAGCAGCGAGATCGGGTCAATCGCGGGCAAGTGGCCGCCTGCCTCGGTCAGCCGGTCGAGCCAGCGGTTGTCGTACTCGCCGGCCCGGACGTCCGGGTGGCCTGCCAGGGACAGCAGGAACGCCTTGTTGGTCGTCCCGCCGTCGATCACCACCAGGGATTGCGCGAGCGCACGCTTCAGCCGGTTAACCGCCTCCGCCCGGTCGCGCCCGCACGCGATGATCTTAGCGATCATCGAGTCGAATTCCGGCGCGACGTTGTCGCCCCCGGCTACTCCGGTATCGACCCGGATTCCGGGACCAGCGGGCAGCCGCAGCGCGGACACCCGGCCAGGCGTCGGCGCGAAGTCGTGCTCCGGGTCCTCGGCACAGAGCCTGGCTTCGATCGCGTAACCCGTGACAGGAGGGGGGAACGGCGGCAGTTTCCCGCCCCGCGCGATGTGCAGCTGCAGCTTTACGAGGTCGATGCCGGTTGTCATCTCGGTGACCGGATGCTCGACCTGCAGCCTGGTGTTGACTTCCATCAGCATGAACCGCTGCGTTGTCGGGTCAACGAGGAATTCGACGGTGCCCGCGCTGCGGTACCCGGCGGCCTCGCAGAGCCGCACCGCGGCGTCGCGCAGCGCGGCCTCGGTAGCAGGACTGACCTTTGTGGAACCCGACTCCTCGATGACTTTCTGATTCCGCCGCTGGATGCTGCAATCGCGGATGCCTGCCGCCCAGACGGTGCCCTGCCCATCCGCGATCACCTGCACTTCGACGTGCCGCGCGACACCGAGTTTGCGCTCTATGAACACGGTGGGATCGCCGAACGCCGCTTCCGCCTCACGCTGCGCCGAGGCGAACGCCGCCGGCATCGCGCGCTCCGACTCCACCAGCCGGATCCCCCGGCCACCCCCTCCGGCGGCCGCCTTCACGAGCACCGGGTAGCCCAAGATCCCCGCCGCGAGCTGCGCGCTCTGCGCGTCGTGCACCGGACCGCCGCTCCACGGCACGACCGGTATGCCGAGACTTTCGGCGAGCTGTTTGGCTCGTACCTTGTCGCCGAGCAGCCTGATGACGCCGCTGGGCGGCCCGACGAACGTGATTCCCGCCGCTTCGCACCGCGCCGCGAACTCGGCGGACTCGGCGACAAAGCCCCAGCCCACCCAGACGGAGTCGGCGCTGGCCTGGGCCAGCGCGGTCATCACCCTGTCGATGTCCACGTAGGCGCCGTGACGGCTGCCGCCCGGATCAGTGATCAGGGCCGCGCCGAGCGGGACGGCCTCGTCCGCCTGCCGGACGAACAGGGACGCCGCATCGGGATCCGTATACAGCGCGATCGTGGTGATCGGCTCGCCGAAGTCGTCGCCAAGCTCGGCCACGGCTGCCAGGCATCGCATAGCCGGCTCGCCCCGGTTGACGATGGCAAGTCGCCGGACACCGGACATCTCCCCTCCTTCCATAGCTGCTGATCGCTCAGGCGCTCATCGCATCGCTGATCGGCTGCTGGAGATCGGCTGGCAAGGGGCCGTCGAGGCTGACGGTCCGGTAGCCATTGACGCGCAGCACCACATCACCGCCGCCGTCGAGCACCTGACAGTCGAAGCTGCCGTCGTCGGCGGGATGGGCGATGGCGAACAGTTCCGCCCCGGGCACGGGCCGGTGCGGGATGCTCACAAGATCGACGTGAGCTGGCAGCGCCAGGTGCCCATCGTGTCCGATCTCCCACAGGCCCGCGGTCTGGAAGCACGCCTCCGCCAGCCGCGGCTCAGTGGTCGTATGACCGGTCTCCGGCGCGTGGCCGGCAGGTAGGTGCCTGGCAAGGCGGGCGACCGCGTCGGGGCCGCGATGCCATGCCTCGTCGACCACCTGATAGGCCGGGCCGTGGAAGAACACGTGGTAGATGTCGTCGTGGGTGACTGCCGATGTCGCGCGGTCGCCGGGTGCCGCGGCTCGCTCCTGCTCGGCGGCGGCCGCGGTGAGCCTGACCCGCCCAGTGAAGTGCGACGTGACACGCGGAACCTGCTCACCGGCGAGCGTCCGGCTGGCGCTCAGCCTGCAGTCTGCGACCAGATCGGCTCCGTCGGGCCGGGTCACCGCCGTCACGGTGATCGTGCGCGGCTCGTCCCGGTAGAACTTCAGCGGTGCGATGAAGTCCACCTGCCCAACTTCAGTCACCCGCATGCCGGGCGCGACGAGGCTGGCCAGGGCCGCGAATGCCTCGATGCCCATCACTCCCGGCAGCACCGGCGTACCATCGATCCGATGGTCGTTCAGGAACGGCTGCGCCGCTGGATCGAGCGTGGTCTCCGCGCGGAGCCCGGAGTAGACCCCCATCCCGGTGATTGCGCCGATCATCGGGCCGGCGGAGCCGGTGCCGATCGCGCCGGGGTCGATCCCGCCGGTGCTGTCGCGCTCGCTGGCGAGCACGCCAAGCTGCCCGCCGACGACCACCTCGCCGCGGAACGGTCCGGCGGTCAGTTCCTGCCTGATCCACGGGATGCCCGCCTCGGGTGGCAGCATCTCAATGCCCGCCATGGCCATCACCTTCGGGATCGAACCCCTGGTCGCCATGCCGATGCCGCCCCACGCCGTCCAGTCGATGGCTATCCCTCTCGTATCCGGCCGGGTGGTACGGAAGCTGGACATGATCTTGCACTGCAGATCGTTGGCGGCGCTGTAGTCGGTCTGCCCAGCGTTGCCGAACCGGCCGGCCACCGAGCTGAACGCCACCACGGCACCTACCGGCAGGTCGCCGGCCGCGTGCAGCAGGTTGAACAGGCCGTCGCTCTTGACATCGAACACCAGGTCGTACTCGCGAGGCTCTTTGTCAGCGATGGCGCGGCTGATCTCCAACCCGGCGGCATGCAGGAGCACGTCTACCCGTCCGTGCCGGCCGCGGATGTCCGCCATGACGCTGGCGACCGCAGCGGGATCGGTCAGGTCGACCGCGTGGTAGTAAGCCTGGCCGCCCGCGGCGCGCACCGCCTGGATGGCGATCAAGGCCGAGTGCAGCCGTTCGCAGCGGGCCAGCTCCCGCTCGATCAGCACCGGTGTCGGGCGGGTACCGCTGGCAGCGAGACGTTCGGCGATCGTCTTCTTGAGGCTGTCACGGTTGGACATGAACTGGATGAGGTCCGGATCGGCTGGATCGGGCTCGGGTACCAGATCGATCAGGTGGAAGATGCCGCCACTGGCCTTGGCGAGGTCCGCCACGATGGCCGAGACGATCGCCCCGGCCGCTCCGGTCACGGCGAACACTGTCTGGCCGCCGAGCGTCATCCCGCCGCTGCCATCACCGAATGGAACTTCCTGCAGGCCCACGGTCCAGCGGAGCCCGTCGACCCGGCCGATCTCGGCGGCTCCCGGATCGCACAGGGTCTCCTCGATCAGCGCGTCGGCCAGCGCCGCAGTCTTCCTGGTGTCCGGGAAGTCGACCGCCTTGATCAGCACGTCCGGCCGCTCGCGCCCGTAGGCCTTGATAAAGCCGGTCACCGCGCCGCCGAGCGGCGCCGTCGCTCCGTCGCCGTTGTAGCCGTGGTAGCCGCCCATCCGGGTGCCGGTGACCACGAACGTGCCGGCCGATCCGAGCTGGCCGGCTCGGTCGAGCCGCCGGACCACGGCGTACAGGTTCTTGACCCTGCGGCGCAGCGCCTCATGCCAGCCGGTCACGTCGAGTTCGCTGAGCGCGGGCTCGGTGTCGAGGGCGGCCAGCCAGTACAGGCCGTTTACCGGGCCCTCGGCCAGCCAGCCGGTCAGCAGCGGGTCGAGGTCGTCAGCCGGGCAGCCCGGCTCGATGACCAGGGCGCTGACTCCGAGCGGGCCAAGCCGCCTGACGAGCGCTTTCGCGACCCCGCCCTCGTCGGCCATCACGATGACCCGGCTCCCCTCGCCGAGCGTCACGGAGGTGGGCTTGCACCACTGCACGGGAGGCCGCAGCACTGGCACCGGTATGCGCCGGGGCAGTCGCTGCGCCGCTGCCACGTCGCCGATGAAGGCCGGCTCCGCCTGCAGCGACGCCGGTGCCGCTTGGGTTTCCGGCGCGGCGGGCTGGCTTGACGCCGCAGGCTGGCTTGACGCGGGCGGCGCGGACTGGGCTGGCACGGCGTGGTCGCGGACGAAGCCGATCACGTGCGTGAGCGTGGGGAAGTCCCGCAGCTTCAGGTCGTCCTGGCGGGGAATGGCGAACCGCTCCCGCACCGCGGCGAACACCTCCGCCTGCTTGACCGTGTCCACGCCGAGGTCGGCTTCCAGGTCTAGGTCGAGGTCGAGCAGGTCACGCGGGTAGCCGGTGAGTCCCTCCACCACATCGAGCACCGCCTCGACGACCGGGTCCGCGCCCGGCTGCGCCGCCTCCGCCGGAGCCTGGGCCGCCTCCGCCGACACGGCGGCCGACGGTGCCTGCTCCGCGTGGTCGCGGACGAAGCCGATCACGTGCGCGAGAGTGGGGAAGTCACGCAGCTTCAGGTCCTCCTGCCGCGGGATGGCGAACCGCTCCCGGACCGCGGCGAACACCTCGGCCTGCTTGACCGTGTCCACCCCCAGGTCGGCTTCCAGGTCCAGGTCCAGGTCGAGCAGGTCACGCGGATAGCCCGTCAGGCTCTCCACCACATCGAGCACCGCCTCGACGACCGGGTCCTCGCCCGGCTGCGCCGCCTCCGCCGGAGCCTGGGCGGTCTCCGGCGGCGCGGCGGCCTGCGGTGCCTGCTCCGCGTGGTCGCGGACGAAGCCGATCACGTGTGAGAGCGTGGGGAAGTCCCGCAGCCTCAGGTTCTCCTGCCGCGGGATGGCGAACCGCTCCCGCACGGCGGCGAACACCTCGGCCTGCTTGACCGTGTCCACACCCAGGTCGGCTTCCAGGTCCAGGTCCAGGTCCAGCAGCTCACGCGGATAGCCGGTCAGGCTCTCCACGACATCGAGCACCGCCGCGGGGATCGGATCGGCTGCCTGCGGTTCCGCTGCGATGGTCTGCACAGGTGCCGCGACGGGCGCCGCTGCCGCCGTGGCCGTCGGTGCCGGGGCGGGCGCCATTACCATCGTGGGCATCGGTGCCGCGGCCGGCGCGGGGGCCGGCTGTGCCGCTGG
>Ga0318497_10001008_pt1 | contig 10157 bp, 7 predicted proteins | sample GRESIP109b1f23_FD_203754 | JGI IMG/M metagenome (GOLD analysis project Ga0318497, IMG submission 203754) | Tropical soil microbial communities from Luquillo Experimental Forest, Puerto Rico - GRE.SIPMG.109b1f23 | ecosystem: Environmental > Terrestrial > Soil > Tropical forest > Bulk soil... | reverse complement strand
TCGAAGTCGAGGGCGCGGCCCGGGGTGGCGGGGATGCGGCCCAGGCGGCGGCCCAGATCCGCGACGGCGGCGCGGACCGGCGGCTCGGCCAGCACCCGGAGGCCGAACGCCAGCGATGCGGGACTGACGTCGTACCGGCGCTCGAGTTCGAGCGCGGCGGCCACCGCCTCCAGATCCGCCTCGCTGAACTGCCGGTGCGACGGCCCGGCTGGCCCGCGCGGCGCGGCACCCGGCCCCGAAAGCCCAGAAGGCCCGGAAGGCCCGGAAGGCCACGGCAGCGGGTCGCGAACTTGGGGCAGGAGGCCGAGGTCCTCGCGGTAGCGGAGCATGCGTGCCGACGTGCCGAGCCGCCTGGCGGCCTCCGAGATGCGCATGGACACAAACCTTAACAATTTTGTGTCAAGAAGGCCCCGGAAAAAGTGCGGGGACCGCCCATGGTCCCGTAGCGTGGAGCCGACACGAGCACGAGCCACCGATACCGTTCGGCCGTAAAGAATCAAAGGGAGAACGCATGTCCGCGGATCAGCTTCCGTACCAGGTTGCCGACATCTCGCTCGCCGCCTTCGGGCGCAAGGAGATCCAGCTGGCCGAGCACGAGATGCCCGGGCTGATGGCGGTGCGCGAGGAGTACGCGCCGAACCAGCCGCTGCGCGGGGCGAAGATCACCGGCTCCCTGCACATGACGATCCAGACGGCGGTGCTGATCGAGACGCTGACCGCGCTGGGCGCGCAGGTCCGCTGGGCCAGCTGCAACATCTTCTCCACCCAGGACCACGCGGCCGCCGCGGTCGCGGTCGGCCCGGACGGCACCCCGGACGACCCGAAGGGCATCCCGGTGTTCGCCTGGAAGGGGGAGACCCTCGAGGAGTACTGGCGCTGCACCGAGCTGGCGCTGACCTGGCCCGGCGGTGACGGCCCGAACATGATCCTGGACGACGGCGGGGATGCCACCCTGTTCGTGCACAAGGGCGCCGAGTACGAGAAGGCCGGGGGAGTCCCGAGCCCGGACCGCGATGACCCCGAGGAGTGGGTGATCATCCTGGACCGGCTGCGCAACTCGCTGGCCGACCACCCCGGCAAGTGGACGCGCGCGGCCAGCACCATCAAGGGCGTGACCGAGGAGACCACCACCGGCGTGCACCGGCTGTACGAAATGGCGAAGAGCGGGAGCCTCCTGTTCCCGGCCATCAACGTCAACGACTCGGTGACCAAGTCCAAGTTCGACAACAAGTACGGCTGCCGCCACTCGCTCATCGACGGCATCAAGCGCGGTACGGACGTGCTGATCGGCGGCAAGGTCGCGCTCGTCTGCGGCTACGGCGACGTGGGCAAGGGCTGCGCGGAGAGCCTGCGCGGCCAGGGCGCCCGGGTCATCGTCACCGAGATCGACCCGATCTGCGCGCTGCAGGCGGCGATGGACGGCTACCAGGTGGCCACCCTCGAGGACGTGGTGAGCACCGTGGACATCTTCGTCACCGCCACCGGCAACCGCGACGTGATCACCGCCGGCCACATGAGCCGGATGAAGCACCAGGCAATCGTGGGCAACATCGGCCACTTCGACAACGAGATCGACATGACGGGCCTGGCCAAGACCCCCGGCGTCCGCCGGACCGTCATCAAGCCGCAGGTCGACGAGTGGACCTTCCCGGACGGGCACGCCATCATCGTGCTGTCCGAGGGGCGCCTGCTGAACCTGGGCAACGCCACCGGGCACCCGAGCTTCGTCATGTCCAACAGCTTCACCAACCAGGTCATCGCCCAGGTCGAGCTGTTCACCAAGACCGACGAGTACCCGACCGGCGTCTACACGCTGCCCAAGCACCTGGACGAGAAGGTCGCCCGGCTGCACCTCGACGCGCTCGGCGTGCGGCTCAGCCAGCTCACCAAGGAGCAGGCGGACTACATCGGCGTGCCGGTGGACGGCCCGTACAAGCCGGAGCACTACCGTTACTGACATCGCCGACGCGGGGCTCGCCGCCGAGGGGGACGCCCGCATCCGCTACGCCGAACGGGCCATGCCCCTGCTGACCGCGCTCCACCAGCGGTTCGCGAAGGACCGGCCCTTCGAGGGACTCGGCGTCGCCGCCTGCCTGCACATCACGGCCGAGACCGCCATGCTGGTCCGGCTGCTGCGGGCAGGCGGTGCCGCCGTCTCCCTGGCGGCGTCCAACCCGCTGTCCACCCAGGACGACATCGCCGCCGCGCTCGCCGTCAACCACGGCATCGCGGTCTTCGCCCGGTCCGGGGTCGACCGCAAGGGCTACTACCGCCACATCGAGGCGGCGCTGCGGAACACCGCACCGGACCTGGTCATGGACGACGGCGGCGACCTGGTCAACACGCTGCACACCAGGGCCGCGGCGCTGTTGCCGAACGTCAAGGGCGGCTGCGAATCCACCGCCACGGGCGTGATCAGGCTGCGCCGGATGGCCGCCGAGGGCGCGCTCGCCTTCCCGGTGATCGCGGCCAACGACACCGCGGTCAAGCGCATGGTCGGCAACACCTGCGGGACCGGGCAGTCGGCCATCGACGGCATCCTGCGCGCCACCAACACCCTGCTGGCGGGCAAGACCGTGGTGGTGGCCGGGTTCGGGGCCAGCGGCCGCGGGGTGGCCGAGTACGCCCGCGGCTTCGGCGCCCGGGTGATCGTGACCGAGGTCGACCCGGTGCGGGCGCTGGACGCGTCGCTGCGCGGGTTCCGCGTGCTGCCGATGGCCCAGGCGGCGCCGCTCGGCGAGGTGTTCGTCACCGTCACCGGATCTGTGGACGTCATCGGCGCGGACCACCTCGGCGTCATGCGCGACGGCGCCATCCTGGCCAACGCGGGCCACTTCGACGTGGAGATCGACGTGCGGGCGCTGAACGCGCTCGCCGTGGCCGTGCACCCCGACGTGCGGCCGCACGTGGACGCCTACGAGCTCGGCGACGGCCGGACCCTGCTGCTGCTGGCCGAGGGGCGGGTGGTGAACCTGGTCGCGGCCGAGGGGCATCCCCCCGAGGTGATGGACCTGGCCTTCGGCATCGAGGCGCTCGCCCTGGCCTGGCTCGCGGGCGCGGTGCAGTCAAACACGGGGGACAAGCTCCCGGCCGGGGTGCACGAGGTGCCCGCCGGCATCGACGCCGAGGCCGCGGGCCTGGTGCTCGCCACCACCGGCACGTCGATCGACGCGCTCACCCCGGCGCAGCTGGCCTACCGGGAGTCCTGGCGCATCGGCTCCTGAGCTCAAGGCCCGAGCTCAGGCCCGGCTGCCGACCTCCGCGGGCACCTTGGCCGGCGGCGTCCCGCCGGTGTCCGCGGTGTCCGCGGACGGCGGCCGGGTCAGCACCATCCACCCGATCAGCCCGAGCGGGTAGACGAAGTACCCCCACCGGGTGGCCGGCGCCAGGGTGAACATCACCGCGAGCCCGAGCGCGAGGCGCCAGGCCGCGGCGCGCCCGTCGGCCGGCGGCCGGACGATGAGCGATATCGCGAAGCCGATCCCGGCCGCGAACAGCAGGGCGACCGCGGCCCAGTGACCCGCCATCCCGGTGGTGGCCAGCAGGTGCCCGGGCAGCGGGCTGGCGGCCGGCGTCTTGTGCGCGCTCAGGCCGAGCGGGAACAGCACGGTGTTCTGCAGGAACGCGTACGGGTCGAGCAGCGCCGCCGGGGCCAGCGCGGCGGCCAGCAGGCCGGTCACCAAGATCACGACGCCGATGAAGCGCCAGACGGCCTGGGCGCCGTGCCGGACGGCCACCGCGGCGGCGAACACCGGGACCGCGGGCCAGGCGGTCGCCTTCATCGCGCACGCGACCCCGAGGGCCAGCGCCGCGCGGAACAGCCCCGACGGGCGCGCGATCAGCGCCAGGGTGAGGAACATCAGCGCGATGACCGGCGGGTCGGTGATCCCGACCGCCAGCGGGAACGCGATCACCGGGGAGGCGGCGAAGAACACGGTGGACAGCGTGGTGTTGTGCCGGCACGAGTCGCAGTGCCGGTGCGGCGCGGCGACCGTGAACGCCGCCCAGATCAGCGCGATGGACACCGCGGTGAGCCACAGCCGGGGGTCGGCGAACAGACCCGACGCGCCCAGCGCCCGCGGCAGGCCGAACACCGCCATGACCGGCAGGTACGGGTTGTAGGACAGCCAGTTGTCCAGCGCCCCGGCCGGCAGGTAGGGGCTGCCGTGCTGCAACAGCAGCACCGCCGACCGCGAGATCACCTGTACCTCGGGCGTCGGCGACACCCGGGTGACGAGCCAGGTCACCGGCGCGGCCAGCGCCCCCGCCAGGGAGACCAGCATGGGCCAGATGACCGGCACGTTTGTGTGCCTGGTGAGCCAGATGATGAGCGTGGTCAGCCCGTAGCCGACCGCCGCCCAGATGGCCCAGGTCCGGTCCGCGTGGCCGGTGTCGATGGCCAGCGCGGTGGCGTAGATGGTGAATGCCCCGTTAGCCGCCAGCAGCCGGTTACGGCTCAGCCAGTGCTGATGGATAAGCGCTGAGTGATTGTTGTCAATCTCAGTAGGTTCCTTCTCGGCCTCTACCTGCGTGCGTTCCACTGTGCCGGTACCCGCCCGTCCACGCGTTATTCCCCTGTGATGTGTCCAGCTTCGGCCATTCCAGACCGGTAGAACTGCCCCCGATAGCAGCCAAATCAGCCTATCACTCAGGAGTTACGGAACGGCTTTTTAAGCGGGTCCCGGCCGGGGTGGCTAGGGCAGCTTCCAGTCGACCGGCGCGGCCCCCTGCTGCTCCAGGAGCTTATTAGCGCGGCTGAACGGACGTGAACCGAAAAATCCGTTATGAGCCGAATTTGGACTCGGATGCGCCGACTCGATGGCCGGGACGCCGCCGAGCAGCGGCACCAGCGTGCGCGCGTCGCGGCCCCACAAGATCGCCACCATCGGAGTCCCCCGCCGCCCGGCCAGGGCCCGGATGGCCTGCTCGGTCACCTGCTCCCAGCCCTTGCCCCGGTGCGAGGCCGGCTTGCCCGGCTGGACGGTGAGCACCCGGTTCAGCAGCAGCACGCCGCGCTCGGCCCACGGGGTCAGGTCCCCGTTCGACGGCCGCGGGAAGCCGAGGTCCGCGGAGTACTCGGTGAAGATGTTGACCAGGCTCGGCGGCAGCCGCCGCACCTCGGGCGCGACCGAGAAGCTGAGCCCGACCGGATGGCCGGGCGTGGGGTAGGGGTCCTGGCCCACGATGAGCACGCGCACGACGTCGAACGGCTGCTTGAACGCCCGCAGCACGTTGTCCCCGGCCGGCAGGTACTTGCGCCCGGCCGCGATCTCCGCCCTCAGAAACTCGCCCATCGCGGCGATCCGGTCCGCCACGGGCTCGAGCGCCTCGGCCCAGCCCGCGTCGATGATGTTGCTCAACGGCTCCGCCATGGTCAGCACTGTATCGGCGGCTACCGGCAAAACGGGTACCGAACGGGCCGGGTGTCACGCCCCGGCCCGGCTCACCGCCCGGCCCTGGGCGCGGACGGCGGCGGCGAAGGCCGCCGCGTCGCGGGGCGCGGCGCCGCCCTGGTCGTTGTTGAAGTAGACGTACACGTCCAGGCCCTCGGCCCAGGTCGCGGCGATCCGGTCCGCCCAGGCGCGCAGCGTCGAATCGCGGTAGCGCGGCCAGCCGGGGCCGTCGTCGCCCTCGTGGAACCGCAGGTACCCCCAGTCGGCCGTGCGCCAGAGCGGCGTCACCGCGGTCCCGGCCCGGTCCGCCCAGCACAGGGTGGCGTTCCTGGCCGCCAGGACGTCCCGCACCTCGGCGGACTGCCACGACTCGTGCCGGGGCTCGACCGCCACCCGGATCCCGGCCGGGAACCGGGCCAGGCACTCGTCGAGCAGCCGCGGGGCGGCCCGCAGGTCCGGCGGCAGCTGCAGCAGCACGGGCCCGAGCCGGTCGCCGAGCCCGGCGGCCGCGTCGAGCAGCCGGCGCACCGGTTCGGCCGGGTCGCGCAGCCGCCGCACGTGGGTGAGGTAACGGCTGGCCTTGACGGTCATCACGAAGTCGCGGCCGACCCGGTCCCGCCAGCCGGCGAAGGTTTCCCGCGGTGGCAGCCGGTAGAAGGTCCCGTTGTTCTCGACCGTGGCGAACCGGCTCGCGTAGTGCTCCAGCCAGCGCCGCTGCGGAACGCCGGCCGGGTAGAACGTGCCGCGCCAGTCCCGGTACTGCCAGCCGGAGGTGCCAACGAGTACTCTCCCCCAGGGGGACGACTCCCCCGGCTGCCACGCCCTGTTCCGTCGCATTTGAGTTTCGTCTACCCTTATGCCGGAAAAGCTATCCCTGAACCGGTGTCGCTTACCTGGTAATTAGGGGTAGCCTGCGTCCACGCAGAGTCAATCAACTGGAACGATGGGGCCCATGAAAGGTCGTGTGCTTGTCGTCGATGACGACGCCGCCCTCGCCGAGATGCTCGGGATCGTGCTGCGCGGTGAGGGATTCGAGCCGACTTTCGTCTCCGACGGCGACAAGGCGGTCGAGGTTTTCCGTGAATCACGGCCTGATCTGGTCCTCCTCGACCTGATGCTGCCGGGCTCCGACGGGATCGACGTGTGCCGTCAGATCCGCGCCGAGTCCGGGGTGCCGATCGTGATGCTGACCGCGAAGACCGACACCGTGGACGTGGTCCTCGGCCTGGAATCCGGCGCCGACGACTATATCGTCAAACCGTTCAAGTCCAAGGAACTGGTCGCGCGGGTCCGCGCCCGGCTGCGCCGGACCGATGAGCCCGCGCCGGAGATGCTCCAGATCGGTGACATCGTCATCGACGTGGCCGGCCACTCGGTGAAGCGCGAAGGCGAGACGCTCAACCTCACCCCGCTCGAGTTCGACCTGCTGGTCGCGCTGGCCCGCAAGCCGAGGCAGGTCTTCACCAGGGAGGTCCTGCTCGAGCAGGTCTGGGGCTACCGGCACGCCGCGGACACCCGGCTGGTCAACGTGCACGTGCAGCGGCTGCGCGCGAAGATCGAGAAGGACCCCGAGCATCCCGAGATCGTCGTGACGGTCCGCGGTGTCGGTTACAAGGCGGGTCCTGGCTGAGCCCGCGTTGTTCAAGGTGGCGTCGGCGCGCGCGGGCAGGCAGCGGAACTGGGTTACTGCCTTCCGCCGGTCAGCCTTCGGCCGGGCCATCATCCGGCGGCTGCCCGCCCCGTCCAAGCGCTGGCTCCGGATCGGGCGCCGGTGGCAGCGCAGCGCCTTTGCGCGGATCAGGCTGCGCTGGCACCGCTCGCTGCAACTGCGCGTGGTCTCCACCACCCTGGTCCTTTCCGTCCTGGTCATCGCGGTCCTCGGCTTCTTCCTGATCCAGTCGGTGGCGGCCGGCCTGCTCAGCAACGCGGAGAACTCAGCCGATGCCCTGGTCAGGAACGGCCGGACCAGCGCGATCGGGCAGTCCAGCGTGAACGTGCTCGCCCCGGCGGCGCCGTACGATACGGCCACCGTGGTAAGCGTGGCCACCACCACCGCCCGGACGCTGCAGCAGCCGAGCGGGACCACCGGCAGCTACCTCGTTTTCATTCAGCTGACCGACATCGTCCCCGCCATCGTGCACTGGGTCGGCCAGACCAACGTGAACGTCACCGCGACGATCCCGCCGACCCTGATCGCCAAGGTGAAGGACGAGCAGAAGAGCGAGGAGTTCGACAACAAGCACAACGTCCCGCCGGTCTACGAGCCGACCACGCTGGTCTACAACTCGGGTACCTCAGTGCCCGCCCTGGCCGTCGGCGTCCCGCTCGGCGGTTACTACCAGCTGTATTACGTGTTCCCGTTCACCCAGCAGCAGGCCACCCTGATGCTGGTGCAACGCGTCCTGGTCGGCGTGGGCCTGGCCGTCGTCGTGCTGCTGGCCGCGATCGCGTCGCTGGTGACCAGGTGGGTGGTGCTGCCGGTCCGGCACGCCGCCCAGGCCGCCCAGCGCGTGTCGGCCGGGCACCTGGGGGAGCGCATGCAGGTGCACGGCGTAGACGACCTCGCGGCCCTGGCGACCTCCTTCAACGAGATGGCGGCCAGCCTGCAGGGCAAGCTCCGCGAGCTCGAGGACCTCTCCAACGTCCAGCGGCAGTTCGTCTCGGACGTGTCGCACGAGCTCCGCACGCCGCTGTCCACCATCAAGATGGCCGCCGACCTGCTCTTCGAGGCCCGCGCGGAGCTTGACGCGGCGGCCGGCCGGTCGGTGGAGCTGCTGCAGAGCCAGCTGGACCGGTTCGAGTCGCTGCTGGTCGACCTGCTCGAGATCAGCAGGTTCGACGCCGGCGCGGCCACCCTGGACGCCGAACTCGTGGACGTGTGCGACCTGGTACGCCGTTCGGCCGACGACGCGCAGCAACTGGCCGAGCGCCGCGGCAGCCGGATCGAGTTCCGGCTGCCCGCGACCGGCTGCTTCGCCGAGGTCGACCGCCGCCGGGTCGAGCGCATCCTGCGCAACATCCTGGTGAACGCGGTCGAGCACGGCGAGGGCAAGGACGTGGTGGTCACCACCGCCATGGACAGCGACGCGGTCGCCGTCTCGGTCAGGGACTACGGCGTCGGGCTGCGGCCCGGTGAGGAGCAGAAGGTCTTCGACCGGTTCTGGCGGGCCGACCCGGCGCGGGCCCGCAGCACCGGCGGCACCGGCCTGGGCCTGGCCATCTCGCTCGAGGACGCACGGCTGCACGGCGGCTGGCTGCAGGCCTGGGGCGAGCGGGGCAAGGGCTCGGTATTCCGGCTGACCCTGCCGCGGGTCGCCGGGCAGGAACTCGCCGGCTCCCCGCTGCCGCTCGGGCCGGACGAGGCCGAGGTCGCCCCCGCCGACCTGGGCCCTGGTGCCCGTCCCGCGACGGAGATCACCCGGGTGACCTCGCATGGCTAGCGCGGGATCGCGGCCCCCGCGGCGCCGGCTGACGCGGGCCTGGCGGGCGTGCGTGCTGGCCGCCGCGGCCGCCTCCGTGGCGGGCTGCGTGGGCATGCCGAACAGCGGCTCGCCGGGCACGTTCAGCGCGACCCCGCAGGACACCTCTCAGGACTCCGACTTCATCGGGGCGGTCCCGGCCGGGCCGCAGTCCGGCTGGGGTCCCTCCGACATCGTGACCGGGTACCTGAACGCGACCATCAGCTATCCGGCCTACTCGACGATCGCCGAGCAGTACCTGGCCAGCCCGGCCGGCAAGAACTGGGCGCCGAACTGGTCGGTCACCGTCGTCGATCAGGTCAGCGTGTCCCCCAGCGTCACCTACAGCGCCGACGGGAAGAGGGCCACGGTCGAGGTCTCGGGCGCGGTCCAGGCGTCGTTCAACGGGACCGGCCAGTACGTCGGGGCGCAGCAGGGCAACAACGGCACGCCGACCACCGAAGAGCACTTCACCCTGGTGAAGCAGGGCAAACAGTGGCGGATTACCAACCCGCCGAAGAACCGGATGCTCACCGAGCCCGACTTCGCCCAGGTGTACAAGCCGCAGGACCTGTACTTCTTCGACTCGACCGGACAGGTGCTCGTGCCCGACGCGGTCTTCGTGCCGACCGGGACCTCGTCCACGTCCCTGGCGACCAACCTGGTCACGGCGCTGCTGGCCAACCCGCAGCCGGTATGGCTGCAGAGTCAGGGCAACCCCACCCCGCCGGCCATCACCGAGTTCCCGCCGCATTCCAGCGCCAGGAACATCAACGTGACCGTCGACGGGACCACCGCGACGGTCAACCTCATCGGCGCGGCGGCCAGCGCGGGTCCCGTGGCCCGCCAGCAGATGGCCGCGCAGCTGGTGTGGACCCTGACCGGGCAGCCGGGCAACCCGGGCACCCCGCCGGGCATCCAGGCGGTCCAGCTCGAGTTCAACGGCAAGCCGTGGACACCGGGCACCCCGCCGTGTCCCGGCACCAGCGCACTGAGCCCGACCCTGAAACAGGCCATGTACGAGTGCAAGAACCCGTATCCGCTCGCCCCGTCCTCGACGTTCTACTACGTCGGCAACGGGCAGGCCTGGTCCCGGTGCGCCTCGGAGACCCAGGTGACCACCGGCATGATGGGCGCGGTCCTGCCCGTATTCAACCGGACCGGCGCGGTCACCCTCAACCAGGGCTGCACGTCCTCCGTGCACGCCACGTCGCAGCCCGTGCTGCCGGCCCAGCCGCACACCGTGGCGCCGCTGTCCATGGTCGCGGTGTCGCCCGACGGTAAGTACCTGGCCGGGGTGGGGCTG
>Ga0318497_10001007_pt1 | contig 10158 bp, 13 predicted proteins | sample GRESIP109b1f23_FD_203754 | JGI IMG/M metagenome (GOLD analysis project Ga0318497, IMG submission 203754) | Tropical soil microbial communities from Luquillo Experimental Forest, Puerto Rico - GRE.SIPMG.109b1f23 | ecosystem: Environmental > Terrestrial > Soil > Tropical forest > Bulk soil... | reverse complement strand
CGGCAGCGGACGACCCCCAGCCCAGGTCGTCCATCGATCCGGGCGCTCCCTGCAGGTACAGGCGCAGTTGGAGCGTGGACAGGTTCCGCGGCGAGGAGTTCCAGACGGCAAGATCCAAGGCCGTGTCGGAGCCGCTGGCCACTCGGCATCCTTGGACCACAGCGCCGGTGTCCATGGGGGTTCCGGCCGAATTCAGAAGCGTCAGGAACAATGCGGGAATGTTCATGTCCTTGACGTTACCGCCACCGGAAGCGATTCGCACCGGCTTCCACGACCCCCTTCGAAAGGAGCGTACTCGGATGGCGTTCGGGGGAACGCCTCCCTTCGGGTCCCGCGGTCTCCCGGACGACGAACCCCTCCCCGACCTTCCACGAAACGGCGTGGTTCCTCCCGGATCCGGCCATGCGGGCGCGCCCCGCCTTCGGAGAAAGGGCGTTTGCGACAATTTCTGGTCCAGTTCGCATTCCCCCCGGAGTTGACAGATCCGATCCGCAGGGCGCAGATTCTTCCCGCCTTCGGGTCTGCGAAAGCGGGGCGGAGGGGCCGAGTCGCCCCTCGATGCCCGGGAATGCCGTTGAAATCGGCAGCGGACCAGCCACTGTGAGGGGTGCGGCGCGAGCCGCGACCGAAGTCCGAGAAGCCACTGGAGAGATCCGGGAAGGCGGACCCAGGACCCCGAGCCAGGAGACCTGCCCGAGGTGCCGTCGCAAGAGCGGCGGCTTCGTGCCATGCCTCTGGGAGTGGGCAATGGGTTCAGGGACATCCTTGGCGCCTGGGCGCCGTCCGAGCCAGCCGATCCCCGGAGACTTCGTCGCCTAGGAGATCGCCGGATGCACATCATGGAAGGTTGGCTGCCCGCGCGCCATGCGCTGGGTTGGACCCTGGTCGCTTCCCCCTGCGTGGCCCTCGGCTTCGGTCGCCTGTCGCGCCGGACCCGCGAACATCCGGCCGAGAAGCTCCATCTGGGGGCCTGCGCCGGATTCGTCTTCGCGCTCTCGGCCCTCAAGCTCCCGTCGGTGGCGGGCAGCTGCTCCCACCCCACCGGCATCGGGTTGGGCGCGGTCCTGGTGGGACCCGGGACCATGGTGGTGCTGGGCACGCTGGTGCTCCTGTTCCAGGCCCTGTTCCTGGCCCACGGGGGGATCACCACGCTGGGAGCCAACGCCTGCTCGATGGCGATCGCGGGGAGCCTGGTGGCCTGGGGCTTCCACCGCCTGGCCCGGGTGCTGGGGATGCCCCGCGGAGTCGCCCTCTTCCTCGCGGCCTGTCTTTCCGACCTGGCCACCTACGCCGTCACGTCGGTCCAACTGGGGATGGCCTTTCCTTCCGGGCAGGGAGGGGTCGCCGCCTCCACCGCGAAGTTCCTCCTGGTCTTCCTCCCCACCCAGGTGCCGCTCGCGGTCGCGGAGGGATTCCTGACGGTTCTTGTCGCGAACCTCCTGCGGTCCCGGTTGGGGAGCGACCCCCGGTTCGCGGCCCTGGAGGGGAGCGCCTGATGGGACCGCGCGCCAGGAACGCGTGCCTGGCGGCGGCGGCCGTCGCGTTCGCCCTGGGAGCCCTGGCTCTTCCCCGACCCGGACGGATGGAGGGGTTCCGGGGCACCGACGACCGGGCGAAGGAGACCATCTCCCGCATCGATCCCGTCTACCGACCCTGGTTCCGATCCCTCTGGGAACCTCCCGGCGCGGAAGTCGAATGCCTGCTCTTCGGGATCCAGGCCGCCGCGGGAGCGGGGCTGCTCGGTTTCGCGCTCGGCCACCGGCACGGGCGACGCGCGGTGGGATCCGATGCGTAGGCTGGAGGAGGGAGCCCTGGTTTCGCGGTGGCGCGACCGACCCGCCGAGGTCCTGGTCCTTTGCGCGGGCCTGGGGATCGGCGCACTTTGCATCCCTTCCCTCTTCGCGGGATGCGCCGCGATGGTCGTGGCCTTCCTCGGCGTCGCCGCCGCGGGGGTGCCGTCGGCGCCGTTTCGCCGCGCCCTGGCGGGCGGATCGGTCTTCGCACTCCTGGCCCTGCTCCCCTTGTCGGTGGCCGTGGACCTGCGCGAAGGGATCCGACCTTCCTTCGATCCGGACGGATTCCGTCTTGGAGTCGCGGCAACCGCGCGCGCGACGGGCGTCTTGTCCGCCACCCTCCTGCTCTCCTCGACCTTGCCTTTCCCGCGCCTGGTCGGATTCCTCCGGCGGCTCGGATGTCCGTCGGCGGCCGTCGACCTCGCCTCGCTGGTCCACCGCGAGATCTTCCTGCTCGAAGAGGGATTCGCCGGCCTCCGGGAGGCCCTCGGCAGCCGAGGCGGCTGGAGGAACGGACGAACGATCCGCCGGTCCCTGGCCCTGGCCGCGGCGTCCCTCCTGGCGGGGTCCGCGCAAAGGTCGGGCCGGCTCGCCGAAGGACTCGCCTCCCGAGGCTCCCCGGACGGAAACGTCCTCTACCCGGCCCCGGAACTCGCCTGGTCGTGGCGTGGAATCGGGATCGCCGTCGCGATCCCCGCGGCCACAGGCCTTCTGTCGAATTGGATCGGAGGACGGTTTGGGATCTGAACTCCTGGAACTTCGCGGCGTCGACTACGCATTCCCCGGAGGGATCTCCCTCTCCAGACGTTTTCCGTCCATCCGGTCGGAGGCGATCGCGGGCACCTCGCTTTCGGTGCGGGCCGGCGAATCCATCGCCGTCCTCGGGCCCAACGGATCCGGGAAATCGACCCTCCTGCGCCTGTGCGACGGTCTGGTCGAACCCGACCGGGGCGAAGTCCGGTGGAAGGGGGAAGACGTGCACCGCTCGCGCTCGGCATTGGCGCGATTGCGCACCGAGGTCGGATTCCTGTTCCAGGATCCCGACGACCAGCTGTTCGCCGGAAGCCTGCTCGAGGACGCCGCGTTCGGCCCGCTGAACCTGGGAATGACCCACGAGCGCGCGCGGGACAGGGCGCGGGAGGCCTTGGAGACCGTGGGTCTTTCGGCCTTCGAGGATCTCCCCCCGCACCTGCTGAGCCAAGGGATGCGCAAGCGAGCGGCCCTGGCCGGGGTCCTCGCCCTCCGACCTCGGCTCCTGCTGCTCGACGAACTCTCCGCGGGTCTGGATCCCGCGAGTCTGGAGACCCTCCTGGAAGTGCTTTCGCGGGCGAGGACCGACGGAGTCGCGATCGTGGTCGCCACGCACGACCTGGAATTCGCCCGGGAATGCACCGCGCGCGCCGTGGTCCTCTCGGAAGGACGCCTGGTCTGCGACGGCCCGACGGAAGACGTTCTCGCGGACCGCACCCTCCTCTCGGAGATCGGCCTCTTCCGGGCCGTGGCGGTGGCTCCGTGAACCGGGGGTTCGTGCTCGCCGCCCCGTCGAGCGGGACAGGCAAGACCTCGCTGTGCTGCGGGATCCTCGCCGCGCTGCGCCAACGCGGCGTCGCGGTGCGGGCCGCCAAGTGCGGTCCGGACTACCTGGATCCCCTCTGGCTGTCCCGGGCCGCGGGCTCCTCCTGCCCCAACCTCGATCCCTGGATGGCGGGCGAAGACGGCGTGCGCGCGCTTGCCGGAGGCGGTGGGACCCTCCTGGTGGAGGGTGCGATGGGGCTTTACGACGGAATCCGTCCCGAGTCGGACGCGGGGTCGGCGGCCGAAGTGGCTCGGATCCTCGGTCTCCCCGTGGTGCTGGTCGTCGACGCCTCGGGATCGGCGCGCACCGTGGCAGCCGTGGTGCGCGGTCTCCGGGACCTGGGTCCGGTCGACGTGGTCGGCGTGGTCGCCAACCGGACGGGAAGTTCGGCGCACGCCGATCTGGTGCGACGCGCGCTGGATTCCTGCGGCCTGCCACCGCTCCTGGGCCACGTGCGCGAAGGGGCCTTTCCCCCGCTCCCCGAACGGCACCTGGGCCTCCTCCCACCGCCCGAAGGCGACGACACCCTGTTCGATCGCCTGGCCGCCGCGGTGGAGGAAGGGATCGACCTGGATGCGCTGCTCGGCGCCGCCCGCCCGATCGCCGGACGCGACCCGCGTCCCGTCGCGACGGTTTCCGGCATCGGGCTGCGGCTGGGCCTCTCGCGGGACGCGGCCTTCCGCTTCGCCTATCCGCCCGTGGTCGACGCTCTGGAGGAGGCCGGAGTGGAGGTGATCCCCTTCTCCCCCCTGCGCGACCCGTGCGTTCCGGAAGGTCTCGACGGATTGTGGCTGTGCGGCGGATATCCGGAAGTCCATGCGGCGGAACTCTCATCGAACGGGCCGATGCTCCGTTCGGTGCGGGAATTCTGTCGGTCGGGACGTCCCGTACTGGCCGAATGCGGCGGGCTCATCTACCTGGCGCAGACGATTTCCGACATGGAAGGGGCGACCCATCCGATGTGCGGGGTGGTTCCCGCCGCGGGGCGCATGGGCCGCGACCTCCGCGCCCTGGGGTACCGCGAGGCGCAGGCCCGGGAGGACCATTTCCTGGCTTCGCGGGGATCCATCGTCCGCGGGCACGAGTTCCACTACGGCGACCTGGAGGGCGAACCTTCGGGATCCTGGAGGTCGGCCTGGGAACTGTCCGACGGCCGGGGCTCGGCGAGGACAGAAGGTTGGTGGAACGGATCGGTGCTGGCCACCTGGCTGCACGGTTGGTTGCGCAGCCCCGAGATCCTCGATCGTTGGATCGCGAGCCTGCGGGAAGGGAGGACGAAATGACGGGTTGCCTGGGGAGGCGACTCCTGGACCAACCGGTCTCCGGCGAGGAGATCGAACGGCGCAGCTTCGAGGCCATCGAGCGGATGGGGGTGCGGTACGGTCGGTCGTCGGCGGAGTGGACCATCGCGCGGCGGATGATCCACACCTCCGGCGACACGGGTCTGGTGCGCGGCTTGGTGTTCTCCGGTGCGTGGGAGGCCGAGGCGATCCGGGCGCTGCGGGCGGGTGAAACCGTGTACTGCGACGCCTCCATGGCGCGATCGGGGATCTCGCGACACCGGTTGGAACGGGCCTCGCGCCAGGTGCCGGAAATCGTCTGCGAAGTGGGTTCGCCCGACGTGGCCGAGGCCGCCCGCACCACGGGCCTTCCTCGGTCGGTCCACGCCGTGCGCAAGGCCGCCTCCGCCCTGGGCGGCGGGGGAATCTGGCTCTTCGGGAACGCCCCCACCGGCCTGATGGAACTGGTGCGCCTGTGGACGGAGGAGGGCTACCGCCCCTCCCTGGTCGCCGCGCTCCCGGTGGGATTCGTGCACGTGGTGGAAAGCAAGGAGGAATTCCTCGGAACGGGTCTGCCGGGGATCGCCCTGCGCGGATCGCGCGGTGGATCCCCGCTGGCCGTAGCGTGCTTGCACGCGCTGTGCTCCCTCGCGGAGGTCGCGTCTTGAGCGCGGTGGTCCTGCTCGGGCACGGGAGCCGCGCGCCGGGAGCCTCCGATTCCATGGACCGGGTGGCCGCCGCCCTGGGCGCGCGCACCGGAGCGAGCGTGCACGTGGCGCACATGGAGCTCGCGGAGCCTTCGTTGGCGCAAGTGCTGGAGGAGATCCACACGCGGGGGGAGCGCGAGGTCACCGTGGTCCCCTACTTCCTGCACCTGGGCATCCACCTGCGGGAAGACATCCCCGGCCTGGTCGCCGATTGCCTGGAGCGCCTGCCCGGGATGTCGGTGCGCATGGCTCCCCACCTGGGATTCGACGAAGCCCTGGTCGACGTGGTGGAGCGGCGCCTGGAGCAGGCCTTCCCGACGGAAGAGGAAGGATGAATCCGACCACGGGAACTTGCGCCGCCGCGGCCGCCAAGGGCGCGGCCCTGCACGCCGCCGGACGGCTGGAGCGATCGCGGGTGGAGGTTCCCCTGCCCGGGGGCGGAAGGATGGAGGTTCCGCTGATGGGCTGGGGTGGACACCGATCCGCTCCCTGGGCATCGGTGCGCAAACCCTCCAACGACGATCCCGACGCCACGCGCGGCGCCGTCGTGGTGGTCTCCCTTCGTCGAAGTCGGAATTTGACCTTCCGCGCCGGCCCCGGAGTCGGAACGGTCACGCGGCCCGGACTCCAGCTGCCGGTCGGCGAGCCCGCCGTGAACCCGGTCCCGCGGGCCCAGATCCGCGCCGCCCTGCTCGAGGCCGGAACCGACGCCTGGGAGGTGACCCTGGCGGTGCCCTCGGGGCTTGCCATCGCCCACAACACATTCAATCCCCGCCTGGGAATCGAAGGGGGGATCTCCATCCTCGGCACCTCGGGCGAGGTGAGACCCTGGTCGGAACAGGCCCTGGTCGCCTCCATCGCCGCCCACCTGGACGTGGTGCGCTCGAGCGGTGCGGAGCGGATCCTCCTTGTGCCGGGCCACATGGGAGCCCGCGCCGCAGCACGATGGTTCCCCGACCTGGAGCCCGTCGAGGTGGGGAACGCCTGGGGCAAGGCGGTGGACCTCCTGGCTCCGCGCGGTTTCCGCGAGGTCGTGGCCGTCGGGCACCCCGGAAAGCTCTCCAAGCTGGCGCAGGGGCAGTGGGACACGCATTCGTCGGAAGGATCGTCGGCGGCCGGTTGGGCACGTGCGTTCCTGCGCGGATCCGGGATCGAATTGACGGAATCCGCCACGCTGGAGGGATTGCTGCTTTGCGCGGGCTCTCGATGCGAGGAGGTCTCGGACCTGCTGGCCACAGCCGCCGCCCGGGCGATCGCCGAGCGCACGGGGATTCCCGCGCGGGTGGTGCTGGTCGATCTGGCGGGAAACAGGACGGGGGAGGGAAGATCGTGAACCGAGGAACCGCTTCGCTGGTGGGCTGCGGACCGGGAGGCGCCGACTGGGTGCTCCCCGCCGCCCATCGGGCCGTGGAGGAGTGCGACGTGGTGTTCGGACCGTCCGACCTCCAGGGCCTCTTTCCCCAAGCCCGCGGAGTCCGGTTGGCGATCCCCGTCCGCCCCGAGGCCGCGGCCCCCCTGGTGGAATCGACGCTGGCGCGGGGTCTCTCCTGCGCCGTTCTGGTGCGGGGCGACTGCGGCCTGCGCAGCCTGGCGGCGGGAATCCAATCGCGCCTTCCCACGGGGTCGTGCCGCAGGATCCCCGGTGTGAGTTCGGTGCAGGCGGCCTGCGCGGCCTTCGGTCTGGACTGGGAAAAGGCGCGGATCGTCTCGGCCCACGGACGCGATCCCGGAACCCTGGGACCGGAGGAGCGTGCGGCGCCGCTGCTGGCGGTGCTCGGCGGCGGCGACGGATTCGGACGGATCCTGTCTTCGATCCGTTCGCAAGCGGGCGGAACGAGGCTGCTCATCGCCTCCGATCTCTCTCTTCCCGGAGAGAAGCTCTCGGTCGTGGACGCGGGGTGCGAGATTCCCGTCGACCTCCCTTCGCGCACCGTGGCCCTCCTTCCGCGGGAGGAGCGCCCGTGAACGTCCTCCACGGAATCGGAGTGGGACCCGGCGCCCCCGACCTCCTCACCCTGCGCGCCATCCGGACGCTGGGGCGCTGCGCCGTGGTGGTCGGCCCCCGCCCCCGCGCCGGCGAATCGAGCCTGGCCGTGCGGATCGCGGGTCCGCACTTGTTTCCCACCGCCCGCGTCGAGGAGCTGGTCTTCCCCATGGTCCGCGATCCCCAACGTCTCCGGGAGGCGTGGGACGCCGCCGCTCTCCGCGTGCTGGAGCTGTTGGAGGAGGGCAACGTCGGGTTCCTCACCCTGGGCGACGCGTCGCTGTATTCCACCTGGACCTACCTGCGGGCGGCGGTGCTCGCGCGGCGTCCGGACCAGGTGGTGGCGACCGTCCCCGGAATCACCTCGTTCTGCGCGGCGGCGGCCCTCGCCGAGCTGCCCTTGGTGGAGGGAGACGAGTCCCTCCTGGTGGTCCCCTGGGCCTCGCGCCGGGATCGGCCCTGGCTCCGGGAAGCCCTGGAACAGGGCGAGGCCTGCGCCTTCCTGAAGGTGGCCGACCGGCTGGACGAACTGGACTCCGCCCTCCGCGGATCCGGTCGAACGGATTCCGTCCTGGTGTCGAGGGCGACCCTTCCCGAGGAATCCCTGGGCCGGGAGTGGCAGGAGGCGGGGGATCGGCCCGACGGTTACCTCGCCGTGGTCCTCAGTCGAGCGGAGGGATCGCGATGATCCACTTCGTGGGAGCGGGACCCGGCGATCCCGAACTCCTCACCCGCAAGGCCTACCGACTGCTGCGGGATTGCGAGGTCCTGGTCTGGGCCGGGAGCCTGGTCCATCCCGCCATCGCCGATCTCGCCCCGCCGATCTGCCGGCGGCACGATTCGGCGGGGATGGATCTGGAGGAGATCGTGGAGGTCCTCTCGGAGGCCGACCGTTCCGGACTCCGGACGGTGCGGTTGCACACCGGGGAGCCCAGCCTTTGGGGCGCGATCGGCGAACAGATCGAACGGCTGCGGGAACGGGGGCACGAAGTCGAGGTCGTTCCCGGGATCAGCGCCTTCCAGGCTGCCGCTGCCGCTCTGAGACAGGAACTGACACGCCCAGAGATCGCCCAGGCCGTGGTGCTCGCCCGGGCCCCGGGTCGAACGCCGGTGCCGCCCGGCCAGGAGCCCGAGGTCTTCGGGCGCACGGGAGCGACCCTCTGCCTGTACCTGTCCTCCGGAATCCTGGTGGAGACCATCGCCCGGCTGGTCCCCGAGATGGGATCCGATTGCCCCGCCGCCCTGGTGGCGCGCGCCTCCTGGCCCGAGCAGCAGGTGCTGCGCGGGACATTGTCGGAAATCCCGGCGCTGGCGCGCGAAGCGGGCATCGACCGGCTCGCGGTGCTGGTCGTCGGCCGCGCCCTGGCGGGAAACGCCCCTCCCTCGCGGCTCTACGACGCCGCGTTCGCGCACGGTTGGAGGGAGGCCCGGTGAGCGTCGCCGTCCTTTGCCTGACGCCTTCGGCCAAGCTCATGGCCGCCCACCTCGCGCGCGGGCTCGGGGCCGACCTGCACGCCCACCGCGGCGCGATGCCGCTCGAAGGGTCGACGGAATTCGTCCGACTCGGCGACCGTCTGGCGGAGCTGTGGGGATCGCGCGACGGGCTGGTGGTCGTGGCCCCCTCCGGGGTGGTGGTGCGGGGGATCGCTCCGTTGCTGGAAGGCAAGCTCGTCGATCCCGGAGTGGTGGCGGTGGACGCCCTGGGGCGGTGGGCCGTCCCGCTGTGCGGAGGCCACGAACGCGGCGCCAACGAGCTGTCGCGCCGGGTGGCGAACCTGCTGGGCGCCGAGGCGGTGGTCACGACCGCGACCGAGGCGGTCCGCGACCTCGTGGTGGGCATCGGGTGCCGCCGGGGCGCCCCGATGGCGGCCATCCGCGAGGCGGTCGACGCCGCCCTGGCCTCCCGACGGATGGATCCCGGACGGGTCCGGCTCTTCGCCACGGCTTCGCCCAAGCGCGACGAACCGGGGCTCCTGGAGCTTTCCCGGACCACGGGAATCCCGCTGGCCGTGGTCCACGACATCGAACTGCGCGCCCGGGTACGCGTACGCCGGACGGCGGCCTGGCGCCGGTTCCGTTTCCCATCGGTCTCGCAATCGTCGGCCCTGGCGGCCGGAAGGAGGACGCGTTGCATCCTGTCGAACTTCCGACGGAACTCGGTGGTGGTGTCCATCGCCCGGGAGTGCTCCGGGTGGTGGGACTCGGGCCCGGAGGCGCCGAGCACCGCACCCCCGCGGCCCTGACGGCCCTGGAGAACTCCGACCTCGTGGTGGGGTACGCGCCCTACGTGGACGCCGTGAAGCCCTGGCTCGGAGGGAAGGAGATCGTGCGCTCGGCCATGCGCGACGAGGTCGAGCGGGTGCGCCGCGCCTTGGAGGCGACGCGCTCGGGTCGCGCGGTGGCGCTGGTGAGTTCGGGCGACGCCGGCGTGTACGGGATGGCGGGCATCGCGCTGGAGATGGCCCAGGCGGAGTATCCGGAGGTGCCCGTCGAGGTGGTCCCCGGCATGACCTCCGCGCAGGCCGCCGCCGCCGCCCTGGGCGCCCCGCTCATGCTCGACTGGGCGGTGGTCAGCCTCTCCGACCTGATGGTCCCCTGGGAACGGATCTGCCGCAAATTGTCGGCGATCGCCGCCGGCGACCTCTGCTGCGTCCTGTACAACCCCCGATCCAAGGGCCGACCCGACCTGCTGTTCCGCGCCCTCGAGCTGCTGGGAGCCGGACGGCCCTCGGGGATCCCCGTCGCCTCGGTGCGCGCAGCGGGGACACCGGACCAGAGGGTGGTGCGGGGCGATCTGGGATCGTTCCCCGTCGAGGAG
>Ga0318497_10001005_pt1 | contig 10165 bp, 7 predicted proteins | sample GRESIP109b1f23_FD_203754 | JGI IMG/M metagenome (GOLD analysis project Ga0318497, IMG submission 203754) | Tropical soil microbial communities from Luquillo Experimental Forest, Puerto Rico - GRE.SIPMG.109b1f23 | ecosystem: Environmental > Terrestrial > Soil > Tropical forest > Bulk soil... | reverse complement strand
CCCGGCCGGTGACGACGGGCTCGCTCATCGCCGGTCGTCCGCGGGCCGGATGGCTTCGTGCTCAGGGCCGGCTCGCGACGCGCGCCGGCGGCGCCAGGCCCGCTGGGCCTGATCGACGGCGACCGCGGCCAGGAGGGCGCAGGTGGTTCCGAGCAGCAGCCCGGCTACCGCGTCCGACAGCCAGTGGGCGCCGAGGTAGGCCCGGGAGGCCGCCATCAGGATGGCGAAGACGGCCGCGGCCGCGCCCCAGGCGACCCGGCGCCTGCCGGGCGCAACCAGGGCGATGACCGCGGCGAACACGGTGACCGACGCCGCGATGGCATGACCCGAGGGGAACGACGCCCCGCTGGTGGCGACCAGCGAGCCGGGCGGCCGGGGCCGGTCATAGATGCCCTTGACCGGGCCGATGAGGATCTCCGAGAGCACCACGGCCGAGGCGAAGGCGGCCAGGTGCCACCACCGCCGCCGGAAGGCGAGATAGCCGCCTATGGCCAGGCGCACCGGGAGCGTCACGTAAACCAGCCCGAGGACGTTGAAGACCTTGGCCACCGCGGTGAAGGCCGGGGTCCGGCCCGAGATCATCAGCCGCAGCCAGGCATCGTCGACGTGCTGGACGTGGCCGAGCGCGCCGTGGACGGCCGCCACGGCGAACACGGCAGCGGTGAGCACGGCGAGGACCGCGGCGATCACGGCGTCGTGCCGCGGCGCGGCCAGGATCAGCGGCTCTTCCGGGCCGGACGTGGCCCAGGTGCTCAGCCGGGACACGGGGCACCTCGCCCGCACAAGGCTAGGTTCTCGGTCTGCCGGACGTAATGGACCAGCGTGGATCGGGGCTCGAACGTGATGGCGGTGTCGATGGGGATCGCGAGACTGGGCGCCGCGCCCGTGATGAAGCTGAACTGGTAGGTGACGCATCCGCCGGCGAAGGTGTACATCCGGTCCAGCGCGAAGCGCGGCACCAGGCTCAGCGGGCGCTCGAAACGCGCCGCCCCGGGCTGATCGGACGGGATCCGCGTGGCGCCGGATGTGTCGCACGCGGCAGTCAGGGTGATGGTGACCGCCTTGGCGCCGGCCAGATCGGAGTCCAGCCAAAACAGCGCGTGGCCGTTCCCGATGTCGGTGCCGCCGACGGTCCAGCCGGACGGCAGCGCCGCGATGCACGGCAGCTTGGCCGAGGAGGGCACGGCCTGCGCGGACAAGATCATCGAGTGGCCGGTGCCGCAGACCGGCGAGTTGGCCCCGAGGTTTGTGGCCGGCTTGAGCAGGCTGAGGCTGCTGGAGATCGCGGCGACCAGGACAAGGAACGCCGCGATGGCGAGCGCTACCCGTCGGGTTCCCCAGCGCTGCATCGCGATCGGCTCCCGCGGCGGCGCCAGAGCCCGGAACTCGCCGAGCAGGTCACGCGGGTCCCGCTTCATGACCGAGCGCAGCTGCGTCGGGCTGGCCACCCCGCGGGTAGCGGCGAAAGCCTCGGCCAGCTCATCCGGTGTGAAGTAGCGCAGCGCCCGACGGTACACCCGCTCCGGGTTGCTGCGCACCGCCAGCACCAGCATCATGTTGCCCAGGTCGACCGCCTCCCGCCACGGCGAGGGGCGCACCTGCACGAAGGCCACGTCGATCAGCAGCAGCTCCCCGTCGCGGACCATGAGGTTGCCCGGCTTGATGTCGCGGTGCGCGACGCCGGCGTCCCACAGCTTCCTGATCAGCAGCAGCCCCTGGTCGATGATGCTGTCGTCGATGTCCGCCTCGCCGACTTCCACCGCGCCGGTGAAGAACTCGGTGACCAGCAGGTACTCGCTCTCCGGCGTGATCTCCACGATCCCGTACGGCGTGGCGGTACGGACCCCCGAGTCGCGCAGCAGGCGCAGGACATAGTCCTCGTACTGGGTGAGCTGCCGCACGGAGGAGAACGGGTGCTCGTCCTCCAAGACGCCGTACCGGATGGTGCGCCACAGCTTGTACGACCGGTCGGCGCGAACGTGGCCCTTGGTGTAGAGCTTGGCGAACAGGTACTGGTTCGGGTCGCCCTCGACGGTCAGGCGCAGCGGCGTGGACCCGGCCGAGGAGGCGAGGCCGACCGGCGTGATCTCCAGGACTGTCGGCCCGAGCTGGTCCTTGACCGCCTGCCGGATCGCCGCGCCGCGGCGTCCGGTCACGTCGACGTGCGCGGTCCGGCCGCGGCGGTAGGTCACCCCGAACACCTCGTTCGGGGTGAAGAACCGGAAGGCGGCCAGGGGGGCCGCCACCGCGAGAGCCACGCCGAACAGCACGTCGTCCGGATGATCGACGGCCAGGTACAGCCGGGCCAGGCCGAACAGGGCGACCAGCGCGGCCACGGCGGCCTTGGCGTAGGACCGCGGGCGTCCGGGCACGACCAGGCAGTACACAGCGCCCATCAGGAGGAACGTGAGAAGGGCCACCGGCGCGGACGGAGCCGAGTACCCGCTCCACCGGCCGATGATCCAGACGCCGTACGGCCGCGGCCGGGACAGGCCGAAGTAGATCAAGTAGACGACGATCTCCAGGAAGAACAGGCAGATCAGGAAGACCAGCAGGTGCCGCCAGCGCCGGAAGATGATGATCAGCAGGGCCAGGGCCACGCCGATCACCAGGGGCCAGTCCAGGCCCGCCGCGTTTATCCCGTTGGCCACGTGGGTCAGCCACGGCGTGCGGACCGCGGCCAGCTGCCGCAGCAGCCAGGTGTTGGCCTGGTCGGCGGCCTCGCGCCACGGCGACTGCTCCGAGACCAGGAACGCACCCCCCACGAAGATCGCGGCAAGCGCCAGCCAGGCGGTGGTGCTTACCGCGATCTTGCGCGGTAGCGGCGGGGGCGCGCCGGTCGGGCGGCGCTGGCGCCCGGCGTGCCGGACGGCGGGGGCCGCCGGCGGGCTCACCGTGGCATCGCCGCGCGCCGGGCCGTCGGTCATGGCGTCTCCAGCCCCTGGGCCTGCAGCCAGCGCTCGGCGACCGCGCGCGGCGCGCGGCCGTCCAGCTCCACCTGGGTGTCCAGTGCCGCGAGCGCCGCATTGGACAGACGTGCCGACACGGCGTTGAGCGCGGCGAGCAGGCCGGTGCCGAACCGGTCGACGGTGGCCCGTCGGAGCACCGGAACGACGTTCTGGGCCGGCTGCAGGTTGCGGTTATCGGCCAGTACCACCAGGTGCTGGGACCGGATGGCCGGATCGGTGGTGAACAGCAGCGCCACGTTGATGTCCCCTCCGGTCAGAGCCTGCAGGGTCAGCGGGCCGCCGGAGTCGAGCGGAACGAACTCGCGGAACCGGAGTCCGTAGCTGAGCTTCAGGCCGGGCAGGCAGGACGGGCGCTCCACGCACTCGGGCGGTCCGCCGAATATCAGGTGCCCGGCCACCCTGGCCAGGTCGGAGATGGTCCGCAGCCGGTAGCGGGCCGCGGTCGCGGCCGTCACCACGATCGCGTTGCCGTCCTGGGCCGCCGCCGGGTGCCCGGTGACCAGGCCGCGTCCGGTCATCGACCGGGCCAGGGCGCTGGCGGTCGCGGTCACGCTGGAGGTGGCGTTGACCCGGCCGAGGCTGACGAACTGTAGCGCCGCCCCGGTGTACTCGGGCACCACCTGCACGAGGCCCTCCATCAGGGCCGCGTCGACCAGTTCCCGCGTCCCCAGGTCGGGCAGGACCCGGACCGGGTAGCCCTTCGCCGCCAGGGCGTCGGCGTACAGGTACGCCAGCAGGACGCTCTCCGGGAAGTTGAACGAGCCGACCGTGATCGCGGCGCGGCCGGCCGGCGCCGGGACCGTCGGCCGGTTGCTGGCGGTGGTGCAGGCAGCGGTAACGGCCGCGCAGGCCACGGCCATAGCCAGGCAGGCAGCGCGGACGACTACTCGCCGATCCCCCATCCTGCTCACGCTCTCCTGCGACTGTGTGCCCACCTAGTATTTGCCTTCTGTTCCGATTCCGGAACAGAATGTTGGTCCCGAATTGCCTGGCCAACGGCCGGCGGTGCCAGGTCAGTACCGTTTACGCCGCCGGATGGTCACGCAGGCGCGACTGAGCCAGGCGTACCGCGGCCTCGACGGCGAGTCCCAGCGCCGCGCCGCCGACGACGTCGAGCGGCAGGTGGGCGCCGACGTAAACCCGGGTCAGCCCGACGACGGGGATGACGCTCAGGGCGAGGGCGCGCCCGGCCGGGCCGAGGCGGGGCAGGGCGGCCGCGCCCAGCGCGACGGCCACGCCGGCGTGACCGGACAGGTACCCGAGCCCGGCGGCCTCGCGGCCCCGGCACCGCGTGCCGGGCAGCAGGCTGGCCGGCCGGGGACGGCGCACCATCTGCTTGACCAGCTTCGACAGCGCCCAGGTCGCGGCGCCGCTGACTAGCAGGCGGCCCGCGAGCTCACCGTCGGCCGCCAGCCACGCCACGCCTGCCGCCGCCGGGGCGGCGCCGAGGGTCCCGAGCTGCATGACGACCCAGGCGGGCGGGTACAGCGAGTCGGGCAGCCCGTTGACCGCGCGGAACACGAGATCCTCGCCCGGGCCGACGTGGTCGCGGCGCACCGCCGCGGCCGTGACCAGCAGCGCCGCGGTGCCTGCTCCGAGCCGGATCCAGGGATCGGCCAGCACGTCCCACTCCCGCCTCATGCCGCGGACAAGCGGCAACGGGCTTTACGGTACTCCGTCCCGGGGCCCCGCCCGCCGTTGCCGACGCGTTCCGTACGGCCTAGCGTGGCTGCGAGGTGCGATGTTGAGTCTGAGGTTCGGCCGTGCGGCTGCGCGGTGAGCTGACGGAGTTCGTCGGGCGGCGGTCGGAGCTTGCCGGCGTCCGGGAGGCGCTGGGGACGGCCCGGCTGGTCACGCTGACCGGGCCGGGCGGGATCGGCAAGACCCGGCTGGCCATCGAGGCCGCGTCGGGGGTCCGCCGCGCGTTCCGGGACGGCGTATGGCTGGCCGAGCTGGGCAGCCTGCGTGATGCCGCGCTGCTGGTGCCTGAGGTGGCCCGGTCGCTGGGGCTGTCGGACCGGTCGGCCCGCTGGGCGGTGGCGGCCTTGTCGGATTACCTCGCGGGCCAGCAGGTGCTGCTGGTGCTTGACCAGTGCGAGCACCTGGCGGACGCGTGCGCGGTCATGGCGGACGCGCTGCTCCGGGCCAGCCCCGATCTGCGGATCATCGCGACCAGCCGGCACGTGCTGGGGGTGACGGGCGAGGTCACGGTGGCGGTGCCGCCGTTGACGGTCCCGGACGGGGGCCCGCCGGCGTCGCCCGAGGACCTTCTGCGGTACGAGGCGGTGCGGCTGTTCACCGACCGGGCCGTGGCTGTCCAGCCCGGGTTCACGCTGGACGCGGACACCGGCCCCGCGGTGGCCGGCATCTGCCGTCGGCTGGACGGGATCCCGCTGGCGATCGAGCTGGCCGCGGTCCGGTTGCGTTCGCTGTCGCCGGAGCAGATCCTGTCCCGGCTGGACTCGCGCTTCCCGCTGCTGTCGGGTGGCGGGCCGACGGGACAGCCACACCACCGGACCCTGCAGGCCGCGCTGGAGTGGAGTTACGGCCTGCTGACCGAGGCCGAGCAGAGCATGTGGCGCCGGGTGTCGGTGTTCGCCGGGTCTTTCGACCTGGATGCCGCCGAGGCGGTGTGCGCGGTCGGCCGGGTCACCGCCGGGGAGATCGTCGACCTGATCGACGCGCTGGTGGCCAAGTCGATCCTGCTCCGTAGCGGGCAAGCGGCAGGGGACCGGCACCGCACCGTCCGCTATCGGCTGCTGGACACCATCGGCGAGTTCGGCCTGAGCAAGGTGCGCGGCCGGGGCAACGAGCGCAGGCTGCGCCTGCGGCACTTCCGCTGGTACGCGGCGCTGGCTGCGCGGCAGGAGGCGTTCGGTTCCGGCCGGGTCCCGTGGATCGCCGCCCTGGATACTGATCATGAGAACCTGCGGGCCGCGCTGGAGTTTTCGCTGTCCGAGCCGTCCGAGATCGACGCGGGAGCGGAGATGGCGTGCGACCTCTGGCGGTACTGGGACACCCACGGGCACCTCACCGAGGGCCGCCGCATCCTGACCATGGCGCTGGAAAAACTTGACCCGGGCGCGGCCGTGCGGCCGCGGGCGCTGTGGGTGGCTGGCTTCCTGACGCAGACTCAGGGGGACATCCCGGCGGCCCGCGCGTTGCTGGAAACCGCCCGGTCCGATGCCCGCGCGGCCGACGATGTCCGGGCCGAGGCGTGGGCCTCGAGCTTCCTCGGCTGGGATCTCTACTTCCTCGGCGATCACGATCAAGGGCATGCGCTGGCGCAGGCTGCGCTGCGGCTACACCAGGAATCGTCTGACCAGGTCGGAGAGGTGCTGGCCCTGATGCAGATCGGCTATATCCACCTGTGCGCCGATGAGCCCCGGCAGGCCGCCGACTGGTTCGGTGAATGCGCGCGAGTGTGCGAGACCAGCGACAACGCGTGGTACCACGCCTACGCGCAGTGGGGGCTGGGGGTGGCGGCGCTGTTGTGCGGCGATCACGACCGGGCGGGAGTGCTGGAGGGTGCCGCGCTGAGCACCATGCGGCACATGGACGACCCGATGGGAGTCGTGCTGTGCGTGGACGCGCTGGCCTGGATCGCCGCAGCTCGCCAGGAGCCGGTCCGGGCGCTGACCCTGCTCGGGGCGGCCGACGCGGCCTGGGCCGCCATCCCCGCCGCGCCCGCGGCCCCGCTTCGCCGCCATCATGACGAGGCGCTGGCCGCGGCCCGCAAGGCCGTGCCCGACGAGGAGTACCGGGCGGAGTTCGCGGCCGGCAACGTCATGAACCAGGCGGATGTCATCGCCTTCGCCCTCGGGGAGTCCGCACGGCCGGCGGCGCAGTCGCCAGCCACCCGACCGGGCGCGGGCCCCAGGACGGGCTCCGGGTTGCTCACGCGCCGGGAGCAGGAAGTAGCGGCGCTGGTCGCCCAGGGACTGTCCAACGGACAGGTCGCGGCCGTGCTAGTCATATCCGCCCGGACCGTGGAGACCCACGTGCAGCACATCATGGACAAGCTCGGCTTCCGGACCAGGGCACAGATCGCCGCCTGGTCGGCCGGCCAGGCGAACGCCGGGGATCCGCCGGCTGGCGGCTGAATCTGCTGAATCTGCGCCGGCCCGGCCGCGGAAATCCGGGCCGAAATCCGGGTTTCCCCGGATGTCCGCCGGGCCTGCCAGCTGTCATCCTCGGTACCAGGCGTGCGGCCGGCGTGCCGGCCCGCGGGAGGATTGGCGAGGAGACCAGTGGCTGATGGGGAAGATGTCCGGCTCTACCTCGTCGAGCTTGACCTGCGTGGCCTGTCGTCGCCTCAGCTGGCCAGCGTGCACCGCGCGCTGGGCGAAGCAGTCCGCCGGGAGCTCCGGCGAGGCAGCCCGATCCGTTACGTGCAGCGCATCGACGTACCGGAGGAGCACCGGTGCCTGTGCCTGTTCGAGGCGCCCGGCCCGGACCCAGTCCGCAACGTCAACGACATGGCGCAGTTTCCGCTGGCCCGGGTGGTGGCCGTGCTCAGCTCGGTCCCGGACGACGCCAGCGCTAAAGCCGAACCGTAAGGGGAATCAATGAACGGGGTAAAGAAGCTCGCCGAGATCCCGGCCGGGAGCTGGACCAAGTGGGTGGTGGTGGGCTTCTGGGTGGTCGTGCTCGTGATCACGCTCCCCCTGTCGTCAAAGCTGATGGGGGCGGAGAAGAACGACGCCAGCGCGTGGCTGCCGGCCAGCGCGGAGTCAACCAAGGTCCTGAACGAACAGGCGCGCTTCCAGTCGCCCAATATCTATACCGGGGTGGTTGTCTACGAGCGCGCCTCGGGGCTCACCGCGGCGGACCGGGCCAAGGCCGCCGCAGACGCCAAGCAGTTCGCCGGGATCGAGGGGGTCGTCCCCGGCCGGGTGATCGGCCCGATCCCGTCGGCCGACGGCCAGGCCATGCAGACCATCCTCCAGGTCAACCTGGGCAGCCAGGGCTGGAACAAGGCCGCCACGGCCGCCGACTCCATCCGCGCGATCGCCGCGTCGAACGCGAACGGCCTGACGTTTCATATCACCGGGCCGCTGGGGAACGCGGCCGACAACAGCAAGGTGTTCAAAGGCATCGACAGCACGTTGCTGTTCGCGGCCGTGGGGGTCGTCATCGTCATCTTGCTGATCACCTACCGGAGCCCGGTGCTATGGCTGCTGCCGGTGGTCTCCTCGGGGGTGGCGCTGATCACGGCCCAGGCGGTGATCTACCTCTTGGCGGCGCACGCCGGCCTCACCGTCAACGCGCAGAGCGCCGGCATCCTGGACGTGCTGGTCTTCGGGGCCAGCACCGACTACGCGCTGCTGATCGTGGCGCGCTACCGGGAAGAGTTGCGCCGCCACGACCGCCGGCACGCCGCGATGGCGGAGGCGCTGCGGCGAGCGGGCCCGGCGATCATCGCCAGCGCCGCGACCGTGGTGCTCGCGCTGCTGACGCTGTCGGCGGCCGAACTGAACTCGACCAAGAGCCTGGGGCCGGTGCTGGCCATCGGGGTCGCAGTCGGCATGATCGTCATGATCACCCTGCTGCCGGCCCTGCTGGTGACCTTCCCCCGGGGCGTCTTCTGGCCCTACAAGCCCACGTACGGCTCACCCGAGCCGACGACCCGGGGCCTGTGGGCGCGGGTCGGCTGGAGCATCGCTCCCCGTCCGCGGATCACGTGGATCACCACGGCCGTGATCCTCGGCATCCTGGCCCTCGGCCTGACCGGCCTGAAGGCCAGCGGCCTGACCTACGCGCAATCGTTCCGCGGGCATCCCGATTCCGTCGTCGGTGAGAACGTGCTCACCCAGCACTTCCACACGAGCGCGGGCACGCCCGTGGTCGTCATCGGCAACGCCAGCGCGGCCGCCCCGTTGCGGTCCGCGTTCGCCGGAACCCCGGGTATCGCCAGCGTGACGCCGCCCGCCATCCACGGCGGGGACGCTTACCTGCAGGGCACGCTGACCTCGCCGCCCGACAGCCAGGCCGCCTACAACACGATCGACCGGGTCCGGTCCGCCGTGCACGCGGTGCCGGGCGCCGACGCCAAGGTGGGCGGCATTACGGCGATCAACCTGGACGTGGCGCGCGCCTCCGCGCACGACCGCAACCTCATCATCCCGCTCATCCTGGCGGTGGTGTTCGTCATCCTGGCGCTGCTGTTGCGGGCGCTGGTGGGACCGCTGGTCCTGATCGCCACGGTGGTGCTCTCGTTCGCCGCCGCGCTCGGCGTGAGCGCGTTCTTCTTCGATCACGTGTTCGGGTTCGGCGGCGCCGATACCTCGTTCCCGCTGTTCGTGTTCGTGTTCCTGGTCGCGCTCGGCATCGACTACAACATCTTCCTGATGACCCGGGTGCGGGAGGAGGCGATCAAACGGGACGCCCGGCACGGCGCGATCATCGGTCTCGCCGCGACCGGCGGGGTGATCACGTCGGCCGGCTTCGTGCTAGCCGGCACGTTCGCCGTCCTGGCCACGATTCCGTCCACGTTCCTGACCGAGCTCGGGTTCGCGGTCGCGTTCGGGATCCTGCTGGACACGATCGTCGTCCGGTCGGTGCTGGTGACCGCGCTCAACCTGGACCTCGGGCGGTGGATGTGGTGGCCGAGCAGGCTGTCCCGCAAGCCGGATCCGGCTCCGGAGGAACTCGGCGAGGAGCGCGCTGCCGCCTTGACCAGGGGCTGACCACGCCCTGCTCAGCCCCGGGCGGTCATCGCTTGCTGCGCTGCTTGATCCTGATATAGCCCATGACCGGGTGTCCGGTCACGATGATGGTCGGCGCCCCCGGGTCTGGCGTCTCAGCGGCCTTGTTGCGGATATGCGAGGTATTGGTGCTGGACGGGTCGACCCGGGCGGCCCAGCCGGGCGGGAGGATCAGCCGGATCCACCCCGTCTGGGTCACCGCTTCAACGGCGACCTCGCGGTGCGCGCACGATGCCTGGGTGAAGTTGATCGTGATGATGCCCGCGGTGGACTCGGCGGTAATCCGCTGCGGGACCGCCCACCGTCCCGACTGTTTGATGTTGGGTGCCTTGGTCTTGAGCACCAGCGTTTCGGGCTCGGGCAGGGCACCCTGCCGCGGCAGGGCCACGGGACGCTTGGGCAGGTCCGCTACCAGGGCCCGGAGCTGACCGTAGGTCCTCGCACCGTAGGCCTGGCCGAGCCGGTCATCCAGCTCCTCCAGGTCGATGC
>Ga0318497_10000989_pt1 | contig 10222 bp, 10 predicted proteins | sample GRESIP109b1f23_FD_203754 | JGI IMG/M metagenome (GOLD analysis project Ga0318497, IMG submission 203754) | Tropical soil microbial communities from Luquillo Experimental Forest, Puerto Rico - GRE.SIPMG.109b1f23 | ecosystem: Environmental > Terrestrial > Soil > Tropical forest > Bulk soil... | reverse complement strand
TCATCCTGCCGGCCGGCGCGACGGCGATGGCGGCCAAGCCCGCCTCGGGGTCCGCGCTCACCCGGCGCGGCGCGTCGGCCGGCAGGATGATGGTGTCGCCCGGCCCGAGGGTGAGCGCCTGCCCGTCGAGCTCGACGGTCGCGCCGCCGTCGAGCACGGTCCATACCTGCTCGGTGTCGATGGCGTGCAGCGGCCCGGCCTGGCCGGGCCGCATGTCCACGCGCCAGACGGCCTGGCCGGCGCCGCCCTGAATCGGCGACGCGAGCGTGGTCATGACCGCGTTAGGGGTCTCGGTTCGGCGGGTCTCGGCGCGGCGGATGACAGGCATCGCAGAACCTCCTAAGATAGACAACATGGTTGTCGAATGTGCGATGAGCAAAACAGTAAACCTGGTTGTCGTTTATGTCAACTGAGGCCGGGTCAGCCGAGGCCGTGCCCGCTGGGGCCGTGCCCGCTGGGGCGGTGCCCGCTGGGGCGGTGCCCGCTGGGGCGGTGCCCGCTGGGGCGGTATCTGGGGGGGCCGTATCCGCTGAGGTCGTGCCGGCTGAGGCTGTGCTGGCCGAGACGCCCGGCTTCGAGCTGCCGCTGCGGCTGCTCCTGGGCTTCCGCGTGCTCATCGACGAACTGCACGCCGAACTCGCCCGCCAGGGGCATCCCGGCCTGCGGCCGATGCACGGGTTCGTGTTCCAGGCGATCGGTCTCCACGGCACCACCGCGGCCGGGCTGGGCCGCCGGCTGGGCATCTCCAAGCAGGCCGCGGGCAAGACCATCGACGCGCTCGAACAGCTTGGCTACGTCGAGCGAGGGCCCGACCCGGCCGACGCGCGGCGCAAGGTCGTGCGGCTGACCGGACGTGCCGTCGACGCGCTCGAACGGTCAGCGCGGATCTTCGACGACCTGCGGGCCAGCTGGGCCGAGGTCATCGGGGCGGAGCGGCTGCGCGCGATCGAGGCCGACCTGCGCAAGGTCACGCCGCCCGACGCCTTCCGGCTCGACGCCCCCGGCTGGTTCGCGCGGTCACTGGCCGGCGGATCGTAACCCGGCCCGGCGGAATGACCGGCGCCGCGGCCGGGTTCTCACCGGCATGACGACGACTCGGCAGACGGGCGGGGCCAGCCCGGTGGACTTCGCGGCCTTCGGCGACTACGGGGACTTCCGGCGCAAGCAGACAGCGGAGGCGGCTCGCCAGCCCGGGGAGTTCGTGCGTCCCGCCTACCCGTTCCAGGGCCGGATCACGGCGGACGGCTCCAGCGGGTACCCGGCCGTGCCCGGCCGGTACCACCTGTACATCTCGTGGGCCTGCCCGTGGGCGCACCGGACCGCGATCGTGCGCCAGCTACTCGGGCTGCAGGACGTCATCTCGCTCTCGGCGGTGGACCCAGTCCGCGACGGCCGGGGCTGGGCCTTCCGCGAGGGCCCGGGCTACTCGCTCGACCCGGTCAACGGGTTCGCGCTGCTGCGCGAGGCCTACGAGGCGACCGAGCCGGGCTACGACGGGCACATCTCCGTTCCCGTGCTGTGGGACCGCGAGACCAGCCGCATCGTCAGCAACAACTTCCCCGACATCACGATCGACCTGGACACCCAGTTCGGTGCCTACTCCAGCGGTGACCACGACCTCTACCCCGAGCGGCTGCGGCCGGAGATAGACGCGATCAACGCGACCGTCTACCAGAACGTGAACAACGGTGTCTACCGGGCGGGCATGGCCACCACCCAGCAGGCCTACCACGACGCGGTGACCAAGCTCTTCGCGACCCTGGACGAGCTGGAGGAACGGCTGGCCGGCCGGCGTTACCTGCTCGGTGACGCGATCACCGAGGCCGACGTCCGGCTGTGGGTGACCCTGGCCCGGTTCGACGCGGTCTACCACTACCACTTCAAGGCCAACCTGCGCCGGCTGACCGACTACCCGAACCTGTGGGGTTACGCGCGGGACCTCTACGCGCTGCCCGCGTTCTCTGGCACCACCAACTTCGACCACATCAAGCGGCACTACTACACCACGCATCCGCACATCAACCCCAGCCGGATCGTCCCCGATGGCCCGTTGCTGGACTGGGAAGCCCCGCACGGCCGGCCCGCCTGACTCGCCCCTGATCGGCCCTTCTCTGCCCTGGTCACGGGTTCCGTGACGTGGGAAGGTTGGGAAAGGCTGCCCATGGCCTGGTGAGTGGAGGGGACCGATGGGCAGGGATGTCCCGGCCATCAGCGTGAGCCAGCAGGACCGCCATGCCTACCGGGAGAAAGTTCGTTCCTGCCTGGACGTGTTCGCGCGGATGCTGCGCGAGTCCAGGTTCGATACCGAGCCGCGGCAGGTCGGGCTGGAGATCGAGCTGAACCTGGTCGACGAGGCCGGCCTGCCCTCGATGAAGAACGCCGAGGTGCTCGGCGCGATCACCGACCCGAGCTGGGCCAGCGAGCTCGGTCAGTTCAACCTGGAGATCAACGTGCCGCCGCAGCCGCTGGTCGGCGATGCCCTGGCCCGCCTGGAGACGGGAGTGCGGGCCAGCCTCGATCACGCCGAGCTCCGCGCCCGCCAGGCGGGCAGCCACCTGGTGATGATCGGCATCCTGCCCACGTTGCGCGAGAGCGACGTCGGCGCCGCCGCCATGTCGCCGAACCCGCGCTACCAGCTGCTGAACGAGCAGATCTTCGCGGCCCGCGGCGAGGAGATGCAGATCTCGATCGAGGGCGCCGAGCGGCTGCTCACCCACATCGACACGATCATGCCGGAGGCCGCCTGCACCAGCGTCCAGTGTCACCTGCAGGTGAGCCCGGAGGCGTTCGGCAGCTATTGGAACGCCGCCCAGGCCGTCGCGGGCGTACAGGTGGCGGTCGGCGCCAACTCCCCGTTCCTGTTCGGCCGGGAGCTGTGGCGGGAAACCAGGCTCACGCTGTTCGAGCAGGCGACCGACACCAGGCCGGACGAGCTCAAGGAGCAGGGCGTCCGGCCGCGGGTGTGGTTCGGCGAGCGCTGGATCACGTCGGTGTTCGACCTGTTCGAGGAGAACCTGAGGTACTTCCCCGCGCTGCTGCCGCTCGTCGACGACCAGGACCCGGTCGCGGCGCTCGATAACGGGCAGGCGCCCCAGCTGGCCGAGCTGACGCTGCACAACGGCACGATCTACCGGTGGAACCGGCCGGTGTACGCGGTGGGGGTGGACGGCCTGCCGCACCTGCGGGTGGAGAACCGGGTACTGCCGGCCGGCCCCACGGTCGCCGACATCATGGCCAACGCCGCCTTCTACTGCGGGGTGGTCCGTGCGCTGGCCGAGGCCGAGCGCCCGGTCTGGACGCAGATGTCGTTCGCGGCGGCGGCCGACAACCTGACCGAGGGGGCCAGGTACGGCATTGACGCCAGGCTCTACTGGCCCGGGCTGGGCGAGGTCCCCGTGACCGAGCTAGTGCTGCGCCGCCTGCTGCCGATGGCGTTCGACGGGCTCGAGAGCTGGGGCGTGGACCCCGGCGACGCCAAACGCCTGCTCCGCATCATCGAGCAGCGCTGCCTGTCCGCCCGGACCGGGGCCACCTGGCAGGCGGAGGCCGTCCGCGCGATCACCGAACGGCGCCGCGCCGACCGGCAGGAGGCGCTGCGCCTGATGACGCTGGGCTACAGCGAGCGCATGCGAACCAACGAGCCCGTGCACTCCTGGCTGCCGATGTAAGGCCGGTCAGGCATCCAGGCCCAGGGTGAAGGTGGGCTTGGGCGAGGTCTCCGGCAGCCGGTGCTGGTCGGCCAGGCGGCGGATGCCCGTGCCGGTGGTCAGGAACTCGGTGGCGTGCTCGCCCCAGACGTGGTTGGAGACGGCGACGCTGACCCCGACGATGCCCGACGACTGGGTCCGCGTCGCCTCGGCCTGCATCCGGGTCAGGGCCAGCTCGCGCGCCTCGTAGACGCCCTGGGTGAACTGGATCATCTCCTGGTTCTGGCCGCTCTGCCGCAGCGCCTGCATGGCCGACTGGTGCGCGATGTGGTAAACGCTCCCACGCGGCCGCGTCGCCCGACGGCCGGCTTCCGAATATCGGCATAAGACCTCCAAGTCCGGATTCCCCTGAGCAGGAGCAGCCTAATCCCCGGCCCGGCGGGACGGGCGGCGTCCCGCCCCTAGCATTGAGTCCCATGAGCCGCGTCGCGCACCCCGCCGGCCCGCGTCACGCCGACGTGCTGCCGCCCGATCACCCGCCGCTGCCGCCGCACGACGTCAACGCGCTCGACCCGGCCATCTGGCCGCGTACCGCGCGCCGCGCCGACGGGGCCCTGGTGCTCGGCGGCGTGGACGTGCGCGCCCTCGCCGCGCAGCACGGCACCCCGGTGTTCGCGTGCGACGAGGCAGACTTCCGCGGCCGGTGCCGGGATTTCCGGGAGGCGTTCGGGGACGGCGCCGGGGTTTTCTACGCGGCCAAGGCGTTCTGCTGCCGGGCGGTGCTGCGCTGGGTCAGCGAGGAAGGCCTCGGCGTGGACGTGTGCACCGGCGGCGAGCTCGAGGTCGCGCTGCGGGCCGGAGTCCGGCCGGAAATGATCACTTTGCACGGCAGCAACAAGCTGCCCGAGGAGCTCGACCGCGCGGTGACAGCGGGTGTCGGGCACATCGTGGCCGACTCCTTCGACGAGATCGGGCGCCTGGAACAGATCGCCGCGCGCAGTTACGCTGCGCGGCCGAAGGTCCTGGTGCGGGTCACCACCGGCGTGGAAGCCGCCGCGCACGAGTTCGTGGCGACCGCCCACGACGACCAGAAGTTTGGCTTCTCGCTCGCGTCGGGCGCCGCTGACGAGGCGGTCCGGCGGGTCCTGGCCCACGGAGTGCTCGACTTCGCCGGCCTGCACTCGCACATCGGATCCCAGATCTACGACACAGCCGGCTTTGACGTGGCCGCGCACCGGGTGCTCGAGCTCGCCGTCCGGATCCGCGAGTCCCACGGGATCGAGATCGGCGAGCTGAACCTGGGCGGCGGCTTCGGCATCGCTTACATGCCGGGCGACGACCCCGCCGACATCAAGGTCGTCGCGCAGAATCTCCGCGAGATCCTGGACACCCAGTGCCGGGCGGCCGGCCTGGCCCGGCCGCGGCTGACCGTCGAGCCCGGCCGGGCGATCGCCGGGCCCGGGACGATCACGCTCTACCAGGTCGGGACGGTCAAGAACGTGGACGGGCTTCGGACCTACGTCAGCGTGGACGGCGGGATGAGCGACAACATCCGCACCGCCCTGTATGACGCCGAGTACACCTGCGTGCTCGCCTCGCGGGAGTCGGCGGCGGAGCCCACGCTGTGCCGGCTGGTCGGCAGGCACTGCGAGAGCGGGGACATCGTGGTCAGGGACGCGTACCTGCCGGCCGACGTCACCGCGGGTGACCTGATCGCCGTGGCCGCCACCGGCGCTTACTGCCGGTCGATGGCCAGCAACTACAACCACGTGCCGCGGCCGGGGGTGGTCGCCGTCCGCGACGGCGCGACCAGGGTCCTGCTGCGCCGGGAGACCGCCGACGACCTGCTCCGGCTGGACGCCGGGTGACGACGAACGGGAACAGGGTCGCGGCGGTGACCAAGGTCTCGGTGACCCTGGCCGACGGCCGTGAGCTGATCTACTTCGGCGAGTCCGCCGGCCGGGCGGCCGGGTACCCGGACCGGCGGGAGATCGGCCGGGTCGAAGCCTCATCGCAGGTGCGTTACGACCCGCTGCTGGGCGAGTGGGTCATCATCGCCAGCCACCGGCAGGACCGCACCTACCTGCCGCCGGCCGATCTCTGCCCGCTCGACCCCTCACGGCCCGGGCGGCTCACCGAGATCCCCGCGCCCAGCTACGAGGTGGTGGTGTTCGAGAACCGGTTTCCCTCGCTGGTCACCGCCCCGGCCGGGCCCGGTCACGAGGAGACGGCCGGGGACGGGCTGCTCCCCACCCGCCCGGGTGATGGCCGCTGCGAGGTGGTCTGCTTCAGCCCCGACCACGCGGCGTCGTTCGCCGACCTGACCCACGACCAGGCGGCCCTCGTCCTGGCCGCCTGGACCGATCGCAGCGCCGCGCTCGCCGCGCAGCCCGGGGTCGAACAGGTCTTCTGCTTCGAGAACCGTGGTCAGGAAATCGGGGTGACGCTGACCCATCCGCACGGCCAGATCTACGCTTACCCCTTCGTCACCCCGCGCACATCGCGCATGCTCACGACCAGCGCGGCCTACCGGCGGGACACCGGCCGGAACCTGTTCGACGACGTGCTCGCGGCCGAGCTGGCCGACGGGTCGCGGATCGTGATCGCCGGCCAGCAGTGGGTCGCGTTCGTGCCGCACGCCGCGCGCTGGCCCTACGAGGTCCATCTCTACCCCCGCCTCAGGCGGGCGGACCTGCAGGCACTGACCGCGGCCGAGCAGGACGAGTTCTGCGATATCTACCTAGACCTGCTGCGCCGGTTCGACCGGCTTTTTGCCGCGCCGGCGCCGTACATCTCCGGCTGGCACCAGGCTCCCTCCGGGGCGGGCCGGGAGGACTTCGCGCTGCACCTTGAGCTGTTCACGATCCGCCGCGCGCCGGGCAAGCTGAAGTACCTGGCCGGCTCCGAGTCGGGCATGGGCGCCTTCACCAACGACATCGCGCCCGAGGCCGCGGCGGCCACGCTACGGGAGGACACATGAGGCTGCTCGTCACCGGGGGCGCCGGGTACATCGGGAGCGTCGTGGCCGCGCAGCTGGCTGACGGCGGCCACGACGTGGTAGTCCTCGACGACCTGTCCGCCGGCCACGCGGACGCGGTACCCCCGGACACCGATTTCCGCCGCGGCACGATCCGCGAGGACGCCGGGACCGTGCTCGGCACCGGCATCGACGCGGTCGTGCACTTCGCCGCCAAGTCGCTGGTGGCCGAGTCGGTCGCGTACCCGGCCCGGTACTGGGAGCACAACCTGGGCGGCACGCTGGCGCTGCTCGAAGCCATGCGCGTCGCGGGAACCCGCCGGATCGTGTTCTCCTCGACCGCGGCGGTCTACGGCGAGCCGGAGCGGATCCCGATCACCGAGACCGACCCGGTCCGGCCGACCAGCCCGTACGGCGCCTCCAAGCTCGCCGTGGACACCGCCCTGGCCGAGTACACCCGGATGCACCGGATCGGCGCGGTCAGCCTGCGGTACTTCAACGTCGCCGGGGCGCACGCGGACGCCGCGGGCACCTGGCGCGGCGAGCGGCACCACCCCGAGACGCACCTGATCCCCACCGTTCTCGCGGCCGCGCGCAGCGGCGCGGACGTCCGGTTGTTCGGCGACGACTACCCCACGCCGGACGGGACCTGCATCAGGGACTACATCCACGTGTCGGACCTGGCCCGGGCGCACCTGCTGGCCCTGGAGGCCACCATCCCCGGCTCGCACGCGGTCTACAACCTGGGCTCGGGCGCCGGCTACTCCAACCGCGAGGTGCTTGACGCGTGCCAGAAGGTGACCGGCCTGGACATCCCCGTGCGGGTGGCGCCCCGGCGCCCGGGCGACCCGGCGGTACTGGTCGCCTCGTCCGAGGCCATAGCCGCGGACCTCGGCTGGCACGCTGAATGCGACCTGCGCCGCATGGTCGCGGACGCCTGGACGTTCGCCCGGCTCGGGCAGGAATATAACAAGGTGACAAGGAACGACGCCGGGTGATGGCGGGGTGACCGGGCCCGGTGTCGCCGACCGGGCCGCCGACTGGTTCGCCGAGTGTTACGGCGCCGAGCCCGAGGGCGTCTGGCACGCCCCCGGTCGGGTGAACCTGATCGGGGAGCACACCGATTACAACGAGGGCTTCGTGCTCCCGTTCGCCCTCGGGCAGGGGGTCCGCGCGGCGGTATCCCGGCACGACGACGGATGGCTTGAACTGCGTTCGCGCCAGGTCCCGGCCTCGCCGGCCACGGTGCCGCTGAGCAAGCTCGCCCCGGGCTCGGTCACCGGCTGGGCGGCGTACCCGGCGGGGGCCGCCTGGGCGATCCGGGAAGCCGGCTATCCCGTAGGCGGGGCCAGCATCGCGATCGACGCGGATCTGGAGCGCGGTGCCGCGCTGTCGTCCTCCGCCGCCCTCGAATGCGCAACGGCGCTGGCGCTCACCGAACTGCCCGGGCTGAGCGTGCCGCGGCCCGAGCTCGCCGCGCTCGCCCGCCGCGGCGAGAACGAGTTCGTCGGGGTCCCGACCGGAATCATGGACCAGACCGCGTCCCTGCTCGGCCAGGCCGGGCAGGCCCTGCTACTCGACTGCCGCAGCGGGCAGGCCAGCGACATCCCGCTCGATCTCGAGGCGGCCGGGCTCCTGCTGCTGATCATCGACACCCGGGTGCAGCACGCCCTGGCCGACGGGCGGTACGCAGCCCGGCGCCGCGCCTGCGAGGATGCCGCGCGGCTACTCGGCGTACCCTCCCTGCGGGACGTAACGGACCATCCCGAAGCGGTCGAGCAGATCACCGATCCGCTGCTCCGGCGCCGGGCCAGGCACGTGGTCACCGAGAACGCCCGGGTCCTGGAGACCGTCGCCCTGCTGCGGCTGGGCGAGGTTGACCACTGCGGCCCGCTGCTGACCGCCTCCCATGCCTCACTCCGCGATGACTTCGAGGTCTCCTGGCCGCAGGCCGACGTCGCGGTCGAGGCGGCGGTCGCGGGCGGTGCGCTGGGCGCACGGATGACCGGCGGCGGATTCGGCGGGTCGGTGATCGCGCTGGTCCAGGAACGCTACGGCGCGAGCGTCCGCGCCAGCACCAGCGACGCGTTCGCCGGCCACGGCTGGCCGCCGCCGCGGTTCCTCGATGCCTGGCCCTCGGCCGGCGCCAGCCGGCTGCGCTGAGGCGGCCTGACCCGGCTCGGCCTGTGCTCGCGCTGGATAGCCTGGTCGGGACGCACCAGGCGGTAGGAGGACGGTCATGGGAGAACTGCGGGTGGCGCTGCTCGGCTGCGGCGCGGTGGGCTCGCAGGTGTTCCGGCTGCTCGGCGAGCAGGCGGGCGACCTGGCCGCGCGGGTCGGCGCGCCGCTGCAGGTCGCGGGCGTGGCGGTGCGGGACCCGGCCGGCCGGGCCCGGGCCGCCGGAGTCCCGGGCGAGCTGATCACCACCGATGCCATGGGCCTGGTGACCCGTCCCGACGTCGACATCGTGGTCGAGATGATCGGCGGCATCGAGCCCGCGCGCTCGCTGCTGCTGGCCGCGATGCAGACCGGCAAGTCGGTGGTGACCGCCAACAAGGCGCTGCTGGGCGCCGACGGCGCGGTGATGCACGCGGCGGCCCGTGAGCACGGCGCGGACCTGTTCTACGAGGCCGCGGTGGCCGGGGCGATCCCGCTGCTGCGGCCGCTGCGCGAGTCGCTCGCGGGCGACGCGGTGAGCCGCGTGCTCGGGATCGTCAACGGGACCACCAACTACATACTCGACAAGATGGACTCCTCGGGCGCGGAGTTCGCTGACGCCCTGAAGGAGGCGCAGGAACTCGGCTACGCGGAAGCGGACCCGACCGCCGACGTGGGCGGCTTCGACGCCGCCGCCAAGGCGGCCATCCTGGCCAGCCTGGCCTTCCACACCAGGGTCACCGCCGACGACGTCTACCGGCAGGGGATCGCGGCTGCGTGGTCAAGCTGCTCGCGATCTGCGAGCGGTGTGACGGCGGGATCTCGGCCCGGGTGCACCCGGCGATGATCCCCCGGGAGCACCCGCTGGCCTCGGTGCGGGAGGCCTACAACGCGGTGTTCGTCGAGGCGGAGTCGGCCGGCCGGCTGATGTTCTACGGCGCCGGCGCGGGCGGCGGGCCCACGGCCAGCGCCGTGCTCGGCGATCTGGTGGTGGTCGCGCGCAACCGGGTCGCCGGGATCCGCGGCCCGGACGCGCCGAGCTACGCCGAGCTTCCCCTGCTGCCCATGGCCGAGGCGCTGACCCGGTACCACGTCGCGCTGGACGTGGCGGACCGGCCGGGCGTGCTCGCCCCGGTCGCCGAGGCGTTCGCCCGGCACCACGTGTCGATCAAGGCGGTGCGCCAGGAAGGCCGCGGCGCCGAGGCCTACCTGGTGATCGTGACCCACACGGCCCGCGAGTCCGCGCTCGCCGCGACCGTGGCCGACCTGTCCGCGATGGAGGCGGTCCGCGCCGTCGACAGCGTGATGCGCGTGGAAGGCGAGGAGGGCGAGTGAGCCAAAGGCGCGCGGCGTCACCTGACGCGAGCCAAAGGGGCGCGCCGCCGACTGGACTGAGGAGCGAGGGAGCGAGGAACGAGCGACCGAGCGACGAGGGAAGAAG
>Ga0318497_10000988_pt1 | contig 10230 bp, 8 predicted proteins | sample GRESIP109b1f23_FD_203754 | JGI IMG/M metagenome (GOLD analysis project Ga0318497, IMG submission 203754) | Tropical soil microbial communities from Luquillo Experimental Forest, Puerto Rico - GRE.SIPMG.109b1f23 | ecosystem: Environmental > Terrestrial > Soil > Tropical forest > Bulk soil... | reverse complement strand
TCAAGCGCGACCGCGCGGCGCCCGGCCGCCAGCTGGGGTCCGATCAGGCACCAGTTCAGGTGGGAGCCGCCCAGGCCGTGCACGAATACGATGGGCGTGCCGTCCTGGCCGTCACCGGGGGCCGGGGTGAACTCGATCCAGTGCACCGGGCCGTCGAGGTCGCTGACGTAGCCGCGCGCGCCCCATGGCGCGGCGAACGTCCACGGGGCCGGCTTCACCGGGGGGCCCATCGGGGATAGAAGGGCCGCAGCGCCAGCGGCGGCCGGAACGGGACCCGCTGGCCCACCGGGGCGGCCAGCCGGTCGGCGATCAGCCAGAATGTCGCCGGGTCGGCGCCGAAGCCGAGGTGGCTGCAGCGGACCTCGAAGTTCTGGTGCAGCGGCGTCTCCGGCTCGATGCACGCCTGCCAGGCCACGACGCCGTCCAGGCGGGAGTAGACCGATGTGGACGGCACGTCGATGGGCCGGGAGCGCTGCTCACGGCTGGGCAGCCTGATGCCGGGGGCGTGCTTGACACTGAGGCGCCGGTAAGGGCCATCGGCGTGGGTCTGCCGCGGGTCGACCAGGGCATAGGGACTGCCCAGGGTAATGACCTGGCGGACCTGGCGCGGATGACTGCGGGCCATCTCCCTCGCGTATACGCCGCCCAGGCTCCAGCCGATCAGGGAAACAGGACGCCCGGTCCGTTCGGCATGATCATGCAGTGCCCGGGGCAGGCCGGCCAGTACCGCCTCGGTCGGTCCGTGGTTACGGCCGAGGTCCCAGCCGCGGACGTCGTAGCCCAGCCGACGGAGGAATCCCCGCAGCGGGGCGGTGCTCGCGTCGCCAGCCAGCAGGCCGGGGAAGATCAGCACCCCGTGGCCGTCGCCCCGCGGGGCGGCCGCCAGCACGGGCGCGGCGAGCAGCAGGGCCGCCGCGTCGGCCAGCCCGCGCGCGGGCTCGGTCAGCAGCAGCCCGGCCGATGGTCCCGCGACCGACTGCCCGTCACCGGAGTCCGCGGACGCGTCATCAGACCCCTTGGGCCCTCCCCGAACGAGGTACATTGCTGTCCCCTCCGCTCACGCCGCCGCTTCGGCGGCCTAGGCACGGTGGTGATACACACTTAATATATGTCTCACTGACCAGAATTGCCCTTCGCTGGCACTGGGGGCGGGGATGAGCTTCAACCTGGCGACGATCCTGACCGAGACGACGGCGACCGCGCCGGACGCCCCGGCCTGCCGTTTCCGCGGCACCACGACCACCTACCGCGAGCTGGACGAGCTGTCGGGCCTGGTCGCGGCCGGGCTGCAGTCGGCCGGCCTGGCTCCCGGCCAGGTGGTGGCGCTGCAGCTGCCGAACCTGCCGCATTTCCTGATCGCCTACTTCGGCGCACTCAAGGCCGGGCTGGTGGTGCTGCCGCTGAACCCGCTGCTGATGGCGCCCGAGCTCGAATACCACCTGACCGACTCGGGAGCCGCGCTGCTGGTCGGGTTCGAGGGCATGCACGCCGAGGCGAGCAAGGCCTGCGAGACGACCGGAGTTCCGCTGTACCTGGTGAGCATGAGATCCGACCCGCTGCCCGAAGGCGCCCGGCCGGTCACCGAGCTGTTCGGCGCCGCGCCACTGGACGAGCCGGGTGGGGTCCCGCGCGCCCCCGACGACACGGCGGTACTCGTCTACACCAGCGGCACCACGGGCAAGCCGAAGGGGGCCGAACTCACCCACTTCCAGCTGTACATGAACAGCACGGTCGCGGGCGGGCTGTTCGGCGTGCGCAGCGACGACGTGGTGCTCGCGGTGCTGCCGTTCTTCCACGTGTTCGGGCTGTCGTCGGTGGTCAACGTGTTCGTCAGGCACGGCGGCTGCCTGTCGATCGTGCCGCGATTCACCCCCGCGGCGGCGCTCGACGCCATCGAGACCGACCGGTGCACGGTGCTCGGCGGCGTGCCGACCATGCTGCACGCCCTGGCCCAGCACGACATCACCGGCCGCGACCTGTCGGCGCTGCGCGTCGCGGTGTCCGGCGGCGCGTCGCTGCCCGAGGACATCATGCGCACCTTCGAGGAGAAGTACGGCATCGAGGTGCTCGAGGGCTACGGGATGACCGAGACCGCGAGCTCGTGCTCGTTCAACCGGCCGGGTGACCGGAAGGTGCTGTCCATCGGCAAGCCGCTGTGGGGCGTGCGGATGCGGGTGTGCGACCGGGCGGGCCGGACGCTGCCGCCCGGGCGCGAGCACGTCGGCGAGATCCTGATCCGCGGGCACAACGTGATGAAGGGCTACCTGGGGCGGCCCGAGGCCACCGCGGAGGCGCTCCGCGACGGCTGGCTGCACAGCGGCGACCTGGGCTACATGGACGAGGACGGCTTCTACTTCATCGTCGACCGGGCCAAGGACCTGGTGATCCGCGGCGGGTACAACGTCTACCCGTCGGAGATCGAGGAGGTCCTGTACGCCCATCCCGCGATACATGAGGCCGCCGTGATCGGCAAGCCGGACGAGCGCCTCGGCGAGGAGGTCGTGGCCGTGGTGGCGCTCCGGCCCGGCCATGAGGTGACCGCCCAGGAGATCATCGCCTACACCCGGGAGCGGCTGGCGGCGTACAAGTACCCGCGGGAGATCCGGTTCATGGCCGAGCTGCCGAAGGGACCGACCGGGAAGATCCTCAAGTCCGCGCTGCGCGACACCTAGTCGGCTTCCCCCGGCGACATGGTGGTCGCCGGGGGTCCGCTGACCCGGCCTTACCGCTTGCAGAAGGCGATCTGGTCGATAAGCGGGCCAGGGTCGTTGTCGCCGTCGGTCAGCAACACGTCGACCTCGAGGGTAACGAGGTACGCGCACGGCCTTAGATGGCCGACGACGAACCCGTTGGGTGCCGCCGTGCCGAAGGAGTCCACCGGGCTGGATGCCGCGTCGGGCGTGAGCGTGAAGGTGTAGGGGCCTCCGGGGCCATCCATCTTCAGGGTCGTCGCGCCGAGGTTCGGGTGCGCCGCGGTGTAGAGGACGGTAAGCGAATTGGTGATCAGCCCGCAGCCGTTGGGACCCAGGAGTTCCTCGATGTCCACGAGGTAGACCGCGAGGTCGCCGGGCGGGTCCGTCAGGTTCCTCCAGGCCGGCTGGTGCGTGACGTTGTCGTAGAGGGTGTTGTCGATGGCGATGTGGTGGCAGGTGCCGGCGTCGAACTCCGAAGCCGCGTCACCGACGTTACGGACGCGCATGCGGACCCCGAAGTAGACGTCCTCGGCGAGGGGCAGCGAAGCAGATGCGCCGGCCACTACCCCGGTCTCGTCCAGGTGCGGCGTCCCGGTGAGTACCTCGGTGTTGAGCCTGAGCAGGTCCCCGGTTGGCACGTATAGCGGGCTTGCCAAGGGCACCTGGATCCAGCCTCCGGCGTCCGGCGTTCCGTACACGGGCACGAAAACGGGCAAATGCAGCGGCGGGGGGAAAATGATGTTGTGACCGATGATCGTGGGTACGCCGGCCCCTCCGACGGACTCGTCGAGCACGGGCTGCCAGGTCGCTGTGGAGGGCGAGGGATTGCCGGCGGAGTCCGTCGTGATCGTCTCGAATTTGTATTCCATCTGCGGGGCGCTGGCCTGCAGGCTGAAGCCGCCGTTGAGGCGCACGGTGCTGAAGAAGGCGCGGCTGTCGCTGGTCAGCCCGGTGCCGTTGAGCTGGCTGTCGATCCTGGGGACGGTACCGCCGGGAGGGTAGACCTCGGCGTACTCGTACTGCCCGACCCTGATGAAGTACGCCGCTGACCTCGGCGGGCAGACGCAGAAGCAGAAGCGGCGGCAGATCAGCCGGCAGAGCCACTGGCAGAGCTGAATGCAGAACCGGCCGAGCTCCAGCTCCTCGACCACCGCCCCGAAGGTCTGCGGATCGCCCTTCGCGACCGCGTCGCCTAGGCGCTGCAGGCCGGCCGGGTTGGCCGCGAGACGGGCCGTCGCCTGGGCGAAGGCGAAAGCCTCGCCGAGCGGGTCCTCGATCGGCTCGACGGGGAAGCGGCGGCACAGCAGCAGGCAGACCCGCACGCAGCGCCAGCTGCACAGCCACTCGCAGATGAAGTAGCAGCGCTGGAACAGCTCGAGCCGGTCGACCACACCGCGCACCACGTCGCAGTTCGCGGTCAGGACGGCCTCGGTGACCTCGGCCATCGCATGTTCGTCCGCGGCCAGCGCCGTGATCGCGGCACCGGCCTGGGCGAGCTCCTCGACGAAACTCGCGATGTGCGTCGGCGTCGGCGAGCACACCACGCTGCACAGCAGCCGGCACCGCACCGAACACGCCCAGTGGCACAGGAGGTGGCAGAAGCGCTCGATCTTGAGCTCGGCCACCAGCGCACGGAAGCCCTCGGCGTCGCGGTCGGCTACCGTGTTGGCCAGCCGCTCCACCAGTTCCTCGTCCTGAGTGATCCTGGTGACGACCGCCGCGAATTCGCGCAGGTCCGGCACCTCGGCGTCGGTCGGCGGCCCGCACAGCTCCAGGCACACGAGCACGCAGTACTTGCTGCAGATCCAGTCGCAGACCAGCTCGCAGCGGTCCAGCAGGCTGAACTCGGTCAGGAGCCGCTGGTAGGACTCCCGGTCAGCGGCGAGAAACGCGTCGAAAGTCGCACGGAAACGATCCTCGTCGCCCGCCAGCGCGGCCACTGCCTCCGCTGCCTGCACGAGGTCAGCGGTAAGACCTTCATCGGCCATGATCCCATCTCTCTTTCTTGATTCGCGAGATCTGATGGGCGGACTACTGGACCTGCTGATCGCTACCGGGCCGCATCAGTGGTTCGAGATGACCCCCCTGCACTGACGGAGGCGGGTCTAGCACAGCTGATACATCCGCCGCTGCGCGAGGCTGCGACGTCCTCGTCCCGATACCGCCGGAACGCCGGAATCCCCGCCACGATCGCCACGGCGCCGGCGACTGTCAGCATGCCACCGACGAGTGCGCTCACCTCCGCCGACGTCACCGCTCCGACCAGGCCGGACTCCAGGGAACCCAGCTGGCCGCCGCCGGCTCCGACCAGGTAGTCGGCGGCGTTCACGCGACCGAGAAGCCGCGGTGGCGTCACGCGCTGGACGACGATCCCGCGGAACATCACCGTGATCGAATCCGCCGCGCCCGCGACGCCCAGGGCCAGCAGGGTCAGCCACAGCGATGGCGCGATCGCGAAGATGGCGAACGCCAGCCCCCAGGCCGCCACCGCCGCCAGCATCCCGATCCCCTGCCGCGTTACCTTCGCGAACGGCCCGGACAGCACGGCGGTTACCATGCCGCCGACGCCGATCGCCGAGCTGAACAGGCCGAGGGTCCGGGGGTCACCGCCGAACCGGGCCGTGTTGATCGCGGGGAACAGCGACACCGGAAGCGCGAAGAATGTGGCGTTCAGGTCCGAAAGGAACGCGCCCTTCAGCACACGGTTCCGCCAGATGTACGCCAGCCCCTCGCCGGTGCGGGCTAGCTGGGATCGGCCCGAACGCGCGTCGGGGGCAGCGGGGACGGCGGGCATCCGGAACACGCCGTACACCGAGCCGGCAAAGCTGACCGTGTCTAGGAGGTAGCAGCCCCGCAGACCGGCCGCCCCGGTCACCACGCCGGCCAGGGCCGGACCGCCGATCAGGATCGTCTGGAAGGAGACCCTGTTCAGCGCGAGCGCGGCCGGCAATTGACCAGGGGTCACCGTCGACCGGATGAGCGTGCGTCGGGCCGGCGCGTTGACCGCGCCGATGGCGCTGGAGATCGCGACCAGCGCGTAGACGAACCACAGCCAGCCAAGGCCGGCCAGTGCCTGCAGGAAAAGCGCGCCGGACACGACCGCCGAGCACCCGGTCATGACGAGGACCAGCTTGCGCCGGTCGACCGCGTCGGCGATTGACCCGCCGGGCAGCGCGATGAGCACCATCGGTACCACTGTCACGACCCCGATCGCGCCGGTCGCCACCGTCGAATGCGTCGTGTCCCATACCTGCAGGGCGACGGCGTAGGTCGTCATCGATTCCCCGGCCTGCGACAGGGTGGTCCCGATCCACAGCCGCCTGAAGGCGGGGCTGGAGCGCACCGGAGCAAGGTCAGTGAGTAGCTTCACACACTCAATATAACAGTACTTATATAAGTGCTGTTATATTAGTATGCTCACCATGAGCGACGACCCGACGGAACGTAGCCTGTGGCGGCCGGTGGTCCGCCTGCTGCACGACATGGACCAGGACATCGCCCGCGTCTACGCGGATAACGGCATCGCGGACCTCAAGACCAACTGGGTGGCGGTGATCCTCAAGCTGCAAGCACGCGGCCCGATGACGATCACCGAGCTCGCCCGAGGCCTGGACCAGACGCACTCGGCGATGAGCCAGAAGGTCGCCGCCATGCGCGATAAGGGCTGGCTGACCACCGAACCCGGACCGGACGCGCGCAGCAAGAAGGTGCGGCTCACGGCCAAGGCCGAGCAGATCGCGGGCAAGCTCGCCGCCGAGTGGAACGCCACTGAGGCGTCCCTGGAGGAGCTCGAGACGCAGCTTCCCTACCCGCTCACCCGCGTCGCCGCCGACATCCGGCAGGCCCTGGCCAGCAAGAGCTTCCACGATCGCATCGGGGAGAAACTGGCTCGCGACCGACGATGGCGCGATACCTAGCAGGGTGCCGGGCGAGTGTATCTGTCACGGCCATTAGCGCTCTTTGTCTGATGAGGTGATGACCATGGCGGGCGTGGGCGACATCGACGTGTTCTTCAGCTACGATCACGCCGACCGGGGGCGCGTCCGGCCTCTGGTCGGGGAAGTCACGCGGCATGGGTGGGCGGTGTGGTGGGACACCGACCTAAGCGTCGGCAGCAAGTGGCGCGACGTGTTGACCGACCGCCTCGACCATGCTCGCGCCGTCTGCGTGATCTGGACGGTGAACTCGGTCTGCAGCCAATTCGTGCGAGACGAGGCTGCTCGCGCTAATCGGCGCGGGGTTCTTGTCCCGATCCGCCTCGATCCTGTCGATCAGCCGCTCGGCTTCGGCGAGATCCAGTGCGCGGACTTGTCCCGGCCCGGCCGGGCGGCCGATGAGATGAGGCAGGTGATCATATGCCTGGAGAAGCTCGTGAACTGTGCCGCACCGGTGGACATGGACACGTGGGGGCCTGAAATCGTCTTCAGCTCCGCCACCCGAACTGCCGCCTACGGGGTCGGCGAGGCACGTCGGTTCCTTGAGCACATCCGCGCCCGATCCGACATGTTCGCCGCGAATCCGGGTGCCGCCGCAGCCCTGCAGTCGGCCCTGACCGGCGTGCGGGACACCTACGCCGTAGTCGGTGAATCGATCAATACGTACCTGGCGCCGGCAATGCAACACAGTGCTGTCACGCTTGACCGGTACCGTCCACTCGCCGATGGCCGGCTCGTCACCCACATCTCGCAGCAGCGAGGGCACTGCAAGCAAATCGCGCAGGTCTATATCCAAAACGGCGGCCTGCGTGATTCCCTGCCCGTGTCAGTCGGTACCGATGTTAAGGACGAACTCGATAACCTGATTTACGGGCTGAGTAACGCCGATGGGGATCTCTTCAGGGCGATGGCCGCCATAGGAGGGGCGCTTGCGAGTCAGTCCGCCATCCTCGTTAACCTGCTGCTAGCCGGCCAGGAACGCGAGGCCGAAGCACGGCTGAGGAACGATGAAGCAGTTCTGCTCCCGATGCGGCAGGACGTTAACGACGGCATGGCTGAAGTGGAGCGACTGTCCACCGAGCTGGGGGTGACGATCTAATCCCCGGCCTCGCCGCAGCGGCTGCCTGGCAGTTAGAGCTCTTCCGTCCCGGGGCGCCTGGGCGTAGCTTTTCTGTCATCTAGTGAGAAGGTGCGGCCTTCCGTGGCACCCGAGCGGAAGAAGGACCGGTCATGCGCCGTTTCCGTTTCCAAACCCTAGTCGTTGCCATGCTGACAGGTGCCGGGGTGGCGGTGGGGGCCACGGCCCCGGGCGCCACCGCGGCGAGTGGCTCGGGCTGGGCATCGAGCGTCTCCTTCACCAACCAGGTGGCAAGCTCGCCGACGACCGGCGGCGGTTATCCGGTGCCGCCGGGACAGACGTTCCCGAACCCGGGCACCTGCCAGGCCGGCACGTTCGACTCCAATCACTCCGAGTCGTGGATCGCGGTCAAGCCGGGCACCGAGGACCTGGTCGGCAACTCCAAGTTCTTCTTCGGGAACTACTCCAAGTTCTACGACTTCTACCTCGGTTCCTACCGCATCCTCAACGGCACTCCATCTGGCGACAATCAGGTGCAAGGTTACGACTGCATCTCGACTGGTACCCAGGCGATGCCGCCGAGCTGGACGGACGTGACCGACCCGAACGTCGCCTTCGACAGCCAGGGCCGCGTCTACCAGACCACGCTGCCGTTCAACGCCTTCTGGGGCGGCTCGACGCTGCATCCCAACGGGGCGATCGACGTCTCCTACTCCGATGACATGGGCCAGCACTGGGTCAAGGGCAACGGCGGGCGGGATCTGGAGCAGTCCCCGAACGCCGTGGCGAGGAGTGCCGGTCACGTCGAGGACAAGCAGTGGATCGCGGTCAACGACATCGCCCGCAACCAGTACCAAGACCACGTCTACGCGATGTGGTCGGTCTTCAACAGCTCGACGATCAAGATCCGGATCGCTGTCTCGCGCGACCGGGGACAGACTTTCTCCAAGGCGGTGACGGTCACCGCGCCCAGCCAGACCGGCGTTTCGAACACATACATCTATCCCTCGATCGACGCGGCCGGGACCCTGTACATCGCATTCGCCTCGTTCCCCCACCCCGCCAAGACGTCGACCGCGACACTGTACGTCAGCCGCTCCAGCGACGACGGCCAGACGTTCGCGCCGTTCGTCCCGGCCGCCACGGCCGGGGTGCTGCCGGCCGCGTCGCTGCCGAACACCACCTTCCGCGACGGGATCACCGAGAACTTCACCGCCAGCCCGACCTACGCCGGCCACCTCTATCTCACCTACGAGGACTGGAACGGCACCAAGATGAACGTGAAGTTCACTCAATCAACTGACGGCGGCAGCACCTGGTCGACGCCGGTAACGGTGAACGACAACGTCGACGCCCCCGGTGTCCCGACCGATCAGTTCCAGCCGTCGGTCGCCGCCGGCCCGGGCGGCGCGGTTGCGGTCGCGTTCTACGACCGCCGCCGCCCGTGCCCCAACGACTCGAGCATCCTGCCCGCCGACAGGGGACGGACGAATTTCTGCATCGACGTCTCGCTACAGGCCTACAAGGATGCTGGCACTGTCGCGGGCGCGGTGCCGGCCGGCGGCAACGCGCGCATCACGAACTTCAGCTGGGATCCGCAGCAGCCAGGCCAGACGGTCGGCGGCTTGAGCCAGCTTCCGTGCGCCGACGCCAACTGCGCCGTAGGGTTCATCGGCGACTACTTCGGGCTGGCGGTCTCCGGCGGTAACATCTACGCGCTGTTCGTCTCGACGCACTATCCGTCCGACGTGACCGCCGACGGCGGCGGCGGCCCGGTTTACTACCAGCAGCAGGTGCTCGCGACCGTGCCCCGCTCGGACTTCGGCAGCAAGTTCTGACCACAGGACTCACTCGGCCTGGGAGCTGGCTGGCTCCGGCTGGGCGGGAAGCGGAACGGCATCGGCGGCGTCCGGGTCCGCGGTCCACGGCCACCACGACGCAGTGCCCGCAGCGCCCGGCGGGTCCGCGGCACGGACCGGGCGCAGGTGCTTCAGCATGGACAGCCCCAGCCCGAACCCGAGCAGGAACACCACCCAGGGCAGCGCCGCCACGGCGGCCGCGGTGGGCCGGTGCGGCAGGCTGATGCCCGCCGCGTGCACGGCCCCCGCGACGGCAACCACCGCGAGCAAGACAAAGACCGAAAGCCACACAGAGCCCTGCACCCGCCATCCGCCGCCGCGCAATGCCAGCGCCGCCGCGCACGCCACCACCAGCATGGCATCGATGATCAGCGGATACAGCCCCGCCAGGGAAGGAGAAACTCCAGCGGAGGACGCGATCTGGCCGATGCCCGCATAGGACACCACGAAGGCAGCCGCGGCAAGCAGCACCACTCCGGTGATCACGATCACCACCGCGGTCACCTGGACCCTGCTGCCGTAATCCGCCGCCCCGGAAGGGGGCTGACCAGGGAGATCACTCATACGGCCTGAACGTACCCCGTCCGCCTACGGCGGGAAAGCACCGAAGTGCCAGTCCCGCGCCGTGTCGGCGATCGCCCGCACGCCCGTGACGATCTGCCTGG
>Ga0318497_10000985_pt1 | contig 10235 bp, 6 predicted proteins | sample GRESIP109b1f23_FD_203754 | JGI IMG/M metagenome (GOLD analysis project Ga0318497, IMG submission 203754) | Tropical soil microbial communities from Luquillo Experimental Forest, Puerto Rico - GRE.SIPMG.109b1f23 | ecosystem: Environmental > Terrestrial > Soil > Tropical forest > Bulk soil... | reverse complement strand
TTCCAGGCCTGGTTGAAGTCGCGCACCACGGCCAGTGACATGTTGCCCGGCAGCGGAACGATCTGCGACACCGTCATGCCCGTGGCGTCTGCGCCCATGGCCTTGACCGTGGCGGCCGCGCCCATGACCGACAGCGCGTACATGGGCATGCCCTTGCGCCGCGCGCGCAACGCGTGGGCGAACTCCATGGTGGGCTTGCCGGCCAGCCCCAGCAGCACAGCCTCCGGTTCGACCCCGGCCACGCGGTCGGCGGCAGCGCCAGCGTCGGATGCGTTGTTTTCCACCGTGGCGGTCACGGCCGGGTCCACCTTGTGGCGCGCCAGCACCTGTTGTGCGGAGGTGAACACCTCCTTGCCGAAGGCGTTGTTCTGGTAGGCGATGGCAATGCGGCGGATGCCGATGGTGATGAGCTGCTGCACCAGTTGCTCCGCCTCTTCGGCGTAGCTGGCGCGGATGTTGAACACGTTGCGCGCGGTGCGCGGTCGCGCCGACAAGGCGCCGGTGAAGGGGGCGAAGAACGGGATGCCGGATTCGATCACCTGCGGCATCATGGCCTCCACCGCCGGCGTGCCAAAGCAGTTGAACAGCGCGAAGGTGCCGCGGTCTTCCATGAACTGGGCCACATTGCCCTGGGCGCGGCGCACGTCGTAGCCGTCGTCCAAGGTGGTGAGTTCGATGCTGCGCCCATTCACGCCGCCCTTGGCGTTGATGGCGGCAAAGGCGGCCTTGGCGCCCTGTGTCATGGCCTGGCCCAGTTCCCCCAGCGGCCCCGTCAGCGCCGAGGACTGCGCCAGCTTGATCGGCGCGGTGTCGTCCGCCGCCCAGGCCGGGGCCTGCGTGGCCAGCGGTAGGGCCGCCAAGGCGCCAAGAACGCGCCGACGCGAGAGGGCGGCAGAGGTGGAGGAAGCAGGGGTGCGTTGCATGCGAGGTCCTGGGCCAAGAAAACGCCCATCGTACGCCCAAGACTGACGCCAAACTGTCTTTGGGACGACAATCTAAATCAAATAATTCCTCTAGGATGCCCAACAAATCCGGTACACGGCCTTGCGCCGCGGATCTGGCAAAAACGACAAGCAAAGGCACCTAGACCATGCAACGAGAGACAAGCCAACCCCAATCGGTCGCACGCCGACTGACCCTGCTTTCCATTGGAATCATCGCCGCCATCCTGGCGCTATTGGCGCTGGGCATCACCCTGGTGGCCGGGCGCACCGCGCGCTTGCAGGTGCAGGAGTCGGTGGCGGACAAGGTGATGGCCATCGTCAAGGCCATGGACAACATGGACGACGCGCAGCGCGAACTGGTTGAGCGCGCCGCCAAGACGTTGCAGCAATCGTTCGAGGCCACCATGACGCTGGACGAAGCCAGCGGCGAGATGAAGAGCTACGGCGCCGCCGTGAACAACAATTTCGGCGACGTGGACACCTTCACCGGCACCACCGGCAACCTGGGCACGGTGTTCGCCAAAAAGGGCGATGACTTCGTGCGCATCACCTCCTCCCTGAAAAAGCCCGACGGCGAGCGCGCCATCGGCATCAACCTGGATCGCGCCCACCCGGCCTACAAGGCAGCCCAATCCGGCCAGGGCTACACGGGGCGCGAGGTGCTGTTTGGCAAGCCCTACATGACGCATTACGCGCCACTGAAGAACGCCGATGGCAAGCTCATCGGCCTGCTGTCGGCCAGCGCCGACCTCACCGCGCTGCAGGGGGGTTTGAGCCGGCAGGTGGCCGAGACGCGCTTCTTCGATACCGGCGGCGTCTACGCCATCGACCCGCGCATCAGCGCGGCAGAGGCCGTGTTCGTGCTGCATCCCAGCGCCGCCGGCAAGAAGGTGACGGAAGTTGCCCCGCAAGCCAAGGATTTCCTGGAGGCCCTGGGCAGCGCCGACGACGGCCGCGTGGATGGTGCGCCAGCCCTGTTGGACGGAACCAGCACCGGCCGCTGGGCCCTGATGCGCAAGACCCAGAGTGGCGGCACCTGGGTGGTGGCCGAGGTCTCCCAATCCGAATCCACCCGCAGCCACTGGACCAACATGCTCACCATCTGGGCCCTGCTGGCCGCCGCCACCGTGGCCCTGGGCGGCGCCCTGTTCGTCGTGGTGCGCCGCACCGTGAGCCAGCCGCTGGGTGAACTGACCACCGTGGTCAAGGCGGTGGCCGATGGCGACCTGACGCACTCCTTCACGTCCCAAGGCAAGGATGAGATCGGCGCGCTGGTGCGCGAGGTCGAGGGCATGCGCCTGCGCTACCAGACGGCGCTGGCCCAGGTGCGCGAATCGGTGGACAGCATCGGCACGGCCAGTGCCGAAATCGCCAGCGGCAACATGGACCTGAGCACGCGCACGGAGCAGACCTCCAGCAACCTGCAGCGCACGGCCTCCAGCATGGACACGCTGACCGCCACGGTGCGCCAGTCGGCTGATGCCGCCAACCAGGCCAACCGCCTGGCCGCGTCCGCCGCCGAGGTGGCCGCACGCGGCGGTGCGGTGGTGGGCCAGGTGGTGACGACGATGGACGACATCAACCAGAGCTCGCGCAAGATTGCCGACATCATCAGCGTCATCGACGGCATTGCCTTCCAGACCAACATCCTGGCGCTGAACGCTGCGGTGGAAGCCGCCCGCGCCGGCGAGCAAGGCCGCGGCTTTGCCGTGGTGGCGTCCGAGGTGCGCAACCTAGCTGGGCGCAGCGCCGACGCGGCCAAGGAGATCAAGGCGCTGATCGGCGCCTCGGTGGACAAGGTCACGTCCGGTTCCACGCTGGTGCAGAACGCCGGCGTTACGATGAACGAGATCGTGCAATCGGTGCAGCGCGTCAGCGACATCATTGGCGAGATCAGTTCCGCCTCGGCCGAGCAATCGGCAGGCATTGGCGAGGTCAACACCGCGGTCGCGCAACTGGACCAGATGACGCAGCAGAACGCGGCCCTGGTGGAGCAATCCGCCGCCGCAGCCGACAACCTCAAGGACCAGGCGCAGCGGCTGGCGCAGGCGGTGTCGGTGTTCCGCCTGGGCGACACCCACGCGCTGATCGAAACCCGCTCCACGCTCGGCATTAGCAATCAAATCGGCATCCAGCCCTCGCAGAATCTGCGTGAGCAGCTACCAAATTGATAGCAACTTGCTACCGTCTCAAGCTTGGCGCCGGCTGCGCACGGCCTGCGCCAGATCGTCCAGCACGGGCACCACATCCTCAAACGCCAGGCAGCCATCGGTGATGCTCTGGCCGTAGGTCAGCGGCTGGCCCGGCTTGACGCTCTGGGCGCCGGCCACCAGGTGGCTCTCCAGCATCACGCCGATGATGGCGCGCTGGCCGGCGGCCACTTGCCCGGCCACGGCGTGCGCCACTTCGGGCTGGCGCTCATAGCGCTTGCCGCTGTTGGCGTGGCTGCAGTCCACCAGCACGGCATTCGGGGCGCCAGCCTTTTGCAGCAACGCGGACGCCTCCTGCACATGGGCGGTGTCGAAGTTGGGGCCGCTGCGGCTGCCGCCGCGCAGCACCAGGTGGCCATGCGGATTGCCGGCGGTCGTCAGCACGGCGGGCGCGCCCTCGTGCGTCAGTGACGGAAAACAGTGCGGGTGCTGGGCCGACAGGATGGCGTCCACCGCCACCTGCAGGTCGCCATCGGTGCGGTTCTTGAAGCCCACCGGCATCGACAGGCCCGAGGCCAGTTCGCGGTGGATCTGGCTCTCGGTGGTGCGCGCGCCGATGGCGCCCCAGGTGATCAGGTCGGCGTAGTACTGGCCCAGTGTGGTGTCCAGGAATTCGGTGGCGATGGGCAGGCCGCGCGCCGTCACGTCCAGCAGCAGTTGGCGCGCCAGGCGCAGGCCGCGGTTGATCTGGAAGCTGCCGTCCAGGCCGGGGTCGTTAATCAGGCCCTTCCAGCCAACCACGGTGCGCGGCTTCTCGAAGTAGACGCGCATCACCACCAGCAAGTCCTTCGCCAAGCGTTGGGCCACCGGCGCCAGTCGTTCAGCATATTCAATGGCCGATGCCGGGTCATGCACCGAGCAAGGCCCGACGATGGCCAGCAGCCGGTCGTCCTGGCCGAGGATGATGCGGGCAGCCTGTTGGCGAGCCTGGGCAATGGACTCTGCCGCGCTGGCGGGCAGCGGCAGTTCTTCTTCCAGGATGGCGGGCGAAATCAGGGGGCGTACGCTGCGGATGCGGATGTCGGCGGTCAGGGGCATGGAACGATTTTACGGGTTGGGGTATGTACCAGCCGGAGCGGGCCGCCAAGGTGCTCCAAGCGGCGTTTTGTGGACTATCATCGCCGCAGCGCAGCGGGCTGCCGGGCGTGGCGCCCCAATGGCCCGCGCGCAGCCCTGGTACACGATCTTGCCCACCACCACCTCACCGCCGGATACCGCCGCGCTGCCGCCCGCAGCCGGCGCCAGTGCAGCGACCGCCTGGGACCACCTGGAGAGCGACATCCAGGCGCTCAAGCAGCAGGCACTGGCCACGCAAAAGTCCATTCAGGCGCTACAGGCCCACGAGCCACCAAACCCGCTGCAGGCCGTGCAATCGGGGCTGCCGACCCTGCCCACCGACTGGGATGCCCCCGTGGTGGGTGTGGCCGCCGCACTGGGGTTGACCCTGGCACTGGTCTGGTGGGCCCTGTGGGTCCGCCCGCAAAGCCGCCTGCGCCGGGCCGAAGCGGCATTTGCCGCGGACGCGCCACCGGCCATGGCGCAGGACGACGGCGCCACAGCGGAGCACGGCGCCGCCGACAGCCCGTTCGCCCGCCATGACCCCAACCCGGGTTTTGACTCCGAGGCCGCCGCCAGCGAAGTGATGCGGGTGCGCAAGTCCCTGGCAGAGAAGCGCGAAGCCCGCGCCCAACAGCGCGAGTACGAGGAAACAGCCAACCCGGTGCAACCCCAGGTGCGCGCCTGGCTGGACCAGAACGGCCCGCAGCCGCTGGACGGCGTGGTGGTGACGTCCGGCCCCATCCCCATCGCCACACGTGCGCCGGACCCAGTACCGCCACCGCTCGAGCCCGTGCCGACGGTGATCGACGTCACGCAGCCCGAGCCGGTGATGGAACTCGACCTGGATCTGGGCCCTGTAGATGCCGATCCCGAGTCCGAAACCCTGCGGGAGCTGCTGTCCCTGCCTCCCAGTGTACTGACCGAGGCCCCAATGCCCGAGCCCAAACCCCAGGAATTGCCAGAAACCGAAGAGTCCATGCCCGAACACGCGGCCTGGCCCGACACAGACTTTGGCATCACGCTGGCGTTGGCACAGGAGTCCGAGGCACTGGACCTGTGGCTGGAGGCGCGCGAACTGGCGACCGAGGTGCTGGAGTCCCAAACCCCCGAGCTGCGTGGCGAGGCCCAGGCCCTGCTGGAGCGGCTGGATGCGCGCGACCAGGCGCTGGCGCGCGAGGCCGCGCAGCCGGCCCCCGAGGAGCCGGACGGCACCGGCAGTGTCAGCGCAGGTGCAGGAAATTGAAATCCGTGAGGTGGTCCTGGTTGGGCGTGCCGTCCGCTGCGTCCTGCGGCGTGGCACCAGACGATGGCGGCACGCGCATGGCGCCCAGCGGTGCGCCCCGGGTTTCGATGTCGGTCTGTGGGTCGTGGTCTTCGTCCGGCTCCCGGCTGGCACTGGCACCACGCCACTGCGCGCCCGCCCGGTGCTCGGGTGCGCGGCGTTCGCTGGCGGTCACCGCCACATCGCCCAGCAGCGCGCTTTGCGCCCGCGGCGGAATGCGCACCATCTCCGGCATGGGCGCGTCGGCCGCATTGCCATCGTCGGCCAGGCGGATGGTGCGCTTGGCCACGGTGTGCAGCAACAGCAGGTCGCGGTAGGCCTGCAGGTCGAAATCCTGGCCGCCCACGGCGCCCGTGTGGTGGTACAGGCAGTCCTCAATGTAGGCCAGCACCGGCGGCCCCGGCCACAGGGTGGTGATGCGCTCCATCACCTGCGGGTAGTGGTCCAGGGCGTGGCCTTCGTTGCCATAGTCGGCAAAGGGCGGCACGCGCCCGGTGAACCAGTGCTGAAATTCGTTGCGCATGAATTCGTAATCAGCCTCACGGCCCAGAGCGTGGTAGAGCCGCAGCAGGTCCAGGCACAGCAGCGGGCTGGATTCCCCGCACTGAGCGATGCGCGTGGTGAGGATGTCAATGGCCTTGTCGTGCTGGCCCAGCGAAACAAAGAACTCGGCCTGCTGGCGAATGTCCTCCAGCTCCTCAGTGTCGATGGCGCGCAGCAGCGGCGACTGGCTGACCATGAAGTCGATGCCGCCGTGGTGCTCCGCGCTCGGGCGCTGTTCCGCCCAGTGGAGCGCTGCGTGGCCGGAGGTGGGCAGGCGCGGCACTTCCAGGTTGCGCCAGGCCGATGGCGCGGGGGCGGCCGGTGTCGCCCAGGGGTCGGCGGCCAGGGATTCGCGGAATTCTTCGTTATCCGGCGTGTTGATGAGATCCAGGTCGAAGTCCACCTCGGTCAGCGGCACTTGGGCCTTGGGTGCTGCCATGGGCCTGGCGCTGGGCGCCGGGGCCACGGGTGTGGGCGTGGGTACGCGGGCCGGTGCGGGGGGCGCTTCGTCCGGCTGGGCACCCCAGGGGGCTTCGGGCGCCGGTGCGCCATGGCGCTTGGCCGCGCGGGCCTGCACCAGCTCGCTCATCAAACTGTCGCCTGCATCCGTGCCCTGGCGCCAGTCGGCCGCCGGAGCGGCCGTGGCACGCAGGCGCTGCCACAGCCAGCCCAGAGCCGCCATGCACAGCACGCACAGGGCCAGCAAGGTGTAGACCAAGCCGTTGGCGTAGCGCTCGGAGTCGGCCTGTTCTACCTTGGATACCAGCTCCATCAGCCCCTTCTGGTTGGCATTGGTGACGGTGTAGAGCGACTTGAGCTCTTCAGCCGCGCGCTGGGCCTGTACCTCTTCGCGCAGGATCTGCTCGGGCGTGGCGTTGAGCGCGCGCCACAGGGCGGCGGCTTCGGAGCGGCGGGCGCCGCCCTCCTCCGGCACGGGGGACAGCAGCTCATCGCTGGCACGCAGCACCGGGTCGCGCTCCATCAGCAGGTCCAGCGGGTCGAGCTTGAGGCGGGCACTGGCCTTGGCCGGCTTTGCCGGCTTAGCGGCTTTGGGCGGGCGTGGCGCGGCGACGGGTACCTCGGCTGCGGCCACTGCCTTGGGTTTGCGTGGTGCCACGGTGTGGGTCGGGGCCACCGCGTCCACCGCGGGTAGCGTCACCTGGGACGGCTGAGCCACGCGCGCCGGTGGCGGTGGTGCCGGTACCAGTGTCGCAGACGCGGGTTCCACCACCTGGGTCGGCAGATCGGCCAGCAGGGTGTAGCGTTTGGAGGAGCGGATCTGGCAGCCCGAGCGCAGGTTGACCGTGACCACGGGTTCATTCACCGGGGCGCTGGCCCGCAGGCGCACCGTGGCCGAGGGGGGTGGCCGCATCGGCACCGGGGTCCACGCGCAGGGTGATGCGGGCCGGGTCGACCCGGCCGTCGCCGTAGAGGACTTCGGCGCTCAGGCAGGCGGCCTCCAGGTCTTCGCTGGTGTCGCCCTGGAGCTGAAAGCGCAGCTCAAGCGGCTGGCCCACCAACGCCAGCCCCTGTGCCCGCCCCAGTGTCAGGGCGAGGCTATCGCAGGCGCTGCCTAAGCAGGCCAGTGCCACGGCGATGGACGCAAGGGAAAACAGCGGCTTCATTGGGGACGATTCTCGCACAGCCACGCCCCCGTGGTCCAGCCACTTGTAAAGCAAAAAGGCCGCCAGCCCTCGCCAAAACTCCGCGAGCAGCTATTAAATAGATAGCATACCGAGCTCCGACCGGGGCTCACTCATCATCCAGGTTGACCGCCTTGTGCGCCGCCATCAACTGGGTCTGGGTGTGGCCCGGCACCGGCGCGTAGTGCGAGAAGGCGATGCTGTAGCTGCCCTGGCCGGCGGTCAGCGATTTGAGCCGGCCCTGGTACTCGTCCAGCTCGGCCAGCGGGATCACCCCGCTGATGGCCGCCGTGGCGGCCGCGCGCGGCTGGGTGCCGGTGACGTGGCCACGCTTGCTCGACAGGTCGCCCGTGAGGTCGCCGATGGCACCTTCGGGAGCCAGCACCTCAATGTTGACCAGGGGTTCCAGCACGATGGGGTTGGCCTTGCGCACGGCGTCGATGGTGGCCTTGCGCCCGGCCAGGGTGAAGGCAATGTCCTTGCCATCCACGGCGTGGGTCTTGCCGTCGAACACGGTGACGCGCAGGTCGTGCACCGGGTAGCCGGCCACCACGCCGTCAAGCAGGGCCTGGCGCACGCCCTTCTCCACCGCCGCCATGAAGACGCCAGGAATGGCGCCGCCCTTGACCACGTCGACGAACTCGAAGCCGGCGCCGCGCTCCAGTGGTTCGATGCGCAGCATCACCTCGCCAAACTGGCCGGCGCCACCGCTTTGCTTCTTGTGGCGGCAGTGGCCTTCGGCGCCCTGGGTGATGGTTTCGCGGTAGGCGATCCGCGGCGGCTTGGTGTCCAGTTCCAGCTTGTACTGGTGCTGCATGCGGGCCATCTTGGTGCGCAGGTGCATGTCGCCCAGGCCGCGGATCACCGTCTCGTTGGTGTTGGGGTGGCGCTCCACCTTGAAGCAAGGGTCTTCGAGTTCAAGCTTGTGCAGCACGTCAAACAAACGGTGTTCATCGCTCTTGCGCTTGGTCTGCACGGCCAGGCCCTGCATGGGTTCGGGGAACTGCAGGGGCTTCAAGTGGATGTGGTCTTCGTCGTGGGAGTCGTGCAGCACGCAGTCAAACTCGATCTCCTCGACCTTGGCCACGGCGCCGATGTCGCCCGGCACCAGGCTGGACACCTCCACGTAGTCCTTGCCCTGCAGGCGGTACAGGTGCGCCACCTTGAACGGGCGCTTGCCCGAGCCGACGAACAGCTGCTGGTCCCGGGTAACGGTGCCCTGGTGCACGCGGAAGATGCCCATCTTGCCGATGAAGGGGTCCACCACCACCTTGAACACATGGGCCAGCACATGCAGGGTCTCGTCGGGCTGGGCGGCAAAGCGCTCCTGCGCCTGGCCGGGTTCGCCCTTGTAGAACGGCGGCGGGTTGCCCTCGGCCGGGTTGGGTGCCAGCTGTGCCAATGCGTCCAACAACTGCGGCACGCCAGCACCGGTGCGGGCCGAGACGAACAGGATGGGGATCAGGTGGCCGGCACGCAGCGCGGCCTCGAACGGCGCATGCAACTCGCCGGGAGACGGGTCGGCGCCGTCTTCCAGGTAGCGCGCCATCAGGCTCTCGTCCTCTTCCACGATCTGGTCGATCAGGGCGCGGTGGGCGGCGGCCACGGAGGCGAAGTCGCTGTCGCCATCGCTGTGGCCCAGCAACTCCACCACTTCCTGGCCGTGGTGAGCGGGCAAGTCCAGCAGCAGACACTGCTTGCCGAAGCGTTCGCGAATCTGGTTGACCAGCGTGGGCAGGTCGATGTTGTCGGCGTCGATCTTGTTGATGACGACCATGCGGCACAGGCCGCGCTCGCCGGCCAGGTTGAACATGCGCTCGGTGGAGAGCTCGACGCCAGTCTGCGCGTTGATGACGATGAGCGCCGTGTCCACCCCCGCCAACGCGGCGATGGACTGGCCGGCGAAATCGGGGTATCCGGGGGTGTCGATCAGATGCACGCGGGCACCGGCCCAGTCCATGCTAACCAGGGCGGTCTGCAGGGAGTGGCCGAATTCCTTTTCCAGGGGATCGAAGTCGCAGGTGCTGTTGCCCTTTTCAACCGACCCTCGGCTGGTGATGGCGCCGGTGGCGGCCAGCAGGCTTTCGGCCAGGGTGGTCTTGCCGGAGGCACCATGGCCCACCAAGGCCACGGTACGAAGGGAGTTGCTTGGTGTTTGGCGCATGGCGGAATCCCTGTGACTGGCCAGCAGACCCGGGCGTGCCGACATGGCAGACGCCAGCGCGAGCCATTGATGGTCCCATCTTACCGTTGCCGCATGGGCCGCGGTACCGGGCAGGCGCGCCCAGAGCCGAAAAAATTTGATGCAGGTCAGCCTTTTTGCAGCCGCGCAAAGGTCTTGCGGAACTTGGCCACCTTGGGCGCGGCCACCGCCATGCAATAGCCCTGCGTGGGGTTGCGAGCGAAAAAGTCCTGGTGGTAGTCCTCAGCCGGCCAGTAGTTGGACAGCGGCAGCACCTCGGTGACGATGGGGCGTGCGTAGACGCCGCTAGCGGCCATCTCCGCGATCACGTCCTTCGCAACGGCCTGCTGCTCGGGCGTGCTGGTGTAGATG
>Ga0318497_10000978_pt1 | contig 10253 bp, 9 predicted proteins | sample GRESIP109b1f23_FD_203754 | JGI IMG/M metagenome (GOLD analysis project Ga0318497, IMG submission 203754) | Tropical soil microbial communities from Luquillo Experimental Forest, Puerto Rico - GRE.SIPMG.109b1f23 | ecosystem: Environmental > Terrestrial > Soil > Tropical forest > Bulk soil... | reverse complement strand
GTCCTGCAGGAGGCGGCGCGCCGCCTCCTGCAGGACGCATTTCGGCTGCTCTACCGGAGCGGGCTGGCGACGCCGCGGGCGGTCGAGCGGATCCGGCAGGAGCTCCCGGTCACAGGCCCTGTCGCAGATCTCCTCGATTTCATCGCCGGGTCGCGGCGCGGCATCTGCGGCCCGGCGCAGCCCGGGACGTCGGCGGTCGACGCGGCGCCGAGCCCTGAAAGCGAGCCGGTCTGATGGCGGTGCGAAAGGGGGAGGAGCGCAGGCTGCGGGCCGGCGTCGTGGGCGCGGGCCACATGGGCCAGTACCACATGCTCGCGTACGCCGAGCTATGGGACATCGACCTGGTCGGCGTCGTCGACGTCGACCGCGAGCGCGCCAAGCAGATCGCGGCCTACTACGACACGCAGGCGCTCTCCGACCATCACGAGCTGATCGGGAAGGTCGATCTCGCGAGCGTGGCCGTGCCGACCGAGCAGCACTTCCAGGTCGCTTCCGATCTCCTGGAAGCTGGCGTCGGCGTCCTCGTCGAGAAGCCGATCACGCCGACGATCGAGGAGGCGCGGGAGCTGTTTGCGATCGCCCGGCGGACCGGCAGCGTGCTCCACGTTGGCCACGTCGAGCGGTTCAACGGCGCGGTGCAGGAGCTGACGAAGATCGTGGAGCGCCCGATCCTCATCGAGTCGCGGCGTCTTGGGCCCTTCGCCCCGCGCGTCCAGAAGGACAGCGTCGTGATGGACCTGATGATCCACGACCTCGACATCGTCCTGAATCTGGTCGACTCGCCGCCGCGGCGGCTGGCCGCGATGGGCTCGTCGGTGCACTCGGCCGTGATCGACATCGCCAACGTCCAGATCGGCTTCGAGTCCGGCACGATCGCGCTGATCACCGCCAGCCGCGCGACCGAGGAGAAGATCCGCGTGCTCTCGATCACGCAGCCGGACGCCTACGTCGTGCTGGACTACTCCGAGCAGGACATCCGCATCCACCGGCGCGCCGCGCAGGAATACACGCTCAACCGGGAGTCGATTCGCTACCGGCGGGCCTCCTTCGTCGAGCACGTGCAGGTTCACAAGGACAATCCGCTCAAGCTCGAGGTCCTCCACCTGGTCCGGGCCGTGCGCCGCGCGCGCGCGGGCGAGCAGGTCGTCCTGGCCGAGACGGAGGATACGCGCTCGCTCGCCATGGCCCTCGAGATCGAGCGAATGATCCGGGAAGGCCGCTGCGAGACGGCCTACTCGACCAATCCTCCGTGGAGCGCTCCCTCGGCTTGATATGCGGCGCCGGCGTGCTGCCGGCGCGCATGGCCGGCGAGGCGCGGCGCCACGGATGGCGCGTGCTCGCGTTCACCTTCGGCGACGCGCCCGGCATCGGCGATCAGGCCGACCGCACGTTCCCGAGCCGCATCGACCAGGCGGGCGCTGTGCTGGCGGCCCTCCAGGCCGAGGGGGTGGGCTCCGTTCTGTTCTCGGGCAAGTTCTGGAAAACGGACCTCCTCGACGACGATCGGCTGGACGCCAAGCTCACCGCGATGAAGGCCGAGGCCGGCGCGATGACCGACACGAACATCGTGCAGATCGTGGTGGCGACGCTCGCCCAGATGGGCATCGAGCTCCTCGACCAGCGGCCCTTCCTCGGTGACTGGATCGGCCGCAGCGGCTGCTGGTCACGCCGCGCGCCGACCGACGCCGAGTGGGCGGACGTGCGTCGCGGTCTGGAGGTGGCGCGCCTCGTGGCCGACGCCGGGATCGGCCAGGCGATCGTGATCAAGCACGGCGCCATCACCGCGGTCGAGGCGACCGAGGGAACGACCGCCACGATTCGGCGCGGCGCGGCGCAGGGGGGACCGGGCGCCGTGGTCGTAAAGGCGGCCGCGCGCGAGCACGACTATCGCTTCGACACGCCGGGGATCGGGCCGGAGACGATCGAGGCGGCGGCGGCCGGCGGGGCCACCGTGCTCGCGGTCGAGGCGGATCGAGTGCTCGTCGTGGATCGCGACGAGTGTCTGCGCATCGCCAACGGCGCCGGCATCGCGCTGGTCGGTGTCGCGTGACGACGCGAGACTCGCCGTCCGTCATGCTCGTCGCCGGCGAAGCCTCGGGCGATCTGCACGGCGCCGCGCTCTGCCGGGCGCTGCGTGAGCTCGACCCGTGCTGCCGGCTCTTCGGCATGGGCGGGGGACGGATGGCCGCGGAAGGGATGGACGTCCTGGTCGACGTCACCGCGAAGGCGGTCACCGGCGGCAGCGAGGCGTTCGGTCAGATCCCGCGCCTCTATCGCGCCTACCGCGAGCTCCGCGCGGTGCTCGAAGGCCCGGACCGCCCCTCGGTCCTCGTGCTGATCGATTTCCCGGAGTTCAATCTGCGGCTGGCGCGCGCCGCCCGGCGCGCGCGGGTCCCAGTCGTGTACTTCATTCCACCGCAGGTGTGGGCGTGGCGCCCCTGGCGCGTGAACATGATCCGGCAGGTGGTCTCGCTCGTGCTCGCGGTGTTTCCGTTCGAGGCGCCGCTCTATCGTCGTGCCGGCGTGCCGGTGGAGTTCGTGGGACATCCCTTGCTCGATCAGCTGCAGGCGGCGCCGGTCCGCGAGGTGGCACGCCGCCGGCTCGGCATCGCCGATCGCACGGCCGTCGTCGCGCTACTGCCGGGAAGCCGGCGCCAGGAGATCGTTCGCATGCTCCCGCCGATGCGGAACGCCGCGGCCGAGATCGCGCGCGCGGCGCCCGGGACGCGGTTCGTGCTCGGCCTGGCCCCGACGATCGACCGTGCGCTGGTCACGCAGCATCTGGCCGGCGGCCCGCCGGTCGAGATCGTCGAGAACCAGACCCACGACGTGATCCGCGCCGCCGATCTGGCCCTCGTGACATCCGGCACGGTCACCCTCGAGGCGGCGCTGCTCGGCACGCCGATGGTCGTCTGCTACCGGCTGTCGCTCGCAAGCGAGCTGATGGTGCGGCTCCTGATCCGCGTGCCGTGGGTGAGCCTCGCCAACCTCACGCTCGGACGGGCCGTCGTGCCCGAGCTCTACCGGCAGACGATGATGGACGAGCGCCTGGCGCGGGAGGCACTGCGCCTCTTGACCGACGCCGGGGCGCGCGACTCGCAGCGCGCGGCGTTCGGCGAGCTCGCCGAGCAGCTGGGCGAGCCGGGCGTGGCGACGCGCGCCGCACGGCGCGTCCTCGCGCAGGCGGGGGCCGCGTGATCGCGCCGCGCCGCCGGAGCACGGGATGAATCCGCTGCTGGCGCTCACGCCGCCGCTCGCCGCGGGGCTCGTGCGGCTCGTCGGGCCGACCCTGCGACTTCGCGCCGAGGGCGTCGAGGCGCTCGCGCCGAGCTGGACGGCTGCGCGGCCGCTGATCTACTGCGTCTGGCACGGGCGGATCCTCATGGTGCCCTGGCTCAACGCGCGCCTGCGCCGGACCCACGGCGCGCGCGCCGTCAGCGTGCTGGCGAGCCGCTCGCGCGATGGTGGCCTCATCGCCGACTACGCGCGCCGTTTCGGCCTCGACGTGGTGCGCGGCTCGTCGTCGCGCGGCGGCGCGGGCGCGCTGCGGGCGCTCGTCGCGGCGGTCGAGGCCGGGCGTGACGTCGCGCTGGCGCCCGACGGGCCGCGCGGCCCGCGCGGTCAGCTCGGCCTCGGCGTCGTCGCGCTGGCCGCGCTCACCGGCGCGCCGGTGGTCCCGCTCGGGTTCGCCGCGCGCCCGGCGTGGCGCCTGGCGACCTGGGACGAGTTTCAGATTCCCAGACCGTTCGCCCGCGCGGCGCTGGTGTTCGGCGCCATGACCTCGATCGCCCGCAACGCCGACCGCGAGCGGGCCCGCAAGGAGATCGAGCGAAGCCTCGACGAGGTCACGGCATGCGCCGACCGGCTGGTGACAGCCTGATGTATGCCCTCTATTCGGCCGTCGCCCTGGTGGGACTGGTCGCGCTCTTCCTACCGGTCGCGCTGCTGAGGCGGCTCACGCGCGGCGTGCCGCTCAACGTGCGGGCGCGGCTGGCCCGCGACCGCGCGGCTGACGCGACGCGGAGCTCGGGCTGGGTGCACGCGGTGTCGGTGGGTGAGGCCATCGCGGCGGCGCCGCTGGTCGAGGGGCTGCGCCGTCTCCACCCGGAGCTGCCGCTGATCATGACGACGGTGACGAGCACCGGCGCCCAGATCGTGCGCGATCGATTCGCCGGGCTCGCGACCCATCGCTTCTTCCCGCTCGATTTCCCGTCGGTCGCGCGGCGCGCCGTGGCGTCGATCAACCCGGCGTTCCTGATCTGCATGGAGACCGAGCTCTGGCCCAACACCCTGCGCACCCTCGCCGCGCGCGGCGTGCCCGTGATGATCGCCAACGGGAGGATCTCCGACCGGTCCTACCGGCGTTACCGGCTGGTGCGGCGCTTCATGACGTCGGTCCTGGCCGACGTCCGTGTCTTCGCCATGCAGTCCGACGAGGACGCACGGCGGATCATCGCGCTCGGCGCCCAGCCCGAGCGCGTCGTCGTCACCGGCAACATCAAGGTCGACGCGGCCGCGGCCGACCCTCCCGGCTCGGGCGATCTCTGGCGCCGTCTCCTCGCCCTCGCTCCCGGCCAGCGGGTGTGGGTCGCCGGGAGCACGCACCCGGGCGAAGAAGCGCTCGTGCTCGACGCCTACCGCGCCGCGCTCGCCGAGTGCCCCGAGCTCGTCCTGGTGATCGCGCCCCGGCATCCGGAGCGTACGCGCGAGGTGCTGAGCCTGGTGGATCGCCGCGGCTGGCCGTCGGTGCGCCGCAGCGAGCTTCCGGCCGCGGTCACGACCACCGAGCAGCCGGTGCCGCCCGTCGTCATCCTCGATACGGTCGGCGAGCTCGCGATACTGTACTCGATCGCCGACGTGGTGTTCGTGGGCGGAAGCCTGGTGCCGATGGGCGGCCACAACGTGCTCGAGGCCGCGCAGCGCGGCAAGCCGGTGCTGATCGGGCCGCACACCGGAAACTTTCGCGAGTCGGTCGGCCTGCTGGAGTCGGCCGGCGCCGCCCTCGTCGTCCGCGACCCGTCCGAGCTGTCGCGCGAGCTGCGGCGCCTCCTCGCCGATCGGGACCTGCGCGCGAAGATGGGCGATGCCGGCTACGAAGCGGTGGCCTCGCGCCACGGCGCGGTGCGCGAGACGCTCGAGCTCGTCGGGCGCTATCTCTATTCCGGGCCGCGCGTGTGAACTCGCGCGAGCGCTTCGTCCGCGGCTGGGAAGAGGGCTTCGCGACCGGCCCGGCGCGCATGCTGGCGGTCGCCGGCGGCGGCTATCGCGGCCTCCTGGGCGCGCGCGAGTGGCTCTACGGGCGAGGAGTGCTAAAATCGCGAGCCCTGCCGTGCCGCGTGGTCTCCATCGGCAATCTCACCGTCGGCGGCACCGGCAAGACCCCCGCGGTGGAGGTCGCAGTGCAGTCGCTGACGGCGCTCGGCCATCGGCCCGCGGTCGTGAGCCGCGGTTACGGGCGCAGCACGCGCGGCGTGCAGATCGTCGCCGACGCCGCGTCGATCCGGCTCGATCCCGAGGAGTCGGGCGATGAGCCGTTCCTGCTCGCGCGCCGGCTGCCGGGGATTCCGGTCATCGTGGGCTCGAACCGTCACGATGCCGCGCGCGTCGCGATCGAGCGCTTCGGCGTCACGGCGATCGTCCTCGACGACGGCTTCCAGCACCGGACGCTCAAGAAGGACCTGGAGATCGTGATGGCGCGCGCGCGCCGGCCGTGGGGCAACGGGCGCCTCCTGCCGGCCGGCCCGCTGCGCGAGCCGCTCGACGCGCTCTCGCGGGCCGATCTCGTCGTCGCTACCGGCGCGCTCGATCTCGGTGACGCGCGCGAGGTGGTGGACGCCGTCGACGAGCACGCGCCGCGCGTGTCCGTCGTCACCGCCACCCTGGTGCCCGCCGAGTGCTGGGAGGCCGGCCGCATGCGGTCGGTGCAGATCGCCGAGCTGGCCGGCAAGCGCCTGTCGGCGTTCGCGGGGATCGCGGCGCCGGCGGCGTTCGCGGAGACCTTGCGGAGCAGCGGCGTGACGGTGGAGGACATCACGGCGTTCGCCGACCACCACTGGTACTCGCTCGACGACCTGGCCCGCCTCGACGCACGCGCGGACGAGCTCTCCGTGGACGCGCTCATCACGACCGAGAAGGACTGGGTCCGCCTGCGGCGGCTGCGACTGCCGCGCCGCCCGCTGTATGTTCTCAGCGTCCGGCTCGTCGTGCAGACCGGCGAGCCCGCGTGGCGCCAGGCCTTCCGGCGCGCGTGCCCGTGAAGATCGCCGTCCGCCTGCCGAACTGGCTCGGCGACACGGTGATGGCCGTGCCGGCGATCCGTGCGCTGCGTGACACGTTTCCCGACGCAAAGCTGCTGCTCGCCGGTCCGTGGGTCGCGCTGCTCGCAGGGCAGGGGCTCGGCGACGTGCTCGTGGCCTATCCGCGCAGGTGGAGCAACAGGCTTCGCCCCGCTGACACCGTCCGAAGCTTCGGGAGCGACATCGCGGTGCTCCTTCCAAACTCCTTCGAGGCGGCGGTGACCGCGCTCTACTGGCGGGCGCGCCGACGGATCGGCTTCGGTGGCGACGGACGGCGCTGGCTCCTCACCGACGCGCCGCCGCGTCCCGAGCCGCGCCTGCATCAGATCGACGAGTATCTTCGTCTCGTGGAGATCGCCGGCGGCGCGGTGTCGTCGCGCGAGCCGCGCCTGACGCCGCCCGAGCCGTACGGCGACGCGCGGCAGCGGGTGCGCGATCTTCTGCTCCATCACGGCGCGCCGGAAGGAAAACCGATGGTCGGCGTCCATCTCGGCGCGGCCTTCGGGCCGGCCAAGGTCTGGGTCCACGCGCGCATCGTCGAGTTCTGCCGGCTTGGGCCGTCGCTTGGCGTGATTCCCGTGCTGCTCGGCGCCCCGGCGGACGAGCCCGCGGCCGCCGCGGTTGCGCAGGAGACGAAGACGGTGAGCCTCGTGGGGCGAGACAGTCCGGAGCTGCTCTCGTCGGTTCTCGCCGAGATGGCCGCGCTCGTCTCGGGTGACACGGGCGTTGCGCATCTGGCCGCCGCGCTCGGCACGCCGGTCGTCACGTTGTTCGGACCGACCGACCCGGCGCGGAGCGCGCCGCGCGGGCGGGTCGCCGTGGTGCGCCACGCCGTGCCGTGCGCGCCGTGCTTCTACCGCGTGTGTCCGATCGAGCATCCCTGCATGCGCGACATCTCGGCCGCCGAGGTGGGCGAGCGGGTCGTGGCGCTGCTCGCGGAGGCGTCATGCCGCCGCTGACGATCCTGCATCTGGCCGCGAATCGCTGGTGGACCGGCAGCGCTGATCCGATCATCCACCTCGTCTCGGGTCTGCGCGCGCGCGGCCACCGCGTCTTGCTGGGCGTCATTCCGGGGGACCGGTTCGAGGCCAAGGCCAGAGAGGCGGGGCTCGAGCTGGTCGAGGGGCTCCACATGGACGCGCGCCGCGGTCCGCGCGCGCTCGCGAGTGACGTCATCAAGCTCCGAGCGCTGATCCGGGACGAGACCGTCGACGTGGTGCATACGCATCACTCGCACGATCACTGGCTCGCGGTGCTCACGCGGCCCAAGCGCGCGCAGGGCGGCCGGCCGCCGGTCGTCCGGACCTTCCACAACCTGAGATCGGTCAGACGCGACCGGCTCGGGTCGACCCTCTATCGTCGGACCGCGGCCGTGTTCGCGGTGTCGCGGGTGATCGAGTCGCGCTGCCGCGAGGTGAGGATTCCGCCGGAGCGGATCTTCTGGATCCCGGGCGCCGTCGACCTGACGCGGTTCACGGCGAACGCGGACGGAACGCCGATCCGGGACGAGTTCAAGCTCGGCGACGCGCCGGTCGTCGCGTCGGTCGCGCGCCTGGCGACCAATCGCGGTCACGAGCTCCTGCTCGCGGGCTTTCGGCTGCTGGCCAACGCGATGCCGCGCGCGCGCCTGTTGCTCGTCGGCAAAGGGGAGACGCGAGCGCGGCTCGAGCAGCTGGTGACCGAGCTCGGGCTCGGCGGCCACGTGATCTTCACGGGCTACCGCGACGGCGACCTTCCCGCGGTGCTCGCGGCCGCGGACTGCTTCGCGCTGATGGCCGCCGGCTCGGACGAGTCGTGCCGTGCGGCGCTTGAGGCGATGGCGGCCGCGCGCCCGGTCATCGCGCGGCGCGTCGGTGCACTGCCGGAGACGGTGGTGCACGGTGAGACGGGACTGCTGATCGACGACGACCGGCCGGAGAGCGTCGCGCAGGCGCTCGAGACCATCCTGGGCGATCCCGCGCGCGGACGCGCGATGGGCAGCGCGGGGCGCGCGACCGCCGAGGAGCGGTTCAGCGCCGAGCGCTCGGTCGAGACGGTCGAGCGCGTTTATCAGGAGATCTGGTGAAGATCCTCCACCTGATGTCCTGTCGCGGCTGGTCCTCGGACGCCTACTGGGCGGCGCGGATGACGCGGGAGCTGTCGCGCCGCGGCCACGTGGTGACCCTCGGCTGCCGCGCAGGGACGGAGGCTCGCGTGATCGATCGCGCCCGCCGCGAGGGCGTGGAGCGCGTGACCACCCTCGCGCTCAGGGGAGGGGTGCGGCCGATCGCCGACGGCGGCGATGTGCGTCGGCTGCGCGCGCTGATCGCGGATGTGGACGTGGTGCACGTACATCGCGGCAAGGAGCACTGGCTGGCCGCGGTGGCGAACCGTCTGATCGCCACGCCGCGCCCCATCGTGCGCACGCGCCACATCGCGCAGGCGGTCAGACCCCACGCCGCGAACCGCTGGCTCTACGGGCGCGGCACGGCGTTCGTCGTGACGGTGACCGACGCCATCCGGCGCCAGTATGTCGCCGCGGGTCTCGTCGATCCGGATCGCGTCGCCGCGCTGCCGGGCGGCGCCGACACCGAGCGCTACCACCCGCGACCCCGCGACGCCTCGACTCACGCGCGTCTGGGCGGACAGCCCGATCACCCGCTGATCGGGATGATCGCCGGTCTGCGGGTCATGAAGGGCCACGCGATCGTCGTCGAGGCCGCCAGGCACCTGGCCGCCCGCGGCGTGCGGCCGCGCTTCGTCTTCATCGGGCGCGGGCCCACGGAAGGTGGTGTGCGCGAGGCGATCGAGCGCGCGGGCCTCGGGTCGCAGTTCACGTTCGCCGGCTTCGTGGACGATCTGCCCGCGGCGCTCGCCGCGCTCGACGTCGTGCTCTACACACCGCTGGACTCGGATGGGATGTCGCGCGTGATCTTCGAGTACCTGGCGGCCGGCCGGCCGCTGATCGCGGCGCGGGTCGGCGTCGTGCCCGAGGTGCTGACCGACGGCGAGCACGCGGCGCTGGTGCCTGCGGGCGACGCCGCGGCGCTCGCCGCCGCGCTCGAGCGGCTCGCGGGCGACGCGGCGACGGCGTCGCGGCTGGGCGAGGGCGGGCGGCGGCTCGTCGAAGCGCGCTACTCGGGCGCCCGGGTCGCGGCTGCGCTCGAAGCGCGCTACGCGAGCCTCGTGGCCGCCGCGGCCGCGTGAAGGTTTCGGTCCTCGCCGCCGACCTGTCGGACAATGCGACAGGCCGCGCAGACCTGCTCGCGCGTCTGTTGTCTGCGCGCTACGAGGTCGAGGTGATCGGGCCGCGCTTCGGCGCCGACGTCTGGAGACCCGCGCGGGGCAGCGCCGTCGCGCAGCGCAGCGTGAGCGCCGGCCGCTATCCCGGATTCGCGGCGCGCATTCCGGCGCTACTCGAGCTCGCCGACGGCGACGTGCTCGTCGCGTCCAAGCCGCGACCGACGAGCTTCGGTGTGGGGCTCCTGGCGCGGGCCGGGCGCCGGCGGCCGCTCGTGCTCGACATCGACGACTGGGAGGTCGGCTTCTTCTCCCGCTCCGGCGCGTGGGGGACGGTCGGCCGCGCCTTCAACCTCGCGGATCCCAACGGGCTTCCGTGGACGTGGCTGGCCGAGAAGCTCGTCTCGCGCGCGGACGCGGTCACGGTGGCCTCGCGCTTTCTCGAGCGGCGCTTCGGCGGAACACTCCTGCCGCACGTGCGCGACACCGACGCCTGGGATCCGGTCCGCTACGATCGTGCCGCCGCGCGCGCGCAGCTCGAAGTGGGCGACCGCAAGGTCGTCATGTTTCTCGGGACGCCGCGGGGTCACAAGGGCGTCGACGATCTGGTCGAAGCAGTGGGCTTGCTCGGCCCAGGCGTCGTGCTGGCGCTCATCGGCGTCGATCCGGCGCGGAGCGGCGCGCCGCGGTGGTCCGCGCCCGCGCACGTGCGCGCGATCGGCGAGATCCCGTTCGACG
>Ga0318497_10000977_pt1 | contig 10253 bp, 8 predicted proteins | sample GRESIP109b1f23_FD_203754 | JGI IMG/M metagenome (GOLD analysis project Ga0318497, IMG submission 203754) | Tropical soil microbial communities from Luquillo Experimental Forest, Puerto Rico - GRE.SIPMG.109b1f23 | ecosystem: Environmental > Terrestrial > Soil > Tropical forest > Bulk soil... | reverse complement strand
TCAGATCGCCAAGCTCGGCGTGGGCTCGGTCCTGACGCCGACCGGCTATCTCGCCTTTGTCTTCTTCTTCTACGTGCTGGGGATCAGCATGTTCGCCTGCGCCCAGGTCGGATCCGCCCGACGGGAGGAAGCCGGTCAGCAACTGGAGACGCTGCTGGCACTGCCGGTGGGGCGGACCGGCTGGCTGGCCGGGCGGCTGCTGCTCGCTGCCTGCGCCGCCACGGTGATCGCCCTGCTGTCCGGCCTGTTCACCTGGGCCGGAGCCATCGCGGGCGGGACCAGCGTCCCGGTGGGCCAAATGCTGGAGGCCGGGGCGAACTGCTTGCCGGCGGCACTGCTGTTCCTCGGCATCGCCGCGCTGGCGTACGCGGCCGTGCCGCGGGCCAGCTCCGCGATCAGCTACGGGGTCATCGTGCTGACGTTCCTATGGCAGGTCGTCGGAGCGCTGCTCGGCGCACCCGACTGGCTGGCCGGGCTGACCCCGTTCGGCCACATCGGGCTGGTGCCCGTGGAGCCGTTCCGCGCTACCGCGGCCGTGGTCATGATCGGGATCGGCCTGGCCACGGCGGCCGCTGCGCTCGGGGTGTTCCGCCGCCGCGACCTGATCGCCGCCTAATCGCCCGCCCACAACACCCGCCGCCCCGCCGACGTCACTTCCACGGACGATTACCCCGCGAAAACCGTAAGGGATCGTCCGTGGTCATGGATACGGGGCCTGAGGTCAGCGGTTGGTGGCGATCTGACGGTAGTCGGTGAAGACGACCGGGCCGGCGACGAGTTCGGGGCCGCGCCAGGGGTTCGCCCCGCCCGCTGATGATCATGGAGATATGGCCATACGGGCCATATCTCCATGATCACGAAGGCTGCGAGGCCGGGGACAGTGAGGCAGCGCGGGGTCAGGCCACGGTTTCGGTGTCTGCGGCGACGATTGAGTCCATCAGGCCGGGGAAGCGCCGGTCCAGGTCCTCCTTGCGCAGCGACATGTAGCCCCGGGCGCCCTGGATCCGCTTGGTGACGATGCCCGCTTCGCGCAGGATGCGCAGGTGATGGGAGAAGGTCGGCTTGGTCATCGGCAGCCCGGCCTCCTCGATGACCTGAGCGCACCAGGACTCGCCGCGACGCGCCACAAATCGCACGGCCGCCAGCCGGTGCGGGTCGGCGAGCGCAGCAAGCACCCGTGGCAGTTGGATGTCCTCCGCCGCAGGCTCGACCCCGTCATCTAGCACAGTCCCGAGCATAGCTCAAAGTTGCGAGTAGTTCGACGGTTGTTGTACTGTTCGATTGTTATCGAACTTCGATGAGTATCGAACCTCTGGGAGAAACTAGTGCCGCATGCGCAGTCCCGGCTAGCAACGCTCCAGGCTGCTTCATCCGGGCCGAACCCACGCCGCTGGTTCATGCTGCCGGTCGTGCTGACCGCGATGTTCATGGCGGGCTTCGATATCTGGGCGGTCAACGTGGCGGCCCCGTCCCTGCAGCGTGATCTGGGCGTCAGCGACGCCGCGCTGCAACTGATCGTCGGCGGTTACGCGTTCATGTACGCGAGCGGCATGGTGACCGGGGGCCGGCTGGGCGACCTGTTCGGCTACCGGCGCATGTTCATGCTCGGCGTGGTCAGTTTCGCCGCCGCCTCGCTGCTCTGCGGGCTGGCCCAGTCCTCCGGCGAACTGGTCGCCGCGCGGCTGCTGCAAGGCCTCACCGGCGCCATCATGGTCCCGCAGGTACTGGCGCTGATCACGGCGACGTTCCCGGTGCACGAGCGCAGCCGGGCGCTGGCCTGGTTCGGCGTGACCATGGGGGTCGGCTTCGTGTCCGGGCAGATCCTCGGCGGCGGGCTGATCCAGGCGAACCTCTTCGGGCTCGGCTGGCGGTCCATCTTCCTGGTGAACGTGCCGGTCGGTGTGCTGGCGCTGGTCGCCGCCGCCCTCGTGGTGCCGCACGCCTGGGGGCAGCGCCGCCCCCGGCTGGACCCGCTCGGCGCCGTGGGCATCTCGCTGAGCATCGCCCTGGCCCTGGTGCCGCTGACGCTCGGTCGCGACGAGGGCTGGCCCCCGTGGACGTGGGCGTCGCTCGCCGCAGCCCTACCGGTGCTCGGCCTGACCCTGTGGTGGGAGCGGCGGCTCGCAAGCCGCGGCGGTGAGCCGCTCATCGACCTGCCGCTGTTCCGGGACCGCACCTTCTCGGCCGGCCTCGGGGTGAACTTCGGCCTGGTCTTCTTCTTCGGCAGTTTCATGTTCGTGCTGACCCTGCTGCTGCAGGCGGGGCTCGGCCAGTCGCCGCTGCACGCAGGCATCGAGGTGCTGCCGCTGGCTGCGGCGTTCACGGTCATGTCGATCCTCAGCCCGCGGTTCTCGGCCCGGCTCGGGGCCCGGTCCATCACGCTGGGCGCGAGCATCACCACGCTGGGGACGATCGCGCTGGCCGCCACGGGCGCACGTTACGGCGCCGGGCTGACCGGCTGGGACCTGGCACCGGCGACCGTGCTGATCGGGCTGGGCCAGGGGATCGCACTGCCGTCGCTGATCGGCGCGGTGCTGACGCACGTACGGCTGGAGCGGGCCGGGGCCGCGGCCGGGATCCTCACCACCACGCAGCAGTTCGGCGCCGCCAGCGGCATTGCCGTCATCGGCGCGGTCTTCTACGCCGCCCTGGGGGCAGCGCCGGACCGCGGCACGTTCGTCTCCGCGATGGTGGTCGCCATGTCCGTGAATGCGGCGCTCGTAGCGATCGCGGCGGCAATGACGTGGCTGCTGCCACGCCGGGCGCCGGCCCGGCAGTTGTCATCGGGGCAGGGCACGGCCGTAGACCAAGCCCCGGCCATGAGACACGCGCCTTCTCGGGCCAGGGAGCGCGTGGCCTCGGCCGCCGACTAGCGGCACGCGGCAGTCACCCTACGGTTATCGGCTCGGCATTACGCTGACGCCCCAGGATCCGGTGTCACCCGTCACGGTGACACCCGATGCTCACTGTCCCCGTGAAGTCGGCGCTCACCCCTCGCCCTGAGACCCGATGCTCACCCCTCGCCCTGAGAGCCGATGCTCACCCCTCGCCCTGAGAGCCGATGCTCACTGGTCACCGTGGGACAGGTGCTCACCGGCCGCCCCGGGCACCCACTCCAGTGCCTTCTCGAAGTGAACGGTCGTCATCCCGTTGCCGGTCAGGCGCATGTTGTCGGTGACCGCGTCGATGATCTTCAAGCCGCGGCCGTGCTCGGCGGTAACCGGCGCCGGGTCGCTGGGCGGGGGCATCATCGCGGCGCCATTGCCGGTGTTCACCACCTCGATCACGCACCGGTCGTCGCTGGCCTGAGCCATCACCTCGTACTCGTCGGCGGCCCCCGCGTGCAGCACCACGTTGGCGCACGCCTCAGTCAGGGCCAATGCGATGTCCGTCCGGGTGTCCGCGGTCACACCGAGGGTCTCCAGGCAGCCGTCGAGAACCTGGCGGCTGATCGGCACGCTGGCGGCATCGCGCGGCAAGAACAGCACCACCTTGAACTCCACGCCCTCCACCTCCCAGCCAGGCTTGGCTGTTGTCATCCGCCTAGCCACGTTCCCCGCACAGCGGCTCCCTAACGCCCGGCCGGGAACGCGGTGACAATGGGAAAGCCTGGGTGTGTCCTGCTCAGGGCGGCGGGAGGTGGCGCGGTGGACGGCTGGCAACCGGTGGAGGAACTGACCCGGTGGGGGTTCGCACAGGCTCCGGTGGTGATGGCCAACGAGGCCCACAACGGACTGCGGCGCTGCGTCCGGACCCGGCAGGTAGGCGCCCGCATGGTGCGGGCGGCTCATGAGGCGGGCGTGCGGCGGCTGGCCATGGAAGCGCTGCCATGGCAGCCCGGCGGAACACCGGGACCGATCCGTGACATGCCCGACGTGCCACCGGGTCAGCAGGGATACCTGGCCCAGCCGGACATGCGCACGCTGATGGCGACGGCCCTGGACCTGGGCTGGACATTGTGGGCTTACGACGCGGTCATCGCCGTGCCGGCCGACCACAACCCGGCCGAGTTCTTGACCTTGGAGTTCACGAATTGGCGTGAGCGCGAGCAAGCGCAGAACCTGTGCCAGGTGCTGGCGGCGGAGCCCGGTGAACCGCTCCTGGTGTGGAGCGGGAACAGCCACGCGGCGACGGAACCGAGCGAGGATGGGTGGGTCCCGATGGGGTGCGTTTTCCCGGGCCTGTCCGGCGTCGACCCGTTTGTCATCGACCAGACGGTGACCGTCGACTTCGAGCACGGCTTCCGGTCCTGGGTCCAGGAACTGCTTGACAGCCTGGCCAGCACCCTGGCCGCATGCGGCGGCACGGCCGGAATCCTCACCGGCCAAGCGCCGCCGCAACTGGGCGGCTGGCCGGCCGACGCCGTGGTCGTGTCGACCGACAACGCGCTCAGCTAGCCGGCGACCATTGGGTCGCTCGATAACCCTAGGCCGTTACTCCCGCGCTCTGGCCATTCATCACGCAGGGGACGCGGAGATCACCGGCGGATCGTGACCGGGCTCAGTCTGGCCGGGAAGATCGCCATGTCGCGCAGCCCGTCGACGACGTCCGGTGACGGGTCGAGCAGCACCCCGAGGTCTTCGGCCGAGGTGAACCCGCCGAAGCCCGTCTACCGGGCCTTGCGGTCCCGGTGGCCGTTGAGCAGCCAGTCCGCCTGCCGTATGACTTCCCGTTCGGCGCGCAGGCGGGCGTCGGCGAAGTACCGGTCGGGGTCGCGCACCATCCGCTCGGGCCGGTCATCGCGGTCCTCGATGGTGATGTGCACCGTCACGTTCGCTGCCTTCCCTACGAACTTCGTGTCAGCCAGCACCTAGGGGCACAATGGCCGACCGGTTCATCGTCCTCTCTCAGGTTAGCGCGACGGCGGCCAGTCCGCCGAGCAGCCTGATCAGCGGCACGTCGGTCCGCCGGATCCCGTCCGCGTCGAGCGAGTCCACCATCAGCATGCCGAATGCGTTCTGCCCGGCCGCGACCGGGACGGCGGCAAAGGATTTGTAGGTCTGCGGCGCGGTGATCCGCCAGCCCTGCGGCGGGCTGGCGTCCAGGTCGGGGTAGAACAGGTGCTGGTTGTGCCGGATCATGCCGAAGACCAGGTCCCCCTCGGCCGTTCCCTCGGTGATCGCCTCCAGCGGGTCATCCACCCGGCCGCTGTACTGCGCGGGAATCAGCATCATCGGTGTCCCCGGCGCGAACCTGAACAGGCAGGCCCGCACCCGGCCGGTACCGGCCAGGTGGGCGGCCGAGTCCAGCACCATCGGGATCGTCGCCTCGGCGAGCGGCGCCCGGTCGTGCTTGGCCGCCGTGGCCACCCTGCCGAGCTGGCGCACGATCGGGTCGAGCGCGTCGTTCATGGTCACCTGCATCGCGACCGCCGCGTCCACCGCGGCCCGGTGCGCCCGGGCCCGTAGCCGCTCCTTGCGGGTCTGCTCGTACGCTGGCACCCCGGCGGCGGTCACGCTCGCGAGAACGGCACCGAGCGCCCACCACCCGCGACCGGCCCGGGCCGAGCCCGCCTGCATGCCGCACCACGTGGCTAGCGCAACCGCAGCCAGGCTGATCGCCGTGGTGAGGTAAACCCGGGCGCCTGGTGGAATGCGCATGCGGAGCAGAGTAGATCACGCACCCCTGGTTCCGGGGGGTACGCGCCAGGCGGCGGGCCGTCAGTTAGCGTCGGAGGGTGAACGAACCGACCGCTACCAGGCCGTACATGCCCGGCTACGGGACGCTTCCGGCAACCGAGGGGAGCGGGCTGCTCCCGTGGTCCTGGGCGGAGGAGAGGCTTGCCCGATCGCACGACTTCTGGCTGGCCACAGTGACCCCGCAGGGCGCGCCGCACCTCATGCCGGTATGGGCGGTCTGGTTCTCCGGCCGTCTGTGGTTCTCCAGCGCTAACGGATCCCGTAAGGCACGCAATCTGAGCACCGACGACCGCTGCACCGTGTCCACCGACAACCCGCTGGAGCCCGTGGTAGTGCAGGGCAGGGCCGAGCGGGTCACCGGAGACGACGAGCTGCGGGCGATGCTGGCGGCGGAGAACGCCAAGTACGGGACCGACTATGGCCCGGAGATGGTGGACCCCGCGCTGAACAGCGTGTTCGCCCTGCGGCCGGAGTGGGTGTTCGCCCTGGACTCCAGCGACTTCGCCGGCTCCCCCACCCGGTACACCTTCGGCCCGCCGTAGGCCCGGGCCGGGCCGGTGTAGCCGGGGACGACCCCCCGTGCGGTGCCGATCAGGGTGCCGGGCGCACCCGCCGCGACCGGCTCCCGTCCGTATCCGGGCACCGGGGCCGGGGGGCGGAGAGCGTCGGGCTGGATCATGGGCTGCGGCTGCTCCGTGGGCCGGCGCGCCCAGCGCCGGTCTCGGGTCACCGCCGGTTGGAGCGCCCAGCGCCGGCCCCGGGTCACCGCCGGCTGGCGCGCGCAGCACCGGCCCCGGGTCACCGCCGGCTGGCGCGCGCAGCACCGGCCCCGGGTCACCGCCGGCTGGCGCGCCCAGCGCCGGCCCCGGGTCACCGCCGGCTGGCGCGCGCAGCGCCGGCCCCGGGCGACCGCCAGGCACATGACGCCCAGCGGAACGACGACGAAGACGGAGGCCGCGAAAACGCCGTGGCCGCGGCTGAACAGGCCGAAAGCGAGGGCGGTCGGCACGAACACGCCATATCCGATGGTGCTGACCACCGAGGAGACCCCGGCCCGGATGGTCGACGGCATCGCGTCGTGCAGGTAGCGCGTCAGCACGATGTTGAGGACCGTGACCCCGAAGATCGTGGCAACCTGGGCGCCGACCACCAGCCGCGGGTCCCGGAAGAACATGCCGCAGGCGATCGCGAGCGTGCCCAGCCCGGCCACCAGAGTGGCGCGGCCGCCCCGCAGCCAGCCGGCCAGGGCGCCGCCGCTCCAGGCGCCGGAGTACATGAGCGCGCAGCTGGGGCCGTACCAGATCACCGGCAGCGCCAGGCCGAGGTACCAGAGCTGGTAGAACTCGATCAGCAGGCGCATGACCACGCAGTTGGCCACCAGGGCGACCACGATCCAGCCGACGTGGCCCTTGGTCGTACCGCGCACCAGCCGGCCGAGGTGCGCCACCAGGCGCGGCCTTGGCAAAGTGCGGTGCAGGCATGGCTCGCGGAATCGCCGCAGCGTGCCGAACGCGCAGCAGGTGAACGGAATCGTCAGCAGGTATTCCAGCCGCAGGCTGTACCGGGCGACGAGCGCGCTGAACAGCGCGCTGGTGATAAAGGCCGTGGCCTCGAACATCTGCACCCGGCCGTAGCAGCGCGCAAAGGCCTCGGCCGAGCCGGTTTCCTCAAGGACCACGTCGTAGACCGCCGAGTCGTAGGTCCCTGCGTACGCCGCGTAGAAGAGGCCCCAGACCGAGACCCCGGCGGCGTACATCGCGAGGCCGTGGCTGAGGCCGCAGACCAGCGAACTGCCGATCAGCGCGCACGTGGCGATGTAGAGCACGCCCTTACGGCTCCAGCGGTCGGCGAGAACACCGAGCGGGATGTTGGCCGCCATCATGACCACGATGTAGACGAGCGTGGCGATCGTAATGAGGTAGTCGTTCAGGCCCACCGACCGCATGAAGAGTTTTTCGATCGAATACCAGAGCACGAAGCTGTGAATGAACCCTGTCGCGTACAGGGGCCGCAGTCGTTTCTTGACGGGCTCGGCGGCCGGCGGGCTGGTCATGGCGGCTGCCAGCGCCGTCGCAGTCGCACCGGGTCCCGCATGAGTCGCAGTTGCACCGGACCCCGCATAAGACGCGCCCTTTCGGTACTGACAGCCGGGATCTCCAGGAACAGCGTGCGGCAGGCGGATTGCACTGAGCTTGATGCAGATCTTGCACCGCAGGTCAGAGCGGCAGCGCGGGCACGCGTGAGCGCTGCCAGCGGGTCACCGCCGGCCGCCGGCAACGCGCCGGGAATTACCGGGTAAGGCGGCCCAGGGCGGGATCCAGTGAGTCGATGCGTATCCGCGCCGCCTCCGCCTCGGGCACGCCGAGGCGCTCGAAGATGTCCAGTGCCTGGCGGAACAGAATCCGCGCGGCATCGGGACGCCGGCTGCTGAGCGTCGTTTCCCCGATCCCTTCGAGGATCTTGGCTTCCTCGTACGGGTCGCCGATCTCCCGGGCCAACTTGAGCACCTTGTGGTACTGGTCGATCGCCTCGTTGTAGCGGCCCCATGCCCGGGATACATCGGCGATTCCGCGCATGGCGATGACCTGCTGGGCCTGGTTCCCGATCTGCTCGGCAACCAGCCCGGCCTGCTCGTGGTGCATCAGCGCGTCGTCGTAGCATTCCGCCTTGCGATAGATGGCGCCGATGTCGTTGAGCACATCCGCCTGATTGGGCAGGTCGCCGATCTCGCGGTAAATGACCAGGGCCCGCTGGTAGGCGGCCAGTGCCTGCTCGTAGCTCCCCTTGTAGTCGTAGACGCCGCCAATGTTGTGATACAAAATCGCCTCATTCTGCGCCCCGCCGATCTCGGCGAATATCTTCAGCGAGTCTTGATAGGCCTCGAGCGCGTCCCGGTGATAACCGGACAACAAGTGCATCCGGCCCAGGTTGTTGAGTGTTTTCGCCTCGCCGCGCCGGTCGCCGGCCGCACGGTACCGGGAGAGCGCCTTGGCCAGGTGATTCTTCGCGTCCCGATGGCGGCCGAGATGCCAGCAGGCGATGCCGGCGTGGCTCAGGGCATCGGCCACGCCGTGCTGATCCCCGGCCGTGTGGTACATGATCCGCGCCTCGCGGAAGTAGGCGAGAGCCTCGCGGTACCGGGTCACCCGAGCGTGCGCCATCCCGATCTGGTCGAGCGCGTGTGCCTCACCGCGCCGGTCGGCCCGGGATCGGTAGATCGACGCGGCGTCCTCCGCCAGCGGGAGCGTCTCCTCGTGCCTGCCGGTCTCCTGGCTCACCTCGCAAAGTTCCAGCTCTGCCTGCGCGATCCTGCCCGGATCCGCGATGTCACGGGATGCCTGCAGGGCCAGGGTCTGCGCCGCGATCGCCTCGTCCCAGTACGCCTGGATCCGCAGGAAGCCGGCCAGCGCGTGGATCAGGTCCGCGCACTGGCGCTTCCACTCGTGCCGGGCCGCGTACTGCGCCGCCTGCAGCACGTTGCGCCACTCCGCTTCCAGCCAGGCCACGGCCTCCTCCTGCGTGGCCACGGCCGCGGTCGTGGCCGGCGGGCTGGTGGCCGACACGGGCGTGCGGTGCCGGAACGGATACAGCACCCGGTCCGCCTCGTCCGCCGTGGCCAGGTAGTAGTCAAACAGCCTGCCGAGCGCCTGACGGTGCACCGGCGGCGAGTCGTCCCGTCCGGCGCACATCGCCGCGTACCCGCGGACGAGATCGTGGAACCGGAGCTGCCCGCCGGTGGCCCTGGTTACCAGGTGGTGATCGAGCAAGACGGCGATGGCCTCCTCTGCCTCGGCCAGCGTGCAGCCGCTGAGCGCGGCGGCGGCGTGCGGACTGATCTGGGCGCACGGGCTCAGGCCGAGCCGCCGGAAGAACTGCTGATGCCCCGGTTCCAGGGCACGGTAGGACAGGTCGAAGGCGGGCACCCAGTCCATGCTGGCCCCTGGGGCGGGCATCCACTCCAGGCCGGCGCCCGCGGCACCGGCCAGTGCGGGCGGGCGCGACAGTTCCGCCAACAGGTCGCCGAGCCGGTACGGGTAGTCCCGGGCCAGCCGGCCCGCGGTGACCTGGATGGCGAGCGGCAACCACCCGCACAGTGCCGCGGCCGCGGCGACCTCTTGATCGTCCTGGGCCCGGCTGCGGCCCGCGATCTGCCGGAACAACGTGATCGCGTCGTCAACGGGCAGGACGTCCAGGGTCAGCGACTGGGCCCCGGGGACGCCGGGAATCCGGTGCCGACTGGTGATCAGCGCCAGAGAGCGGCCGCCGGCGTCCGGCAGCAGCGGGCCGATCTGCTCCAGGCTGGCGGCGTCATCCAAGATCATCACGGCGCGGCGCCGATTGAGGTGACCCCGCCACAGCGCGGCACGCTCGCTGAGGGATTCGGGTATCTGCGCGGCCGGCCCGGTGAGCATCTGGAGCAGCCGGCGCAGTGCCTCGGCGGCGTCGAGCAGGCGCCCGGGGTCGTGGCTGTGGAGGTTGAGGTAGAACAGCCCGTCCGGGTACTGCGCGGAAACAAGCCGGGCGGCGTGCACCGCCAGCGCGGTCTTGCCCACCCCGGGCATTCCCTCGATCACGGTGACCCGGGGGGCGTCGCCCGGCTCCACGGTGAGCAGC
>Ga0318497_10000974_pt1 | contig 10259 bp, 6 predicted proteins | sample GRESIP109b1f23_FD_203754 | JGI IMG/M metagenome (GOLD analysis project Ga0318497, IMG submission 203754) | Tropical soil microbial communities from Luquillo Experimental Forest, Puerto Rico - GRE.SIPMG.109b1f23 | ecosystem: Environmental > Terrestrial > Soil > Tropical forest > Bulk soil... | reverse complement strand
TGACGGAATTCTGGGCTCGGATGAGGGCACAGTTCGGGGACGTGTACGCCCAGAGCGTGGCCAAGGACTACGTGTTCGCCAGGCTCGGCGGCCGCACGATCGAGCGTGCGCTGGCGGACGGGGAAGACGCCAAGGTGGTCTGGCGCGCGGTCTGCGAGACGTTCGACGTGCCGGAGAAACTGCGCTAGGCGAACCCCGGAATCAGCGGCGGCCCAGGCGCCTGGGGGTGTTGACCTTGTCCGCGGCGATCTTGAGTATCAGCCGGCCCTGCGGGCCGATGGGATTGCGGTACTCGTCGGTTCCAAGGATTTCGCGCCTTCTTCGGCGTGTCTCATATGGTCGAATACACGTTCGCTCTATAGTTGACTCAACGGCAGTGATCCCGGCCGCCGGTGCCGAGGATCACGGTCCACGAGATCCCCGCGGACGGCGCGCACGAAATGTCGGTGGCGGCGCGTAGCGTGTCCACCGATCCGCCGGTGATGACCGGCGGGACCACAACGACGACGACCAGGGCGGTGCGGGAAGGTGCCCGCAGGCCCCTTATCCCGGCAGGGAGTCCCCAATGGCAGGAAACACCAAGTCGAGCGTCGAGCGCGCAGGCGACAGGGACAAGGCCCTGGAGTCCGCTCTGCTCCAGATCGAGCGGCAGTTCGGCAAAGGCTCGGTCATGCGCCTCGGCGACGAGGCGCGGGTGCCGGTGGAGGTGATTCCCACCGGGTCGATCGCGCTGGACGTCGCACTAGGCCTCGGCGGCCTGCCCCGCGGCCGCATCGTCGAGATATACGGACCGGAGAGCAGCGGGAAGTCGACTCTGGCCTTGCACGCCGTGGCGAACGCACAGAAGGCGGGCGGCATCGCCGCGTACATCGACGCCGAGCACGCGCTCGACCCGGACTACGCCAAAAACCTCGGCGTGGACACCGATGCGCTGCTGGTCTCCCAGCCGGACACCGGCGAGCAGGCCCTCGAGATCGCGGACACGCTGATCAGGTCCGGCGCCATAGACGTGGTCGTCATCGACTCGGTCGCCGCCCTGGTCCCGAAGGCGGAGATCGAGGGCGAGATGGGCGACAGCCACGTTGGGCTCCAGGCGCGACTGATGTCCCAGGCCCTCCGCAAGATCACCGGCGCGCTGAGCCAGACCAAGACCACAGCCATCTTCATCAACCAGCTGCGGGAGAAGGTCGGCGTGATGTTCGGCTCGCCCGAGACCACCACGGGCGGGAAGGCGCTCAAGTTCTACGCCTCAGTTCGCTTGGATATGCGGCGGATCGAGACGCTCAAGGACGGTACCGAATCCGTCGGTAACCGCACCCGTGTCAAGGTCGTGAAGAACAAGTGCCTCGCCGAGGGAACACGGGTCTTCGACCCGGCGACCGGACTGACCCACCGGATCGAGGAGATCGTCGACGGGCGGCTCCCAGTCCACGTCGTATCCGCTGACAAGAATGGCGAGCTGAGCGTCCGCGAGGTCCGGTCCTGGTTCGACCAGGGCGAGCAGGAGGTCATCGGCCTCCGGCTGCGAGACAACACCGAGCTGTGGGTCACACCCGACCACAAGGTCCTGACCGAGCGCGGCTGGCGCCTCGCCGGAGAACTCGCCCGAGGCGACCGGGTGGCGCGGCCCCGAAGCTTCCTGGGCTTCGGCTCGGATGAGCCGGTATCGCCAGACCAGGCCAGGCTGCTCGGCTACCTTATCGGCGATGGCTACGTGGGCGGAAAGACGCCGATCCACTTCATCAACGTGCAAGAATCCCTGTTGCAAGACGTCGCGAGAATCGCGGCCACTCTCGGCTGCGAGACAAAGGCGGCCGGGATCGATGCCATAGCTCTCTCGCATCGGCCAGGGGAGAAGAACGGTGCCTTGGAGCTTTGCCGCTGGGCTGGGATTCACGGATGCCTGGCGCCCGCCAAGAAGATTCCCCCGGAATTCTTTACGCCTGAGGTCTCGGCGGAAGTTGTGGGCAACCTCATCTTCGGACTTTTTGAATCCGACGGCTACGTCTCCCGTGAGCAGACCGGCGGAATCCGGATCGGCTTCTCTACGACATCGGAGCAGCTGGCCCAGCAGCTTCATTGGCTACTGCTGCGCTGGGGCATCGGCAGCAGTGTTCAGCGGCGCGACCCGCGCGCCCAGCGGGGTGGCCTCATCAGGGGCCGCCGGGTATCCGGCAAGCTCCCGGCCTGGGAGGTCCGGGTCTCCGGCGTGGAGAACGTCGCGGCCTTTGCCGACGCCGTCCCGATGTGGGGGCCGCGCGGCCAGGTGGTGACACGGGAACTCGCCGCCCTCGATGGCCGATACCGAGGATCGCAGCGGATCTATCTGCCCGCGGAGGTCGTTGAGCCCGTGCTCAGCCATCTGGCGCAGAGGGGCGTGACCCCGCAGCTCGCCGCCCAGATGATCGGTGAGAACGCGGGTGACCCACGGGGCGGCATGAAGGTCGTCCTCGGCGCGTCACGGATGCGCCGCGACCGGCTGCAACGGCTGGCCGACGCGCTCGACGACCAGTTCCTCGACCAGATCTTGGCCGACCAGCTCTGGTTCTCCCGGATCCGCGAGATCTTGCCCGCCCGGCGGGCCCGCACCTTCGACGTCGAAGCGGCGGACCTGCACAACCTGGTCGCCGAGGATGTAGTTGTCCACAACTGCGCCCCGCCATTCAAAAGCGCAGAATTCGATATTTTGTATGGAATCGGGATCAGTCGCGAGGGCAGCCTTATCGACCTCGGCGTCGAGCAGGGGATCGTGCGCAAGTCCGGCGCCTGGTACACCTACGAAGGCGACCAGCTGGGCCAGGGCAAGGAGAACGCCCGCACCTTCCTGCGCGAGAACGAGGACACGGCCAACGAGATCGAGAAGCGGATCAAGGAGAAGCTCGGCGTCGGAGCGCGCCTCGACGCGGACGCTACCTCCAGCGGTGTAGGCCCCTCGATCCCGACGGCCCCCGCCAAGGTCGGCAACGGCGCCGGTGCGCCGCGGAACCTCACCACGCCGCCCGGTGTCACCCTCTAGCAGGTAATGACCCGCGACAAGCAAGCTTCAGGGTCACTGTCCGAAACCGAGGTCAGTGACCCTGAAGCGCAGGCCAGGCAGATCTGCCTGCGGCTGCTGACACTCGCCCCCCGGACCCGGGCGCAGTTGGCTACCGCGCTGCGCCGCCGCGGCATACCGGCCGAGGCCGCCGAGACCGTGCTCGGGCGTTTCACCGATGTCGGCCTGATCGACGACGCGGCGTTCGCCCGGGCCTGGGTGGAGTCCCGGCACTACAGCCGCGGGTTGTCCCGCCGCTCGCTGTCCGCCGAGCTCCGTCGCCAAGGGATCGAGACCGAGGAGATCCGCGAGGCGGTGGATATCCTCGACCCAGAGCAGGAAGTCGCCACCGCCCGGCGCCTGGTCGAGCAGAAGATGGCCACGACCCGCGGCCAGCCGGCCGAGGCGCGCGTCCGGCGAGCGGCAGGCACGCTGGCCAGGAAGGGCTATCCGCCCGGCCTGGTTTTCCGACTGATCAAGGAAGTCCTGGAACAGGAGGGTTCACGCGACGCCTTCGAACTGGACCCCGACCAGTACCTGGATCCAGACGAGATCGGCGGGTAGTCACTCCGGGTAGTCGCCACCGCAGCCATCGCCAAGGTGCCGCCCGAGCCAGCCTTGCGATGAGACGAAACCGGGCTGCCACTTAGGTCTAATGTGGTGCACCCCGGGTTTCACCACCCGCACGGCCCCGAACACCCCCCAACCAGCCCGAACGCTCTCGCGTTAACGTGCCTTCAACCGCGAAACGCACCCTTCGCGCCGGTCAGCGATGCATTGCTTGATAAAAAGGTTATCAAGCCTTAACCTCACGGCAGCGAGATGTTGTCCCGTTCTGCACAAAAAACCGGGCCGTGGAGCAGCGGAGGAGAAGCAGGCAGACACGTAAGGTAACCAGGAGGCTGAGCCGGAGCAGCCGGCGGGCCGTTCGCTGCGTGCGGTCGCTCGCGCCAGGGCATAAACCCTGAAACCGGACTGATAGTCACAACATAAGGGTTCCCCGAGGGCTATGGACGGAAAGGGGTGACCGTGAGCAGCGGATTGTCGCTCGCGTTCATGGTGATCGGGTTGCTCGCAGTAGTGTTTGCGCTGGTCGTCGTCTGGCGCCGGACCGCCACGACACCGGGGCCGCAGCTCGCCCCCGCCCAGGACCGTACCCAGCTCGACCAGGCCAGCCAGGAAGCCGAGCACATCCGCGCTCGCGCCGAGACCGAAGCCGCCGGGATCCTCGAGCGGGCCCGGGACGAGGCCGAACAGGCCGCCCAGGGGCGCCGCGAAGTCGAAGAGGAAATCCGCGCGGTCAAGGACGAGGTCCGTGAGCTGCGCGGTGACCTCGAGCGCCGCGAACTGCGTCTCGCAGATCGCGAACAGCGACTGGACGAGGAGCTCAAGCGGATCGAGGACCGCACCCAGATCCTGGCCGCCCAGAAGCAGGACCTCGACCGCCGCGCCGCCGAGCTCGATCGCAAAGACGTGGAACGTCGAAGCGAGCTCGAGCGCATCGCCGGCCTCACCGCCGAGGCGGCTAAGGCCGAGCTGGTCACCGCCATCGAGAACCAGGCCAAGCGGGAAGCGGCGCTCATCGTCAGGGATATCGAGCACGAGGCGAAGATCGAGGGCGAGGAGCGCGCCCGCAAGATCGTCACGCTGGCCATCCAGCGGGTCGCCACCGAGCAGACCAGCGAGTCCGTGGTCTCCGTGCTGCACCTGCCGGGCGATGAGATGAAGGGCCGCATCATCGGGCGTGAGGGCCGCAACATCAGGGCCTTCGAGTCCGTAACCGGAGTCAACCTGATCATCGACGACACCCCCGAGGCCGTGCTGCTGTCCTGCTTCGATCCGGTCCGGCGCGAGATCGCCCGGCTCACCCTGGACCGGCTGATCGCCGACGGCCGGATCCACCCGCAGCGGATCGAGGACGCTTACGAACGAGGCAAGGCCGAGATCGAGCAGCTGTGCCGGCGGGCCGGCGAGGACGCCCTGGTCGAGCTGGGCATCACCGACATGCACCCGGAACTGGTAGATCTCCTCGGCCGCCTGCGGTACCGCACCTCCTACGGGCAGAACGTGCTGCGCCATCTGGTGGAGTCGGCGCACATCGCGGGCATGATGGCCAGCGAGCTGCGGATGGACCCGCTGCTGCTCAAGCGGTGCACGGTCCTGCACGACATCGGCAAGGCGCTCACCCACGAGGTCGAGGGCAGCCACGCGATGATTGGCGCCGAGATCGCCCGCCGGTACGGTGAGCCGGAGGACGTGGTGCACGCCATCGAGGCGCACCACAACGAGGTCGAGGTCCGCACCGTCGAGGCCGTACTCACCCAGGCCGCGGACGCGATGAGCGGCGGCCGGCCGGGTGCGCGGCGCGAGTCACTCGAGGTGTACGTCAAGCGCCTGGAGCGCCTGGAGCAGATCGCTGGCGGCCACGAGGGCGTGGAGAAGGTCTTCGCCATGCAGGCGGGCCGCGAGATCAGGGTCATGGTCAAGCCGGACCGGATCGACGACATCCAGGCCCAGGTGATCGCCCGCGACATCGCCAAGCAAGTCGAGGAGGAGCTGACCTACCCGGGTCAGATCCGTATTACCGTGGTACGCGAGTCCAGGGCCACGGAATTCGCGCGCTGACGCTCACGGCCGGCCCCTCACCCCAGGGCTTCATCCTCCGTTCAGCGGCACCGGTGGCACGCCCGGCGGGGTGAAGCCCATGATCTGGCCGTAGAAGGACAGTTCCGCCTCCAGGCTGGCGACGATGCTCTCCGCCTTCCTGAACCCGTGGGACTCTCCGGCGAAGGTGATCAGCGCGTAGGGGATCCCGCGCGCGGACAGTTCGGTGGCGATGGATTCGGACTGGCTCGGTGGCACGATCGGGTCGTCGAGCCCCTGCAGCAGCAGGATGGGGCAGGTGAGGTCACTCACGTGACCGACCGGCGCCCGCTGAGCGTATAGCGCGCCAGATTCGGGCAGCGGCCCGATGAGGCCATCCAGGTACCGGGACTCGAAGTCGTGTGTCTGCGCGGCGAATCCGCGCAGGTCACTGACGCCGCTGTAGGACACCGCGGCCGCGAAGACGGCCCCATGTTCCTCCGCCCCGATCCCGGAGGTCACGGCGGCCAGTGCGGTCCATCCCCCGGCCGACCCCCCGCGGATGCCGAGCCGCTTCCCGTCCGCTTCGCCCGCCTCGGCCAGCGCGAGCGCGGCGGCCATCACGTCGGCCACGTCTACCACGCCCCACTGGCCGCGCAGTCGCTCCCGGTAGGCCCGCCCGTACCCGCTCGAACCGCCGTAGTTCACGTCGATGATCCCGATCCCGCGGCTGGTGAAGAACGCTTTCCCCAGGTCGAGCTGCGGGACCACGTGCGAGGTCGGGCCGCCGTGCACCCAGACGATGTAGGGCGGCAGTTCGCCGTCGGGCGCCGTGACCGCGGGGTTGGCCGGCGGGTAGACCAGCGCGTGCACCACCGACCCGGACGGCCCGGCCAGCTGCTCCGCGCGCGGCACTGGCAGGTAGGCGGGATCGGGCAGGGACTCGGCTTCCCGTCGTAGTTCGGTCACCACGGCATGGTCGCCGGCCGCCGGAAGGTCGACCCGGACCACGCTGAGCGGCACCGCCGGGCCGCCCGCGGTCGCGGCCACACTCCGGCCGGACGCCGACAGCCAAGGCGAGAACGACTGGTACGGCAGGTCGAAGTCGGTCAGCTGACCACTCTCCGGATCGAGCATCCCCAGCCGCGAAAGACCGGCTCCGTGGCTGACGGCGAGCCGGCCATCGTCCAGCACGGCGAACGGGCACGAGCCGAGCTGCCACAGCGGCGCGGCGAACTCCTCCTCGCGCGGGCACAGCGGCCTGGGCGTACCGATCGATTCGGTCAAGTTGACCCGGTACAGGTTCCACCACCCGGACCGGTCCGAGATCACGTACAGGCTGCGGTTGTCCCGCCAGGCCGGAGCCAGCACCGACTCCTGCGTGCCGCCCATGATCGCCCACTGCCGCCACTCGCCGACCGCGGCCACCCGCAGCTCGGTGCCGTCCCACGGCATCCGGGGGTGATCCCAGCAGATCCAGGCCAGCGCGCTGCCGTCCGGCGACGGAGCCGGGAAAGCGTAGAAGTCCGAGCCGCTGACCAGCACGCGGACCGCGTCGGCGCCGCCGGACGCCGAGCCGTCCAGCGGGACGGCCACGATCGCCCGGGTGATCCGCCGGTCCGCGTGCCGCTCACGGACGCACCACACCTCGTCCCCGCCGGGAGAGAGCACGAAATCGGCGAACCGGTCCGCGGCCTCTTCGTCCGGCGCCGCCGTCAGCGGCTCCGGCGCCGCATCCGCTGGCCCTTCCGTCCGGCAACGGTACAGCCGCTGGTCGGCGAAGTTCGCGAACAGGAAGCCGTCCGGCAGCGGCAGGTAGGACCGGCCACCGTACTCGTGTACGCGCGTCCTGGCGTTCCACGGCACCGGGAGCAGGTCGCGGCGGATGCCGTCGGGTCCCTGGCGGACCACGGCCAGCCGGCCGCCCTCGGACGGCCGGGTCTCCTGCCACCACACATGTGCGCCGGTGATGACCGGGAATGAGAGGCCGACCCGCATGCGGGCGACGTCGGCGCCCTCGATCGGGGAAGGCCATTCACCGTAGATGTGCGTTTCTGTAGTCATTTGCCTACAGATATATCACGCCGGGCGCGGCTCGACATGGCTCACCTGACGCACTCGGCAGGCCTCTATCCTGTGTGTGTGACAGCAGGCGGCCGAACCTACCAGATCCGCACCTACGGGTGCCAGATGAACGCGCACGACTCCGAGCGCCTGGCCGGCCTGCTCGACGAGGCGGGTTACCGGCCCGTCGCCGATGGCCAGACCCCCGACGTCATCGTGTTCAACACCTGCGCGGTCCGCGAGAACGCGGCCGACCGGCTCTACGGGAACCTGGGCCATCTGCTGCCGCAGAAGAAGAACGGCCTGCAGATCGCGGTCGGCGGCTGCCTGGCCCAGATGGAGCGCACCAAGATCACGCAGCGCGCCCCCTGGGTCGACGTGGTGTACGGCACCCACAACATGGGCTCGCTGCCCGCGTTGCTGGAGCGGGCCCGGGTCAGGAACGAGGCTCAGGCCGAGTTCGCCGAGACGCTGGAGACGTTCCCCTCGCTGCTGCCGGCCCGGCGCCAGTCCGCCTATTCCGCCTGGGTCTCGATCTCGGTGGGCTGCAACAACACCTGCACCTTCTGCATCGTGCCCAGCCTGCGGGGCAAAGAACGGGACCGCCGCCCCGGCGACATCCTGGCCGAGATCGGCGCACTGGTCGCGGACGGAGTCCTCGAGGTCACCCTGCTCGGCCAGAACGTGAACTCCTACGGCGCCGAGTTCGGCGACCGGAAGGCGTTCGGCAAACTGCTGCGCAGTTGCGGAGAAATCGAAGGCCTGGAGCGCGTCCGCTTCACCTCCCCGCACCCCCGGGACTTCACCGATGATGTGATCGACGCGATGGCGCAGACCCACAACGTCATGCCCAGCCTGCACATGCCGCTGCAGTCCGGCTCGGACGCCGTGCTGAAGGCCATGCGCCGCGCGTACCGCCGGGACCGCTACCTGGCCATCCTGGACCGGGTCCGAGCCAGCATGCCCGACGCGGCCATCACCACCGACATCATCGTCGGATTCCCTGGCGAGACCGACCAGGACTTCCAGGACACCCTGGACCTGGTCCGCCGGGCTCAGTTCGCCGGCGCGTTCACGTTCCGCTACTCGATCCGTCCCGGCACGCCCGCCGCCATCATGGACGGCCAGGTCCCCGCGGGCGTCGTGCAGGAACGCTACGAGCGCCTGGTCGCCCTGGTCGAGGAGACCACGTTCGCGGAGAACCGGAAGCTGACCGGCGCGACGGTCGAGGTGCTGGTCGCAGAGGGCGAGGGCCGCAAGGACGCCGCCACCCACCGCATGTCCGGCCGCGCCCGCGACAACCGGCTGGTCCACTTCGCCCCGCACCACACCTCCCCGCGCCCCGGCGATGTCGTGACCCTGACCGTCACCCGTGCCGCGCCGCACTACCTGCTGTCCGACGCCGCGCCGCTGTCCCTGCGCCGCACCCCCGCCGGGGACGCCTGGGAAGCCGCCGCCGCGGCCCGCGCCGCTACGGCCTCCGCCGCCGCGGCCCGCGCCGCCACGGCCTCCGCCGAGGTGCCGCCCGCGGCCGCCCCGGTCCTGCTGGGCATGCCCGCACCCGGCCGTCCGCCCGTTAAGAGCGCACCCCGGCCGTCCGCCCGTTAAGAGCGCACCCCGGCCGTCCGCCCGTTAGGAGCGCACCTCGGCCGACGGCGGGTAAGCCACCCCGAGCCGCCGTGGAACGGCGTTCGAACTCGGCGCAGACGTCAATGATCGCCTGGTGATAGGCGATGCCCAGCTGCAGGGTCAGGCCCGGGTAGAGGTTGCCTTCGGCTTCTGCGGCCGTCGCGGCCGGCTCGATCGCGCGCAGGGTCCTGACCCGCTCCGCGCTGCGCTGGCGTACCTCGCGCAGCAGCGCGAGCGCCTGCTCGCGGTCGAGCGCGTCGGCGAAGAAGACCTTGAGCAGGCCGGTGTCCCGCAGTTCAAAGGGCATGGGTTCGTCCCGGGTGAGCCAGTCCCGCAGCGCCGTCTCTCCGGCCGGAGTGATGTCGAAGACTCGCCGGGGCCGCCTGCCTTGCGGGTCGGCCCGGCCGGTGACGAACCCGGCCTGCTCCAGGAGCTGCAGGCTGGGATAGATCTGGGCCTGGGAGATGGTCCAGAAGAACCGGATCGAGTTCTCGACCAGCTGCTTGATCTCATAGCCCGACCGGGCGCCGAGACGCACCATGCCGAGCACGACGTACCCGGGGACGCCGAGCTCAGCCGTGACCGATGGTCTGGCCAGCCGGGATAGCGGACGCACAATGTGTTAGCTTAACATGTTATTAAAACATATCTATCACAGGAGGTGCCGTGTTCCAGACTGAACCGAACCAGGCTGTGCTCCCGTTGCGGGCCGCGATGGAGGCGGGCGACGCGGCTGCGGTCACCGATGCGTTCGCGCCGGACGCAGTGCTCCGCTCGCCGCTGACGGCCCGCCTCACCTTCACCGGGCACGAGCAGATCGGCGCGCTAGCGCAGGTCCTGGTCGAGGTCTTCGAGGACCTGCGTTACACCGACGAGGCAATTGTCGGGACCACCGGGTTCCTGGCCTGGCGCGCTCGCATCGGCGGCCAGGAGATCGAGGGCGTCGACC
>Ga0318497_10000967_pt1 | contig 10289 bp, 5 predicted proteins | sample GRESIP109b1f23_FD_203754 | JGI IMG/M metagenome (GOLD analysis project Ga0318497, IMG submission 203754) | Tropical soil microbial communities from Luquillo Experimental Forest, Puerto Rico - GRE.SIPMG.109b1f23 | ecosystem: Environmental > Terrestrial > Soil > Tropical forest > Bulk soil... | reverse complement strand
CTGGTGGTACGAGCCCGGAAACAGGATCACGGGGATCTTCGCCGCCGCACGGATGGCCTTCATTCCGGCCTCGAACACTCCCGGTGCCGCCGAACTCCCCCCCACCAGAAGCAGGTTGGCTCCCGCCTCCTCGACCTCGGAAGCGGTCTTGGCCAGCTCGGAGGGAGGCAGGGAGTCGGGATCGAGGAGGACCGCCCAGAGCGGACCCCGCGAGGCCCGTTTTTCGACCAATCCGGATTCGAGGGGGCCCATCCGATCCACCTCAGGCCAGCTTGGCCCGAGCGGCATCCAGGAAGGCCTGGAGCGCCTGCGGCAGCTTGGAGCCGTCCTTGCCACCGGCCTGCGCCCGGTTGGGCTTGCCACCCCCCTTGCCGTCGACCGGCACGGCCGCCGCCTGCACCAGCGGTCCGGCGGGACAGGTTTTGGCCAGATCGGCGGAGACCAGGGCCACGAGGGTGGCCTTTCCGTCGAAGCCCGCGGCGAGAAGCACCACGCGGCCGTTGCCCATGCCCGGCTCCATCGCGTCGCAAAGACGCGTGAACTCGGCGGAATCGGAAACCTCGGCGGTCAGGTCGAGGGCCGAGACCTTGGCCTTGCCCAGGTCGACCACATCGCGGGCCAGCAGGGCGGGGACCTTCGCGGCCAAGGCGGCCACCTTCAAGCCTTCGATCTCCTTTTCGGCGGCGCGCAGCCGAGCCCCGAGATCGGAGACCTTCTGCCCCACCTCGGACTCCTCGCACTTGAGGGTCTGGGCCAGGCGGACGGCGGCCGTGGCCTGCCGACGCAGCAGCGAGAAGGCCGGAAAGCCCGCCACGCCCTCGATGCGCCGCACTCCGGCGGAGATCGACGATTCGCGCTGCACGCGCATGAGACCGATTTCCCCGGTGCTGGAGGCGTGCGTACCGCCGCAAAGCTCCTTGGAGAAGTCGCCCATGGTCAGGACGCGGACGGTGTCTCCGTACTTCTCGCCGAACAGGGCCATCGCGCCCGAGGCCTTGGCCTCTTCGACGGGAAGGACGTCGCAGCGGATCCCGAGGTCGTCCTGGATCTTCCGGTTGACGATGTCTTCGACCCGCAGGATCTCGGATTCGGCCATGGGGGCGGTGTGGACGAAGTCGAAGCGGAAGCCCTCGGGCCCGACCCACGATCCCTGCTGTTGCACGTGCTCGCCCAGGACCTGGCGCAGCGCGGCGTGGAGCAGGTGGACGGCCGAGTGGTTGCGCCGGGTGGCGGCGCGGCCCTCGGAGGAGACGACGGCCTTCAGGCTCGCGATCGAAGGGTCGGAGAGGGATCCTTCCAGCAGCTTGGCGCGGTGGACGATGGCGTCGTTGACCTTCTGGGTGTCGATCACCTGGAAGCGGACGCCCTTCCCTTCGAGGATGCCGGTGTCGCCGATCTGGCCGCCCATCTCTGGATAGAACGGCGTGCGGTCGGTGACGATCCAGAAATCGTCCTCGTGCTCGCGGTAGCGCAGCGTGCGGACGTCGGCGGAGTCGCTGTCGTAGCCCACGAAGACGGGATTGCCTTCCTGGAGGACGGTCCAGCCGTCGAGGCTGTTGAAGATGCTCGTGAACTTGCCGCCCGAACGGGCGCGTTCGCGCTGCTCCTCCATGGCCTTCTCGTAACCGGGCTGGTCGATGCCCAGCCCGCGCTCCAGCGCCATCTGCTCGGTGAGGTCCACCGGGAACCCGTAGGTGTCGTAGAGCTTGAAGACGTCTTCGCCGGAGATCACGCCCCCCACGGCGGCCTCGGCGGCCTTGCGGAACCGCTCCAGACCCTGGTCGAGGGTGCGGCCGAAGCGCTCCTCCTCCGACCGGATCACGGTCTCGATGTGGGCCTGGCGGGCCTTGAGCTCGGGGAAGGCGTCGCCCATGATGGACACCAGCGTGGGCACGACCTCGCAGACCACCGGCTTTCGCGCGCCCAGCTCGCGGGCGAACCGCGCGGCGCGGCGCAGGAGGCGGCGCAGGACGTAGCCGCGGCCCTCGTTGGACGGCGTCGCTCCATCGGCGATGGAGAAGGAGAGGGACCGCAGGTGGTCGGCGATCACGCGGTGGGGCGTGCCCTTCTCGCCCGGGTCGTAGGCCACTCCGGTCAGCTCGGCGATCTTGTGCAGCAGGGGCTGGAAGACGTCGGTGTCGTAGTTGGACTTGACGCCCTGCATCACGCGCAGGATGCGCTCGAAGCCCATGCCGGTGTCGACATGCTGGGCGGGCAGCGGGCGCAGGGAGCCGTCCTCGATGCGCTCGTACTGCATGAAGACGTTGTTCCAGATCTCGATGAACCGCTCGCAGCCGTCGACGTTCACGCCCGCGACGTAGCCGGGCTCGCCGGTGCGCGGATCGGACTCGGGGCCGAAGTCGTAGTGGATCTCCGAGCAGGGGCCGCACGGACCCACGTCGCCCATCTCCCAGAAGTTGTCCTTCTTCCCCGCCTTCAGGATATGGGAGTGGTCGATGTCGGTGTGCTTCTTCCAAAGCTCCAGGGCTTCGTCGTCCTCTTCGTAGACGGTGGCCCACAGCTTGGACTTGTCGAGTCCCCACACCTCGGTGAGGAGCTCCCAGGACCACTCGATCGCGTCCTTCTTGAAGTAGTCGCCGAAGCTCCAGTTGCCGAGCATCTCGAAGAAGGTGTGGTGGTAGCTGTCGCGCCCGACCACGTCGAGGTCGTTGTGCTTGCCCGAGACGCGGATGCACTTCTGGCTGTTGGCCGCGCGCTTGAGCCCGGTGGGGTTGTCGCCTCCCAGCAGGATCGCCTTGAACTGGTTCATTCCGGCGTTGGCGAACAGCAAGGTGGGATCGTCGTGGGGGACCACCGGGGAGCTGGGCACGAACCTGTGGTCCTTGGAGGCGAAGAAATCGATGAAGGACTGCCGCAGGACCTGCGACGTGACGGGCTTCTGGAGCTTCATAGGGCGCGAAAGGTAGAACCTGGGCCGGGTGGGGAAGATCGGTCAACGGAATCGTCGGCGCCGTCCGGCAATGGCACCCCGGGAGGCCGGAACCTGAATTAGCTTGGGACCTGCGATGAGCAGCCAGTCCCGTTTCTCATCCGGCAGTGCGTCCGGCGACGTGGATGCTCTTTCCGCCCCACCGGAGCCACCGACGGGTGCGGGAAGACGCGTCCGGGTCGGGTACGTCCTCACCGCGATCAGCGAGGGTGGGCTGGAACGCTTCACCCTGGAACTGGGTCGGCGGCTTCCGAAGGATCGGTTCGAGCCGATCGTCTACTCCCTCACCCCGCACGCGCCCTGGGGCCACCGCTTCCAGCAGGAAGGCATCCCCGTCCGGACCTACCGGGCCAGGAACCGTCCCGAGTCGGGATCCTGGTGGCCGAACCTCCGGACCATCTTCGAACTGGCGCGCGACCTGCGCCGCGACGGCGTGGAGATCGTCCACACCTGCGACTTCTACCCGGCGACGATCGGACGGCTCTCGGCCTTCCTCGCCCGGATCCCCGGCCGCGTCCACACGCTGCACAGCCTGTACGACTGGTACCCCCAGTGGGCCCACCGGATCAACCGGCTCCTCGCCTCCAAGACCCAGCAGATCATCGCGGTCTCCAATCCGGTCCTGGAATCGTCGGTGAAGCTCGACAAGCTTCCCAGCGACCGCTACCAGCTGGTGCACAACGGAGTCGATCCGACCCTGTTCTACCCGGTCCCCTCGGCCCGCGGCGAGCTGAGATCCCGGCTGGGGCTGCCCGACTCGGCCCGGATCATCGCGACCGTGGGAGCGTACACGGTCCGCAAGGGGCATCGGACGGTGGCGCAGGCCGTGATCCCCCTCCTCAAGGAGGATCCGGACCTGCACCTGGCCCTCTTCGGGACCCGACCGGAACCCGAGTTCGACATCACCGCGGAACTGCGCGAAGCCTTCGGGCGGGCGGGATTCGCCGACCGGCTCCACATGCCCGGACCGGTCGAGGACGTCCGCACCGTCTACTGCGGCTCGGACATCTTCTGCATGGCGAGCCAAGTGGAAGGCCTGAGCCTGGCGAGCATCGAGGCGCAGATGTGCGGCTGCCTGTGCATCTTCTCGGACATCCCCTCGTTCCGCGAAGTCGCCCAGGAAGGCGTCAACGGATTCCTGTTCCCCGTCGGCGAGGCCGATTCGCTCCGCCGCGCCCTCCGGTTCGTCCTGACGCTCTCGCCCGAAAGGGCGGCCGCCATCCGCAACGCCGCGCGTTCGATGGCCGAGGCCCGCTTCCCCATCTCGCAGACCGTCGAAGGGTATCGGCGGATCTACGAGGAAGTCCTCGGAAGCGTCCGCTAGCGCTTCTCCCGGACGCTGGAGACCAGGCTCAGGCCGATCAGGACCAGACCGATGCTCCCCGAGACGACCTCGGGGATCTCGAGCCCGGTCGCGGAGACGAACAGGACCAGGGCGAGGGCACCGATCGCCCAGAAGGCCCCGTGTTCGAGGTAGGCGAACTTCGCCAGGGTTCCCGTGTCGACCATGAACACGGTCAGGGAACGGACGAACACCGCGCCGATCCCCAATCCCAGGGCGATGACCAGGAGGTTGTCGGTGATCGCGAACGCGCCCACCACCCCGTCGAACGAGAACGACGCGTCGAGGACCTCGAGGTAGAGGAAGGCCGAGAGCCCCGTCCGGATCGCACCGGGACCGGCTTCGCCGAAGAAGGCGCCCAGACCTTCCACCAGCAGGCAGGTCAGGATGCCGGCGACCGCGCTGGCGAGGAACTCGGCCCCCCTTCCGTGTTCGACCAACGGGCGGAACACGAAGGCCAGCACCAGGGTGGCGGCGATCCAGAGGGTGTCCATCCGGCCCGCCCGGGACAGGGTGCGCTCGAGCCAGCCCAGCCAGTGGACATCCTTCTCGTGGTCGAGGAAGAACTTGAAGAAGACCATCCAGAGGAAGGCCCCGCCGAATCCCGCGATCTGGACGTGCTGGGAGACCAGGATCTCCTGGAACCGGTGCGGATCGCTCCAGCACAGGGCCAGCACCTGCGGGAAGGAGTGCTCGCCCACCGCCCAGACGATGACCAGGGGGAAGACGATCCGCATCCCGAACACGGCGACCAGGATCCCCACCGTGAGGAACATCTTTCGCCAGAAATCGTCCATGTCGGACAGGATCCGGGCGTTGACCACGGCGTTGTCGAAGGAGAGGGAAGTCTCGAGGACCCCCAGGATCGCGGCGGCGAACAGGGCGGAGAGGCCGGCCGAGACGGTCCCCCCGAAGGCGTGGCCCACGGCGTAGGCCGCGGCGAGGGCGAGGACCGTGAACGCGAGACTGCCGCCGAAGCGGCGCAGGAGGGAGGGCATGCCCCCAATCTAGGCTGGACCGGGCCGATCGACCTCCCCGGCGCCGGGTCCCGATCAGAGGGCGGGCAGGACCAGATTCCGTCGGAGGGTGCCCGAGGCCCCGGACAGCCGGACCGAGACCATCGCGGCGCCGGTCCAGGGGGCGAGCCCCACGCCGGTGGAGCCGACGGGGAGGGCGCGGACGATCCGCGAGAGGAGACGGCCGCGCAGGTCGCGCACCTCGACCTCCAGCCGCCCCGGCGAAGAGGTCCGGCACAGGAGCACGGGCCGCTCCCGGTCGCCCACCAGGCGGAACGATCCCGAGGACGGGGTCCGTGGATCGACCGCGGTGCGGGGCGAAGTGGCGTCGCCCACCGCGATCTCGTACCACAGGGTGTTGCCGGGCAGGGCCAGTTGGAGGAAGGTGGTGGCGTCGGCGGGCACGCCCAGCGACAGCGCCTCGACGCGATTCCCCCGGGAGTCGAGGCGGTAGACGCTCACCGAGTCGCGGCGCCCCGCGTCGAACGACACCACGCCCGTCACCGGCTCGCAGAGGGTGGTGTCGGTGGCCAGGGCCACCCGCGTGAGCGCGTTCATGGCCGCGTTCCAGACGGTCGACTGGTTTTCCACGCGGGCGGAGGTGAGGAGGAGCATGCGGCGGGCGCGTCCCAGCGGGAGGGAATCGGTGCTCACCAGGTGGACGGCGGCGAAGTCGCGGCCCCCCGTGGTCGCGATCCCCGAAAGGGCCAGGTGGCTCGTGGAGGTCCCGGCGTGGAGGAATCCCACGGCCCCCTGCCAGAAGGGGTTGTCGACGGAGAGGATCCCCGCCGAGCGGTCCCAGGAGATCTCGCCGGTCGATGTGCGGACCACGGGCCCCGGGTCGGGCAGCGCGAGACCGGTGGACGAATCGGCCGCGAAGCTCCCCCACCGCAGCGGGCGCACCAGCAGGGCCGAACGGGAGCCCGGGAGCGGGAACCCGTCCTGGAACCTCTTGGCCGAGAGGGTCCAGTCGGATTCCGACACGTCGACCGTGGAGGACGCGGCGGCCGGGGCGATCTTCCCGGTGCGGAACAGGTGGGCCAGCGGCATCTGGGTCATGAGGACGGGATTGGTCCCCACGTTGAAGAACTGGTCGTTCCACAGGTCCTTGTAGTGCGGAGTGTAGTCGATGTAGGCGTGCATCAGGGCGCCGTCGGCGTCGAGGAAGCCCATGTACCCGAAGTAGAAGGCCGGCGCCTCGCACAGGTACTGGCTGGGGAAGGGGTGGTTGTACTCGCTGCCCACGAAGGGCTTGCCCGCCACCCGGCTCCACGAGAACTGCGCGGCCGTGCCGCCGTCGGGATCCTTCACCATGGGCGTGTTGCCGATGGTGTAGTCGGTGGCGCTCCATCCGTTCGGGAAACTCGGGTGCTGCCAGTACCAGTGGGCGTCGGTGTAGTCGGCCCGCGCCTGGGAGGCGATCGAGGCCTGCCCGTACCAGTTGTTGGTGAAGGTCACCGGCACCCGCACGCCCAGCGAATCGCGCAGCCAGCCCCGCAGGGTGGACAGATACCGTCCTTCCAGGTCGGCGTAGAAGCGGGCCTCGTCGCGGGCCCGTCCGTCGGACAGGGCTCCCACGGTCGAACGCGAGGAGCGCGAGAGGTTGCGCGAGGCCAGCGATTCGCCCGGGCGCAGCGCGTCGCCGCCGTAGGCCGCGAACTCCACCGAGTCGACCAGGAAGGTCCCTTCGGAGAGCCCGAAGTCGATGTTGAACCGCAGCGAGTCGGCGATGTCGGCGGGCGCGGTGAAGAAGGCCTCGCAGAGCTTCCAGGTGGTGTCGGTGCGGAAGGTGGTCGATCCATACCAGGTCCAGACCCCTTCCTTGAGGAACTCGGACTGCACGCTGGAAGGCACCGTGCCCTTGATCCAGAAGCGCAGGCGGTAGGAGGTCCCCTGCGCCACGGTCATTCCCGTGTAGTCGACGCTGGCGTCGGAGGCGCCGTTCCCCTGCGACAGCACCGCCACGCGCAGGGCCGCCCCCCCGGAAAGTCCTCCCGCGGCCCGGGAGACCCGGAAGCTCGCCGCGGTGGTGGGATCGGCCCAGGAGCCCCAACCCGCGAGGTTGGTCTCGAAGGAGGGATTTTGCACGAGGTTCGCGCCGGTGGAGGCCGTTCCCGACCAGGCCACCGAAAGGGCGCTGTCGGTGGAGTAGCGCGTCAGGAGCCATCCGTTCCACAGCGAATCGAGCTCGCGGGAGTAGTACCCCGAGATGCCGCCCGTGGCCGCCGAATCCCAGGCCGAAGATCCCCACGAGAGCCACGCCAGGAAGAGCTGGTTCTCGTTGGTCAACTCCCACGTGGCCACCGCCGGGTCGTCGCGGTAGGCCAGCCCGGTGTAGGCGTTCACGTGGTTGGCCAGGCTCGCGGCCAAACCCTTCTGGAGGCCGATCAGCACCGGGTCGAACAGGCTCACGTACTTGGACTGGTCGTTGCCGATGGGGGCGGGGATGCCGTCGCCGGTCTTGAACACGCGCCCGGACTGGACGCAGAAGTTGTAGGAGATCCCCTGGTCCTTGAGGCACTTGAGGAACCAGTCCAGCCGCCTCATCTTGTCGGGATCGAGGTCGATGGTGTTCGTCGAGGAATGGGCGAACAGCCCGTAGACGCCGTCGACGTCGGTCAGGTGGACGCGCATGAAGTTCACGCCGAAGCGCCGCAGGTGGGCGGCGATGGGAAGGGCGTCGGCGCTGTCGGGCAGGTTGGCCTGGGCCACGCTCACGAAGCCGGAGAAGCGGGCGCGGGTGCCGTCGTCGTACTGGAAGTGCCCGTCGGGCCCCACCTTCACGAACCCGTGGGCGCCCGCCGGCGCCTCGACACCCCACGCGAGGTTCGTGGCGTTGCGGGAGGTGTCGTTCCAGGGCACCTGGAAGGTGAACCAGCCCGTATGGTCGACCGTGGCCGCCCCGACCGTCCCGGCCCCGAGTCCCGCGGCCAGTGCCGCGGTGACGATCGCTCTGTGGTGCAACATGTGGTGCCTCCCTGGGTCCGTGTCCGGGATGCGTCGCGATCGGCCCGCCGGACGTTGCACCCCGACCGGGGCCCAGGATCGCATTTTCGATGGGAGCCCGAAAAGGCGAAGGGACGGACGGGAAAAGATCACACAAGTATCTATGCGGTCATGCCCGACAGACCCTTGGAACAGGATCCCGGATTCGGACAGCGCGTGCTGGCGCGCGGTTCCCGACTGATCGGCGCCGACGGCTCCTTCCAGGTGCGGCGGCTCGGGGTGCCCTGGTGGGATCGGATCGCCCCCTACCGGTGGCTCTCCCAGATCTCGTGGCTGCACTTTGTCCTGGTCGCCCTCTGTGGATACGCCCTGGTCAACACCTGGTTCGCCTGCGGATTCCTTTGGATCGGGGTGGACCACCTCGCGGGCCTGCAACCCGCAACGGGGTGGGAGAACTTCTGGAACGCCTGGTTCTTCTCGGCCCAGACCCTGACCACCGTGGGCTACGGCCACGTGAGCCCGTCGGGATGGGCGGCCGACGCCCTCGCCTCGGCGGAGGCTTTGGTGGGGCTCCTGGGCTTCGGGCTTTGGACGGGCATCCTGTTCGCCCGGTTCTCGCGGGCCCGTTCCAACCTGTCGTTCTCCGAGGTCTCGGTGATCGCTCCGCACCGCGACGGACAGGCCTGGATGTTCCGCCTGGCCTCGCGACAGGACCAGGTCATTTTGGAGGCCGAGGCCTCGATCCTGTTCAGCTGGGTGGAACAGCGCCCCGACGGCCCCGTCCGCCACTACCGGGACATGCCGCTGGAACGCCCTTCCATCCGCGCCCTTCCCCTGAACTGGACCTTGGTCCATGTGGTCGACGAACAGAGCCCCCTGTACGGGAAGACCCCGTCCCGGCTGGAGGAGGCCGATGCCGAAATCCTGGCCTTCGTGCGCTTCCACGACGACGCCCACGGCCAGACCGTGCACGCCCGCGCCTCCTGGAAGGCTTCCGAGATCCTGTTCGGGCACAAGTTCCGGCAGATCCTGTCGGCCGATCCCGAAGGCCGATCGACCCTGGACCTGGGACTCCTGAGCACCACCGATCCGGTCTGACCCCTTCGGGCGTCCCCTCCCTCCACCGGGACGGACTCGAAGGAATCTGTCCAATGCCCGAATGGGCGAATAATCCATCACTGGATTCGCTAACCCACGTAACACTCGCGTCGGCCTTCTTTTCACGGAATTGAATCGGGTCGCATTAGCTTGGCTGGAAGCATGGAGTTCTCCACCTTCCACCGCGCTTCCGTTCTTCGCCTCGCACTCGGCCTGGGTTGCCTGATGGGACGGTCGTCCTTCGCAGGAACCCAGCTCTGGTCCGAAATGGGCGGAGGGTTCGGGGGCGACGCGACCCACGTGGGAATCGTGGGACAGGAATCGGCCGCCGGACAGGCCGACCGGATGGCCGCCGGGTTCTTGGTCCATCCGCTCTTCCTGAACGCGGCCCCCATCGCGCAGGACACTTCCATCCAGACGACCTCCGACTCGGTCACCTTCGCGGTGCCCGGCGCCGACCTCGACGGATCGGTGCTTTCGGGACGCGTGGTGGCGGGCCCCCATCACGGCACGGCCTCCTTCTCCGGTCTGAGCCTGGCCTATGCGGCCACCTCCGGTTACGTGGGGCTCGACTCCGTCGGGTTCGTGGTGCTCGACAACCAGGGATTGAATTCCGACACGGCCTGGGCGCGGATCCAGGTCGAGCCCACCACCAGCCTCCGGCCTCGCAACCCATTGGTCCTGCCCGTGGGTTCGCCCGACGTGAAGGTGCGGCGCTACATGGCTTCGCTTTCCACGAACGAGGGGCGCGGTGGACTCGCCTTCTCGCGGGACCTCGGCGACGAGTCGGGGCTCGCCCTCACCCTGCTGGTGGCCAACCCCTCCAGCGTGGACGTGCAGATCTACGACAACATCGGGACCCTGGTGACCACCGCGAGGACCGACCTCGACGCGTCGTCGCTGAACGCCCTGCCACGCACCCCGGACGGGCGGCGCG
>Ga0318497_10000960_pt1 | contig 10317 bp, 7 predicted proteins | sample GRESIP109b1f23_FD_203754 | JGI IMG/M metagenome (GOLD analysis project Ga0318497, IMG submission 203754) | Tropical soil microbial communities from Luquillo Experimental Forest, Puerto Rico - GRE.SIPMG.109b1f23 | ecosystem: Environmental > Terrestrial > Soil > Tropical forest > Bulk soil... | reverse complement strand
ATCGAGCCCCAGCTCGCGCAGGGAGGCCGGTTGATCGTCATCGGCACCATGGGCGGGAACAAGGCGACCGCCGATCTGTCGCTGCTCATGCGCAAGCGCGGGGAGATCATCGGCACCGTGCTGCGCCCGCGGCCGCTGGAGGAGAAGATCCGCGCGACCCGCCTCTTCGCGAAGGACGTCCTGCCGCTCCTGGCTCAGGGCAAGGTGAAGCCGATCCTCGACGGCGCACTGCCGCTCGACCGCGCGCGCGAGGCGCACGAGCGGCTCGAGAAGAACGACAGCTTCGGAAAGCTCGTCATCACGTTCTAGCTCGGCGTCCGGATCTGGCGGCCCACCCCGAAACCGGCTTACATGCGCCGGATGGCGACGCCCTCCACCCAGGTTCCAGCACGGCCGACCGCCGCCCTCGCGCCGAGGCGCGAGCTCACCCCGCGCGCGCTCGCCATCTCGGTCCTGGTGGCGATCATCATGGGCGCGTCCTTTCCGCCGGTCGTGCTCAAGATCGGCTACGGCCCGAACATCTCCGTCTCGGCGGCCTTCTTCGGCTTCATCGCGCTCGCCATCACCGCCGCCCTGACGCGGGTGGGGGCCACCGTCTACGAGGCCAACATGGCCCAGACCGCCGGCACGGCGGCGGGCGAGATCGGCTTCATGTGCATCGTGCTGGCCGCCATCGACATGCTGAACGACCGGCCGGGCCTCGGCTTCTCGCTGCACCTCTCCGGCTGGCAGATCTTCCTCTGGCTCACCTTCGCCGGCCTCACCGGTGCCTTCCTCGCCGTGCCGCTGCGGCGCCACTACATCGACGAGGAGAACCTGACCTTCGCCGACGGGACCGCCGCGGGCGAGACCCTGGTCGTGCTCTACCAAGGCGCGCGCGAGGCGGCGATGCGGCTCAAGGCGCTCTTCGCGGGGATGGGCCTCTCGGCGTTCATCGCCTTCTTCCGCGACGGGCCGTGGACCTTCATCCCCGGCGAGATCGCGTTCGGCGCGCACGGCGCCGCGCTGCGCATGGGCACCGAGGTGGGCGTCCTCTCGCTCGGCGCGGGCCTCCTCGTCGGCCTCCGCATCACGCTCTCCATGGCGCTGGGGATGGTCGTCGCGTGGGTGGTGGCGCCGCCCGCGCTCGTGGCGCAGGGCTGGGTGCCACGGCAGACCTTCGCCGACGTGCTGCGCTGGGTGATGTGGCCGGCGACCGGCCTCATGGTGGCGGGCGGGCTCACCGCGCTCGTCCTCAAGTGGAACGTCATCGCCCGCACGTTCAGGAAGCTCTCGGCGAAGGACGTCGGCAGCGACGAGATCCCGCTGCGCTGGGTGGTCTGGGGCGCGGCCCTCTCCGCCCTCGCGCTGGCGGTGGTGCAGAAGCTCTCGCTCGGCTTCCCCTACTGGCTCACCGCCGTGTCGCTGCTCCTGTCGGTGCCCCTCATGCTGGTCGGCATCCGGGTGCTCGGCGAGACGAACTGGGCCCCGATCAGCGCGCTCGCGAACCTCATGCAGGCGGTCTTCGCGGCGCTCCAGCCCGGCCACGTGCCGGTCAACATGATCGGCTCCGGGATGAGCGGGACCGTCGCGGGCCAGGGCGAGCACCTCATGCAGTGCTACCGCTCGGGGAAGATCATCGGCTCGAACAACCGGAGCCTCATGCTGGTGCAGCTCGTCGGGATCCCGGTGGGCGCCGCGGCGGTGGCGGTGGTCTACCCGGCGCTGCGCCAGAAGTACGGCTTCGGCGACCACGGCCTCACCTCGCCCATCAGCGTGAAGTGGGCGGGGTTCGCCGAGCTGCTCGCGAAGGGCTTCTCCACGCTGCCGCAGGGTTGCCTCACGGCGCTCGTCGTGGCGCTCGTCCTCGGTGTCGTGATCACGCTCCTCGAGCCGCGCTGGCACCGGTTCCTGCCCTCGCCGACCGCGGTCGGCATCGGCATGCTCGTCCCTGGCTACGCCATCGTGCCGATGGTCGTCGGCGGGATCGTCCAGGCGGTGTGGGCGCGGAAGAGCGCTCGGACGGAGGCCATCTACAACATCCCCGTCGCGTCGGGCTTCATCGCCGGCGAGGCGCTCGTGCTCTCGATCGTCGCGATCGTGGCGGCGGTGAAGTCGCTCGCGGTCAGCTGAGCCGTCGCCCCGCGGCGGGGGACAAGCCCCCGCCCTACAGTCGGTTGAACCGGGTGGCCAGCGGCGGGGGACAAGCCCCCGGCCCTACAGTCGGTTGGTGCCAAGTGGTTGGAAACCACTCGGGTCGTAGCCTGGTGGCTGGCGGCGGGGGACGAACCCTGCCCTACACGAACTTGAGGTGGCGGCTCATCCGCCGGGCCAGCGGTGGAGCGGACAGGATCCTGGCCGCCCGCTCGAGCCGCTGGCTCCCGAACCCGCCCGCCGCGTCGTACGCGGCCGAGACGAGGTCGCCCAGGGTGGTGACGATCTTCTTGGGAAGCTTCGCGACGGCGCTCCGGGGGCTCTTTCTCATGGGGTCGTCCTTCCGGTCGTCCTCGGCCGTAGACCTTTACGGAGTAGCAAGCGGCTTGCCTCCCGCGCCGGTTCGACATTCCAGGGAGTTGCCGGATGCAGCCCCGTCCGCGGCGTGGTCGCCCTGTCCTTTTTTCAGCCGTTCTGTCTGCAAACCCGACAGTCCGCGCAAATCCCGGACAGATGTTAGAAGGACCGCCATGTCGACCCAGCCTTCGAAGCAGCTCGAGACGTTCCCCAACCCGAACCCGGCGCGCCCGTACGAGATCGCGATGGAGTGCCCGGAGTTCACCTGCCTGTGCCCCAAGACCGGGCAGCCGGACTTCGCGACCATCCGCCTCCGCTACGTGCCGGCCGAACGCTGCGTCGAGCTGAAGAGCCTCAAGCTCTACCTCTGGAGCTATCGAAACGAGGGCGCGTTCCACGAGGCGGTGACCAACCGCATCTGCGACGACCTCGTGGCTGCGCTCGCGCCGCGGTGGATCGAGGTGACGGGCGACTTCATGGTGCGCGGTGGCATCCACACCGCGGTCGTCGTCCGGCACGGCGAGAAGCCGGCCACCATCGACTGATCCCCCCGTCCACTCGATGTTCCGTTCGTCCTGAGCGTAGCGCGGCCAAGCCCGCGCGAAGTCGAAGGACGAACGCGAGCAATCCTCGAGGGCGGCGCCGTCGGCTCGTGCCGACGCGCCGCCCTCTTCGTTTTTCGCGGATGGCATCTCGAGCTCTCGAGACGCTCCGACAGGCGATCCCGCTCGCCGAACACCGCTGAGCGACCGCTGACCCCCCGCTGATCGCAGCCGCGCGCACGCCCGCTCCACCGCGGCGAAAACGGGGCTCTGCCTCGGCGTACGAGCGAGCCCATCCCCGACCAGGCGTCACCCGGCTCGGCGAGCGCGGATCGCCCACTCCTGACGGTGCGACATCGACCGACCGGGCGCTCGCGGTCCCCGAAAAGCCGACACGTCGGCCCGTGTACCGACGTGTGGTCGTAAGGACGCTACAGACACGCATGTACCTACGTCTGGAGGGAACAGGCCTGCTTGGCGAGTCGTTCGTTCGGCGAAGCGCAACGGACCGAAAGGACTCGCTTTGCTCATCACCCGCCGAGCCACCCTCATCCTCTCCGCACTGCTGTCGGCCCTCCCGGCCATTGCTTCAGCGGCGACCGTCTGGACGGCCTCCGCCAACGAGAAGATCCGCCCGCAGGAGGCGGCCCGGTCCGACCGGAGCGCCAGCCTCAGCGCGGCCAAGAACGAGTTCGAGGCGTTTCAGGTGGTCGTGACCGGTCCGGCGACCGGCGTCTCCGTCTCCGCCAGCGCGCTCACGGGCCCGGGCACGGTGGCGGCGCCCAAGCTCTTCCGCGAGGCGATCATCGACCTGCAGCACCCGTCGTCCGCGGACGGCGCCACCGGCGCCTTCCCCGACGCCCTCGTGCCCGACGTCGATGACGTGGTGGGCGAGAAGCGCAACGCGTTCCCCTTCGACGTGCCCGCGGGCGAGAGCCGCGCGGTCTGGGTCGAGCTCCACGTCCCGCAGGACGCGCAGGCGGGCGACTACACGGGCTCAGTGACCGTGCACGGCGCCGACGGCGACACTCAGATCCCGGTCAAGCTCACGGTGTGGGACTTCGCGCTCCCGTCGACCTCGTCGCTCAAGACCGCCTTCGCCATGACGTACGGAGGCGTGGCGAAGGTCCACGGCGTCTCCGGCGAGGCGCTCACCGAGCTGCGCCAGAAGTACGCCCAGCTGGCGCTCGACCACCGCTTCAGCATCTCGGACATCTGGGACGACGGCCAGACCGGTGACTGGTCGCACTTCGACAACGCGTACGGTCCGTTGATGGACGGCCACGCCTCGACCCAGCTCAAGGGCGCGAAGCTCACCTCGCTCCAGTCGGGCGCCGACCTGAACAGCGCCGCCGCGCACGGCGACTGGGCGTCGCACTTCAAGGCGAAGGGCTGGTTCGACCGCCTCTTCCAGTACACCTGCGACGAGCCGCCCCTCACCTGCCAGTGGTCGGACATCGCCCCCCGCGCGCAGAACGCGAAGCAGGCCGACCCGAACTTCCGCACGCTCGTGACGACGGACATGGCCGAGGCGTCGAAGAACGGCGTGCTGGACTCAATCGACCTGATGGTGCCGCTCGTCAACTACATGGACGATCGCCCGCAGAGCGCCTACGGCTGGACGCCGGGCGGCCCGACGCGCTCGCAGTACGATGGCTTCCTGCAGAAGCCCAACAAGGAGCTGTGGGTGTACCAGAGCTGCATGAGCCACGGCTGCGGCGGCACGGTCGACATCGGCAACCCGAGCGCCGACCAGATGTACTTCACCGGCTGGCCGAGCTACGCGATCGACGCGAGCAACGTCCGCAACCGCGCCATGGAGTGGTTCAGCTTCCAGTACGGCGCGACGGGCGAGCTCTACTACGAGACGACGCAGGCCTACTACGACAAGGCCGATCCCTGGACGGACCAGTACGAATTCAACGGCAACGGCGACGGCACGCTCTTCTACCCGGGCACGACCGACAAGATCGGCGGGAAGACCGCCATCCCGGTGGCCTCGATCCGCATGAAGATGATCCGCGAGGGCATGGAGGACTACGAGTACCTGAAGCTGCTCGCCGACGCGGGCGGCGCCGACGACGCGAAGAAGATCGCGCAGCAGCTCTTCCCGCACCCGTGGCAGTCGGAGGCGAAGCCGGCCGACCTCATGGCGGCGCGCGACGCGATCGCGCACAAGATCATGTCCCTCGGCAGCAGCAAGGCCGTCGCGACCGCCGGCAACTCCACCCTCTCCTCGGGCGGGGGCGGCGGCGGTGGTTGCGGCACCTCGGCTGGCCAGCCCGGCGGGCTGTTCACGCTGGCGCTCGTCCCGTTCGCGCTGGTGCTGCAGCGGGTCCGGGTGCGGCGGCGCCGCGCGTAACGAAGTCGCGCTCCGAACGAATGGGGAGGGCCGCTCGAGCGGCCCTCCCTTTATTTGTCGACCGCGACCCGGACCGCGACCGCGACCGCGACGACGAGTGCGACCTCGACTGCGACCACGACCTCGATCGCGACCGCAGCCTCCAGGCGATCTCAGGTCAGGGCCAACCCCCTTCCCTCTCGGTCGGTCGGGCACATGTTGATCGAGCATGACCGCGCTCGCCCTGCGCCCTCTCGCCCTCTCGGTCGCCGTGCTGGCGTGCGCGGCGGCCGTTCCCGGCAGTGCCCCGGCGAGCAGCGTCGGCGGCGTTCCCGGCACGGGTCCTGGGGGTCCTGACGCCTCGGCGGCGGCTGCTCCCGGCGCGTGCGTGGGTGGCGCGCAGTTCTGCTGGGTGAACCCCCTCCCGCAGGGCGATCCGCTCGCCGGCCTGTGGGCCGCGCGAGCGGACGATGCCTGGGCGGTCGGGCCGGTCGGAGCGATCCTGCACTGGGATGGAGGGACCCTCGAGGTGGTCCCCGTCCCGACCGTCGCGCCGTTGCGGGCGGTCTGGGGAAGCGCCCCCGACGACGTGTGGGCGGTCGGGGATGCGGTGCTCCACTACGACGGCCAGAGCTGGGCCGCGGCCCCGGGCGCGCCAGCGGGGTCCTGGAACGCGATCCACGGCGCCGGGCGCGGCGAGGTGTGGATGGTGGGCGCCGGCGGCGCCGCGGCGCGCTTCGACGGCACGCGCTGGGTGGCGATCGCGACGCCGGGCTCGGCGGATCTCTCGGCGCTGGCGGTCGTCTCGCCTGCCGAGGTGTACGTCGCGACGGCTCGCGGCGGGACCGTCCTGCGCTTCGATGGCGCCGTGTTCACGGTCTCCGGCCGGCTGGCCGCCTCCGCGCTGCGGGCGCTCTTCTCGCCCGGACCCGGTGAGCTCTGGGCCGCCGGCGAGCCCCGCGACGTGAACGCCTCCGCCGGCGTCCGGGGCACCGCGCTCGCGCACCTCGCCGCGGGGACCTGGAGCGACGTGGCGGTGCCAGGGCTCGAGACGGCCTCGTGGTTCGCGCTGCACGGCGCACCGGGCGAGCTCTGGGCGGCGGGGGCGAACGGCGCGGGCCAGGGGCGCGTCGCGCACCTCGACGCCTCGGGCTGGCACGCCGAGGCGCTCCCCGCGCTGCCGCTGCGGGCCGTGCAGGCGGTGGCCGGCGCCGCCCTCGCCGCCGGAGACGGCGGGCAGCTCTTCGTGCGAGGTGGGACGGGCTGGAGCGCCGCCCACCACGGGGGCGCGCCGGGATACCTGCAGGCGGCCGCTTTCAGCCCGCAGGGCGACGGCTGGTTCAGCGCGGTGCTGCCCGATCGCGCCTCGCCGGCGCCGCAGGCGATGCTGCTCCGCCTCTCGAACGGCGCGGTCGAGGCGGTGCCCACTGGAGTGGCGGACATCGTGTACGGGCTGTGGGCCACCGCCAGCGACGACGTCTGGGCCGGCTCGCTCGGGAGCGGCTTCCTGCACTTCGACGGGGTGCGCTTCAGCTCGGGCGTGGGCGGGTACACCGGGCTCGTCGAGGGCGTCTGGGCCAGCGGACCGTCCGACGTGTGGGGCGTGGCGGACGACGCTGCTCTTCACTTCGACGGGCGGGTCGTGACGCGGCAGCCGCTCCCGGGCGGCGGCGCTCGGCGCATCTTCGGGCTGTCGTCGCGCGATCTGTGGGTGGTCGGCGCCGCGAACGCCGCCTACCGCTACGACGGCGCGCGCTGGTCGTCGCTGTCCATCCCCGGCCTGGCGCTCGCGGTATGGGGGCGCGCCGCCGACGACGTGTGGCTGGTCGGCGAGGGCGGGCTCGCGATGCACTGGGACGGGACGGCGCTCTCGAAGATCGATACGGGAACGACGGCGACGCTGTGGGCCGTGACCGGGTCGCCCGCCGGAGACGTCTGGGCCGCGGGCGCCGGCGGCACCGCGCTCCGCTTCGATGGTCACGCTTTCCAGCAGGTCGCCTCCGGAACGCGCAACGCGCTCGCCGCCGCGGCGGTGAGCCCGAGCGGAGACGTCTACCTGGCGGGCGAGTTCGGGACGATCCTCGTGAAGGCGAGGTGAGGCGCGAGCGCGGTCCGACCTCGAAGGCGAACCCCGACCGTGCTGGAGGGCATCGGCATCCTGCCGCTCCTGCGCTACGCTCCCAGCCCGCTGTCCCTTCTCAGGAGCTCTCGAACATGTCCGACCCCACGACCCTCACCGAGCTGCTCGCTGGAGGCGACCCCGGCGCCCCGGCCCTGGGCGCTCCCGAGAGCACGCCCTCGCTCACCTACCGCGAGCTCGGCGCGCTGGCGCGCCGGACCATCGAGGCGCTCAACGCGCTCGGCGTCGGGCGCGAGGACCGGGTCGGGATCGTCCTGCCCAACGGCCCCGAGATGGCGGCCGCCTTCGTCTGCGTCGGCGCCGGCGCCACCACGGCGCCGCTCAACCCGGCCTACCGGGCGGAGGAGTACGAGTTCTACTTGAACGACCTGCGGGCGAAGGCGCTCCTCGTCGAGGCGGGCGCCGACACGCCAGCGCGGGCGGTGGCCCGGAAGCTCGGCGTACCGGTGGTGGAGGTGGTCGCGGATCGAGCGAAGGGCGCCGGCACCTTCACGCTCCGTCCGCTCGAGGCGATGGGCGGAACCCCGCATCGCGGCGGCCCCGCCCAGCCGGACGACACGGCGCTCGTGCTCCACACCTCCGGCACCACCTCGCGCCCGAAGATGGTGCCGCTTTCGCACCGAAACGTCCTCGCCTCGGCGCGCCACATCTGCCAGACGCTCCAGCTCGGCCCCGAGGACGTCTGCCTCAACATCATGCCGCTGTTCCACATCCACGGGCTCATGGCCGCGACGCTCGCCTCGCTGGCGGCGGGCGGCCAGGTCTCGTGCACGCCCGGCTTCAACGCCCTCAAGTTCTTCGCCTGGCTCGACGAGGTGCGGCCCAGCTGGTACACGGCGGTTCCGACGATGCACCAGGCGATCCTGGCGCGCGCCGAGCGCAACCAGGAGATCGTGGCCCGCACCCGGCTGCGCTTCGTCCGCTCCTCGTCGGCGTCGCTGCCGCCGCAGGTCATGGCCGAGCTGGAGCGGGTGTTCCGGGCGCCGGTGATCGAGTCGTACGGGATGACCGAGGCCTCGCACCAGATGGCCTCGAATCCGCTACCGCCGCGGCCGCGCAAGCCGGGCTCAGTGGGGCTCGCCGCGGGGCCGGAGGTGGCGGTGATGGACGAGGCGGGCACGCTGCTCCCGCCCGACACGGTCGGCGAGGTGGTCATCCGCGGCCCCAACGTCACGCGAGGCTACGAGGCCAACCCGGAGGCGAACGCGAAGGCGTTCACGAACGGCTGGTTCCGCACCGGCGACCAGGGCGTGCTCGACGCGGAGGGCTACCTGCGCCTCACCGGGCGCCTCAAGGAGCTCATCAACCGCGGCGGCGAGAAGTTCTCGCCCCTCGAGGTGGACGAGGTCCTCATGGACCACCCGGCCGTGCAGCAGGTGGTGACGTTCGCCATGCCGCACGAGAAGCTGGGCGAGGAGGTGGCCGCGGCGGTGGTGCTGCGCGAGGGGAAGAACGCCACCGAGCGCGAGCTGCGCGACTTCGCCGCGACGCGCCTCGCCGACTTCAAGGTCCCGCGCCGCGTCGTGCTCCTCCCCGAGATCCCCAAGGGCGCCACCGGCAAGCTGCAGCGGATCGGGCTCGCGAAGAAGCTCGGGCTCGCGGAGTGACGGAGCCGGCGATGGCGTCGTGGCTGCGCTTCGAGCACGAGGGGCGGACCAGGATCGGCACGCTGGAGGGCGGGACGGTTCACCTCCACGACGGCGACCTGTTCGCCGGGCCGCGGCCGACGGGAGAGGCGGTGCCGCTCGCGGCCGTGCGGCTCCTCACGCCGTGCACGCCGTCGAAGCTCGTCGGGCTCGTGAACAACTTTCGCGAGGCGGCGGCGAAGGCGAGCCTTCCCTTCCCCGCCGAGCCGCTCTGGTTCCTCAAGGCGCCGTCGAGCTACCTCGCGCCGGGCGCCGCCATCCGGCTGCCCGCCCAGGACGTGGGGAAGGTCATCTACGAGGGCGAGCTCGGGGTCGTGATCGGCCGGGAGGCGCGCGACGTCCCCGAGGCAGAGGCGGACGCGTTCATCTTCGGCTACACCTGCGTGAACGACGTGACCGCGCTCGACCTCATCGGCCGCGACCCGCAGTACGCCCAGTGGTCGCGCGCGAAGAGCTTCGACACCTTCGGGCCCTTCGGCCCGGTCGTCGCGACCGGGCTCGATCCGGACCGGCTCACCGTGAAGACGCTCGTGAAGGGAAAGGTCCGGCAGGAGTATCCGGTCTCGGACGCCGTCTTCGGGCCGCGCCAGCTCGTGGCACACCTGTCGCGTCAGATGACGCTCCTCCCCGGCGACGTCATCGCCTGCGGCACCTCGGTCGGGATCGGCGTGCTGCGGTCCGGACTCATCGTCGAGGTCGTGATCGAGGGCATCGGCGCGCTCGCGAACACCGTGTCGGGGCCGGAGGGCACGCCGTGAAGATCTGCGTGGTGGGCGCGGGCGCCATCGGCGGGCTCGTCGCGGTGAAGCTGGCGCGGGCGGGCGAGCAGGTCTCGGTCGTGGCGCGGGGAGGTCACCTCGCCGCGATCCGCGAGCGTGGTCTGACCCTCGTCGAGGACGGGCGCACGGACGTCGTGCGGCTCGCCGCCACCGATCGGATCGCGGAGCTCGGGCCGCAGGACCTGGTCGTGCTCGCGATGAAGGCCCACCAGGTCGCGCCGGTGGCGGCCGAGGTCGCGGCGCTGTGCGGGCCGGAGACCATCCTCCTCACCGCGCAGAACGGGATCCCGTGGTGGTATTTCATGAAGCACGGCGGCCCGTACGAGGGGACGCGGCTCGAGAGCGTCGACCCCGGCGGCGTCATCGCCGCCCACCTCGA
>Ga0318497_10000951_pt1 | contig 10357 bp, 9 predicted proteins | sample GRESIP109b1f23_FD_203754 | JGI IMG/M metagenome (GOLD analysis project Ga0318497, IMG submission 203754) | Tropical soil microbial communities from Luquillo Experimental Forest, Puerto Rico - GRE.SIPMG.109b1f23 | ecosystem: Environmental > Terrestrial > Soil > Tropical forest > Bulk soil... | reverse complement strand
CGGGAAGCCACCCTCGACGACTTCCGGCGGCTGTCCATGCTGGCGCAGTCGTTCCCGCAGCTGGATTCGGCGGGCGGGGTGATCTGCGAGCCGAACGACGCCCCGCTGGACTCCCGTCACCTCGACATGATCTACGCGCTGGCGACCGTGACCGACAAGTTCTACATGGGCAACGTGGTGTCCGGCCCGAACGCCGCCGACACCATCGCGATGACCTCGATCCTGTTCGGCGGGCGGGAGAAGATCGAGCAGACGCCCGCCACCATCTCGCTGATCAACTGCAACTCGCCGCTGCGCTGGGACGACCGGATGCTGGACGCCCAGTTCGAGTACTGCGCGGCCAACCAGCCGGTGGTGCTCACCCCGTTCCTGCTGATGGGCGCCATGTCGCCGGTGACCATCCCGGCCGCGCTGACCCAGCAGCTGGCCGAGGCGCTGTCCGGCATCGCCCTGGCCCAGCTCATCCGGCCCGGCTGCCCCGTCATCTTCGGCTCGTTCCTGTCCAACATCGACATGCAGTCCGGTTCGCCGGCGTTCGGCACCCCGGAGTCGGCGATCGGGCTGCTGTGCACGGGCCAGCTGGCGCGGCACTACGGGCTGCCGTTCCGCACCGGCGGCGGGCTGAACGCCAGCCAGACCGCGGACGCACAGGCCGCGTACGAGGCGCTGATGACGCTGCTGCCCACGTTCCTGACGGGTACCAACTTCGTCATGCACGCGGTCGGCTGGCTGGAGGGCGGCCTGGTCAGCTGCTACGAGAAGTTCATCATCGACATCGAGCTGCTGCGGATGCTCCGGGTCGAGTTCACGCCGCTGGAGATCGACGAGGCCTCGCTCGCGTTCGGCGCGCACGAGGAGGTCGGCCACGGCGGTCACTTCCTGGGCGCCCAGCACACCATGGAGCGGTTCCGGGAGTGCTTCTACCGGCCGCTGCTGTCCTCGACGGCCAACTACGAGCGCTGGCTGAAGCAGGGTGGCAAGGACACCGCCGCCCGCGCCGGCGAGATCTGCGCCAAGACGCTGGAGGAGTACCAGCCGCCGCCGCTCGACGACGCGGTCCGCGCCGAGCTCGACGACTATGTGACCCGCCGCCGCGCCGAGCTCGGCGACTGAGGGCGGCCCTGCCGCGTGGTCAGCTGAGCCTAGTGGGCAGGGCCAGGTCGGCCAGGCTCACCGCCGAGCCGGGCCGGGTGATGAGGACCGTGAAGGTAGAGCCCGGGTTGTACACGGACCGGCCGTCCAGCATGACCTTCAGCCCCAGTTCGCGGGCGGCAACGAGCAGCCAGTCCAGGTCCGCCAGTTCTAACGTGTACGGCTCGGCGGTGGCGAACAGCTCACCGGCCGCGGTCTGCCACAGCCGCGGATGGTCCAGATGCGGCTGAAACGGGCACCGGGGGGCATCCGGGGTGCCCGCCGGGTGCCGGTGCTCCGGGTCAACGATCCTCTTCAGGCAGATCTGGCGCTGGACCAGCCGGAAACCGGTCGCTCGCTCTGCCGTCTGCAGCCGCACCCCCCCGCCAGCGAATGCGAGGTCCGCGGGCGCTGTCATCCCTGTCCTTCTCTCATGGCCCCCTGCCTCCGAAGGTAGGCGAAGCCGCTGGTGATGAGCCCAATGGCCGCGCCGGACCGCGAGCAGAGGTCCCAAGGCATGCTGCCGCTGACCCCGCTCCCACCCTTACAACGGATGCGGCCCGCTTCGGGATCAACCATGCGGGAAGGAGCCGGTCCGGCCCCGCCCGGCAAGTGACACGAATGACGCCCGCCGTCCACAGCGGAGAAGGGCGGCGGGCAGGCGGCCGACCCTACTGTGCGTCTCCCGAGCTTGTCATGGCGGCGCTGAACTTCGGCACATCGTCAAGGAGCTGGCGGGTGTATTCCGCTCGTGGATGGTCGAGCACGTCCGCCACGGCTCCGCTTTCGACGATCTGTCCGTTATGCATAACCAGGACCTGCTGGGCGATGCTGCGGATGAGCGCAATGTTGTGGGTGATGAAGATCATCGCGAGCCCGCGCTGGTGCTGGAGCCGGCGCAGCAGTTCGACGACGGCCGCCTGAACCGACACGTCCAGCGCGGACGTGACCTCGTCGCAGATCAGCAGCCTGGGCGAGACCGCGAGGGTCCGGGCGATCGCTACCCGCTGACGTTCCCCCCCGGACAGCTGGTCGGGGTAGCGGTTGACCACCTCGACCGACAGCGCCGCCGCGCGGAGCGCGTCCAGGATCTCGCTGTCGTCGCGCACGCGCCGCCCTTCGGCGAACGTCTGGATTGGCTGGGCGACCAGGCCGCCCACCGTGCGGCGCGGGTTGAGCGAGGCGTAGGGGTTCTGGAACACGTACTAAATCCCGCGCAGTACCTCCTTCGGGCGGCGGCGGATGCCCGGTGGGAGCGGCTGCCCGGCGTAGCGCACGTCCCCGGTCCAGTTCATGTGCAGGCCAGCTATGCAGCGCGCGAGCGTGGTCTTGCCGGAACCGGACTCACCCACGATCGCAACGCAGGAGTTCGGCGGCACGGTGAGATCGATGCCAGACAAGACCTGGTTACTGCCGTATGACGCGCCGAGCCCGGTCACCTGGAGCACGGGGGTGGTCGCCGGTGCCGCGGCTTTGGTGAGGTCTTTGTCCACCGCCGGGGCCAGCGTCCCCTCGGTGTGCGCCTGACCGGTTTCTACCAGCACGCATCGGGCCAGCTGCCCAGCCCGGCCGGTGGGGATCAGCTCCGGCATGGCTACTGTGCAGCGTTCGATGACGAGCGGGCAGCGGGGCGCGAAACCGCAGCCCGGCGGGCGGTGCCCGGGGCGCGGCGGGACTCCCTCCATACCGACCAGGCGCCCGGAACGCTCAGGCGACGGGACCGCGCGCAGCAGCCCCTGGGTATAGGGGTGGGCCGGTGCGCCGAACACGTCCGCGGTTGCTCCCGTCTCGACCACCCGGCCCGAGTAAACGACCGCGACCCGGTTGGAGAGCTCGCCGACGACGACCACGTCGTGGCTGACGTAAACGGCGGCAACCCCGTACGAGGCACACATGCGGGCGACCGTCTCGAGCACCATGCGCTGCGTCGTGACGTCGAGCCCCGTGGTGGGCTCGTCGAGCACGATGAGGCGCGGCCGGCAGGCGAACGCCATCGCGATCGCCACCCGCTGCTGCTGGCCGCCCGAGAGCTGATGCGGGTAGACGGAGAGAATCTCCGGCCGCGACCCGAGGCCAACCTCAGCCAGCACCTCCTGCACGCGCGCTGCCGCCTCCGCGTCGGTCCGGCCGTGGGCGGTGAGGACCTCCTTGAGCATGCCGCCGACGCGCAGCGCCGGGTTGAGCGCCGAGGACGGATCCTGCGGGATGTACGTCATCGCCGCCCCCCGCAGCCTGCGCAGCTCATCGGCCGGCAGCGAGGACAGGCCGGTACCGTCGAGGCGGACCGACCCGGAGGCGATCTCCAGCCCTCGGCGGGCATGGCCGACCATGGCGAGGCCCAGGGTGGTCTTGCCGGAACCGGACTCGCCGACCACGCCGAGGACCTCGCCGGCGGCGACCTCAACGGAGACGTCCTCGATAATGGCTGCCCCGGACCCCATCGCCCTGACGGTCAGGCCCTCGACGACGAGGCGCGGCGGGGCCGTGCCGGAGGTCATGCCGGGATCTCCGACACGATGCCGGTCCCGGCGGCCTCGGCGATAATCTTCTCGGCCCGCTCGATGCCGAGTGCCACGCGGGCGATCGCGTCGGTGAACAGGTTGAGCCCGACAGTGAGAATCGCGATCAGAATGGCGGGCGCGACCACCGCCCAGGGGTTCGACGTCAGGATGATCCGGTTCTCGTTGATCATGTAGCCCCAGTTGGGCGCCGGCGGCTGCAGGCCGAAGCCGATGAACGACAACCCGGTGATGATGACGATTGAGTAGGTCAGCCGCAGGCCGGTCTCGACCATCAGCGGCGTGATCAGGTTCGGCAGGATCTCGCCGGACATCACCTTGGACTGCCGGACGCCGGTGATCTCGACCGCCTTGACAAAGTCGCGCTCGGAGACGTCCAGCGCGGCCGCCCTCATGACCCTGGCCACCTGCGGCACGTGGGATATGCCGACGGCAAGTACCAGCAGCCACCGCGCCGGGCCGAGGATCGACACCAGCAGCAGCGCGAAGACGAGCTGCGGGAACGCCAGGATCACGTCCACCGTCCGCATGATGAGCCCGTCGCGCCAGCCCCGCAGCTGCGCTGCCGCGATGCCAGCCGCGGTACCGAGGACGACACCGATGATCATCGCTCCCGTGGCCATGAGCAGCAGCTGCCAGCCACCGTCGAGCACCCGCGAGAGCACGTCCCGGCCGAGGATGTCGCTGCCGAGCGGGAACTTGGCGCTCGGCGGGGATCCGGGCACCGTGACGAACGCCAGCGGCGGATAGGACACGACGAACGGCCCGATCACCGCGATCAGCACCACGACCAGGGCCAGCCCCAGGCCCACCATGCCCCGCGGCGTGCGCGCCGCGCGGGTGAGGATATGCAGCCACTCGCGCCGCCGGATCCGGGGCGCGGCCGGTGCCGGGACCGCGGGCGCGGGCGCTGGCGCCGTCACCGCGGCACCCGCCGACGTGGCGTGGCCATGAGCGTGACCACGTCAGTGAGGATGTTCATGAAGATGTAGAAGGCCGTGAGCACGAGCACGATGAACTGGATCTGCGGGATGTCACGGTCGGCCACCGCGTTGACCAGCCCCTGCCCGATGCCCGGGTAGTCGAAGACGAACTCGACCAGCACGATCCCGCCCGCGAGGTAGAGGAAGTTCAGCCCGATGACCTGGATGGTGGGGGCGATCGCATTGGGAAACGCATAGCGCAGCAGCACGCGAACCCGGGAAAGGCCGTTGAGCTGCGCCATCTCGACGTATTCGCTCTCCATCGCCTCGATCGTGGCGGCGCGCATCATCCGGAAGATGTAGGGGACGATCACGACCACGAGGGCGGCCACCGGCAGCACGAGTTCCTTCGGGGCCTGCCACGGCTTCAGCGCTCCCGAGTTGCTTTCCAGCGGTGAGACCCCGGGCAGGACGTGCAGCAGCACGGTCGAGAAGATGATGACCAGGAAGATCGCGACCACGAACTCGGGCAGCGACGTGACCGCCAGGGCGCCCACCGACAGGGCGTGGTCCACGGGTTTGTCCCGCCGGATGGCGGCGAACAAGCCGAGCCCGACCCCGATGAACGCGCCGATGAAGCCGGCCAGGACGACGAGCACGAACGAGTTGAGCAGGCGGGGGCCGACGAGGCCCCAGACGGACTGGCCGTTCGCCAGGCTCGTACCGAGCCGCCCACTCAGCACCCCGGACAGCCAGTCCCAGTACTGGGTCGCCGGCGGCTTGTTCAGGCCGAGGCGCAGCTGCAGCGTGCGGACCGCGCTGGCGGAGGCGTTGTGGCCAAGCACCGCCGTGGCGGCGTTGCCCGGCAGGAGCTGGGTCGCCGCGAAGATCAGGATGGAGACAACGAACAGCGTGACGAGGCCGAGAGCCGTGCGCGTCCAGATCAGCCGGGCGACCGGATGTGCCCGTTGCTTGGCGCCGGCCACGGGTGGCGCCGGCGCCACGTCAGCGGTCACGCCAGCCACATGGCCTTGAAGTTGTAGGAGCCCAGTGAGAGCCCGGCCTTGGTAGGCACCACGCCATTCACTTTCTTCGCGTAGCCGTCGATCGTCGGCGGGAAGTAGGGGATGATGTAGCCGCCGATCGAGTGGTCGATCGCCTGCATCTCGTGCGCGATGGCCGTCCTGGCCGTCTCGTCGACCGTGGCGACCGCCTGGTTGTAGAGCTTGTTGTAAGCCGGGTCATCCCAGTGCGTTTCGTTGAACGGGGAATTCGGCAGGGTTGCCTGGGCGACCTGGGGCAGGTACTTGCTGTAGTACCAGTAGTCCTGCGCGAAGACCCACTTGAGGTAGTTGTTCCCATAGAACTCGGTGCTGGTCACCTGACGCAGGTTGACGGTCACGCCCGCCGAGGCCGCCTGCTGCGCGAATACCTGGGCCACCTTGAGCGTGCCCTGCGCGATGTCGGCGGTGACGAGCTGAACGGTCAGGCCTTCCTGGCCCGCGGACTTCAGCAGCGACTTCGCCTGCGCGATGTCCTGCGTGCGCTGCGGGATCGAGTGGTCGATGGAGGGGTCGAACGGGGAGAAGATGTCGTTGCCGAGGGTGCCACGGCCGCCGAAGACCAGCTCCTTCATCTGCGGCCGGTTGCAGATGAGGCGGAACGCCTGCCGCACCTTGGGGTCGTTGAACGGCGGCTTGTCGACCCGCATCGTGAAGGGCGTCATGCCGCCGCCGTCGGCGGTCAGGATGTTCCCGTTCGCCTGCACCTGCGGGATGCTGGTGGCCGAGAGCAGGTTGACCACGTCCGCCTGACCGCTGACGAACGCGTTGACCTGGCTGGTCTCGTCGGGGTAATCGGTGATCACCAGCGTGTCGACGTACGGCCCGTCGCCCGTGTCCCAGTAGTGGTCGTTGCGCGCGAACGTGCTCTGCTGGCCGGGTGTGAACGACTGGAACTTGAACGGGCCGGTGCCCACCGGGTGCGTGGGATCGTACCCGACTGGAACAATGCCCATGTAGTAGTAATAACCGGTCATGGCGTCGGGCAGGGTTGCGTACGGTGTGTGACACGGGATCTCGACGGTGCGCGAGTCGAGCGCCTTGAGGTTCTTTATGTCGACGGACGCCAGCGACGAAGCCCCTCCGTAGTTATTCTTGACGATCCTGGTCAGGGAGTAGATGACATCCTCGGCGGTGAGCGGCTTGCCGTTGTGGAACGTCACCCCCGGACGGAGCCGGACCGTCCATACCGTTGCTTTCGAGTTGGGCGTGATCGACTCGGCCAGGCGCAGCCGGTTCTGCGCGTTGAGGTCGTAGCCGATCAGCGGGTCGTACAGGGCGATGATCCGGGCGAAGTCGACGTTGTCGACGCCGCGGTGCGCGTCGACCGTATCGGACCCGGTACCGCCGGTCAGGCCGGCGTGCAGCGTACCGCCCATCTTGGGTTTGCCCGCCGCGGCCGCCGGCGAGCTCGTGGACGGCGCCGATGACGAGGACGAACTGCACGCGGCCAGCGCCGAGGCACCGCCGAGCATGACCGCCCCCATGCCCGTGTAACGGAGAAAGTCGCGCCGGCCAATGGTAGATGAAGTGGTCCCCGCGCCCTGGGGCTCCGAGAACGTCTCTTGCCGTGGGTCGCCAACCACGTTGTCCCTCCCGTCCGCACCCGCCCGTCCCGGCGGCACAGCGCCCATGACCGTGCGGAACACCGCTGGGGGCAAGCGCTGGCAACATCATGGGAGCCAGGAACAGAAGCCGCAATATGCGTTGCCGTATCGAAACGTGCTCTGGACCATCAGCATCCCTACGACGCCGGGCCTGGGCAAGACGGAGGCCACGGTCCACCCGACACCCGCCGCAGGGGCCGGGGGCTCGACCCGAGCGGCGACGCCCCGGCCGGGCGGCTCAAGGCCCGCCACCACGATCACCCGCGGTTCGCCTCGGGCCGCTCTGAATATCGAGGACGCGGATTGCGCATCGCGTAGCATTCGGCTTATTCTGTTACGCGTTTAGCCAAGCAAGGCGGCGCTTATGCTGACCCTGAGTGACGTCCGGGCGCGATACGGTCTTCCTTCCGACGCCGACGTGTTCACGGCGCTTGCGGGCGGCGAGACCCTTCCCGCGCAGCTCTACGTGGCCCCCGAGGTCCACCGGCTCGAGCAGGAGAAGATCTTCGCGCGGGCATGGCAGTACGCCTGCCACGACTCGCGCCTGGCGACGCCGGGCGACGTCGTCCTCACAAAGTCAGGCGATATCCCGATCATGATCGTCCACGGGAAGGACGGCGAGCTCCGGGGCTTCGTCAATGTGTGCCGGCACCGCCTGCACCCGGTGGCGACCGAGGATGGGAACGCGCGGCTGCTGCGATGTTCCTACCACGGCTGGACGTACGGGCTGGACGGCCAGCTGCGGCACGCTCCGCGGCAGGACCGCGAGCGCGAGTTCGACTGCTCCGCCATCTCGCTCAAGCCGGTTTCGGTGGAGAGGTGGGACCAGTTCGTCTTCGTCAACCCCGATCCTGACGCCGCTGCCCTGACCAGCCTGACCGATGACATCCGCCCGCGCACCGACGAATTGAACGCCGATCTCAAGGAGTACGAGTACCGCGTTCGCTACACCTATGAGATGGATTGCAACTGGAAGGTATGGGCGGAGAACGCCATCGAGTGCTACCACTGCCCGACCTTGCACCGGGACAGCTTCGGCAAGCTGTACGACGCCGGCCCGAACGCCTACCACACCATTTCCTGGGCCGACACTCTCTGGCATGAGGGGCCGATCAGGTGGAGACCAGGCGACCTGGACCCGGCCTCGCTCAAGGGTTTCCGGTTCGCGTTCCTCTGGCCATCCTCCTTCTTCGCGGTCGACGACTTCATCGGGTTCGTCGGCAGCGTGATTCCCCTGGCGCCGGAGCGCTGCACGGCCTTTGCCGACATGTACGTACGGCCCGGCGCGGACGAAAGCATCGTCGGTGAGTTTCTGGCCATGTGGGACCAGGTGCTGCGCGAAGACGGTGACGCGACCGATCGCCAGCAGGTCGGCTACCGGTGCGGGCAGATCGCGGCCGGCCGCCTCATGCTGGACAGCGAGCACAACCTCCAGGCGTTCATGCGCAGGACGTACCAGGCACTGATCTCGTGACGCGAGCCGGGTTTCACCGCCTCGCCCGCAGGAGCGGCCATGTCACTCGATGACCGGGTTGTGGTGGTCACCGGCGGCGCCCAGGGCATCGGCCGGGGCATCGCGCTGCGGCTCGCCGCGGCGGGAGGCCGGATCGCCATCTTCGACGCCCAGCCCGCGACGGAGACGCTCTCCCGGCTGCGCGAGCTGGACCGGCCCGCGCTGGGGGTCGAGGTCGACGTGGCGGACGCGGCGGACGTGGCCCGCGCCTATGAGCGCCTGGACGCTGAGCTCGGCAGCCCCTATGCGCTCGTCAACGCGGCCGGCATCTTCGCCGACACCCCCTTCCTCGAGACACCGGTCAGCGTCTGGGACCGCGTCATGAGCGTCAACGCCCGGGGCGTGTTCCTTTCCTGCCAGGAGGCGGCCCGCCGGATGAGCGGCGCGGGCGGGGGGCGCATTGTCAACATCCTGTCGACGGCCTCGGCGCAGGGATTCGCCCTGGAGAGCGCCTACTGCGCGTCCAAGGGCGCCGTCCTGCTGCTGACCCGGGTGCTCGCGGTGGAGCTCGCGCCCCTCGGCATCACGGTCAACGGGGTTGGACCCGGAACCGTGGAGACCGCGATGGGCAAGGACTACCTCGCCCGCGGTCCGATCGCCGGCCACGAGCTCAGCCGGACCCCGATGGGCCGGTTCGGCCAGCCGGCCGACATCGCCGAGACCGTGCACTTCCTGGTGTCGGAGGCAACCTGGCTGACCGGTCAGGCGATCTACGTCGATGGCGGCTTCCTCGCCACCGGCCTGCCGTTGCTGACCGAGATGTGAGGAGCGCGGTCCGATGAACCCGCGGCGTGGTCCCACCGATCCCGGCCAGCTGCCGCCGGTGGGTCAGCTACCCGCCAGCCGGCCGCTGGATGAGATGGATCGCGCAATCATTCGTATGCTCCAACACGATGGGCGGCTGCCCTTCCGGGAGATTGCGCGCCAGCTCGGCGTGGCCGAGGGCACGGTCAGGCTGCGCGCGAACCGGCTGGCCAGGTCGGGCGCACTGACTATCGTGGCCATCGCCGACCCCTTCCGGCTTGGTTACCGCGTACTCGCGTTCAGCCTGCTGAAGGTGCTGCCAGAAAGGCAGCAACCGGTGATCGACGCGCTGATCGGGTGGGACGAGATCACCTACATCTCCTCCTGTACCGGCCGCGCGGACCTTTACGCGCAGCTCGTTTGCCGTGATCACGACCATCTGCGGGAACTGCTCCACGAACGCATACCCACGATAGGCGGCATTACCGACGTGGAGACGTTCATGGAGCTGAAGATGCACAAGGTTTCCTACATCTACCCGCGACCCGGGCAGGACTAGGCGCGATGGGCGGCAGGAACCCGGCCGATCTGGTGCTCAGGGGAGGCCATGCCTACCTGGTTGACGCCGCCCGGTCCTGGGCGCAGGCGGTCGCGGTGGCGGGCGGGCGGATCGTCGCGGCGGGCACGGACGCGGAGGTGTCCGCGCTGATCGGGCCGCGCACCGAGGTCATCGACCTGGCGGGCCGGATGCTGCTGCCCGGGTTCACCGACTCCCACGTCCACGCCTCGGTCGGCGGGCTGGAACGGCTCCGCTGCGATTTGTCCGGGGCGCACAGCCTCGACGACTACCTGGCGGCGG
>Ga0318497_10000936_pt1 | contig 10408 bp, 8 predicted proteins | sample GRESIP109b1f23_FD_203754 | JGI IMG/M metagenome (GOLD analysis project Ga0318497, IMG submission 203754) | Tropical soil microbial communities from Luquillo Experimental Forest, Puerto Rico - GRE.SIPMG.109b1f23 | ecosystem: Environmental > Terrestrial > Soil > Tropical forest > Bulk soil... | reverse complement strand
TGCCCCGCAGGCTCGCGGGTCCACAGGGAGGTGAACATGTCGCCCAAACATTGGCTTGCCGCCTACGGCGAAAGGATTTCGTGCGAAATCGATCCGGACGTTTATGGCTCCGTGCTGGAGCTGCTCGAGGCGGCGATGCGGCGCTATGCCGATAAGCCGGCGTTTCGCTGCTTCGGCCAAACTCTGACTTATGCCGACACCGGTCGGCTGTCGCGCAACTTCGCAGCTTACCTGCAGGGCAAACTTGGCGTGAAGAAAGGCGACCGCGTCGCCGTGATGCTGCCGAACATCCCGGCGTTCCCGATCGCCATGATGGGCATTGTCCGCGTCGGCGCCGTGCAAGTGAACGTCAATCCACTCTACACGCCGCGCGAGCTCGAGCATCAGCTCAACGATGCGGGCGCCGAGACGATCGTTATTTTTAACGGAGTATCGTCCACGCTCGCAGAGATCGTCGACAAGACGGCCGTAAAGCAGGTCATTAGCGTCGCGCCGAGTGATGCGACGGCGGCAATGCTGCCGGCGCCGGCAGTCGATGCGGGACTAACGAATGTCGTTTCGTTCGCCGATGCGCTGACGCAGGGGGCGGCGCTTAAGTTCACGCCGGTGCCGCTGACCGGCGACGATCTTTTGTTCCTGCAATATACCGGCGGGACGACGGGGCTCTCCAAAGGCGCTGCGCTGTCACACCGCAATCTCGTGGCCAATACCGAGCAGTTCAAGGCGTTCATGGGCGACGCCCTGCGCCCGGGCGAGGACGCCATCGTCACCGCGCTGCCGCTCTATCACATCTTCGCGCTGATGCTGAACTTCCTCGCTTACTATTCCATCGGCGCGGAGAATTGGCTCGTCCCCAATGCGCGCGATGTCGATAGCCTGGTCGAAACGCTCCGGCAGGCGCGCCCCACCGCGTTTACCGGCGTCAACACTTTGTTCGGCGCACTGGTCATGCATCCCAAGATCGCCGACGTCGATTTCAGCCGATTGCGCGTGGCGATCGGCGGTGGCGCCGCGGTGCTGCCGACCACGTCCGCGAAATGGAAGGCGCTCACCGGCAGGGACATCCGCGAAGGCTACGGACTGTCGGAAACTTCGCCGATTTTGACGCTCAATCCGGACAGCACGAGCGGCGGATTCTCGGCGACTGTTGGCCTGCCATTGCCTTCGACCGATATCAAATTACTCGACGACGATGGTAACGAAGCACCGGTCGGAGAGCCCGGCGAGGTCTGTGCCAAGGGTCCGCAGGTCATGCACGGGTATTGGCAGAAGCCGCAAGCCAATGCCGAGACGTTTACCGCCGACGGCTATTTCCGCACCGGCGATGTCGGGGTGTTCGATGAGAATGGCTTCCTCAAGATCGTCGACCGCAAGAAGGACATGATCATCGTTTCCGGCTTCAACGTTTTTCCTAACGAAGTCGAAGCGGTGGCAGGAGCTTGCAGCGGCGTCGCCGAATGCGCCTGTGTCGGCAGGCCCGATGACAAGACCGGCGAAGCGGTGCGCCTGTTCGTGGCCAAGGCGCCCGGCGCGACGCTAACCGAAACGGACCTGATCGCGCACTGTCGACGCCAGCTTTCGGCCTACAAGGTGCCGAAGGATGTCCGTTTCCTCGATTCATTGCCGAAATCCAACGTAGGCAAGATCCTGCGTAAGGATCTGCGCGGTCTGGCATAGGTGCTGTCATGGCAACGGCGCAATATTCCATGACAAATGCCGCGCAATTCGCGAGCCGCGAGCTGGGCGTGTCCGAGTGGGTAACACTCGACCAGGATCGCATCGACGCGTTCGCCGCCTGCACCGGCGATCGGCAATGGATCCATGTCGACGTCGAACGCACCAAACGTGAAAGTCCGTTCGGCGGCCCGATCGCGCACGGCTATCTGACATTGTCGCTGGTTGCGGCCATGATCATGGAGCTTGGCGTGATCCCACCAGACGCGGCGACCGGACTCAATTACGGTTTGGACAAGGTGCGCTTCATCACGCCGGTGAAGGTGGGATCGCGCGTGCGTGCGCGCGCCAAGCTGCGCGCCGTCGAACCGCAAGGCGATACTCGGATGCTTTTGCGACTCGATTGCGCGCTCGAGATCGAAGGCGAGGCAAAGCCGGCTCTGGTCGCCGAGCTGCTGTGTCTGCTGATCGGCAAATGCGATGCCGCGGCATGAGGATCGGAGTGGTGTGATGGCAGGAAATCTCGCCGATGCGCAGCAGCAGGACGTTCGCGAGCAGGCGGCGGCGCACACCTTGGCAGCCAATCCGCTGGTCGGCGTGCGCGGCGAGGATCTTGTCGCATCGGCGCGCCTTCTGCTCGGCGAAATGCTCAACAATCCCGCGGTCTCCATGCGGCAGTATGTGGCACTGCTCGCCGAACTCGGGCGGATCGCGACCGGCAGCAGCGCACTCGCACCCGATCCCAAGGACCGCCGCTTTGCCGATCCGGCATGGAAGACCAACGCCGCCTATCGCGTGCTGGCGCAATCCTATCTCGCGTGGGGCAATGCGCTGTACGGCTTTCTCGACGAAGCCAAGATCGGCAGCCGCGATGCCGAGCGCGCGCGTTTCCTGGTCTCGCTGCTGGTAGATGCGCTCGCTCCCACCAATTGGATCGCCGGCAATCCGGCGGCACTGAAGAAACTCGTCGAGACCGGCGGCGCGAGCCTGCTGCACGGTTTTGAAAATTTCCTTCGCGATGTCGTGCGCAATGGCGGCCTGCCGGCGCAGGTCGACACCCGCACGTTCGCCGTGGGCAAGAATCTCGCGACCACGCCCGGCTCGGTCGTGCTTCGCACCGATGTGATGGAACTGATCCAATATCAGCCGACTAACGACGAGGTGCACCAACGGCCGCTGCTGATCGCTCCGCCGCAGATTAACAAGTTCTATGTCTTCGATCTGGTGCCGGAAAAGAGCATTATCCGTTATTGCCTCCAAGCCGGCCTACAGACCTTCGCTATTAGCTGGAAGAATCCGTCCGCCGCCGAATATGGGTTCGGTCTCGATACTTACGTCGCCGCGTTGGAGCAGGCGGTGGATTCGATGCGCGAAATCACTGGCAGCGAGGACGTCAATATCTGGGGCTCGTGCTCGGGAGGCATCACGACTTCGGCGTTTCTTGCCCACCTTGCCGCGCGCGGCGAGGCGAAAGTCCACAGCGCGACCGTTGCGGTTTGTCTACTCGATATGGCGGCCGCGCAAAATACCACGGCCGGATTGTTTGTGACGCCGGAATCGGTCGCGGCGGCAAAGCGCGCGTCGCAACTTGCCGGCGTGGTCGAAGGCCAGGAACTGGCGCGGATGTTCGCTTGGATGCGGCCCAACGATCTGATCTGGAATTATTGGGTCAACAATTATCTGCTTGGCAATGCGCCGCCCGCTTTCGACATTTTGTACTGGAACAACGACACCACACGACTGCCGTCGCGGCTTCACGCGGACTTCCTCGATCTGATCGACGCCAATCCGTTCGTCACTGCTGGCCAGCTCGTGGTGCGCGGCACGCCACTCGATATGGCGCAAGTGGATTTGGACAGTTACGTCGTCGCCGGTCTTTCAGATCACATCACGCCGTGGCAGGGCTGCTACAACACGGGCAAGCTCTACGGCTCCCGCAGTACTTTTGTGCTCGCCAATAGCGGGCATATCCAGAGTCTGATCAATCCGCCAGGTAACTCGAAGGCGTGTTTTTGGGCCGGCGCGTCAGGCGCGCCAGACCCACAGGCCTGGCTCGAGCAAGCGGCAAAGCAAGCCGGTAGCTGGTGGCCACACTGGCGCGAATGGATAAAGGCCCGCTCGGGCGAGACGAAATCTGCGCCAGGTGAACTTGGCAGCAAAGAGAATCCCCGGCTTGAAGCGGCGCCGGGGCGTTACGTTCTGGAGACGTGAGATGCAGATCAGCTTGCACGATGTTGACGGGCAAACGCTGCGCGTTGGCGTCCGGCGCGGCGACGAGGCGCGGCCGCCGCTGCTCTTGTTCAACGGGATTGGCGCCAATATCGAACTAGTCGAACCGTTTCTCGACGCGCTCGACGGGCAGCCCGCAATCGTCTTTGACGTGCCAGGCGTCGGCGGTTCGCCGCCACCTTGGTTGCCATATCGCCCATCGACACTGGCAGGCCTAAGCGCACGGTTGCTCGACGAGCTGGGACATCAACAGGTCGACGTGTTGGGCTTTTCCTGGGGAGGTGCAGTCGCCCAACAATTTGCCTACCAACAGTCGAAGCGCTGCCGGCGTCTCATACTCGCAGCCACATCGCCCGGTCACCTCATGGTGCCTGGGAGACTCACTGTTTTGCTGAAGATGGCAACACCGCGACGCTACAAGAATCCCGATTATATGAAAAGGATCGCCGGCGATATCTATGGCGGTTCATTGCGCAATTCGCCCGAGCTTGCGGGCAAGCATGTTCGGCACGTTCGCTGGTCAAGTGACTACGGCTACTATCTACAGCTGTTGGCCGGCGTCGGCTGGAGCAGCTTGCCGTGGCTACGCCGTCTAGTGCAGCCGACCCTTGTTATGGCGGGGACCGACGATCCCCTTGTGCCTGTAATCAACGGCCGCATCCTAGCGAGGCTCATTCCAAATGCACGTCTGGTGGCGGTCAATGACGGCCACCTTTTCCTTGTCACGAATGCTGAGGATTCTGCGAAAATCATTTCGGAATTTCTGAGCGACGCTGCGACGTGAACGGAGGAACCGGTCCGCAACCGGATTGCAAATATCAACATAAGGGAGGTGAGCGATGAGTCTGAAAACGTCTTTGGCGCCAAAGCTCGACTATTCTGTGCCACCGGCCGATGGAGACTTTTACCGGATTGCCAACCTGCTCGACGACAGTGAAAGCGCCATCGTCAAACGGGTGCGGAATTTTATGGAGCGCGAGATCGCCCCGATCATCGATGATTATTGGGCGCGTGATAAATTTCCCCTCGAGATGATCCCCAAATTCGCCACCCTCGGGATCGGCGGAATAGGATACGGAGGGTACGGCAGCGCCGGCGGTAGCATGTTGCTCAACGGCTTCATCGCCATGGAGTTAGCACGCGTAGATTCGTCAATCGCCACGTTCTGGGGCGTGCATACCGGCCTTGCGGCCGGCTCGATCTATCTTTGCGGCGATGAGGAGCAAAAGCAACGCTGGCTGCCGCCGATGATGCGCTTCGAGAAAATCGGCTCGTTTGGTCTGACCGAGCCTCTAGTCGGTTCGGCGACATCGGGCGGGATGACGACGACCTGTCGGCGCGAAGGCGACTCTTGGATTGTCAACGGCGAGAAAAAATGGATTGGCAATGCAACTTTCGCAGACATCAACGTGATTTGGGCGCGTGAGGAGACGTCAAATCAAGTTAAAGGGTTTGTAGTTGGCAAGGACAATCCCGGCTTCTCGGTCAAGAAAATCGAAAACAAAATGGCATTGCGCGTGGTCCAAAACGGCCTCATCACCCTGAAAGACTGTCACGTGCCGGAACGCGATCGATTGCAGAACGCGAACAGCTTCAAGGATACCGCCAAGGTGCTACGGATGACGCGCGCGGGAGTAGCCTGGTTCGCGGTCGGCTGCGCAATGGGTGCGTATGAACATGCTTTGCGTTATGCAACGCAAAGAATTCAGTTCGGCAAGCCAATCGCGGGTTTTCAATTAGTTCAAGATCTCTTGGTGCGTATGCTCGGCAACGTGACAGCGACGCAGTGCTTGATGTTGCGATTAGGACAGCTGCAAAGCCAGAATCTCATGACCGACGAGCACGCGTCGCTAGCGAAAGCATTTTGTACCGTCAAATGCCGAGAGACGGTCGGCTATGCGCGCGAACTGCTCGGAGGTAACGGTATTCTCCTGGACAACCATGTTGGCCGCTTTGTCGCTGATGCTGAGGCTATTTATTCCTATGAGGGCACGCGCGAGATGAACACGTTAATCGTGGGCAAAGCGATCACCGGACTTAGCGCCTTTGTGTAAGCAAAGAATTTTCTTGCCGCAGCGCAGAATGTCCGCTTTTCGGAGGTAAAGCGGACATTGATCGAGGTGCCGAAATGTCCGCTATTGGCACAAAGCGGACCTCTCGAAGCGATCGTTCTACTTCCGCTTTGAGAGGTAAAGCGTCGATGCTTGGTATCAGAATGTCTGATTCTATCTCCAAGTGATCAAATCGTTGAGCGCGTAGAGGTAGGGCGCAACGCAGACGGCAATCCACGCAATGGCGCTCCAGATGAAGACTCGGTATCTCATGTGATCTTTCTCTTTCCACGAAAGTCGGACCGTGCAGGTGCCAGCGGAATCAGCGTGGGCCGCGTCACGCCCAATAGTGCCGCGGTTTGCCGCAACTCCGCCTCGAGTTCACGCGAGTCGACGCCGTCAGCCTGCATCACGGCTTGAATGATGGAATCCGCCAGCATCTCCTCCAAGCGCGGTTCGCGACAGTGCGAGCTCATGCGGTGCTCCTTTACGATGGGGGGCGCGGCGGTCACTCCGCGGCGATCCGGATCGGTTCCATATCGTCGTGTTCTGCGAGCGCTTCCGCGATGATCGCCGATCGGTCGGGCTCGTCTTGCCGCACCCCGAACCACAGCGCGTAGAGCGCTGGCACGACCAGGAGCGTCAGGACTGTCGCGACCAGGAGGCCGCCCATGATGGTGATGGCCATCGGTCCCCAGAAGATGCTCCGCGCCAGCGGGATCATGCCCAGGACTGCAGCCAGCGCGGTCAGCACCACCGGCCGCGCGCGGCGAACTGTGGCATCAACGATGGCGCGATAGCGAGCGTGCCCGGCTGCGATGTCGCGCTCGATCTGATCGACCAGGATGACGGTGTTGCGCATGATCATGCCGGCGAGTGCGATCAGCCCGAGCAGCGCCACGAAGCCAAACGGTCGGTTTGAAGCGAGCAGCGCGCCAGTAGCACCGATCAATCCGAGGGGAGCGGTCGCGAACACCAGTGCAAGGCGCGAGAAGCTTTGCAGTTGGACCATCAGGAGCGCCAGCATGGCAATCGCCATGACCGGAAACACCGCCACCAGCGCCGTGTTCGCCTTGGCGCTCTCCTCGGTCGCACCGCCGGTCTCGATGCGGTAACCGTAAGGCAGTGCATCCTTGATGGTCTGGAGATGCGGCTCAATCTCCGCGCTCACGTCAGGGGGCTGCACACCATCGACGACGTCGGCGCGCGCGGTCAGGACCAGATCGCGGTTGCGCCGCCATAGGATCGGCTCTTCGTATTCGTAGCGGAGGCGGGCAATCTGCGACAGCGGAACGGCGACGCCGTTCTGTGTGCTGATGGTGAGCTCACTCAAGCGGTCAAGCACAAGACGCTCGGAGGGAACCGCGCGCGCGACCACGTCGATCGTTTCAATGCCCTCGCGATATTGGGTAACCGTATAGCCCGAGAGCATAGTTTGCATGGTCTGCGCCACATCCTGCGGCGTGAGACCCAGGGCGCGGGCGCGGTCCTGATCCACCTCGAGGCGAATCGACTTCTCTTGTTCGCCCCAGTTGAGATGTGGGTCGATGATCTTGGGATCGGCCGCCATGACCTGGCGGACCTGTTGGGCAATCTCCCGTACCTTCAACGGATCGAGCCCAATCACACGGAACTGCACCGGGAAGCCGACCGGCGGACCAAAGAAGAAGCGATCCACGCGCGCGCGTGCCGCCGGCACCGCGCCGTCTGCGATGGCCTGATCGAGCCGATTCTTCACCCGCTCGCGCCCATCGAGACCCTTGGTGACGATGACAATCTGGGCAAAATTCGAATCCGGCAGCACCGGATTGAGACCGAGCCAGAATCGTGGGGCTCCCCGACCGACATAGCTCGTATAGGTCACGATGTCGGGATCGTCGCCGATCAGCTGTTCCGCTTTCCTCGCGGTTGCATCGGTCACGCCTATCGCGGTGCCCTCGGGCAGGCGCATTTCGAAGAATAGTTCGGTTCGCGTCGAGGTCGGAAAGAACTGCTGCTGCACGAGGCCGAAGCCGCCAATCGCCAAGCCGAACATCAGCATGGTGACGGCGACGACCGTCTTGCGCCAGCGCAGGCAGGTGTCGATTACTCGGCGCAACAGGCGGTATATTCGCGTGTCGTAGATTATGTCCGGATTACGGTGGACGCCACGCTTGGCGAGGTTGGGCAGTAGTTTCAGCCCGAGATAGGGCGTGAACACGACCGCCACTATCCAGGATGCGATCAGTGCGAGGCCGACCACCCAGAAAATGCCGCCCGCATATTCACCTGCGCTCGATCGGGCGAAGCCGACCGGGAGGAAGCCCGCCGCCGTCACCAGAGTACCGGTCAGCATCGGGAACGCGGTCGAGGTCCAGGCAAAAGTGGCGGCACGGGCGCGGTCCCAGCCCTGCTCCATCTTCACCACCATCATCTCGATGGTAATGATTGCGTCGTCGACCAAGAGGCCGAGCGCGATAATGAGCGCGCCGAGCGTGATGCGATGCAGGACGAGACCGCTCGCATACATCACGAGAAGCACGATCGCCAAGACCAGCGGCACCGACAGCGCGACCACGATCCCGGTGCGCCAGCCGAGCGAGAGAAAGCTCACCGCGAGCACGATGACAAGCGCCTCGGCGAAGGTCTCGACGAATTCCGACACCGAGCCGTCGACTATACGGGGCTGATCGGCAACTTGGGTCACCTCGACGCCGAGCGGCAGCTCGGCGGTGATGGCGGTCATCGCCCGCTTCAGGTTCTTGCCCAGCGTCAGGATATTGGCGCCTTCGTCCATGGAGACGCCGAGGCCGAGCGCGGGCTTGCCGCCCTGGCGAATGATGAAGCTCGGCGGATCCTCGTAACCGCGCTTGACGGTTGCGATATCGCCAAGACGGAAGATCTGTCCGTTGGCGTGCACCGGCACCGCCGCGATGGCGGCGGCGCCCGAAAATGCGCCGGTCACCCGCAAATTAATGCGATCGGCGGAGGTGTCGACCGATCCGCCAGACACAACCGCGTTCTGCCGCGCAACGCTGTCAAAAATCTGCTGTGGGGTGACACCAAGCGTGGCGAGTTTGGTGTGACTGAACTCGATGAAGATTTTCTGCGGCCGCTCGCCGATAATGTCGACCTTGTTGACGTCCGGGACCCGCAACAGGCGCTGGCGGATGTCCTCAGCGCGGTCCTTGAGCGCGGCGAGACTCAAGCCGTCGGCCGTCAGCATGTAGAGTGCTGAATAGACATCGCCGAATTCATCGTTGAAATTCGGGCCAGTGATGCCGGCGGGAAGCTCGTTCTTGATATCGCCGACCTTTTTTCGGACCTGATACCAAAGGTCCTTCACCTTGGCGGGCGGGGTGGTATCCAACAGGATCACCTGAAGGAAGGCACCGCCGGGCTGCGAATAGGTCTCGACACGATCGAGATAGGGCAGCTCCTGCAGTTTCTTCTCGATCTTGTCAGTGACCTGCGTCTGCACCTCGTCGGCCGTCGCGCCAGGCCAGGCGACGCCGATCACCATGACCTTGATGGTGAAGTTCGGATCCTCCGCCCGTCCGAGGTTGAGGTAGGAATAGACGCCGGCGGCGCCCAAAAGAATGATCATGAACAGCACCAACGCCCTGTGCGTGATCGACCATTCAGAGAGATTAAATCGTTTCATGGTGCGCCCTTTCCATTCGCGGGTGGGAGCAGGTTCGCTTGTTAGCGCGCGTCGACGGTGCGAACGCGCGTACCGGGCTCGAGTTTCTGCACCCCGAGGGTGACGACCTTTTCGCCGTCGGCGACGCCGGCGCTGACCAGCGCGGCATCCTCGGTGAAGGACGTGATGGTCACGGGCCGCAGCGCCAGCGCGCCCGATCGGTCGACCACGTAGACCAAGGGTCCCGTTCCACGGTTGAGAATTGCGGATAGCGGCAGCTTGGCGATGCGACCGGTGGTGGGGCGCGCGAGCCTCACGGTCGCGGTCATACCGAGTGCGACCGTGTCGTCCGGACTCTCAATGGTGAAGCGCGCCGCATAGGTGCGGGTGGTGGGGTCCGCCTGCGGCGAGAGCTCGCGCAGATGCGCCTTGAAGTTACGATCGGGGTTGGCCCACAGCGAGACCGTGGCGTCGGACTTGCGGGTTTCCTCGAGCCAGGTTTCTGGCAGCGCCACAAGCGCTTCCTTCTCGCCGTGATGGGCGAGCCGCGCCACTGCCTGACCGATATTCACGACCTGGCCGGGCTCGGCTAGCGTCGCCGTGATGACGCCGTCGACGTCGACCTTCAGCTCCGCATAGTCGAGCTGATTGCGTGCGAGATCGAGCGCTCGTTGCGCGCGTTCGAGCCTTCCTTGGGCCTCGTCCTTGGCAGCCTTCTTGTGGTCGTAGTCAGCAGCCGCGACCGTGGCATGCGTCTTGAGGTTTGCGTAGCGCGCCTCCTCGGCCGCGGCGTCGGCGAGATTAGAGGTGGCGGCGGTGAGCTCCGCTTGCG